>SCPN01000198.1_pt1 | contig 38654 bp, 39 predicted proteins | sample 6106831 | NCBI WGS metagenome assembly SCPN01 (sample SAMN10720447, study PRJNA508395) | human gut metagenome | isolation source: Participant 1, 0 month | reverse complement strand
AGTTGTTGTGTTTGTGTGGTCTTAGGAGTTGTAATAGAAAGCCAACAGAGGGCGAGATCATAGTTGGCTCCATCGATGTTATCAAAGCCGTTGGTTTTACGATAGGAAGCTTTGTATGTACGGTTTAAGCGTTCAATCATCTGCTTGTAAGGCCTGAATTCTTTAGAAACCTCATCGTCATTGGTGAGTCCGATTACTTGTGTGATTTCAAACTTAAACTTATCACCGAATTCATGGAAGAACTGCTGGGCGGCAAGGGGATATGCACTGTAGCCATCTGCAATGAACTTAAAGTTCTTAGGCAGTTCTTTAGATGCCGGAAACCATCCGCATTGCCAGAATGCATGGGTAACACCACGATTATCAGATACTTGATAGCCGATAACAGAGCGTTTGGCAGAATCCATGATAAACCAGATATAGGTTTTGATACCACGGATTTTGATGTATGTTTCATCGGCAGTAAATACATTGCCAGTTTGTAATCGTAGTTGTCTACGAAAGGTTTTATGCAGACAGAGGCGGTTTTGCAATAGTTGGCAACTTGCTGGTGTGAGATGCTGATGCCGATGTATGTCTTCAACGCCTGAGCGGTTTTACGAAGCGATAAATTCACTTTGTAGGTAAGACAAAAGTGACATGACTGGTCATGTTTACTGAATTTTAGGGAAGAAGCATTCTTGGGAAGAGTGTTTATATCGGTGCGAAAGAAATCTATCTGGAATTACGCCGGTAGATGTAATGGAGTTTATATTTGTTCTTGCCATAGTCCTCCTTAAGGTCTTTTTTATCAACCTTGTTTAGATTGTGGAGGTAGTAAGGACATTTTGGATTTACGCATTTGTGGACAACAAAGTGTTTGCGGTCTTTCTTATGAGCCAGCGAAGTGAGTGCAGTGCGGGCATTTGAGGGAGTACTTTGAAAAACGGTTTTCTTCCGGAGAATGCGGTGGAGCATACTTTACAGGATCTGTCCTTTTGAACCATTATTCTTGTAGAGATAAGGCTTTTGGAGCATTGCACACGTGGGCAGGCACAGTTGTCATCAATATATCACATTCAGAACGGCGGCTGACAGGTTTGATTTTCTTGCCATACTTCCATTCGAGGTAAGGAATGTAGTCTTTGTAATCCCATTTTTCGTAATAGATTATTTTTGGGAGCTTATCAATCTTGAATTTTTGATATTTGGGAGAATGGGAATCATCGAAGACCCACTGCTTAAGGGGAATATATCTGCAGATAAAATTAAAAAGCCAGCAGATTTGTTTATGTTGGTATTGAATAAATAGAAGTAAATAAAGTATAATGTCCATGAGCATTGTCTCCTTGTTGATAATGGTGTTTGTGGTGAACTCATTATACTTCTTTTGGGAGGTCAATGCTCTTTTATTTTAAAACCTCAATAAATCAAGGTTTTAAAAGAATTTTAGAACAATAAAATGAGTAGTTTTTGACACTACCATTAATATTTAGGAGGATAATGTATGAGTATATTCACAACGACCATATATGGTGAAAAAATGAGAAAAAAACAAATATGTGACATTTATGCCTCATTGCATTGGCGATGCTTGGAATGTGTTTCTTTTATTTAAAGAAAACAGGATGGGAATGACAGGTGACAAAGCATGGAATGAATTGTTGGAGCTGGATAAAAATGACATTGGAACAACTTGAGGCAAAGGGATATATAAATGTAACGGATGTCTGGATGAGGAAAACGAAACGATTAGTGAATTTATCGATAATGGAAACAGGCGTCCAGCTGTTCTTAGACTTAAAGTAATGAGAATGATGATTTGCGCAAAGATACTTTTATATGATAAAGAATATAACCTAATTCAGATGTGGACTATATGTATCCAACAAGGCAGGAGCTGTAGCTCGGGAAAATGCTTTTCGACGGATGTGGTTACAAGTGATAGGGATGGCATTGTAACTGTTACATTAAAAAATATTCAGAATCCAACAGATCCGGCAGAGGAAATATTGCAGGACGAGGTGCTCTGTAAATGGAAAAAGTAAATAATGACTAAAATGCATCCGCAGAGTCGAGAACCTGAGTTGAAGAAATTCGGGTTCTCTTTTTGATATTCATTTTGTCAGTTAAATCATTAAAAATAGATTGCAGGCATATGATCTGGGATTTTATAATCGGTCTTAAGATGATGAAATAAAGAAAAAAAGATATGTCCGTTATATGTCGTTAGAAGAAAAAAGGCTATGTTTACATACGTTATATGGTATAATAATTACAGCGGAGGTATGCCAGCTTCGTCAGCAGATTCTGTTAGATTAAATTTGAATACAAAGTAGGAGGCGGGGTTATATGAAAAAAAAGATACAGGCATTGTGTGCATCTTTTATAGAATTTATTTTTAATGGTAGGAATCCCAATATTAGCAGAACCATCTTATGAGACCAAGTTTTTCTGATTGGGAAATTTGCTTAAACAATATGTAAAATGAGTGGAAATGAAATGATATATGCGAGAGGAAAGAATGGAGTTATAACAAATAAGGAGTAGAACAGGAATGATGTTTTATACTACTTTGGAATGAATCAAAGAGGATGCAAGGAAACAGGCTGTTTTATATGTGGAGGAAAGCGTTATATCAGCAGGCAATTAAGCAGGGTATACAGTGACAGATCAAAGAAGTATATGATTATCTAGAAAAAGTTAAAGGTATTTATTGAACAGTCTGATAATAAAGAAGATGCAATGGCGATTATAGAGCAATTCGATTCAGAAGAAGATTATTGGAATTATGAATTCGAAGTATATAAAAAAGATTTGCAGATACAGAAGTATATGGCAGCAAAGGAAAAGAGAGTTTAAAGAGTTGCGCCACACAGGCAAAAGCATAAATGAAATAGAAGAAGAATGGGGATTATTATGAACAAATAAAGGCTAGGCTGTGAAAGAGTTTAAAGTAGTAGACTAAATTGCATATATATTATAATCGAGTTTAGAAAGGAAAATGAAATGAAGAAAAAACTTATCGGAATCAAATCTTTATTTTAACAATAATGTCAGCGGCTAAGGAGGATATATATGGGGAAAAAGAGAATTTATGTGGCATTATGTCTCATCGCATTGGCGATGCTTGGAATATGTTTCTTTTATTTAAAGAAAACAGGATGGGGAATGACAGGTGACAAAGCATGGAATGAATTGTTGGATCTGGATAAAAATGTGACATTAGAACAACTTGAGGCAAAGGGATATATATCAATGTAACGGGATGTCTGGATGAAAACAGAAACGATTAGTGAATTTATCGATAATGCAGGAAACAGGCGTCCGGCTGTTCTTAGACTTACAAGTAATGAGAATGATGATTTGTGTGCTAAGATACTGTTATATGATAAGGATTATAACCTTATTCAGATGTGGACGATGTATCCCAACAGACAGCAGGCTGTAGCTCCAGGAAAGTGTTTTTCAACGGATGTGGTTTCAAGTTATAAAGATGGAGTTGTAACAGTAACATTAAAAATATCCAGAATCCAACGGTTCCGACAGAAGAAATACTGCAGGATGAAATGCTTTATAAATGGAAAAAATAAAATTGTCAAAAATTAACAAAATAGCTTGTTTTTCATGTTGTGTGATAGAATAAAAAGCAATTGAATAATGAGAGGAAAAAGCAATTCGAAGAGGAGAAGAGCAAATTATGAAAAAAAAAAAGATTACACATTCATGGCACTTCTGGCAATGGCTGTACTGGGCGGATGTGGCGCAGATGGCACAGGAGAGTCTTCGGAGGATACTTCCTCTAAGGAGCAGAATGTACAGGAGACAGAAATCAGTGAAGGACCTGTATACAGCGGCTCCGTTGTTGTAGGCATACAGCAGGATATTGACAGTCTTGACCCACATAAGGCAACTGCGGCAGGAACTAAAGAGATTCTGTTTAATGTTTTCGAAGGTTTGGTAAAACCGGATGAGAACGGTAACCTGATTTGCGCTGTAGCAAGTGATTACAGCATCTCAGACGATGGATTAGTATATACTTTTACATTGAGAGATGGTGTGAAGTTTCATAATGGTAACGATGTGACATGTGAGGACGTGAAGTACTCATTAGAAAGAGTGGCAGGTCTTTTAGATGGAACGCCATTAGTTGCAACTTTACAGACAATTCAGGCAGTTGATATTTTAGATGATAAGACGGTTCAGGTGACAGTGGATACACCGAATACATAACTGATCTACAGTTTGTAACTGCAATTATTCCTGCAGGAAGCGGAAGATGCAGAGGCGGATCCGGTTGGAACAGGACCGTTTTCTTTTGTTTCTTACACTCCACAGGAGGGAATCGTTCTTGCGAAGAATGAAAATTACTGGCAGGAAGGACTTCCTTATCTTGATGAGGTAGATTTTAAAATTGTGGGAAGTGCAGATACTGCATTGTTAGAGCTTCAGGGTGGAAGCATTGATATTTATGCATACCTGACAGATTCCCAGGCGAACGAGTTAAAGGACAGCTTTAATGTGATCTCATCCCCATCCAATGTTGTGCAGGCATTGTTCTTAAACAATGACTATGAACCCTTTCTGACGTGAAGGTACGTCAGGCGATCTGCTACGCACTGGATAAAGATATGGTGAATGAGTTCGTAGCCGGTGGAAACGGAACACTCATCAGCTCTGCAATGCTTCCTACATTAAAAGATTACTATGAGGACTTAAATGATCTTTATGGTACTTCCGCAAATGTGGAAAGGCAAAAGAGCTTCTTACAGAGGCAGGATATGCAGATGGATTTGATCTTGCGATCGCAGTTCCATCTGTTTATGAGTTCCACATGCAGACCGCAGAGGTTGTGGTAGAACAGTTAAAAGCAGTGGGAATCAACGCAACGATTGATGCTGTAGAATGGAATACCTGGTTAGAAGATGTTTATACCAACAGAGAGTATCAGGCAACGATCAGTGGTATCACATGCAGTGACCTCACACCGGGATATCTGCTGAACCGTTTCCAGACAGATTCGAAAAAGAACTTTGTGAACTTCAAGAGCACAGAGTATGATGAACTCTGGAAAGCGACACAGGCAACACAGGATGCCGCAGAGAAGGCAGCAGATTATAAGAAAGCTTCAGACGATTCTTGCCGATGAAGCAGCCAGTGCATTTATCCAGGTTCCGGCGAACACAACAGCATTTAACAAGAACCTTGCAGGATACAAATTCTATCCGATTTATGTACAGGATATGAGTACAGTTTACTTTGTAAAATAAGACGGACACAGAAAGTAGTGCCGTTATCATCTGATCAGAAAGGAAAGCAGACACATGAAATTTTTAATAAAAAAAATATGCACTCTCATTATGACATTGTTTCTCGTTTCAGTAGCTGCTTTCCTTGCTTTTCAGGTAATTCCGGGAGATGTGGTACGTTCCATATTAGGAACGGAGGCAACACCGGAGAGCGGCTTCGAGAAGAGCTTGGATTGGATAAACCACCGGTAGAACGGTATATTTCCTGGGCAGATGATGTACTGCACGGGGATTTTGGCGTGAGTTACCGGTATTCCAAGAATATGAATGAAATGATGCCCGTGAAGGAATTGATAGGAGATAAGCTGCCGGTGACACTTTATCTGGCAGCGATTTCATTTGTTATGATCGTACTGGTGTCAATTCCTTTGGGGGTATTGTGGGCAAAATGTGGAAGCAGGTTCTTGGATGCAGTCTTTGGAGTCTTGACGCAGGTCACGATGGCGGTTCCATCATTTTTTCTTGGAATTTTAGTGACTTACCTGTGTGGCATTGTATTAAAATGGTTTGTACCGGGCGGGTACATAAGTTATCAGGAGAATATGACAGGATTTTTAGCATATTTACTGTTCCCGGCGATTTCGATCGCTTTACCGAAAATAGCCATGACTGCACGTTTTTTGCGAAACTCCATGTTGACGGAGATGAAGCTTGACTATGTGCGGACTGCTTACAGCAAGGGCTGCAGCAAGAATCAGGTCATGTTTGGCCATGTCTTAAAAAATGCCATGATGCCGGTCATTACATTTCTAGGCATGATGATCGCAGAAATTTTGGCGGGAAGTATCGTGGTAGAGCAGGTGTTTGCACTGCCTGGGATCGGCAGGCTTCTGATCAGTTCGGTCGGAACAAGAGACCTTCCGGTTGTGGAGATTTTGATTTTATACATTACATTCGTGGTGATTTTTGTTTATTTTATCGTGGATATTCTTTACCGGGTGATCGATCCGAGAATCCGCAGGAATCAATAGAATGAGTAAGACAGAGCCATTTTCTCACAGAGAAGGAGAAGATGCTGTGTGGAATGGACTTGTAATACGGAGTGTGGAAACCTATGGAAAAAATAAAAAAAAAGTGGAACGGATATCTTGCAGCAGGCCTGTTTATGACAGGTCTTGCTGTATTTTGGGATTTTGGGATGCTTCTGGACACCATACAGTACAACTGCCATGTCGGCGGCAGAGAAATTTACAGCACCTTCCATGCATCATATTTTTGGAACAGACAATTTCGGAAGGGATATTTTTTCAAGAGTGATGCAGGGATTGGGAACAACGCTTGTGATCAGCACATCGGTCGTCCTTTTTTCAACTGTGGCAGGTGTTTTGTTAGGAGCATTTACCGGATATTTCGGAGGCATTTTAGATGAGATCCTCATGCGTATCACGGATGCGGTGAACGGATTCCCAAGTATTCTGCTTACGCTTGTGATCATATCTTTACTTGGAAAAGGCAGGCAGAATGTGATCATCGCACTTGGGATCGTATTTATCCCAAGCTTTGTGCGGATTGTCCGCGGAGAATTTTTACGTCTTCGTGATGCGGATTATATAAAAAGAGCAAGGCTGATGGGAGTAAGCAGGCTTCGTATTCTGTTCGTACATATTTTACCTAATATTTTTTCCGTGCTGCTCGTTTCAGTGATGATCGGTTTTAATAATGCGATCCTTGCGGAGTCTGGTATGAGCTATCTTGGAATCGGAGTACAGGCACCGGATGCCAGTCTTGGCATGATGCTGTCAGATGCACAGGGATATTTGCAGACAGCACCCTGGTATGCACTGTTTCCGGGACTTGCGATCGTATGGGTGGTGCTTGGATTTTCACTGCTGGGCGAAGGTATCCGGAAATGGGACGGGAGCAGGGCAGAGTAGAGGCTGTGTGGTAGAATGAATGACAGACTGGGGATAAGTATATGAAAGTGGAACAGCAAAAAGACAGCAAACAGAAAAAAATTGTTCAGATAGAAGATTTGTCCGTTTCTTTTGATGGCATGGAAGTTGTTAAGCATGTAAATATAGAAGTGAACAGTGGTGAGATCGTAGGAATTGTCGGAGAATCAGGATCCGGAAAATCAATCACCTCACTGACACTCATGGGGCTTCTGTCAAAGCAGGCACAGGTGACATCCGGGAAAATAATCGTGGATGGGGAAGTATTAAGAGAAGCAGACAGACCTTTTGATGAGCGGCTGTACCGCAGATTTCAGGGAAGCCGGATGTCCATGATATTTCAGGAGCCGATGACCTCCTTAAATCCGACAAAAAGCCGGTGTCAGGTGGATGAGATCGTAAGGCTTCATACGGATCTAGAGAGAGAAGCGTTACGAAAAGTACTGGAAACATTTCAGGCAGTCGGGCTTAAGGATGCGAAGAAGGTTTATGACAGTTATCCGCACCAGCTGTCCGGAGGCATGAGACAGCGGGTGATGATCGCCATGGAGGTGATCCTGCATCCGGATCTGATCATAGCAGATGAGCCTACGACGGCATTGGATGTGACGATCCAGACACAGATCGTGGAATTGTTAAAAGACATCAACAACAGTGAACAGAATGCCATGCTTTTTATCACACATGACCTGAATCTGGCAAGACGTATCTGCCATAAGGTCGTTGTCATGAAAGACAGGTTGTGGTGGAAGCAGATGAAACAGAGAAGATTTTCATGCATCCGAAGGAAGCATACACAAGAAATCTGATCGAGGCAGTTCCTTCCAGGTTAAAGCCGAGGGTTTCCGTAAAGAAAGAGAGCAATGCAAAGGTTCTTACAGTAAAAGATCTGTCTGTATATTATGAAGACAGATCCAATTCTATTTTCAAAAAGAAAGAAAACAATATGCGGTAGAACATGTCAGTTTTGATGTGTATGGGAGAAAGTCTCGGTCTGGTCGGTGAGAGCGGCTGCGGAAAGACGTCGCTTTCCAAGGCAATCCTTGGAATGCAGGAGCATATGTCGGGAGAGGTAAGCTGTCATGTCAGCCGCCCACAGATGATTTTTCAGGATCCGTACAGCAGCCTGAATCCATCCAAAACGATCAGGTGGCTATTGATGGAACCGCTCAGGGCAGCCGGTATTCTGGATAAAAAGTGTGCAATGTCTAAGGCTGACCGTAAGGCAGCGGCTTATGACATGCTTGCCCGCGTCGGAATGGATGAGAAGTATTTCCATCGTCTGCCATCCGAATTGTCCGGGGGACAGAGACAGAGAATCAGTATCGCACAGGCGCTTATCACAAATCCGGGGTTTATCATTGCAGATGAACCGGTATCTGCACTGGATGTGACCATTCAGGCACAGATCATGGAACTTTTACAGAAGCTGCAGGAAGAAATGAACCTGTCATATCTGTTCATATCCCATGATATCAATGTGGTTTATCATATGTGCGACCGTATCATGGTTATGAAGGATGGAAGAGTGATTGAAATAGGGGAGACAGAAGATATTTTTCATGATCCGAAAGAAGCCTATACTAAGAGTCTGCTCGTATAACAAAATAAATGTATGATAGTATAGCCGGGATTTCATATAATAATTGCCGAAACAATGTGAGTATGGTAACATATATAGGCAAAAGAAAAGCTTTGAAAGAGAAATTTTCTATTTTTAAGAAACAGGAGAAATAAAGAGTGGCAATTGATCAGAGTAGAATTCGTAATTTTTGTATTATCGCACATATCGATCACGGTAAATCAACGCTGGCAGATCGTATCATAGAGAGTACCGGAACACTCACAAGCCGTGAGATGCAGGCACAGGTGCTTGACAATATGGATTTGGAAAGAGAGCGTGGAATCACGATCAAATCGCAGGCAGTCCGTATTATTTATAAGGCAAAAGATGGGGAAGAGTATATTTTTAACCTCATTGACACACCGGGACACGTGGATTTTAACTATGAGGTATCCAGAAGTCTGGCGGCGTGTGACGGAGCTATTTTAGTTGTGGATGCAGCACAGGGCGTGGAGGCGCAGACACTTGCTAACGTGTATCTGGCGTTAGACCATGATCTGGATGTTATGCCGGTCATCAATAAGATCGACCTTCCGAGCGCACAGCCGGATGAAGTGATTCAGGAGATGGAGGATGTGATCGGAATTGAAGCGCATGATGCACCGCGGATATCTGCAAAAACCGGACTGAATATCGATCAGGTGTTAGAGCAGATCGTGGAGAAAATACCCGGCACCGACCGGTGATCCGGATGCACCGTTAAAAGCATTGATTTTTGATGCGCTTTATGATTCCTACAAGGGCGTGATCGTGTTCTGCCGTGTGAAGGAAGGAACGGTAAAAGTAGGGGATAAGATCAAAATGATGGCAACCGGAGCTATGGACGAAGTGACTGAGGTTGGATACTTTGGTGCAGGTCAGTTTATTCCGTGTGATGAGCTGTCTGCAGGTATGGTAGGTTATATCTGTGCGAGCATTAAGAACGTGCGGGATACCCGCGTGGGCGATACAGTAACGAATGCAGACCGCCCATGTGCAGAGGCACTTCCGGGATACAAAAAGGTCAATCCGATGGTTTATTGTGGTCTTTACCCGGCGGACAGTGCAAAGTATCCGGATCTGAGAGATGCACTGGAAAAATTACAGATCAACGATGCCTCTTTGTATTTTGAGCCTGAGACATCCCTTGCTTTGGGCTTTGGATTCCGCTGCGGTTTCCTTGGACTGCTTCATTTAGAGATCATCCAGGAACGTCTGGAGAGGGAATTTAACCTTGATCTTGTGACAACGGCTCCGGGCGTTGTATACAAGGTGCATAAGACAAACGGCGAAGTCATTGACCTGACAAATCCGTCAAACTTGCCGGATCCGTCCGAAATTGATTACATGGAAGAGCCGATTGTTTCCGCGGAAATCATGGTGACAAAAGACTATGTCGGTGCAATCATGACGTTATGTCAGGAGCGGCGCGGTGTCTATATCAGCATGGAATATCTGGAGGAAACACGTGCACTCATCAAATACGATCTTCCGTTGAACGAGATCATTTACGATTTCTTTGACGCATTAAAATCACGTTCGAGAGGATATGCGTCTTTTGACTATGAGATGAAAGGATATGAGCCGTCTGAGCTTGTAAAACTCGATATTCTCATCAATAAGGAGCAGGTCGATGCACTTTCCTTTATCGTGTTCAAAGACAGTGCTTACGAGCGTGGAAGAAAAATGTGTGAGCGTCTGAAAGAGGAGATCCCAAGACACTTATTTGAGATCCCAATCCAGGCGGCAGTCGGTGGCAAAGTCATTGCGCGAGAGACGGTAAAAGCAATGCGTAAAGACGTACTTGCCAAGTGTTATGGTGGTGATATCTCTCGTAAGAAGAAACTTCTGGAGAAACAGAAGGAAGGTAAGAAACGTATGCGTCAGGTTGGTAACGTGGAGATTCCACAGGAAGCCTTCATGAGCGTATTAAAGTTAGACGAGGATTAAGATTTTGGAGTTATATATTCATATTCCATTTTGTGTGAAAAAATGTGATTACTGCGATTTCCTTTCTTTTGCGGCAGACGAGCAGACGCAGAAGAGTTACGTGGCGGCACTGCAGAAGGAACTTGCTTTTTACGGAGCAAAGTATAAAGATCGCAGGATCACGACGATTTTTATCGGCGGCGGTACCCCTTCCTGGCTGAAGGAAGACTATATGCAGGCAATCATGGAGACGGTATATCACTATTTTTCGGTGGAACAGGATGCAGAGATCACGATCGAGTGCAATCCGGGTACAATCACGGAGCATAAATTTGAAGTTTATCGCAGAATCGGAATCAACCGTCTGAGTATCGGATTACAGTCGGTGCACAATGAGGAGCTTAAGATTCTTGGAAGGATCCATACGTTTGAGCAGTTTTTAAAGACGTATGACATGGCGAGAAAACATGGATTTTCCAATATCAATATCGACCTGATGAGTTCATTGCCGGGGCAGACACCGGAGATTTTCTGTGATTCCCTGTATCAGGTTTTAAAATTAAAACCGGAACATATTTCTGCCTACTCACTCATCATTGAGAAGGGCACGCCGTTTTATGAACTGTATCGGTTTGATGCAGTCAGGCAGGAGGCGGGCATGCAGACGGAATCCCTTCCGACGGAGGAGGAGGAGTACCAGACCACGAAGATGACACAGCACATTTTAAAGGAGGCCGGTTATCACTGGTATGAGGTTTCCAATTTTGCAAAGCCGGGATATGAGTGCAGACACAATATCGGTTACTGGAAACGCGTTGATTATCTCGGTGTGGGACTTGGCGCATCCTCACTGGTCGACAATGTACGGTATTCCAATACGAGGGATCTGTACACGTATCTGTCAGAATGTGAAAATATTCACGATTGCTATATGCAGTATCCGTTAACAGAGGGTGTGACAGGCAGTGCAGTTTATTCTGCTGACGGCACGCACCTGCTGGTTCCGGCAGTAAACCTGCATGCGGCAGCAGAGCAGACTACAAGGAACGAGCAGATGGAGGAATTTATGTTTTTGGGTCTCCGCATGCGGGATGGATTTTACCGGGATGAGTTTACGCAGGTTTTTGGCATTCCGATTGAGGCAGTCTACGGTGATGCATTGAATCATTTACAACAGGAAGAACTGCTCTTAAAACGTGAGGGCAGGATTTATCTGACTGACAAAGGGATGGACTTAAATAATTATGTGGTGGCACAATTTATGCTGTGATCTTGTGTAGATGAATGTTGTATTATCGGAAATTCGGTTTCGAGATTGGATGTTTCGGAAAGCAGTGTCAGTATCTTTTGTCCATGATTCCTTCTTTTGATATGAAAGATGGCTATTTTGTATTGGTGGATGAATCCAACCGGAAACAGGTGCTTTCAGATGTAAAGCAGTTGTACGGAGCATGGGAAGTGAAGTATAACGGTATGATCCACAATGAAGGTTATGAATATGCGTTTGTGACAGAGTCTAATCCGTATAAGGATCAGGAGTTTACATACCTGTATTACCGTGGCAGTGGGAAGCCGTCAGCTTATTTTACCATCCATAAAGAGATGCGGAACGAGGGACAGATTGTTGTCTGCACTCGGTTAGTTTATGCAGGGAAGGAAGGCCTTCAGGGATTTTTAGCACTGGTAAAAACAATGGAAAGCGATCATGTGCAGGTAATCTTTACGATTCCTGCATGCAAGACGATGGAATGTCTGGTAAAGGAATGGTCTATGGGAGCTTTTTCTGAAAATCAGATACCGCTTGGCATGGTGAGAGTGGTGAATGTGGAGCGTGTGTTGAAAAAGGCGGCTTACCGTGGAAACGGACAGGTGATCCTTGGGATAACCAATTCTGTATTACCACAAAATAACGGCAGTTACTGGATTCGTTTTACCAACGGAACACTGACTGCGATTGAGCGTATGCCACAGGATCAGGTGCCGTAGATTACCATGGATATTGCAGATTTTGCACACGGTATTTTCCGGGGATTTGCAGAGGGTGAGATATCAGATTACGATTCGGTAGAGATACTGGATCAGAAGGTAATACAGAATGGAACCATCGGGCAGATTTTTTATCCAAAGAAAAACTTTATTATGGAGTACTTTTAAAAAAATATTTCTATATGGAAAAGGATACCTTTGTGAAAAAGGTGTCCTTTTTGTTGTACCGTTATGCTGATAAGGAGAGGAGGAAAAATCATGAAAAAAGGACACTGTGGGAAAATGCTGCTTTTATTCGGGGCAGCGTGTATGCTTATGACGGGGTGTGGAACAAAGGAAAGCAGTAAAATGGATACAAAAGATATGACAACAAGGGATGCAGAGTTTCATACAGAATTATTTGGCGAAAATACCTATATTTTTTCGCCGGAGGATGATCCGGGGCAGGTGGCACAAACATTGGATGCTATTTATGAGAAACAGGAAGCAGATCAGTTTGGGGAGGCGCGTTATGCCATCTATTTTATGCCGGGAGAGTATGACGAGACGATCGAGGCGGATGTTGGGTTTTATACACAGGTGGCAGGGCTTGGAGAACTTCCGACTGACACAAAATTACAGAGCCTGCAATGTACCGCAAGATGGCTTTCGGACGATCCGTCGAATCACAATGCGTGCTGCAATTTCTGGCGCGGAGTGGAAAACATCGAGCTGAAAACGAACACGATGTGGGCAGTCTCGCAGGCAACGTTTATGCGGAGAGTGCAGGTCGATGGTGCATTGTTTCTGCATGATGAATACGGATGGTGCAGTGGCGGATTTCTGGCGGACTCCAACACCGACCTGATGACAGATTCCGGGTCACAGCAGCAATGGCTTTCCAGAAACTGTAACTGGAAAGCGTGGATGGGGGCTAACTGGAATATGGTCTTTGTCGGCACAGAGGAAGGAAAAAATCCAACCGGAACCTGGCCGGTCGTTCCGTACACAGAGGTGGAAAAGACCGAAGCCATGCAGGAAAAACCGTTTTTGATCTATGATGATGAGGAAGGTTATATGGTCTATGTGCCAAAAGAGCGGGAAAATGCTATCGGTGTTTCATGGGAAAATGGCAGCGAGGGAGAAAAAATTCCGATTGACCAGTTTTATGTTGCAAAGCCGGAGAAAGATACGGCAGAGACGATGAATCAGGCATTGGAAGAAGGAAAAAATCTGCTTCTGACACCTGGAATTTATGACCTTGAGGAACCGATTGCTGTAAATCGTCCGGATACAATCGTGCTTGGCATGGGACTGGCAACCCTGCGTGCAGCAAAAGGAAACGTCTGCCTGGAAACAGGGAATGTGCAGGGACTGATCCTTGCAGGATTACTTTTTGATGCCGGGGAAATAAAATCAGACAATCTTCTTGTCATCGGTAACGAGGGTCAGAAATCAGAGGATAATGGAAAAAATATTTATTTAAGCGATCTGTTTTTCCATGTCGGAGGAACAGATACAGACACACCGGTAAGCGTAAAGTGCTGCGCTACGATCAACAGCAACCATGTGGTCGGGGATAACTTCTGGGTATGGCGTGCAGACCACGGAGACAATGTTGCGTGGGAGAAAAACGAGGCAGAAAATGGAATCATCATCAACGGGGATGATGTCACGATGTATGCGCTGATGGTAGAACATTTTGAACAGTATCAGACGGTATGGAATGGAGATCACGGAAAAGTGTATATGTATCAGAGCGAGATCCCATATGATGTTCCAAACCAGGAGGTTTGGATGAGCCATGAGGGACAGAAGAATGGATACGCTTCTTTTTATGTGGATGATGCTGTGGATACGTTTGAGGCATGGGGGCTTGGCGTTTACCTGTATAACCGTGATGCGTCTGTGGAACTTGACACCGCCATGGAGGTGCCGGATAAGAATGGAGTGAAAGTACACAATATCTGTACCGTGATGCTGACCGGATATCCGGGCATGAACCATATTATCAATGAATCGGGAGATTCGGTGACTTTTGCAGGAGAACGAAAAGTGATCTGTGAATATGAGAACGGTCTGATCCGGTAAGATATAAAAAAAGGACACCTTTTTGAAAAAGAGTGTCCTTTTTTGTGTCTTGTTTTTTCTTAGAATAAAAATATCAAAATAGGAAGGGTAGAATCAGGATGAAAGGATATCAATTTGAAGATACACAGGGAACATTCCATTTGAAAAAAGCGGAAAATATCAGCTATCTTTATTTTCCAATTGCAGGGGAAGCAGGATTAAAAAGTTCCTTCACACCGAATCTCGGCGGTGATGCGAAGATAGATCAGAATACATTTTTACTGGAGCCGGTAAGTGCGGAAAATCTTGTCAATAACCGAAACAGCAGAAACTTCTGGTGCAATGTGAAGGGAATCGGAAGCTGGTCTTTGACTGGTCATTCAGCAGAAGAGTTAAGTAAGAAATTTACGGAAATGCAGGATGACAGTGAAGTGACAGCCGGATTTATGTGGCAGAAGACGACAAGGGAATCCAAAAAGTATCAGCTTCGCGGAGAAATACTTTCTTTTATTCCAGTAGATAAAAACGTTGAGATCATGCTGGTGACGATCACAAACACAGGACGCATGGCGCAGACAGTTACACCAACGGCGGCGATACCATTATATGGAAGAAGCGCGGACAATATCCGTGACCACAGACATGTAACATCTTTATTACATAGAATCGAAACTACAGACACAGGCGTTCTGGTGACACCGACATTGTCTTTCGATGAGAGAGGACATCAGGTCAACCATATGACTTATTACTGCGTGGGCTGGAGTGGCAATGGAGAAAAGCCGGTGGATTTTTATCCGACAGCAGAGGATTTTGTCGGAGAGGGCGGTAACTTTGAGAGACCATATGCCATTGTAAAAAATGCAGAGGGGGTCAAGGCAGGAACAAAGATAGAAGGATTAGAGGCAGTTGGTGGTCTTCATTTTTCAGAGATTACATTAGAGCCGGAAGAGGAATGCAGTTATCTGATCTTTACCGGAATTACAGAAGATATTCAGGAGATCAGGAATCTTTCCAAAACTTATACGACCAGAGAGAAAGTACTGGAAGAACTGGAAAAAACAAAAGCATACTGGCAGGAAAAAGTAAATGTTGCTTATCATACCGGAGATTCAGATTTCAACCAGTTTATGCACTGGGTAAGCTTTCAGCCAATTCTGCGTCGTATTTATGGCTGTTCCTTCCTTCCGCATCATGATTACGGAAAGGGAGGAAGAGGCTGGCGTGATCTCTGGCAGGATTGTCTGGCACTTTTAATTATGAATCCGGATGGAGTAAGACAGATGCTGCTTGATAACTTTGCCGGTGTCCGTATAGATGGAAGTAATGCAACGATCATCGGAAGTAAACAGGGAGAGTTTGTTGCAGACCGGAATAATATCACAAGAGTGTGGATGGATCATGGTGTATGGCCAATGATCACAACAAAGTTTTATATTGACCAGACCGGAGATCTTGAACTGTTAGAAAAAGAGGCAGCTTATTTTAAAGACAAACAGATTGCAAGAGGAACCAGGACAGATACACTGTGGGATGAATCCTATGGCTGCTGGCAGAAGACCAAGCGCGGCGTGCGGGAAGAGGGTACGATTTTAGAGCATCTGCTGTTACAGAATCTTACCGCTTTTTATGAAGTTGGAGAACACAATAACATAAGACTGCGCGGCGCAGACTGGAATGATGCGCTGGATATGGCTTCTGAGAAGGGCGAGAGCGTGGCATTTTCCAATGCTTATGCAGGCAACCTTGCCGATATTGCAGAATTGCTGGAGGCATACCAGAAGAAAACTGGAAAAGAAACGGTTTCCCTTCTGGCAGAGATCGTGATTCTTTTAGAAGATAATCCGGCATTATACGATTCTGTTGAGAAGAAGCTGCATGTATTAGAGGAATATTTACATACGTGTGAGCATGATACGAGTGGAGAAAAAGTAGAGATCTCCATTGAAAAACTGACTGAAAACCTGCGTCACAAATCGGAGTGGTTAATGGAGCATATCCGGAAAAATGAGTGGGTAAAGGATTCGGAAGAAAACGGCTGGTTTAACGGTTACTATGATAATCATGGACGTCAGGTAGAAGGAGATACAAAAACCGGTGTCCGCATGATGTTAACCGGCCAGGTATTTTCCATCATGGCTGGCACTGCAACAGAAGAGCAAATCCGGCAGATCACGAAGAGTGCAGACCGTTATCTCTATGATGAAAAAGTGGGTGGCTACCGTCTGAACACAGATTTCGGGGAAGTCAAGACAGATCTTGGAAGAATGTTTGGATTTTCCTACGGAGATAAAGAAAACGGAGCAGTCTTTTCCCATATGGCAGTGATGTATGCCAATGCGCTTTACAAACGTGGATTTGCAAAGGAAGGTTGTAAGTCCTTGCATGCATTGTACAGACAGTCGGCAAACTTCGAAGTGAGCCACATCTATCCTGGAATTCCGGAATACTTCAATGGCAGAGGACGCGGTATGTACCATTATCTGACGGGCGCTGCGAGCTGGTATATGCTGACGGTGATCACAGAGATGTTCGGAGTAAGAGGTCAGATCGGTGATATGATCTTAGACCCAAAACTTTTAAAAGAGCAGTTTGATGAAGAGAAAAAGGCATCCCTTACACTGAAGTTTGCAGACAAAAACTGGAAGATCACTTATTTGAACTGTGAAGACAAGGATTATGGAGAATATCAGATTGCAGATGTAACGGTGGACGGAGAGAAGATAAATTTTGTGCCAAAACAGCATGATGCAATTCTTCCTAAGAATATGATCGAGAAACTTTCTGGCAATGAGACACATCTGATCGAAGTGGTTCTTGCCTAGGAAAATATTACATTATAAACAATTGCGAAAAATGGATTGGAGAAGAATATGGCAGAGAAAAAATTTTTAATTGAAAACTATGGAAAAAAGAGCACGTTTGCAAGCTTTCTTCCAGGCATTTCCGGAGAGAAGGGAATTCCTATCTGGTGCTATTATGTAAACCGTGGACAGTGCGTGGTCAGTTTCGGAGTCGACAATAAAGATCATTCGATCATGGAATTTTATCCGGCACATCAGGCGTACCAGAATGTGAAAACGACAGGATTCCGTACTTTTGAAAAAGATGGAAAAGTGACGGAGCTTTTGCAGATGAAAACCGGACACACCGCATGGAAATTGCCAGGAACGGATTAAAAATTGAAGAGGAAAATGACGTACTTGGCGTGAATGCAAAGGTGGACTATTTCACACTTCCGGGAGAAAAAATCGGTGCGCTGGTGCGCAGGGTGGAACTGACCAATACCACCGGGGAATATGCCAAAATAGAAGTATTAGACGGCATGCCGGCACTGATCCCATATGGGGTTGGAATTGACAGTATGAAAAATATGTGCCAGACATCCAAAGCGTGGATGCAGGTCGAGGATGTGAAAGAGGGACGGCCGTATTTCAGGGTACGTGCCAGCATGGCAGATACCGCCGCAGTCACAAAGATGGAGGGCGGCAATTTTTCCATCGGATGCCTTTCTGATGGCACGAGATTACAGCCGGTCGTTGATCCGACGGTTGTATTCTCCTATGATACTTCCTTACAGAAGCCGATTGGATTTGAAGGGACTGCAGTAAAAGAACTGTTGGTAAAAGAGCAGATTACCATGAACCAGCTGCCATGCAGTTTTTATGGAACAGAGGCAGAACTTGCTGCGGATGAGAGCATTTGCTTCTATGAGATCATCGGACAGGTGGAGAACAAAGACTTATTAAAAGCATATGCAGCAAAAAAACTGGACGCGGCTTATTTTCATGCAAAAGCAAAAGAGGCAGAGGAACTGGTAGAACATCTTTGCAGCGGAATTGCGACAGAGACTGCGTCGAAAGATTTTGATGCTTACTGTCAGTATACTTATATGGATAACGTCCTAAGAGGCGGATATCCGATCCGGCTTGGCAGTCATAAGATTTTTTACGTGTATTCCAGAAAGCATGGCGATCTGGAAAGAGATTACAACTATTTTTCCATGCTGCCGGAGTTCTATTCACAGGGAAATGGAAATTTCCGCGATGTCAACCAGAACCGCAGATGTGACACTTTCTTTGCACCATTTGTGGGAAGGGAGAATATCAAAACATTTTACAGCCTGATCCAGCTAGATGGTTATAACCCACTGGGCGTGGAAAAACTGACTTATCAGGTTGCAGAAGAAAAAGCAGGCAGTCTGCTGGCTCTTCACGAAAATTTATTTACAACCGAGCAGGAAAAACAGGAGTTTTGTGAATATATCAAAAAACCATTCACACCGGGTTCCTTATATCGGAAAATCGAAGAGAATTTTGGCGAAAAAGAGACCGAAAATCTGTTTTTCCAGGTGCTCGATCAGGCGGATGGACTTGTGAACGGCAATTTCCTGGAAGGCTACTGGAGCGACCACTGGACTTACAATCTGGATCTTGTGGAAGATTATCTGGAAGTATTCCCGGAAAAAGAGAAGGAATTACTGTATGAGAGAGTTTATACGACGTTCCTTTCACGGGTAAATATCAATCCGAGATACAGTCGCTATGAAGAGACGGAAAATGGCCTGAGACAATATTATGCATTGAATGAAAAGAGCCGTAGAAATACGGAAGAAAAACTGGTGCGTGAAGCAAATCAGTCCGGAAAAGTTTTAAAGATGACGCTGCTGGAAAAATTAGTGTTACTCTGCACCACAAAATTTGCAGCGCTGGACGCTTACGGTATGGGTGTGGAGATGGAAGGTGGAAAACCTGGCTGGTATGACGCGTTAAATGGTATGCCGGGCATGTTTGGTTCTTCCATGGCAGAGACCTATGAGCTTGCCAGAATGTTGGAATACACGATCGGGGCATTAAAACGATATCCGGGAGAACTGGAACTGATTGAAGAATTTTCTGATTTCTTACAGCAGCTTGATCTGATCAATGCAAGTGAGAAAGATGCGATCGGTTTCTGCAAAAAGCAGAGCTATGCAGCTAAGGAAGAGATTCAGAAAGAGGGTGAGATCCTTTCCTTCTGGAATCAGATCAACGATGCAAAAGAGGCTTACCGAGAGAAAGTATTCTCCGGAATATCCGGTGTGAAGAATCTTGTTTCCACAGAGAAAGTTGTAAAAATTTTAAACGATTTTCTGGAAACAGTAACCTGCGGAATTGAAAAAGCATGCATATTGGGAAATGGTATCTGCCCGACCTATTTTACTTATGAAGTTTTAGAGTATGAGAAAGTAAAAGACGGCTACAAGCCATTAAAATTTATGGTTCGTGAAGTTCCATATTTCCTGGAAGGACCGGTTCGTTATCTGAAATTAAAGACCGGAAAAGAGAAAAAGGCAAAATTATATGAGCAGGTGAGACACAGTGATCTCTATGATGAAAAACTTTCCATGTATAAGGTCAATGCTTCTTTGCAGAATGCATCCTTTGAACTTGGAAGAGCGAGAGCCTTCACACCTGGCTGGCTGGAGAATGAGTCCATCTGGCTTCATATGGAATATAAGTATCTGTTGGAACTCATCCGAAATGGCATGTATGAAGCATTTTTTGAGGATTTCCACAAAGCTGCGATCCCATTTTTGGATAAGGAAGTATATGGAAGAAGTATTTATGAGAATTCATCCTTTATCGCAAGCAGTAAAAATCCAAACAAAGCATATCACGGCAAAGGTTTTGTGGCACGCTTAAGTGGATCGACCATCGAGTTTATCAGTATGTGGAAACAGATGATGTTTGGCAGCCATATTTTATCCATGAAAAATGGAGAACTGCATTTCACGCCACAGCCTGCGGTACCGGCATATCTGATTCCGGAAAATGGAAAAGTATCTGCCATGCTGTTTGGAAAGACAAAGGTAACGTATCAGTTTGCAGATGTCACCGACTACATTCCGGGACATTATGAGATTGCTTCCATGAAGTTTATCTATCAGAATGGAAGCGTTGCCAATGTGGGCAGCGGCGTTGCAGGAGAAAAAATAGCAGTGGATGTCCGTGAGGGGCTTGTGACATCCATTGAGATTGATGTTCGATAAGAACGACACACATAGTACAATATCGCATGAAAATTATCACAACGGACTACGAAAACAAAAAGTTCTGGGAAGAAACAGAAAAAGAATCCGCGCTGATGGGAGAAAGGACACCTAAAAAAAAGACACCATTTTAAAATTTAAAGCATTTTTACAAGAGGGGATTGAACTTATAATTCAATTATCAACAAACAACAAAGTGTTGTGTAACAGCAGAAAGCAAATTCACTTTTCTGCAGAACAATAAGGAGGCAAAATCCTCTCCTCACCAATGGGTTCGGATTTTGCTTCGTAAAACAAGGAGGATTATATATGAATTGGAAAAAAGTAGTATCAGTATTGCTCGTAAGTGCAATGACATTATCCATGGCAGCATGTGGCGACACAGCAAGCACAAGCGATAATGCAGCAGCAGGAACAGAGACAAAGGGAAGCACAGCAAATGCATCCAGCGATGAAAAGTTAGTTGTATGGACATTATCAAACGACTTGATCGACTTTGGTAAGAGATTCCAGGAACAGACTGGTGTAGAGGTTGATACAGTGGTTATCGAGCCAGCTGATTACCCAACAAAAGTTCAGACAGCATTACTTGCAGGAGAAAAAGAACCGGATATCATCGTTGGTGAGCCAAAGATGTTAGAGGATTTCTTTGATGCAGGTTTCTTCGAGGATTTAAACCAGGCACCATACAATGCACAGGATTATGCAGATCAGATCGTTGATTATGTATGGCAGGTTGGACAGGATGACGATGGTATCCAGAGAGCAATCTCTTACCAGATCACACCAGCAGGTATCTACTACAGAAGAGATATCGCAAAAGAAGTATTCGGAACAGATGATCCGGACGAAGTTGGAAAATTATTCAAAGATTATCCTACTATCTTAGAGACAGCTCAGACATTAAAAGATGCTGGATACAGAATCTTCTCTTCTGATGCAGAGATGAACGTATTCTCCGGTGATAGTGCATGGGTAGTAGATGGAACATTAAATGTTGACCAGTCCAGAATTGATTACATGGATCTTTGCGTTGACTTATATCAGAATGACTTAACAGCATATGCAAGCCAGTGGTCAACACCTTGGTATCAGGCTATGGCTGGCGAGGTACCTATCTTAACAGCAGATATCCAGTCTAATGCAGATGATTCCGTTAACGTTTGGGATGCAGATCAGTTCGCAGAGGCAACAAAAGGACTTGATACAACAACTGTATTCGCATTTGGTCTTCCTTCCTGGGGTGTACTTACTATGAGAGATAACGTAGGCGAGACATCTGGATTATGGGGCGTTTGCTCTGGACCAGCAGCAGGATTTGACGGTGGTACATATATCGGTATTTCTTCTCAGTCTGAAAGAAAAGACACAGCTTGGGAATTCGTAAAATTCTGTACATTAAATGAAGATACAGCTAACTGGTGGATTGAATACTCACAGGGTGATACAGTTTCTTTGAAATCAGCTCTTGATAAACACAAAGATGATGAGAACCAGATTTACGGTGGTGAGAAATTATACCAGTTCTGGTTAGATCAGGCACAGTACATTGATACTTCTAAAGTAACAAGATACGACAAAGGTATCGGCGATGCTTGGGGAAATGCAGTCTCTTCTGTTAAAACTGGTGAGAAGACAAAGGATGAGGCAATCTCTGACTTCTACGATACAATTGAAGCAACATATCCTGAAATCACAGTAAACAGATAAAAATATCTCCAAAATCATTTTTCTTACAGTCTGCACAGTGAATGTGCAGACTGTAAGAAAAGACAAAAGAGTACAGGAAAAGAATGGCTATCCTCTGAGATAGTTATGAAGAAGGAGAATGGCAGAATATGGGAAAGAATAAAAATGGTTTGAAAAAATATGATAACGTGGGATACTTCTTCGTTTTACCATTTGTTATTGTATTTTGTATTTTTAGTGTTTATCCGGTATTAAGAACCTTATATTTCAGTTTTACAAATGCCAAGATTGCAGGAGTCGGTGTGACATCCTGGGTCTGGTTTGACAACTACAAGCGTGTATTCACAGACAAATTTTTCTGGAGAGCGCTTTGGAACACGGTAAGGATCTGGGGTGTGAATATCGTATTACAGCTCGGACTTGCATTTTTACTTACCATTGTATTTAGTGATATCAAATACAAAATCAAAGGACTTGGAATTTTCCGTATTATTTATTACTTACCGAACTTAATTGCAGCAACATCTGTTGCATTCTTATTTCAGACATTACTGGATTGGCGTTATGGAACGTTCAACCAGATTATTGCAAGCATCTATCGGTTATTTGGTGCAAATTACACTCCGGTCGACTGGCTTGGATCATCTGCAACAGCAGGTGTGACCATCGCAGTGATCAGTTCCTGGATGTGGTTTGGTAACTCCTTTATTATGTTAATGGCTGGTGTGCAGGGAATCTCAAAAGATTATTTCGAGGCAGCAGCAATTGACGGAGCCGGAAGATGGACCGTATTTGGAAAAATCACATTACCATTATTAAGACCGATGTTACTTTATGTAGCAATCACATCACTGATTGGTGGATTACAGATGTTCGATCTGCCGTATCTGATGTCAAATCCGGCAGGGGCATCTTATAACTCCGTATACACCGTGGTAATGTATCTCTATAAATTTGGATTTACAACAGGAACAACACAGACTGGTTATGCATCCGCAATCGCCTATGTATTATTCCTTATCATTTTAGCTGTTTCCATTATACAGTTAAAAGTGTTTAACCAGGATGAAGAGAAAGCAGCAGCACGCCGTGCAAAAACGGGCTTCATCTAAGACGAAATAAGGAGGATTACTATGAACGGCATTGGATATAAAATCAAAACAATTTTATATATCTTACTAATCCTGCTTAGTGTAGTGTGTATGTTTCCATTTTTATTAATGATTGTCAACGCAACACGAAGCGGATCTGAGATTATGAAATCATTTACTCTGATTCCGAGTGTTTATTTAAAAGAAAACTGGGCTACTGTATTTAAATACTTCAACCTGTTTTTAGGTATGTGGAACAGTTTGAAAGTAGCAGTTCCATCTACATTACTCTGTGCATACTTTTCCGCTATGACAGCTTATGCACTGGCAATGTACAAATTCAAGGGAAATAAAGTATTATTCATGACGATTTTAATTTTCATGATGATACCTGGACAGCTTGGTCTGATCGGTTTTTATAACTTATGTACCAAACTTCATCTGGTAAACTCTTATATCCCATTGATTATTCCGGCAATTGCTTCACCGGGAACCGTATTTTTCTTAAGACAGTATGTACTTTCCGTTATGCCACCTTCACTGATCGAGGCAGCCAGAATTGATGGAGCAAGCGAGTTATATACATTCCACAGAATCGCAATCCCAATCATGTCACCTGGGATTGCAACCATGAGTATCATGGGATTCATCGGTGGATGGAATGCTTACCTGTTACCTATGATTATCTTAAATAAAAATGAGAAATTTACATTACCGGTTATGATGGCAACTTTAAGGGCATCAACAGATATTACTGCAAACCAGGGCGCAATTTATCTCGCCGTTGCAATTTCTGTTATTCCGATTTTACTCGTATTTGCATTCTTCTCTAAATACATCATCAGCAGTATTTCTGCAGGTGCTGTAAAAGAATAATGACAGTACATAAAATAGTTTCCTTACCATATTCTTCTCTAAATAGATAAAAACAGAAACGCTACTCAAAAAATTGGGGTAGCGCTTTTGTGTGTTTAAAAAGAAAGTAAAAAGAACTCGGAAAATGTCATGAAAACAGGAAATTTGCTCTGTCGGGGTTTGCGGGAAACGAAAGAAAATGGTATGATAAAGATACTTGGAAACAGAAATAAAGGGGAAGTTTTATGGTTACATACAGAATCAGAAAAATGATCGCATGGGGCATGGCAGTGACCATGACAGCCGGGATGACAAATGTTTTGACGGGCTGCGGAGCGGAAAGAGAAGGACAGGCTGTGGAGACATCTCAGGTGGAGGACACCTCACAGGGTGATGAGGATACACCGGCATGGAAAAAATATGCCGGAGAACCTGTTACGTTAGACTGGTATGTCAATTATTCCTGGTTTGCAATACCGTGGGGAGAGAATGCAGTCTCTCAAAAGATTACAGAGGAGACAGGAGTAAATATTAATTTTATTACACCAATCGGGAATGAAACAGAAAAATTAAATGCACTGATCGCATCGGATTCTCTGCCTGATCTGATCACATTAGGGTATTGGGAGCCACAGGTGAACCAGATGATCGAAGAGAACATGGTCTATGCATTAAATGAACTTGCAGATGATTATGATGCCTATTTCTGGCAGGTCACAGATGCAGATGTGGTGAACTGGTATACAATGGATGATGGCAATATTTATGGATATCCGTGTTCCACGGTTACACCAAAACAGGTGAAAGAGCATGATGACATCATATCCAATCAGACGTTTCTGGTACGTAAAGATATTTATGAGGCAATTGGAAGTCCGGATATGACAACACCGGAAGGATTTAAAGCAGCAGTGGAGAAAGCGGCAGAGATGTTTCCTGAGGTGAATGGGGAAAAATTGATCCCGGTGGGATCCCATGTATTTGATAATCAGGGAAATGTTTCCTTTGACAAATATCTGATGAATTTTCTTGCGGTTCCGTGGGAAAAGGATGGGAAATATTATGACAGATATACAGACCCAGAGTATGTTATATGGTTAAAAATGTTCCGTGAACTGGGGGAGGAAGGGCTGCTTGCCAATGATATCTTTGTGGATACACGGATACAGATGGAAGAAAAACTGGCAAAAGGTCGGTATTTTTGTATGCTCTATCAGTACAGTGATACGATCTCACAGCAAAAAGCATTGTATGAGAATGATCCGGACAGCATTTACATGGCGGTTGAGGGACCGAGAAATTCCAATGGGGATGATCCGACACTGCCGACTAACAATATGAATGGATGGACATTGACGCTGATCTCAAAAAATTGTAAATATCCGGAACGCGCCATAGCGTTTATGGACTATATGATGAGTGAGCATGGACAGATGTTGATCTATCTCGGTGTGGAAGGGGTTACTTACGATATCGTGGATGGTAAGCCGGTATTAAAAGAGGACGTCAGCAAAATTTTAAATTCCGACCGGGAGACTTACGACAGGTTATACGGCGCAGATGATGCTTATTGGATGCTGCAGAATAATGTCATGCAACTTCAGTGGGAGCAGAAGGCAGGTCCTGCTACTGAACAGTTACTCGTGTGGGCATGCAAATATACAGTCTACAATGGACAGTATGATGTGAGTTTGTCGACAAGTCCTGAAATTGCAGCTATGGATGAAAAATGTACCAAACTCTGGAGTGAGACACTGCCAAAGCTTCTTCTCGCATCAAATGAAGCACAGTTTGATGAAATATTTGAAGAATTTGTGGGAAAAAGGAATGCCATGGGCTATCAGGAAGTTTTGAAACAGAAAACAGTATTAATGAATGCAGCAAAGGAAAAAATGGGAATTAGCGAATGAAAAAAATAAGAGAGCTGTTTCGAAATACAAAGCTAAATATCAAATTTACCAGTATTATCATTCTGTTTATGGTGATTCCAATCGGGGTGTTAGCAGGGGTTTTGTTCTATGTTATGGAGCAGAATGCGGTGCAGGAGAACATGGATTACATGGAATATACAATGCAGCGGAATGAGGATGGAATCAAGACAAAGATTGATTCTATCAATATGTCCACACAGTTTTTCTTAAGTGATGATTCCCTGCTTCAAATGTTGAATGCATCTGCGATTGGGGGAGAAATCTCTACGGCCGACTGGCTGGATTTTAAAAATAACGAAGTGTCGGCGTTGGAACGGTTAGTTGACAATAACCCATTGCTGTATGGTGTCCGTGTCTATGCGGTGAATGACAGTGTGCAGGAGATGATGCCCATTTTATACAATGCATCCCGTATGAAAAAACAGGAGTGGTCCAAGCAGGATAAATATGTCGGCTGGAATTTTGATTACACAGATAATATTTTCAATTCCTATACGATGAACCAGAATCGGAAGATTATTTCACTTGTCACACCGATTATTGACAGTGCCAATGGAAAAGTTGGTGTGATCGAGTCTGCCATGACGATGGAGAATATGTTTCCAAGCCTGTACGAGGGAATTGAGGATGAGTGGAGTTTCTTTTATTCGGATGAGGGAGTAACCTATTTTGGACAGAAAGAGCAGACAGAATCTTCAGCGCTGCTTGACGATATTTTAAAACAGCGTCCCACAGAGGACAAGATACAGACCATTTATAAAAAATTGGATGGAAAAAATCTTGTAATCTCTTATATGCAGGTGCGCGAACTCTCCGGTACACTGATCTGTGTGAAGGATATCACAAAAAATGTTCATAATGTATATTTTATGCGTGATGTGTTTGTGGCTGTCATGCTGGCATTTATCATATTGCTGGCGTTCTTTATCAACCGTATTGTGCAGCATCTGTTAAAGCAGTTTTATGAGATCTTAAAGTCCATTCGAAAAGTACAGAAGGGTGATCTTGATGTCGTGATCGAAAACTGTGGCAAAGATGAGATGGGCGAACTCGGAACGCAGATCAATAAGATGTTGGAACGTATCAAGGAGCTGATGGAAGATAATTTAAACCGTGAGATGTTAGCAAAAAATTCTGAGATCCGGGCTTTGCAGAATCAGATCAATGCACATTTTATTTATAATGTGTTAGAATCGATTAAGATGATGGCAGAGATTGATGAAGAATACGCCATTTCTGATGCGGTGACCGCATTGGGGAAACTGCTGCGTTACAGTATGAAGTGGGTATCAGGAAATGTGCTTGTGGAGCAGGAGTTAGAGTACATTAAAAACTACATGGCTCTGATCAATCTGCGGTTTGATTATGAGATTTATCTGTCGTTAAACCTGCCGGAACTGGTATTAAAACAGGAGATTCCGAAGATGTCCCTGCAGCCGATCGTCGAGAATGCCATTTATCATGGAATCGAACAGATGGCAGAGGACACAAATATCTATATCAAGGGCATTTTAGACGGAGATGACTGTGTGATCGAGATCACAGATGCCGGAAAAGGTATGTCAGAAGAAGAAGTGGAGAAGCTTCGGTTAAAGATTGCAGGAAAAATTGATTCCAACGGAGGCTCCGGCAATGGAATTGGTCTGAAAAATGTACAGGACCGTATCCATATTGCATTTGGAGATCAGTATGGAATCGAGATCGCATCCAAATTGGGGTGTTATACAAAAATTATGGTCCGGATTCCAATCACGCATAGACAGTCAGAGGAAAATGACCCGGAGCATAAGTGAAAAATAAAGGCACAGGGGACTGTGACAGAAGAGAGATACAGGATTAGAAGAGGGTAAGGAAGATAATGAAAACAGTTTTGATCGTTGAAGATGAGAAAATGATCCGTCAGGGAATCAAAACAATGATTATGCGAAGTGGTGTGCCAATCGAGACCATTATGGAGTGCAACAATGGAGAGACTGCGCTTGAAATTCTGAAAGAGCAGGAGATTGATGTGATGTTTACGGACATCCGTATGCCGAAGATGGATGGCATCGAACTGGTACAGAAAATGCAGAGCCTCGAACATATTCCACTTACCGTGGCAATCAGTGGTTATGATGATTTTGCCTATGCGGTGGAAATGTTAAGAAACGGGGTGCGGGAGTATATTTTAAAACCGATTGAGCGTGAAAAAATCACCGAAATCTTAAAAAAACTCAATGCAGAGATTGAGAGCCGGAAAGAGAAAGAGGAGAACAATCAGAAAATTGGTTATCAGCAGATGCGGCACCTGATGCTTTCTGATGAGATTTCCGGGGAGGAACAGCGCACAATCGAAAGTCAGTATGCAGATCATTTTTATACCGGAAATTATTATGTGTGCTGCCAGAATCAGGTCAAGAGAGGAGAACTGTCCGACGATAATTATATTTTCATGAAAAATATGAATGACAATGATATTTTTATTGTTCCGGCAGAGAACCTTTCCCTCTTATTGAAAAACGAATTGCAGGATGGTTACATTGGAATCAGTGCGGCGCATTGTGGCTTAGAGAGCATCCGTCAGGCATATGCGGAGTCTGTCATGATGCGAAAGAAAGCATTTGTCCGCAATAAAGTGGAAGCGCAGTACGGTGTATTTCAGGAAAAGATACCGGAAGGTCTTATCACGGAGGCCGCTAAGTTGACAGAGGAGGCAGCCAGAATCCAACGCGTCCAGTTGATCGGAACAGATCATACAGACGATCTGGAAAAGAGTTTTCATCAGTTCTTTTATGAAGTGAAAAATGGAAGAATTGATGAGGCTGTTTTTGAGAGCTGTATGAAAGATTTCTTTACGGAGGTAGAGAAAACCTATCAGAATGCTTTAGAGACAGAGGGAGAACTTTTATTGGAATGCAAAGAAATCTGGAGTGAAAATTGTATCGATTCCTACGAGGACAAGGTAATGGAATTTGTGTTGCAGCTTCATGAGAAGATCAATAGCAGCTATGACCAGAACAAGAATGTACAGAAAATCAAAATGGCTGTGGATTATATAGAAGAAAATTATGCAAAGGATCTGAATATGGCGGTTGTCTCCAATTATATTTCCATGAATTACTCCCTGTTTTCCTACTCATTCAAGCAGTATACCGGAAGCAATTTTGTGAATTATCTCAAGGAAATCCGCATGAGAGAGGCAAAAAAACTCCTGACCGAAACCGATATGAAGATTATCGAGATCAGTCAGGCAGTCGGGTATGACAATGAAAAGCATTTTATGAAAATTTTTAAAGCAACCTGTGGAGTATCTCCGACAGAATACCGTCACAATGCTTATTTATCCAAATCCTGATGAAAAATCTGTTTTTGCTGGTACATATGTTCATCTGCCTTGGAAAATAAAGCTTTGACATCTTCTTTGGAAAGGGATGCACCCGGTGTGGACTGGGCATAGCCGCCGCTGGCAGAGATATTATATTCCTTGTGGCTTATTTTATTATAATTATCTAAGTACTTATAGACGCGGGTGAGGAGTTCATCGGCATCTTCTTTTGTGTAATCCATTGTCAGCAGATAAAATTCATCGCTACTGAATCTTGCGCAGATATCGGTGGAACGGGTGACACTGGATAGGGCATGTCCGATGACCTGAATCGCAAAATCCCCCTCATTATGACCATAGTGGTCATTGATATATTTCAGGCGGTTTAAATCAAACAGAAAACAGGTCACAGTACTTTGGTTTTCTGCAGCTTCCTGAAGTAACAGCGTTTCACGGTGCAGATAGCCGTGTTTGTTATAAAGTCCGGTCAGCGCATCCTTGGTGTAAATGTCCTCCAAGTGAGAGACGAGGATGGAAGTACGTTTTGCTTCACTCAAACGTTTTAATAACTGGTTGATATTCATGAACCAGTGCACGAGCTGGAAGTGATAGTCAATGCGGTTGTTCTCGTAAGCTAAGGCAATATAGCCAAAAGTCTTATTCTTGAAGAACAGCGGAAAATAAAGGTAGGCAGAATCTGACTGTCTGTAGATATGTTCCGGCAGGAGGGAACGCTTGGTAAAACTGCATTCCGGCAGTCTTTTGCCATCCCGCAGACTTAATTTTAAAATAATCTCATCCTGACTTGGCTCAAAATCCATTTCATTTTCCGTTAATTCCAGTATGTGCTGGGAAACGCTGTCCCAGTTGGCGTACAGACACAGATAAAATTCGGAACAGTTTGGAATAGAATGAACGTAATTCTCCAACAGATCCATCGCTTCATCTATGTCGGCAATATTTTGGAATTCAGCAGACATTTTCATGGAACTTAAAATAGAAGACTCCAGAGAAGCAATCTGACTGGTCAGTTTCTGCTCAAAGTAAATAGCAGGAGTCTCTTTTGTAAGACTGCATCCACAGGAATTTTCCAGAACCATCTGTGCATGTACCACAGTGATGGCAGGAACATTTTCCTCATGGATTAATTTCATCAGTTTTTCTACGGAAGCTTCCCCAAGTTCATAGACAGGGAAAGAGACGGTCGTGAGAGAAGGTGTGAGATTCTGTCCTTCTTCACTGTGGTCACAGCCGGTGATCGCAAGGTCCTCTGGAATATGATAACCGGCAGAGATGGCAGCAGTCATTAATAAAAGTGCCAGTTTATCATTGTAACAGACAACCGCATCCGGTTTTGTTTCATTTTCTTCAAAGAAGCGGAGTGCTTCAGCAGCGGACTGCGCAGTGTAGGTTCCGGTATAGATGGAATGTGCGTGTGGTGCAATGCCATGTTTTTTTAATGCGTCCCGGTAAAACTTTTCTCTGGCATCCGAAAAGAAACTCTCATCGGCACATCCAAAATAACAGATATTTTTGTAGTGATGTTCTGTGATGAGATGTTCTGTAATATCAAAAAAAGGATGGTTATTTTCTAAGGAAACCGAAGGAAACTGCTGCTTATAAACAGCAATCTCTATGATAGGACAGTGACATTTTTCTTTCAGCAGGGAATAGATCTGATCCTTTAACTGTTCGTTTGGATAAGTTTCAGACGCAAAAATAACACCGCTTAAATCATCAAAATTCGGCAATGTCAGAATGCTTTCCTCTCCCAGACTGTAGTCCCCGAGATTCTCCCCATCCATAGAAGCAAAAATCTCAGCAGTGTAACCGTATTCCAGAGCTTTGTCAATAATACCCTGACATACATTCTTCTGGTAAAATCCCATAATGTGGGAGATAAAAATCCCGATTTTTTTATTGTGATACATGATAAAAACCCCTTGGAAGCAGCCATGATCCGGCAGCCTCTTTTTTTTACAACAATATAATCTTATTGTACAAAAAATCAAAATGTTTTACAATAGGAAAAGCTTCAAAATGAAAGGAATCTAAGGAAATGATACAGGATATTGCACCAATGCAATTGGATAATTCATATAAAAAGAAAGTACCGCATGCAGGCAGCAGGATGTTTGGTTTTGGAGAGCGAACGGTATATCTGGAATATAATGGAGAATTGCAGTTTTTGACTTATGAGCAGTGGAAGGATTACAACGAAAATATACTGGGAAGAGAAGTGCCGTCTTGTATTTATCTTTTTTCTATAGGGGAGGAAGAATACTTTCTGACTGAAATAGGAGCGGATACCAAGATTGGCGAGTTTCGTTTTTATAAGATGTTTGATGTCCGTCCAATGCAGCCGAAGGAACGTGTCCTCGCAGCTGCTACTGCATGGCATTTATTTGTGTGGTATCGTGACAATCAGTTCTGCGGCAGATGTGGGAAAAAACTGGTTCACAGCGAAATGCAGCGGATGCTGCAGTGTCCGTGCTGCGCGAACATGGTGTTTCCGAAGATCGCACCGGCAGTCATCGTGGGAGTCACGCACGGCGATAAAATCCTCATGACAAAATACGCGGGACGAGAGTACAAAAGGTATGCGCTTATCGCCGGATTTACCGAGATCGGTGAGACGGCAGAGGAGACGGTCAAAAGAGAAGTCATGGAGGAAGTCGGACTTACCGTGAAGAATATCCGTTACTATAAGAGCCAGCCGTGGGGTTTTGACAGCAATCTTCTGCTCGGCTATTTCTGTGAACTTGCAGAGGAGGGGGAGATCCGCTTAGACGAGGAAGAACTCTCCGTGGCAGAGTGGGTGGATTATCATGATATCCCGGAGGATAAGGAGAAGTTAAGTCTGACACATGAGATGATGACGTATTTTAAGGAGCAGAGGAAACGATGACAGGGGAAATTCTGGAAAAGTTACAACAGATCACACCTGAAGAACAGCGTATTTTATCCGGTGAAAAGACCATTGAAAAAGAAATTTATATGGAAGAGAACTCGAATGTGATCGATGCCACAAAGCTTTTGGAGGCAGGAAAACTCATTCAGGTGCGGACACATACGAGATTTATTCATTTTCCGGAACATACCCATAATTATGTGGAGATGATCTACATGTGTTCCGGCAGCACGCATCATGTGATCAATGGGGAGGATGTGATTTTAAAGCAGGGAGAACTGCTTATTTTAAACCAGAATGCCGTGCAGGAGATTTATCCGGCAGGAGAAGGGGATGTGGCAGTGAATTTTATCATTCTTCCGGAATTTTTTGACTATGGGTTAAAGATGATGGAGACGGATGCAGCCAGTGAGCAGCAGAAGTTTATTATTCAGGTGTTGAGTTATGTGGAGGAACATTATAAAAGCGGTGAGCTGACAGAGCTTGCAGAGGAGCTGCGTTTTGATATTTACTGGCTTTCAAAGGAGATCAGGAAAAGAACCGGAAAGACCTATACAGATCTGGTTCAGGCAAAGCGGCTGAGTCAGGCAGCATATCTGCTCCGCACGACAGCCATGAATGTGATGGATATCTCCATGGCGGTCGGCTATGACAATATCAGCTATTTTCATCGGATTTTTCAGAAAAAATATGGGATGACGCCGCGCAGATATCGTATCAGTGAGTGAAAGACAGCAAAAAATATTTTTATGATTTTGTATAGAGCTGCCGGTATTTTGTCGGTGACATGCCGGTTTCCTTCTGGAAACTGGAAAAAAAGAAGTAACTGCGGCTGCTGAATGACAGCTCATCGCTGATCTCTGAAATCGACATATGTGTACCGGACAGGAGAAGCTTGGCTTCTTCTGTTTTTTTCTGCCGGATATAGTTGTTGACGCTTTTTCCCATCACATCCTTGAATTTGTGGGAAAAATAATATTCGGTGTACCAAGCCGCTTCGAGAAGAAGGATGGATAAAGGCTCCCGGATATGAAGCGTGATATAATCACAGATATCGGCAATTTGTTTTGCGTGCTCATCCGTCTCATGGGCGGTGCGGACTCTACTGACATAATCGTCTAAAAGTTCATTGCCCAGGTTGTTGGTGTCGGCAGTCGTTTTACATTCCTCGATCCGCTTTCCGTAATAATCATTTAAGGTATATGCAGTGGAGGGATTTAATCCACCTTCGATGGCGGCACGGCTGCAGAGGGTGAGAAGTACGAGCAGATTATTTTTATTGGCACGCAGGGTATCTCCAAGTTCCACTTTCATGCCAGAGCTTAAGGTCATGGACTTGCCGAGTGCCCTCCGGTAGTCCGGATTTCCCTCACGGATCATGGAAAGAAAGGTCTGTTCTGCCATCCAGATTCCAGGATGTTCATCGGCAATGAGTGTAAGTTCGTCTGTGTCCGTTGCTTCGCTGTGAGAGGAGAAGAAAATCATGTCTGCGGATATTTTTTCTCCGGTAATCGCACAGTGAAACATAACGGCATAGGAGAGCAGTGTGGAAGATGGAATGATTGGAACACTCTCAATCTGTCGGACGATTTTAGAGCGCAGCTTCACGGTAAGCTGGTAGGAGTCTAATTTTTTGCGCAGGATCAGATGGGAGTTGCTGCCGGTAAAGGCCGGTCCCAAGATGTGGATCTGTTTCAGCTCAAACCCCTGATATTCAAATCCGGCAATCCATATAAGACCAAATTCAGTATCGAGAACAAGCGGAAGACGTTTTCCATTCTCAATGTGGGAGAGGATAAGAGAAGAAAAACCAAGCATGGATATAATATCCGGCAGCATTAGTTCTGCTGGGCAGTTTGTCTCAAGCAGCTCAAAATCCGGATCATATCTCCAGAGGTGAAGCGGGTATTCACATTGTACTATTTCCTGAAAAAAAGAGAGACGTTCTTTAATATTCATGTTTGGTTTCCTTTCCTGTTTTTATCTACTGATTCCAATGACCTAAGAAGGATAAGCTTTCCTTCGGGTGGCGTGTCTGCGTGCTGCGGTCAACCGCAATTAAACCAAAGGTCATGGAGTAGCCCTTCTGCCACTCAAAGTTATCTAAAAGGCTCCAGTGGAAGTAGCTTTTTACCGGAAGCCCGTCGTTAATGCAGGAAACAATTCCTTTTAATGCAGTGTCGATAAAAGCGACACGTCTTGTATCGTCTGCGGTTGCAATGCCGTTTTCTGTCACATATAAGTCCCCATGGAAATCTTTCGCTACTTTTCTAAGAACGTGCTCTAATGCCTCCGGGTAAAATTCATAATTCATCTGTGTAAGCTCTGCACCATCCGGGTTTGGAAGCTGTCCGTCTGCACCGATTAAGGAGCGGGTATAGTTTTGTACGCCTAAGAAATCGTCATCTTTTATATAAGGAAGATAGTGCATAAATTCTTCGTCCCATTCTTTTTTCGCACGCTCCATGCCGTCTTCCTGCGGCTGGATATCATGTAAGCTTAAGGTCAGTCCGACTTTGATCCGGGTAAAGTGCTTTGATTTCTTTTGCCAGCTCATGTGCTTTTAAAATCAGAAGGTCGCCCTCTCTGGTACGCATGGAAGTGAAGTTTTCGACTTTTTCTACACCGAATACTTCGAGGTTTTCAGCGGCGGCAGCTTTCTGTCCTTCCATCATTTTCTGGAGGTTGATACCAACCTGAACGCTTCCGTCGGCACTGTTACCACCGGATTGTGCAGCCTGCATCTGTGCCATCATCTGGCGTTTGTAACGCTCTGCGATGGCTGCGACCTGAATGCCCATATTGGCTTCGTTGATCGTACATATGTAATGAAGTTCACTTCCAAGCTGCTCGATAATGAAATGCACATAGTGTGCAAAGTCCGCAGGGGTTGTCTCTGCTTCCCATCCGCCTTTGCTCATGAGCCATTTTGGACTGGAAAAATGGTGAAGGGTGACAAAGGTTCCACTCCATATTTTTTACAGCATGCAATGACATCACGGTAGTGCTCCACTTCATTCAGGTCAAAAGAACCTTCTTCCGGTTCGATCCTTGCCCATTCAATGGAAAAGCGATAGGCATTTAATCCGGCGTCTGCCAGAAGTTTAATGTCTTCCTCATAACGGTGATAGTGGTCGACCGCATCTAACGATGGTTCTGAAAACTGGTATGCTTCATATGCTCCATTGCCCATAAATCGCTGTGGATGTTGTTTCCCTCTACCTGATGTGCGGCGGTGGCTGCTCCAATCAAAAAATGTTCTGGTAATTTCATAAAATTTTCTCCCTTCATGGTTGCGTTACATTAGGCAATTGCGAAACTCAATTTTACGTTATGAATATTACGAAAAGTTAACAAGATCAACGAAAACACGCTTCCGCTACGTGTCACTCGCAACGGTACTGCTCATTCTTCGCAGTACTTCGCAAATTCATTTAAAATCTGCTACGCAGATAGGAATTTGCTCACACCTGAATCATCTTCGCACGTTCTGTGCAGTAAATGCACAGACCTGATTAAAAATGTCGTTCCTGCCTTCTAAGAACCGGCGGTTTCCCAGGTTTTCTTTTGCTCTTGTCAACTTTCCGTAATTTAATTCACGTATCTAAGAGTTTCGTAATTATCTATTACGTTACATAGATAATATAAGATTTTATGAAATCATATGTTTGCAAACTCGTGAAAATGTTAGAAAAATGATGTAATGTAATTATATAACATGAATTTTATTACATTTACATGAATTTGTAAACACACGAAGAAAAAGAAAAAGGTACAATAACAGCAAGTAAGGAGGTCAGACACAATGAAGTATTATTGTAATCCTATCAATGTAAATTATAGATATCAGTTTAATGCAGATCCGAGGAGCACCGGAATCCAGATTGACAGGGAAGCGGCAGATCCATCGATGATCTGTTTTAAAGGAAAATATTATATTTTTGCATCAATGAACCTGAGTGTGTGGGTATCGGATGATCTGGTAAACTGGGAAATACACAGACTGCCGGATAATCTTCCGCTGTATGATTATGCACCGGATGCCAGAGTGAATGGAGACTATGTTTATTTCTGTGCATCGAAAAAAGGTGAAATCTGTAATTATTACCGGACAAAGGATATTATAAATGGATCTTATGAGGAGATAGAAGGAACTTTTGATTTCTGGGATCCAAATCTGTTTTTTGACGAGGATGGCAGGGTATATTTTTACTGGGGATGCTCCAATGAAACACCGGTCTGGGGTGTGGAGTTAGATCCGGCAACCATGAAGCCGCTTGGAGAGAAAGCCGCTTATCTGGAAATCCTTTCACCAGAGGATATGAGAGGATGGGGGTTGACAATAGTATTTTCCCGAACCCCGAAGAAGTGGTAGAGCAACAGTTTCAGGGCTTTTTAAAAATGCAGCATATGACAGAAGATATGCTCCCGAAGGAAATGATTCCACTTGTAAAAGGAATGTTTACAAAGAAACCTTTATAGAAGGACCATGGATGGATAACTATCATGGGAAGTACTATTTACAGTATGCCTGTCCCGGAGCAGAATATAATGTATATGCTGATGGTGTTTATGTTTCAGATTCACCGCTTGGACCATTTGTGCTGGCAGAGAATAACCCATATTCCTATCATCCGGGTGGATATATGCCGGGAGCAGGACATGGTTCTACGATGTGGGATAGAAATGGAAATCTCTGGCATGCTTCTACGATGAGAATCAGTGTGAACCATCAGTTTGAACGCCGTGTTGGTATCTGGCGCGCCGGTTTTGATGAGGATGGTGAACTGTTTTGCAATCAGCGGTATGGTGACTGGCCGGTTGCAGTGGAAGAAGAGAACACAGATGCATGGGTAAATCCACAATGGTATCTGCTGAGTTATAAAAAATCTGTCAGAGCTTCTTCTTATGAAAAAGGAAAAGAACCGGAACTTGCAGTTGACGAGGATGCAACGACATGGTGGCAGTCACAGACGAAAGATGGCTGGTTACAACTGGATCTTGGAAAAGTGTATGATGTCCGGGCAGTTCAGATTAATTTTGCAGATGATAAAATTGATATTCCGGTACCGGGAGAAATTAAGGGTACAAAAACCCAGCCACGTTATATTGAAGAAAAGGATTATGTGACAAGATGGAAGTTAGAGGGATCCATGGACGGAATTACTTATGAAGTGCTGGAAGATAAGTCCGGTGCAGTGACCGATCTGCCACATGATTTTATTGTGAAAGAACAGGGAATCAAAGTCCGTTATATAAAACTTACAATCTATGAAGTTCCATATCAGCAGAAACCGTGTATTTCCGGTCTGCGTGTATTTGGAACAGGAGATGGAGAAAAACCGCAAAATGCAGAGTTTACAGTAGCGAGAAGCGAAATGGACTGGACATGACAGTGTCAGCCAAAGCGGAGCAGGCAACTGGATACAATATTTTATGGGGACATAAAAAGGATAAACTGTATCACAGTTATCTGGTATATGGAGAGGAACTCAAAGAGAAAAGAATTGGAGCACTGATCAAAGACAAAAATTATTACGTGCGGGTAGATACTTTTAATGAGAATGGAATTACAGAGGGTAATACAGTAAAAATGGTGTAGAGGTACACGAGTGATAATGCATGGAGGAAAAAATAATGTTTGGAAAGAAAAAACAACAGATAACAGAGACAAATGGCTTTACATACCGGAGGGCGAAAACGTGGCAGATTGCACTTGCGTCCTGTAGTTCGGGAATTGGAATGAGCTTTTATGTATTGCTTGGACTCGCAAGTTATGTTGCAAATGCAGGATATGGAATTGCAACTGCAGTGGTAGGGTTAATTCTTACTGCAACAAGAATTTTTAGATGGTGTGACGGATCCAATCATCGCAATTATCATTGATAAAATGAATACAAAATTTGGAAAAATCAGGATTTTAACAGCACTCGGCTGGGCAATTGAGTCACTGGCAGTTCTTATGATGTACTGTTGGGCAAGTGGAAAAGGACATGGAATTGTATTGTTTGTTGTTTTATATTGTGTCTATATTATTGGATATACACTCTGCAACGTAACAGCACAGATTGTTCCTGCAATGCTTACAAATGACC
>SCPN01000707.1_pt1 | contig 38842 bp, 31 predicted proteins | sample 6106831 | NCBI WGS metagenome assembly SCPN01 (sample SAMN10720447, study PRJNA508395) | human gut metagenome | isolation source: Participant 1, 0 month | reverse complement strand
CTTATGCTGCCGCATCTGGCAAAGCGGGTCGATTTCATCTCTGTTGGCACCAACGATCTGACTCAATACATTCTGGCCGTTGATCGCAACAATACCCGGGTGGCGAACATTTATGACAGTCTTCATCCTGCAATGTTACGAGCTCTGGCGATGATCGCCCGGGAAGCGGAAATACATGGAATCGATCTCCGTTTGTGCGGTGAAATGGCGGGCGATCCCATGTGCGTGGCAATCCTCATTGGGCTTGGGTATCGCCATCTGTCTATGAACGGACGTTCTGTAGCGCGGGTAAAATACCTGCTGCGGCGCATAGATTATGCCGAAGCAGAAAATCTTGCGCAGCGTAGTCTGGAAGCGCAACTGGCGACCGAAGTTCGCCATCAGGTTGCAGCCTTTATGGAGCGTCGCGGCATGGGCGGGCTGATTCGCGGAGGGTTATAGCGCGGATCATATACATATCTTTTAACGGTATCCGGCAACCAGCCAGGTCCCCTTGTGCTATTATTCGCACCTTTGGAGCGCCTGAAACCTGCGGCGCGCATTTCAATCGCTGTTCTCTTTCAGCGAAATAACAAGAACTTGTGGTGACAGATGACCAGTAGCTATCTGCATTTTCCGGAGTTTGATCCGGTCATTTTCTCAATAGGACCCGTGGCGCTTCACTGGTACGGCCTGATGTATCTGGTGGGTTTCATTTTTGCAATGTGGCTGGCAACACGACGGGCGAATCGTCCGGGCAGCGGCTGGACCAAAAATGAAGTTGAAAACTTACTCTATGCGGGCTTCCTCGGCGTCTTCCTCGGGGGACGTATTGGTTATGTTCTGTTCTACAATTTCCCGCAGTTTATGGCCGATCCGCTGTATCTGTTCCGTGTCTGGGACGGCGGCATGTCTTTCCACGGCGGCCTGATTGGCGTTATCGTGGTGATGATTATCTTTGCCCGCCGTACTAAACGTTCCTTCTTCCAGGTTTCTGATTTTATCGCACCACTCATTCCGTTTGGTCTTGGTGCCGGGCGTCTGGGCAACTTTATTAACGGTGAATTGTGGGGCCGCGTTGACCCGAACTTCCCGTTTGCTGCTGTTCCCAGTGCTCCCGTACAGAAGATATTTTGCTGCTGCAAACCAACCCGCAGTGGCAATCCATTTTCGACACTTACGGTGTGCTGCCGCGCCACCCATCACAGCTTTACGAGCTGCTGCTGGAAGGTGTGGTGCTGTTTATTATCCTCAACCTGTATATTCGTAAACCGCGCCCAATGGGAGCTGTCTCTGGCTTGTTCCTGATTGGCTACGGCGCGTTTCGCATCATTGTTGAGTTTTTCCGCCAGCCCGACGCGCAGTTTACCGGTGCCTGGGTGCAGTACATCAGCATGGGGCAAATTCTTTCCATCCCGATGATTGTCGCGGGTGTGATCATGATGGTCTGGGCATATCGTCGCAGCCCACAGCAACACGTTTCCTGAGGAACCATGAAACAGTATTTAGAACTGATGCAAAAAGTGCTCGACGAAGGCACACAGAAAAACGACCGTACCGGAACCGGAACGCTTTCCATTTTTGGTCATCAGATGCGTTTTAACCTGCAGGATGGATTCCCGCTGGTGACAACTAAACGTTGCCACCTGCGTTCCATCATCCACGAACTGCTGTGGTTTCTGCAGGGCGACACTAACATTGCTTATCTACACGAAAACAATGTCACCATCTGGGACGAATGGGCCGATGAAAACGGCGACCTCGGACCAGTGTATGGTAAACAGTGGCGCGCCTGGCCAACGCCAGATGGTCGTCATATTGACCAGATCACTACGGTACTGAACCAGCTGAAAAACGACCCGGATTCGCGCCGCATTATTGTTTCAGCGTGGAACGTAGGCGAACTGGATAAAATGGCGCTGGCACCGTGCCATGCGTTCTTCCAGTTCTATGTGGCAGACGGCAAACTCTCTTGCCAGCTTTATCAGCGCTCCTGTGACGTTTTCCTCGGCCTGCCGTTTAACATTGCCAGCTACGCGTTACTGGTGCATATGATGGCGCAGCAGTGTGATCTGGAAGTGGGCGATTTTGTCTGGACGGGGGGCGACACGCACCTGTACAGCAATCATATGGATCAAACTCATCTGCAATTAAGCCGCGAACCGCGTCCGCTGCCGAAGTTGATTATCAAACGTAAACCCGAATCCATCTTCGACTACCGTTTCGAAGACTTTGAGATTGAAGGCTACGATCCACATCCGGGCATTAAAGCGCCGGTGGCTATCTAATTACGAAACATCCTGCCAGAGCCGACGCCAGTGTGCGTCGGTTTTTTTTACCCTCCGTTAAATTCTTCGAGACGCCTTCCCGAAATTTTACAACGTCCTGCAACGGCGTAAATAGTCCGGAAGATGCGCCGAAGAAATAGAAACTGGCCCTCGTCTTTTTTTCTCCTCGCTCCATACTGCCGGCATGAAAACACAACGTGGTTATACGCTGATTGAAACGCTGGTCGCGATGCTGATTTTGGTCATGCTAAGCGCAAGTGGACTCTATGGCTGGCAATACTGGCAGCAGTCGCAACGGCTATGGCAAACCGCCAGCCAGGCGCGGGACTATTTGCTCTATTTACGTGAAGATGCCAACTGGCATAACCGCGACCACAGTATCAGCGTTATCAGGGAGGGGACGTTATGGTGCCTTGTGAGTTCCGCTGCTGGGGCCAATACCTGTCATGGCAGTTCACCATTGGTCTTTGTGCCACGCTGGCCCGAAGTCGAAATGAGCGACCTGACACCTTCGCTTGCTTTCTTTGGCCTGCGCAATACCGCATGGGCCGGGCATATTCGCTTCAAAAACTCAACGGGCGAGTGGTGGCTGGTGGTTTCGCCGTGGGGAAGACTCCGGCTTTGTCAGCAAGGAGAAACAGAAGGATGCCTGTAAAAGAGCAAGGTTTTTCTCTGCTGGAAGTGTTGATTGCTATGGCGATCAGTAGCGTATTGTTGCTGGGGGCTGCACGCTTTCTGCCTGCGTTACAGCGTGAAAGTTTAACGAGCACCCGTAAGCTGGCGCTGGAAGATGAAATCTGGCTGCGGGTATTTACCGTCGCGAAGCATCTCCAGAGGGCGGGTTATTGTCATGGCAGCTGTACCGGCGAAGGGCTGGAAATTGTCGGACAGGGTGACTGTATCATTGTGCAGTGGGATGCGAACAGTAACGGTATCTGGGATCGCGAACCGGTAAAAGAGTCTGACCAGATTGGATTTCGTCTGAAGGAGCATGTGCTGGAAACGCTACGCGGTGCGACATCCTGTGAAGGTAAGGGCTGGGATAAAGTCACTAATCCGGATGCCATCATTATCGACACTTTTCAGGTCGTACGTCAGGATGTCAGCGGCTTCTCGCCGGTGTTGACGGTTAATATGCGTGCTGCCAGTAAGTCTGAACCGCAAACCGTGGTGGATGCCAGCTATAGCGTGACAGGATTCAACCTGTGAACCGCGAAAAAGGTGTTTCGTCACTGGCTCTGGTCCTGATGCTGCTGGTTTTGGGTAGCTTGCTATTGCAAGGAATGAGTCAGCAGGATCGCAGTTTTGCCTCTCGCGTGAGCATGGAAAGTCAGTCATTGCGCCGCCAGGCCATCGTTCAGTCGGCGCTGGCGTGGGGAAAAATGCACTCCTGGCAGACGCAGCCAGCAGTTCAGTGCTCGCAGTACGCTGGAACCGATGCCCAGGTTTGTTTGCGTTTACTGGCAGATAATGAAGCCTTATTGATTGCCGGTTATGAAGGCGTTTCGTTGTGGCGAACAGGCGAAGTAAACATTGTTTTACGGCGGCTGGAGCGATTTTTGTCCGCTGAAAGAGAGGGCGTTATGTCAGCTTCCCTGAAGAATCAACAAGGCTTTAGCCTGCCGGAGGTAATGGTTGCGATGGTGCTGATGGTGATGATTGTCACTGCGTTATCGGGTATCCAGCGAACATTAATGAACAGTCTCGCCAGCAGAAACCAGTACCAACAGCTCTGGCGGCATGGTTGGCAGCAAACGCAACTGCGCGCGATTTCGCCACCTGCCAACTGGCAGGTCAACCGAATGCAGACATCGCAGGCGGGATGTGTCAGCATCAGCGTTACGCTTGTTTCACCCGGGGGCAGAGAAGGCGAGATGACCCGCCTGCATTGCCCGAATCGTCAGTAGTCAGGAGCCGCTATGTTAAGGGTCTACCATTCCAATCGTCTGGACGTGCTGGAAGCGTTGATGGAGTTTATTGTCGAACGCGAACGGCTGGACGATCCTTTCGAACCAGAGATGATTCTGGTGCAAAGTACCGGTATGGCGCAGTGGCTGCAAATGACCCTGTCGCAAAAGTTTGGTATTGCGGCAAACATTGATTTTCCGCTGCCAGCGAGCTTTATCTGGGATATGTTCGTCCGGGTGTTACCGGAAATCCCCAAAGAGAGCGCCTTTAACAAACAGAGCATGAGCTGGAAACTGATGACTCTGCTGCCGCAATTTCGTTGGAGCGAAGACTTTACCCTGTTGCGGCATTATCTGACTGACGATAGCGACAAGCGAAAACTGTTCCAGCTTTCTTCAAAAGCGGCGGACCTGTTTGACCAGTATCTGGTCTATCGTCCGGACTGGCTGGCACAGTGGGAAACAGGACATTTGGTTGAAGGTACTGGAGTAGCAGGCCCGGCAAGCGCGCGCGCTGGTGGAATATACCCATCAACTCGGGCAACCGCGCTGGCACCGCGCCAATCTCTATCAGCGCTTTATCGAAACGCTGGAGTCCGCGACGACCTGCCCGCCGGGGCTACCTTCGCGCGTCTTTATATGCGGTATTTCCGCGTTACCGCCTGTTTATCTCCAGGCGCTACAGGCGCTGGGTAAACATATTGAAATCCATCTCCTGTTTACCAACCCCTGCCGTTATTACTGGGGCGATATTAAAGATCCTGCTTATCTGGCGAAACTGCTGACCCGTCAGCGTCGACACAGTTTTGAAGATCGCGAATTGCCGCTATTTCGTGATAGCGAAAATGCCGGGCAGCTCTTTAACAGCGATGGTGAACAGGATGTCGGCAACCCGCTGCTGGCTTCATGGGGTAAGCTTGGGCGCGACTACATTTATCTCCTTTCTGACCTGGAGAGCAGCCAGGAGCTGGACGCCTTTGTCGATGTCACGCCAGATAACCTGCTGCATAACATTCAGTCTGACATTCTGGAACTGGAAAACCGTGCCGTTGCTGGTGTGAACATCGAAGAGTTTTCCCGTAGCGATAACAAACGCCCGCTTGATCCACTGGATAGCAGTATCACCTTCCACGTTTGCCATAGCCCGCAGCGTGAAGTTGAAGTTTTGCACGATCGCCTGCTGGCGATGCTGGAAGAAGACCCGACACTTACTCCGCGCGACATCATCGTGATGGTGGCTGATATCGACAGCTACAGTCCGTTTATTCAGGCTGTGTTTGGTAGCGCACCTGCGGATCGTTACCTGCCTTACGCCATTTCCGACCGTCGGGTGCGGCAGTCGCATCCGGTACTGGAAGCGTTTATCAGCCTGTTATCGTTGCCAGACAGCCGCTTTGTGTCGGAAGACGTGCTGGCATTACTGGATGTGCCGGTGCTGGCGGCGCGGTTTGACATCACCGAAGAAGGGCTGCGTTATTTACGCCAGTGGGTCAACGAATCCGGCATTCGTTGGGGGATAGATGACGACAACGTTCGCGAGCTGGAACTCCCCGCCACCGGACAACACACCTGGCGATTTGGCCTGACGCGTATGTTGCTGGGCTACGCGATGGAGAGCGCGCAGGGCGAGTGGCAATCGGTTCTACCTTATGATGAATCGAGCGGCTTAATTGCAGAACTGGTGGGGCATCTGGCTTCACTGCTAATGCAGCTAAACATCTGGCGTCGCGGGCTGGCACAGGAGCGTCCGCTAGAAGAGTGGTTGCCGGTTTGTCGCGATATGCTCAACGCCTTCTTCCTGCCGGATGCGGAAACCGAAGCGGCGATGACGCTGATCGAACAACAATGGCAGGCGATTATCGCCGAAGGTTTAGGTGCGCAGTATGGCGACGCGGTGCCGCTGTCACTATTGCGTGATGAACTGGCGCAGCGTCTGGATCAAGAACGTATCAGCCAGCGTTTTCTCGCCGGACCGGTTAACATTTGTACTCTGATGCCAATGCGTTCAATTCCGTTCAAAGTGGTTTGCCTGCTGGGAATGAACGACGGCGTTTATCCACGTCAGCTTGCGCCATTGGGCTTTGACCTGATGAGCCAGAAACCGAAGCGTGGCGACCGTAGCCGTCGCGATGACGACCGCTACCTGTTCCTGGAAGCGTTAATTTCCGCGCAGCAAAAACTCTATATCAGCTATATCGGGCGTTCCATTCAGGATAACAGTGAACGTTTCCCGTCGGTACTGGTGCAGGAACTGATCGACTACATCGGGCAAAGTCATTATCTACCGGGCGATGAAGCGCTCAACTGTGATGAAAGCGAGGCAAGGGTAAAAGCGCATCTTACTTGCCTCCATACCCGGATGCCGTTTGATCCGCAAAACTACCAGCCAGGCGAACGACAAAGCTATGCTCGTGAATGGCTACCTGCGGCCAGCCAGGCTGGTAAAGCACATTCTGAATTTGTTCAGCCGCTGCCGTTTACCTTACCGGAAACCGTGCCGCTGGAAACGCTACAACGATTCTGGGCACATCCGGTGCGGGCGTTCTTCCAGATGCGTTTGCAGGTGAACTTCCGTACTGAAGACAGCGAAATCCCCGACACCGAGCCATTTATTCTTGAAGGGCTTAGTCGTTATCAAATCAATCAGCAGTTATTGAATGCACTGGTTGAGCAGGATGATGCCGAACGCTTGTTCCGCCGCTTCCGGGCGGCAGGGGATTTACCGTATGGCGCTTTTGGTGAAATTTTCTGGGAAACACAGTGCCAGGAGATGCAGCAGCTTGCCGACAGAGTCATTGCCTGTCGCCAGCCGGGGCAGAGTATGGAAATTGATCTCGCCTGCAACGGTGTGCAGATAACTGGCTGGTTGCCGCAGGTGCAGCCGGATGGCTTGTTGCGCTGGCGTCCCTCTTTATTAAGTGTGGCGCAGGGAATGCAACTTTGGCTGGAACACCTTGTCTACTGTGCCAGCGGTGGTAATGGTGAAAGTCGCCTTTTTCTACGCAAAGACGGCGAGTGGCGTTTTCCGCCGCTTGCAGCCGAACAGGCTTTGCATTACCTCTCACAACTGATTGAGGGGTATCGTGAAGGGATGTCCGCGCCATTGCTGGTGTTACCTGAAAGTGGCGGCGCGTGGCTAAAAACCTGTTATGACGCGCAAAACGATGCCATGCTGGATGACGATTCCACGTTGCAAAAAGCCCGTACGAAATTCCTTCAGGCTTACGAAGGCAACATGATGGTGCGTGGCGAAGGTGATGATATCTGGTATCAAAGGCTCTGGCGGCAATTAACACCAGAGACAATGGAGGCCATCGTTGAACAGTCGCAACGTTTCCTGTTACCGCTGTTTCGCTTTAATCAGTCATGAGTGCTGTATAAAAATTGCGCAATCTATCCGCTTACTTTATGATGCGCACCAGTCACGGACTGATGGATATATAGACATAGGCTGACTCGTGCAGCACAAGATTAAATTCTGGCAGATGATTTGCGTTAACCTGTTGAATCTGGCCAGAAAATAAAGTTGATTATGAGGTCCGTGAATGCCCCGCAGCACCTGGTTCAAAGCATTATTGTTGTTTGTTGCCCTTTGGGCACCCTTAAGTCAGGCAGAAACGGGATGGCAGCCGATTCAGGAAACCATCCGTAAAAGTGATAAAGATAACCGCCAGTATCAGGCTATACGTCTGGATAACGGTATGGTGGTCTTGCTGGTTTCTGATCCGCAGGCAGTTAAATCGCTCTCGGCGCTGGTGGTGCCCGTTGGGTCGCTGGAAGATCCCGAGGCGTACCAGGGGCTGGCACATTACCTTGAACATATGAGTCTGATGGGGTCGAAAAAGTACCCGCAGGCTGACAGTCTGGCCGAATATCTCAAAATGCACGGCGGTAGTCACAATGCCAGCACTGCGCCGTATCGCACGGCTTTCTATCTGGAAGTTGAGAACGACGCCTTGCCTGGTGCGGTAGACCGCCTGGCCGATGCTATTGCTGAACCTTTGCTCGACAAGAAATATGCCGAACGTGAGCGTAATGCGGTGAACGCTGAATTAACCATGGCGCGTACGCGTGACGGGATGCGCATGGCACAGGTCAGCGCAGAAACCATTAACCCGGCACACCCCGGTTCAAAGTTTTCTGGTGGTAACCTCGAAACTTTAAGCGATAAACCTGGTAATCCGGTGCAGCAGGCGCTGAAAGATTTCCACGAGAAGTACTATTCCGCCAATCTGATGAAGGCGGTTATTTACAGCAATAAACCGCTGCCGGAGTTGGCAAAAATGGCGGCGGACACCTTTGGTCGCGTGCCGAACAAAGAGAGCAAAAAACCGGAAATCACCGTGCCGGTAGTCACCGACGCGCAAAAGGGCATTATCATTCATTACGTCCCGGCACTGCCGCGTAAAGTTCTGCGCGTTGAGTTTCGCATCGATAACAACTCAGCGAAGTTCCGTAGTAAAACGGATGAATTGATTACCTATCTGATTGGTAATCGCAGCCCAGGTACACTTTCCGACTGGCTGCAAAAGCAGGGATTAGTTGAGGGCATTAGCGCCAACTCCGATCCTATCGTCAACGGCAACAGCGGCGTATTAGCGATCTCTGCGTCTTTAACCGATAAAGGCCTGGCTAATCGCGATCAGGTTGTGGCGGCAATTTTTAGCTATCTCAATCTGTTACGTGAAAAAGGCATTGATAAACAATACTTCGATGAACTGGCGAATGTGCTGGATATCGACTTCCGTTATCCGTCGATCACCCGTGATATGGATTACGTCGAATGGCTGGCAGATACCATGATTCGCGTTCCGGTTGAGCATACGCTGGATGCAGTCAATATTGCCGATCGGTACGATGCTAAAGCAGTAAAAGAACGTCTGGCGATGATGACGCCGCAGAATGCGCGTATCTGGTATATCAGCCCGAAAGAGCCGCACAATAAAACGGCTTATTTTGTCGATGCGCCGTATCAGGTCGATAAAATCAGCGAACAAACTTTCGCTGACTGGCAGCAAAAAGCTGCCAATATTGCGCTCTCCTTACCGGAGCTTAACCCCTATATTCCTGACGATTTCTCGCTGATTAAGTCAGAGAAGAAATATGACCATCCAGAGCTGATTGTTGATGAGTCGAATCTGCGTGTGGTGTATGCGCCAAGCCGTTATTTTTCCAGCGAACCCAAAGCTGATGTCAGCCTGATTTTGCGTAATCCGAAAGCCATGGACAGCGCCCGCAATCAGGTGATGTTTGCGCTCAATGATTATCTCGCAGGGCTGGCGCTTGATCAGTTAAGCAACCAGGCGTCGGTTGGTGGCATAAGTTTTTCCACCAACGCTAACAACGGCCTTATGGTTAATGCTAATGGTTACACCCAGCGTCTGCCGCAGCTGTTCCAGGCATTGCTGGAGGGCTACTTTAGCTATACCGCCACGGAAGATCAGCTTGAGCAGGCAAAGTCCTGGTATAACCAGATGATGGATTCCGCAGAAAAGGGCAAAGCGTTCGAGCAGGCGATTATGCCCGCGCAGATGCTCTCGCAAGTGCCGTACTTCTCGCGAGATGAACGGCGCAAAATTTTGCCCTCCATTACGTTGAAAGAGGTGCTGGCCTATCGCGACGCCTTAAAATCAGGGGCTCGACCAGAGTTTATGGTTATTGGCAACATGACCGAAGCCCAGGCAACAACGCTGGCACGCGATGTGCAAAAACAGTTGGGCGCTGATGGTTCAGAGTGGTGTCGTAACAAAGATGTCGTGGTCGATAAAAAACAATCCGTCATCTTTGAAAAAGCCGGTAACAGCACCGACTCCGCACTGGCAGCGGTATTTGTACCGACTGGCTACGATGAATACACCAGCTCAGCCTATAGCTCACTGTTGGGGCAGATCGTACAGCCGTGGTTCTACAATCAGTTGCGTACCGAAGAACAGTTGGGCTATGCCGTGTTTGCATTCCCAATGAGCGTGGGGCGTCAGTGGGGCATGGGCTTCCTTTTGCAAAGCAATGATAAACAGCCTTCATTCTTGTGGGAGCGTTACAAGGCGTTTTTCCCAACCGCAGAGGCAAAATTGCGGGCGATGAAGCCAGAAGAGTTTGCGCAAATCCAGCAGGCGGTAATTACCCAGATGCTGCAGGCACCGCAAACGCTCGGCGAAGAAGCATCGAAGTTAAGTAAAGATTTCGATCGCGGCAATATGCGCTTCGATTCGCGTGATAAAATCGTGGCCCAGATAAAACTGCTGACGCCGCAAAAACTTGCTGATTTCTTCCATCAGGCGGTGGTCGAGCCGCAAGGCATGGCTATCCTGTCGCAGATTTCCGGCAGCCAGAACGGGAAAGCCGAATATGTGCATCCTGAAGGCTGGAAAGTGTGGGAGAACGTCAGCGCGTTGCAGCAAACAATGCCCCTGATGAGTGAAAAGAATGAGTGATGTCGCCGAGACACTAGATCCTTTGCGCTTGCCCTTACAGGGCGAGCGCCTGATTGAAGCCTCTGCCGGCACAGGCAAAACCTTTACGATTGCGGCGCTTTATTTGCGCCTGTTACTTGGACTAGGCGGTTCCGCCGCCTTTCCCCGCCCGCTGACCGTTGAAGAACTGCTGGTGGTCACCTTTACCGAGGCTGCCACGGCAGAATTGCGCGGTCGTATCCGTAGCAATATCCACGAGTTGCGCATCGCCTGTCTGCGTGAAACCACCGACAATCCACTGTACGAACGCCTGCTGGAAGAGATCGACGATAAAGCGCAAGCCGCGCAGTGGTTGTTGTTAGCCGAACGGCAGATGGATGAAGCGGCAGTCTTTACTATTCACGGTTTTTGCCAGCGCATGCTCAACCTGAATGCCTTTGAATCCGGTATGCTGTTTGAGCAGCAGCTGATTGAAGATGAGTCTCTGCTACGCTACCAGGCCTGCGCCGATTTCTGGCGTCGCCACTGCTACCCGCTGCCGCGTGAAATTGCCCTGGTGGTCTTTGAAACCTGGAAAGGGCCGCAGGCGTTGCTGCGCGATATTAATCGTTATCTGCAAGGCGAAGCACCGGTTATCAAAGCACCGCCGCCCGATGATGAAACGCTGGCTTCCCGCCACGCGCAAATTGTGGCGCGTATTGATACGGTAAAACAGCAGTGGCGCGACGCAGTGGGTGAACTGGATGCGCTGATCGAATCTTCTGGTATTGATCGACGCAAGTTTAACCGTAGCAATCAGGCTAAATGGATCGAGAAGATCAGCGCCTGGGCAGAAGAAGAGACCAACAGTTATCAGTTACCGGAGTCGCTGGAAAAATTCTCTCAGCGTTTCTTAGAAGATCGCACGAAAGCCGGGGGGGAAACCCCGCGACATCCACTGTTTGAGGCGATCGAACAACTGCTTGCAGAACCATTGTCGATCCGTGATCTGGTGATAACCCGCGCATTGGCTGAGATCCGCGAAACAGTAGCGCGTGAAAAACGCCGCCGTGGCGAATTGGGTTTTGATGACATGTTAAGTCGGCTCGATTCCGCGCTGCGTAGCGAAAGCGGCGAGGTGTTGGCAGCGGCGATCCGTACGCGATTCCCGGTGGCAATGATTGATGAATTTCAGGATACCGACCCCCAGCAGTACCGAATTTTTCGCCGTATCTGGCACCATCAGCCGGAAACCGCATTGTTGCTGATTGGCGACCCGAAACAGGCCATATATGCATTCCGGGGTGCGGATATCTTCACTTATATGAAGGCGCGTAGCGAAGTTCACGCCCACTACACTTTAGACACCAACTGGCGTTCCGCACCAGGAATGGTGAACAGTGTGAACAAGCTTTTCAGCCAGACTGATGACGCGTTCATGTTTCGCGAAATACCGTTTATTCCAGTGAAATCAGCCGGGAAAAATCAGGCGTTACGTTTTGTGTTTAAAGGTGAAACGCAGCCTGCGATGAAAATGTGGCTGATGGAAGGCGAAAGCTGCGGCGTTGGCGACTATCAAAGTACCATGGCGCAGGTATGTGCTGCGCAAATCCGCGACTGGCTACAAGCCGGACAGCGGGGCGAAGCGTTGCTGATGAACGGCGACGACGCGCGTCCGGTGCGTGCTTCGGACATCAGTGTGCTGGTGCGCAGCCGCCAGGAGGCCGCCCAGGTGCGCGACGCCTTAACGTTGCTGGAAATCCCTTCCGTTTACCTTTCGAACCGCGACAGTGTTTTTGAAACTCTGGAAGCGCAGGAAATGCTTTGGTTGTTGCAGGCGGTGATGACGCCCGAACGTGAGAACACCCTGCGTAGTGCGCTGGCAACGTCAATGATGGGGCTGAACGCGCTGGATATCGAAACGCTGAACAATGACGAACATGCGTGGGATGTGGTAGTCGAAGAGTTCGATGGTTATCGGCAAATCTGGCGCAAACGTGGCGTTATGCCGATGCTGCGGGCGCTGATGTCGGCGCGTAACATTGCTGAAAACTTGCTGGCAACGGCAGGCGGTGAGCGGCGTCTTACCGATATCTTGCATATCAGCGAACTGCTACAAGAAGCCGGAACGCAGCTGGAAAGTGAACATGCGCTGGTACGCTGGTTATCGCAACATATCCTCGAGCCAGACAGTAATGCCTCCAGCCAACAAATGCGTCTCGAAAGTGATAAACATCTGGTGCAGATTGTCACGATCCACAAATCGAAAGGGCTGGAATATCCATTGGTCTGGCTGCCGTTTATCACCAATTTCCGCGTCCAGGAGCAGGCGTTTTATCACGATCGCCACTCGTTTGAGGCAGTTCTGGATCTTAATGCTGCGCCAGAAAGCGTCGACCTCGCGGAGGCCGAACGTCTGGCGGAAGATCTGCGTTTGCTTTACGTGGCGCTGACACGTTCGGTTTGGCATTGCAGTCTCGGCGTTGCACCGCTGGTGCGCCGTCGTGGCGATAAAAAAGGTGACACCGACGTCCACCAAAGTGCGCTCGGGCGTTTGCTGCAAAAAGGGGAACCGCAAGATGCGGCAGGGCTTCGCACCTGTATTGAAGCGTTATGCGATGATGATATTGCCTGGCAAACGGCACAAACTGGTGATAACCAACCCTGGCAGGTTAATGATGTTTCTACAGCAGAGCTGAATGCGAAGACGTTACAACGATTGCCCGGCGATAACTGGCGCGTCACCAGCTACTCTGGTTTGCAACAGCGTGGTCACGGTATCGCCCAGGATTTGATGCCTCGGCTGGATGTCGATGCTGCAGGCGTTGCCAGCGTCGTTGAAGAACCGACGTTAACACCACATCAGTTTCCGCGCGGTGCGTCACCGGGGACGTTCTTGCACAGTTTGTTTGAAGACCTGGATTTTACCCAGCCGGTTGACCCGAACTGGGTGCGGGAAAAACTGGAACTCGGCGGCTTTGAATCGCAGTGGGAACCGGTATTGACCGAGTGGATCACGGCTGTCCTCCAGGCACCTCTCAATGAAACCGGCGTAAGCCTGAGTCAACTTTCCGCCCGCAATAAACAGGTGGAGATGGAGTTTTATCTGCCGATTAGTGAACCGCTTATCGCCAGTCAGCTTGATACGTTAATCCGCCAGTTTGACCCGCTATCCGCAGGCTGCCCGCCGCTGGAGTTCATGCAGGTACGTGGCATGTTAAAAGGCTTTATCGACCTGGTGTTCCGCCACGAAGGGCGTTATTACCTGCTCGACTATAAATCCAACTGGTTGGGTGAAGACAGTTCGGCTTACACCCAACAGGCTATGGCAGCGGCAATGCAGGCACACCGCTATGATCTGCAATATCAGCTTTATACCCTGGCGCTGCATCGTTATCTGCGCCATCGCATTGCTGATTACGACTATGAGCACCACTTTGGCGGCGTTATTTATCTGTTCCTGCGTGGCGTTGATAAAGAACATCCGCAACAGGGGATTTACACAACCCGACCCAACGCCGGGTTGATTGCCCTGATGGATGAGATGTTTGCCGGTATGACCCTGGAGGAGGCGTAATGAAATTGCAAAAGCAATTACTGGAAGCTGTGGAGCACAAACAGCTACGCCCGCTGGATGTGCAATTTGCCCTGACCGTGGCGGGAGATGAACATCCTGCCGTCACCCTCGCGGCGGCACTGTTAAGTCATGATGCCGGAGAGGGACACGTTTGTTTGCCGCTTTCACGACTGGAAAATAACGAGGCGTCGCATCCGCTGTTGGCGACCTGTGTCAGTGAAATCGGTGAGCTACAAAATTGGGAAGAATGCTTGCTGGCTTCTCAAGCGGTCAGCAGGGGAGATGAACCCACGCCGATGATCCTCTGTGGCGATCGTCTTTATTTGAATCGCATGTGGTGTAACGAGCGCACAGTGGCACGCTTTTTCAACGAAGTGAATCATGCCATTGAGGTTGATGAAGCTCTACTGGCGCAAACCCTGGACAAACTTTTTCCAGTAAGCGATGAAATTAACTGGCAAAAAGTTGCGGCGGCAGTGGCGCTGACGCGGCGGATCTCGGTGATTTCCGGCGGCCCTGGCACCGGTAAAACGACCACCGTAGCGAAGTTGCTGGCAGCGTTAATTCAAATGGCCGACGGCGAACGCTGCCGTATCCGTCTGGCTGCACCAACGGGTAAAGCTGCCGCGCGCTTAACCGAATCTCTCGGCAAGGCTTTGCGACAGTTACCGCTGACCGATGAACAAAAGAAACGCATTCCGGAAGATGCCAGCACTTTGCACCGATTGCTGGGCGCGCAGCCGGGTAGCCAGCGTTTACGTCATCATGCCGGTAACCCGCTGCATCTTGATGTGCTGGTGGTAGATGAAGCGTCAATGATCGATCTGCCTATGATGTCGAGACTGATCGACGCCTTGCCCGATCATGCGCGAGTGATCTTTCTCGGCGATCGTGATCAACTGGCCTCGGTTGAGGCTGGGGCTGTGCTGGGCGATATCTGCGCTTATGCCAACGCGGGCTTTACCGCCGAGCGTGCCAGGCAGCTAAGCCGCCTGACGGGGACTCACGTTCCGGCAGGAACCGGCACAGAAGCGGCATCTTTGCGCGACAGTCTCTGCCTGCTGCAAAAAAGCTATCGTTTCGGCAGCGATTCTGGCATTGGTCAGTTAGCTGCGGCGATCAACCGTGGTGATAAAACGGCAGTGAAAACCGTTTTTCAGCAGGATTTTACTGATATCGAAAAACGGCTTTTACAGAGCGGCGAAGATTATATTGCGATGCTTGAGGAAGCTCTTGCGGGTTACGGACGTTATCTGGATCTGCTGCAAGCGCGTGCCGAGCCGGATTTAATCATTCAGGCGTTCAATGAGTACCAGCTTTTGTGCGCCCTGCGGGAAGGGCCGTTTGGCGTGGCTGGACTGAATGAGCGAATTGAGCAGTTTATGCAACAGAAGCGCAAAATTCATCGTCATCCGCACTCTCGTTGGTACGAAGGTCGACCGGTGATGATTGCCCGTAATGACAGCGCGCTTGGGTTGTTTAATGGCGATATCGGTATTGCGCTGGATCGCGGGCAGGGGACGCGCGTCTGGTTTGCGATGCCGGACGGCAATATTAAGTCTGTGCAACCGAGTCGCTTGCCAGAGCACGAAACTACGTGGGCGATGACGGTACATAAATCGCAGGGATCGGAGTTCGACCATGCGGCGTTGATTTTGCCGAGCCAACGCACGCCGGTAGTAACGCGAGAGCTGGTTTACACCGCAGTGACCCGCGCGCGTCGCCGTCTGTCGCTGTATGCCGATGAGCGCATATTAAGTGCGGCAATCGCCACTCGTACTGAGCGGCGCAGTGGTCTGGCGGCGTTGTTTAGTTCACGGGAATAAACGTAATTGCCGGATGCGACGTACGAGTGTTACGCATGTCGCATCCGACGATTTTCATCGCTTACCCTAAATCCGCCATCAACACTTTGGATTTACGCTGGTAGTTGTACAACTGCTTTTTGCTCTCGGGCAGTAAATCAATATCCACTGGGGTAAATCCACGTTCCTGGAACCAGTGAATACTGCGCGTGGTCAGCACAAACAATTTGCTTAAGCCGCTCTGCTTCGCCTGAGCGGCAATGCGTTCCAGCAGAACTTCACCCCTTGATGAACTGCGGTAATCCGGGTGAACTGCCACACAGGCCATTTCCCCAATCTTCTCTTCCGGGAACGGATAGAGCGCGGCGCAGGCAATAGTCGTGTTATCGCGCTGAATAATGGTGAATTTGTCGATTTCCATCTCCAGCTGCTCGCGAGAACGGCGTACCAGAATACCTTGCTGCTCCAGTGGGCGAATCAACTCCAGAATACCGCCAATATCGTTGATTGTTGCGCGACGAATCTGCTCGGCGCTTTCCATCACAATCTGCGTACCGATACCGTCGCGTGAGAACAACTCTTGCAACAGCGCGCCATCTTCCTGATAACTGATTAAATGACAGCGACGCACGCCGCTGCGGCAGGCTTTCACTGCGCCACGCAAAAAGCGCACCGTACCGGAGTTGTAATCGCCTTTCTCTTCCTGGGCTTCTACCCGCGCTTGCGCTTCGTTAGGGAAAAGTTCTGAGACAATATCACCGTCGTCATTAGTAACGCCCTGGGAAGAGCAAAAACCAATCATCTTTTCAGCTTTCAGTTTGATGGCTAGTTGAGTGGCAATCTCTTCCGAGGTCAGATTAAAGCTCTCGCCAGTGACTGAAACAGCGACCGGCCCCATTAGCACTATTGCACCGCTGTCCAGTTGACGATGGATCGCGTCTTCATCAATCCGCCGGATACGCCCGCTATGGCAGTAATCCACGCCGTCATCGACGCCCAGCGGCTGGGCAATAATAAAATTGCCACTAACGACGTTGATATGCGCGCCCTGTAGCGGCGTGTTATTGAGACTCATCGACAGGCGAGCAGTAATATCCAGTTGCAATGTTCCCGCAGCCTGCTTCACCAGTTCCAGTGTTTTGGCGTCGGTCACACGTATATTCTTGTGATACAGCGGTTCGTGGTGATGCGCAGCCAGATTTGCGTCGATCTGCGGACGTGCGCCATAGACCACCACCAGACGGATGCCGAGGCTGTGCAACAACCCGATATCATTAACGATACTGGAGAAATTCTCATGCTCAATGGCTTCACCGCCGAGCATGATGACAAACGTTTTTCCCCGGTGGGTATTGATATAGGGAACCGAATGGCGGAATCCCTCGACCAACTCGGTTTTACGTTCCTTTACCACGGCACACCCCTTTGCATTATTATTCGAAATTATTGTATTTTTATTCTGTTTTTTCGCAGGGTGCAAGTGTAAATTTTATGCGAGAGCGACTTTTTTATCAGTAATGCCGTGAATATAAAAAGAATGTTTACCGTTTATTAGATGACAGATTATGCGTCTTTCGCTAAAGTTTCCGGTCAAATTAGTCGTTTACTTGTTACACAGCTTAGATTTCTTTTGCTCGGGAGAGGCATGTCAGGATCCAACACTGCAATCAGCCGTCGTCGTTTACTGCAAGGCGCGGGCGCTATGTGGCTATTGAGCGTAAGTCAGGTCAGCCTGGCTGCGGTTAGCCAGGTCGTGGCGGTGCGCGTCTGGCCTGCGTCCAGCTACACCCGCGTGACGGTAGAATCAAATCGTCAGCTGAAATATAAGCAGTTCGCGTTGAGTAACCCGGAACGCGTGGTGGTGGATATCGAAGATGTAAACCTGAACTCGGTACTCAAGGGGATGGCGGCACAAATTCGTGCAGACGACCCGTTCATCAAGTCGGCGCGCGTCGGGCAATTTGACCCGCAGACCGTACGGATGGTTTTTGAATTAAAGCAAAACGTAAAACCGCAGCTGTTTGCCCTTGCGCCGGTCGCCGGGTTTAAAGAGCGTCTGGTGATGGACCTCTATCCGGCCAATGCACAGGATATGCAGGACCCGCTGCTGGCGCTGCTGGAGGATTACAACAAAGGCGACCTCGAAAAGCAGGTGCCGCCAGCACAAAGTGGTCCACAACCGGGTAAAGCAGGGCGCGATCGTCCTATTGTTATTATGCTTGACCCTGGCCACGGCGGCGAAGACTCCGGTGCGGTGGGGAAATACAAAACGCGCGAAAAAGACGTGGTATTGCAAATAGCTCGCCGTCTGCGCTCTCTGATCGAGAAAGAGGGCAATATGAAGGTGTACATGACGCGCAATGAAGACATCTTCATTCCGTTGCAAGTGCGCGTAGCAAAAGCCCAGAAACAGCGTGCCGACCTGTTTGTCTCTATCCATGCCGACGCCTTTACCAGTCGCCAGCCGAGCGGTTCCTCAGTGTTTGCGCTCTCAACCAAAGGCGCAACCAGTACTGCGGCAAAATATCTGGCACAGACCCAGAACGCCTCGGACTTGATTGGTGGCGTGAGCAAAAGCGGTGACCGCTATGTCGACCACACCATGTTCGATATGGTGCAGTCGCTGACCATTGCCGACAGCCTTAAGTTTGGTAAAGCGGTGCTGAATAAGCTCGGTAAAATCAACAAGCTGCATAAAAATCAGGTTGAACAGGCCGGGTTTGCCGTGCTGAAAGCGCCTGATATTCCCTCCATTCTGGTCGAAACGGCGTTTATCAGTAACGTTGAGGAAGAGCGTAAACTGAAAACGGCGACTTTCCAGCAGGAAGTTGCGGAGTCTATTCTTGCGGGAATTAAAGCGTATTTTGCCGATGGGGCGACGCTGGCGAGAAGGGGATGATAAAAAGGCGCTGAATGGCGCTTTTTTTATGGGAGAGCAGAAACAAAAAAACACCCGTTAGGGTGTTCAATAATTATTGCTAAATGGATTTGAACCGACGACCTTCGGGTTATGAGCCCGACGAGCTACCAGGCTGCTCCACCCCGCGTCACCGTATTGCTTTTACTTCATCAAATTTGATTGGTTGCGGGGGCCGGATTTGAACCGACGACCTTCGGGTTATGAGCCCGACGAGCTACCAGGCTGCTCCACCCCGCGTCACCGTACTGCTTTACTTCATCAAATTTTAATTGGTTGCGGGGGCCGGATTTGAACCGACGACCTTCGGGTTATGAGCCCGACGAGCTACCAGGCTGCTCCACCCCGCGTCCGTGGATGCGCACTATACTCCGCTCGCGTTTTCATGCAACCTTTTTTTTACCCCGATCACGGATTTGGCATGATTTTGAACAAAAACAAATCACTAAAGCCTATTTTTTGTGCAAAATTTGCGTCAGGGAGAGGCTGCTCATTTCATTAAACGCGGCGGTTTGTTATCTTCGTTGCGCCTTATTTTTTAACCTGAAGAAGAGAACAATGAAAGGACGTTGGGTAAAGTACCTTCTTATGGGCACGGTTGTGGCAATGCTTGCCGCCTGCTCTTCCAAACCAACCGATCGCGGACAGCAATATAAAGACGGGAAATTTACCCAGCCTTTCTCTCTGGTGAACCAGCCAGATGCCGTTGGCGCGCCGATTAACGCCGGTGATTTTGCCGAGCAAATTAACCATATCCGTAATTCGTCACCGCGTCTGTATGGCAACCAGAGTAATGTTTATAACGCGGTGCAAGAGTGGCTGCGCGCAGGCGGTGATACCCGCAATATGCGTCAGTTCGGCATTGATGCCTGGCAGATGGAAGGTGCCGACAACTATGGTAACGTGCAGTTTACAGGCTATTACACGCCGGTAATTCAGGCGCGCCATACCCGCCAGGGCGAGTTCCAGTATCCGATTTACCGTATGCCGCCAAAACGTGGTCGTCTGCCGTCTCGTGCGGAGATCTACGCAGGGGCGCTGAGTGATAAATATATTCTCGCTTACAGCAACTCCCTGATGGATAACTTCATTATGGATGTGCAGGGTAGCGGGTATATCGACTTTGGTGATGGCAGTCCGCTTAACTTTTTCAGCTATGCAGGGAAAAACGGTCATGCCTATCGCAGCATTGGTAAGGTGCTGATCGACCGTGGCGAAGTGAAAAAAGAAGATATGTCGATGCAGGCGATTCGTCATTGGGGCGAAACACACAGTGAAGCCGAGGTTCGCGAGCTGCTGGAACAGAACCCGTCTTTCGTCTTCTTTAAACCGCAATCTTTTGCACCGGTGAAAGGGGCAAGTGCGGTGCCGCTGGTTGGCCGTGCTTCTGTTGCCTCCGATCGTTCAATTATTCCGCCAGGTACTACCTTGCTGGCAGAAGTGCCGCTGCTGGATAATAACGGCAAATTTAACGGTCAGTACGAATTGCGTCTGATGGTGGCGTTGGATGTCGGGGGCGCAATCAAAGGCCAACACTTCGATATCTATCAAGGGATCGGGCCGGAAGCCGGACACCGCGCAGGTTGGTACAACCACTATGGACGTGTCTGGGTGCTGAAAACCGCCCCGGGCGCAGGTAACGTCTTTAGCGGCTGATGTGATATTCTGTATGCCGTTTTTACGGATATGACAGGGTGAGGGGTAACCTCACATCCTGATTATTGACTAAGTGCGCGTTGTTCATGCCGGATGCGGCGTGAACGCCTTATCCGGCCACAAATCATGCAAATCCAAAATATTGCAGGAGTTATGTAGGCCTGATAAGCGTAGCGCATCAGGCATTTATGCGTTTAGGGTGAGGGAAAACCTCACCCTTTTAATTCTGAGGTGCTATGTCTGTGGTAATTAGTGATGCATGGCGTCAGCGTTTTGGTGGCACAGCGCGTCTGTATGGTGAAAAAGCGTTGCAACTGTTTGCTGACGCGCATATTTGTGTGGTTGGTATCGGTGGTGTCGGTTCCTGGGCAGCGGAAGCGCTGGCGCGCACGGGGATTGGCGCAATCACGCTTATCGATATGGATGATGTGTGCGTCACCAATACCAATCGGCAAATTCACGCTCTGCGCGATAACGTCGGGCTGGCAAAAGCGGAAGTCATGGCGGAGCGTATTCGCCAGATTAACCCGGAGTGCCGTGTAACGGTGGTGGATGATTTCGTGACGCCGGATAACGTAGCGCAGTATATGAGCGTGGGTTATTCGTACGTGATTGATGCCATTGATAGTGTACGGCCCAAAGCGGCGCTGATTGCTTATTGTCGGCGCAATAAAATCCCGCTGGTCACGACCGGTGGCGCGGGTGGGCAGATTGACCCGACGCAGATTCAGGTTACCGATCTGGCGAAAACGATTCAGGATCCGCTGGCGGCGAAGTTGCGCGAGCGCCTGAAAAGCGATTTTGGCGTAGTGAAAAACAGTAAAGGTAAGCTCGGCGTCGATTGCGTGTTTTCTACTGAAGCGCTGGTGTACCCGCAGTCAGACGGTACTGTGTGTGCGATGAAAGCCACGGCAGAAGGGCCGAAGCGGATGGATTGTGCATCTGGATTTGGCGCGGCAACGATGGTGACCGCCACCTTTGGGTTTGTTGCGGTTTCTCATGCGCTGAAGAAGATGATGGCGAAAGCGGCGCGTCAGGGTTAAACAATCAGGTCGGATGCGACGCGAACGTCTTATCCGACCCGGTTCTATGCTTAAACCTGCTTCGCCGCAGCGATAATCGCCTCGCTTAACGCATTCAACCCCTGGCTGCGTGAGGCGCTAAGCTGTGCACGCAATCCCAGCTCATCAAACAATGCCAGCGGCGACTGTGCCTGCAATTCGGCGGCGGTTTTCCCCTCAACGGCAGTCAACAACACCGCCAACAGGCCGCGCACAATGCGCCCTTCGCTATCGCCAAAGAAGTGCATTTTACCGTTTTCAGTCACGGTATATCCCAGCCAGACGCGGTTTTCGCATCCGGCAATCTCTTTAGCCTGCGCTTTTAACTCGTCTGGCAAAGCCGGAAGCTGTTTCCCCAGCATGATCAACTGGCGATATTTATCTTCCCATTGCGACAACGGAGCGAAGGTATTGCGTAACGTTTCTGCGGTTACGGTTGTGCCGAACGGATGTCCGGCGAATTGCGGGTTTGTCATTAATCCACCAATAATTCCAGCGCGCGGTCAACGGCATTCACCAGCGCATCCACATCACTCTTTGTATTATATGGCGCAAATGAGGCGCGCAGTGTGCCGGTTACGCCTAATTCTGCCAGTAGCGGCTGAGCGCAATGTTGCCCGGCCCGCAAGGCAATACCGTACTCCGCCAGCAGCGTCACCATATCGCTATGATGAACGCCAGCAAAATCAAAGGCCAGCAGGCTGGAATCCTGGCAGCGGAATGAACGAAAACCTGGACGTTTCGCCAGCGCTTCTTCTGCAAGCGTTGCTAAGCTACGGCTCCAGCTTTCGGCCTGGTTGATATCGTAATCTGCCAGCCATTCCAGCGCCGCGCTTAATCCTATGACGCCAGCGACATTTGGCGTTCCTGCTTCCAGTTTCCACGGCGCAGATTGAGTGGTGAAACCGTCAAAACTCACTTCGTGAATCATTTTGCCGCCACCCAGCCAGGGCGACATCGCTTCCAGCAGTTCTGATTTGCCATACAGCACGCCGATACCCGTCGGGCCATACAGTTTGTGACCAGAGAAAGCATAGAAATCGATATCTAGTTGCTGAACATCTGCGGGGAAATGCACCGCCCCCTGAGCACCATCAACCATCACCACCATCCCGGCTGAATGAGCAAAGGTAATCGCTCGCGCCAGATCCGGGCAACCGCCAGTAACGTTCGACATCTGACCCAACGCCAGAATCCGACTACGGGGAGTAATCAGTTCTGGCAACAAATCGACATCCGGCAGTCGCTGCGCATTAAGCGGCAATTTCACCACTTTGGCTCCAGTTTGTTGGGCGACCATCAGCCAGGGGACGAGGTTAGCGTGGTGTTCTGCCACGCTGACAATAATCTCATCGCCCGGTTGCAGACGCGGACGCGCATAGCATTGTGCCACCATGTTGATGGATTCAGTGGTGCCGCGCGTCCAGACGATAGTTTTATCATCCGGTGCATTCAGTAATTGCGCCACTTTTTCCCGCGCAGCTTCATAACGCGCGGTCAGGCGTTGGGCTTCGGCAAACTGGCTGCGATGGACGTTTCCGGCGCTCAGACTGTAAAACTGTCGGGTGGCTTCAACCACGGCTTCAGGTTTAAGCGCGGTCGCGGCGCTGTCGAGATAGACGCCCGCATCCTGTAGTGCGGGAAACTGGGCGCGAAACTGCGCGGGATTAAAAACGTTCATGGTACTCCTCGGCTTGATGCACCGATCGTGACGCAAAATTCACTTTGATACAAGGAGAGTGCTAACCATCAGAATTATCTGGATATCCTGGCGAAGCCGCGTAAGTAACATATGCTGAATAGTGTTAGGCGTTAATTTTAGCCTGTTAATCAATACTATTAAGATTTATTAATCGCTTTAAGGAGAAGATGATGAAAAAGACTGCCGCAATTATTTCTGCCTGTATGCTGACTTTTGCCCTGAGCGCCTGTTCCGGTTCGAACTATGTGATGCACACCAATGACGGACGTACCATCGTCTCTGACGGCAAACCACAGACTGATAACGATACCGGTATGATTTCGTATAAAGACGCTAATGGCAACAAACAGCAGATCAACCGTACTGACGTGAAAGAGATGGTCGAACTGGATCAGTAATTCGCGATCGCAAGGTAAAAAAAAGCACCGCAATTAGGCGGTGCTACATTAATCACTATGGACAGACAGGGTAAATGTACAGGAAGTGAAAAAAGGTAGCTTTGCTACCATGGTCTGAATCGCAGACCAATTGCAAACACAACAACACAACATCACAACCGTAAGCCAAAAGTTCACCAGAACACGCATTCCGATAAAACTTTTCGTTCCGGCTCAGGAAGTGCCGCCACTATAGGTATTTGCTGGTAGAAGCTCAACGGACAATTTATAATGGCTCAGATTAAAAAAACTAATAGGTTACATAGTGTGATCTAATTGTTAAATTCATTTAACATCAAAGTTTAAAAGCCATGTCTAAACGATTACCACCGCTAAATGCCTTACGAGTTTTTGATGCCGCAGCACGCCATTTAAGTTTCACTCGCGCAGCAGAAGAGCTTTTTGTGACCCAGGCCGCAGTAAGTCATCAAATCAAGTCTCTTGAGGATTTTTTGGGGCTAAAACTGTTCCGCCGCCGTAATCGTTCACTCCTGCTGACCGAGGAAGGGCAAAGCTATTTCCTCGATATCAAAGAGATATTTTCGCAATTAACCGAAGCGACGCGTAAACTCCAGGCCCGTAGCGCCAAGGGGGCGTTGACGGTCAGTTTACTCCCCAGTTTCGCCATTCATTGGTTGGTTCCGCGACTTTCCAGCTTTAATTCAGCTTATCCGGGAATTGACGTTCGAATCCAGGCGGTTGATCGTCAGGAAGATAAGCTGGCGGATGATGTTGATGTGGCGATATTTTATGGTCGGGGCAACTGGCCGGGGCTACGGGTGGAAAAACTGTACGCCGAATATTTATTGCCGGTGTGTTCGCCGCTACTGCTGACAGGCGAAAAACCCTTGAAGACCCCGGAAGATCTGGCTAAACATACGTTATTACATGATGCGTCACGCCGTGACTGGCAGACATATACCCGACAGTTGGGGTTAAATCATATCAACGTTCAGCAAGGGCCAATTTTTAGTCATAGCGCCATGGTGCTGCAAGCGGCTATTCACGGGCAAGGAGTGGCGCTGGCAAATAACGTGATGGCGCAATCTGAAATTGAAGCCGGACGTCTTGTTTGCCCGTTTAATGATGTTCTGGTCAGTAAAAACGCTTTTTATCTGGTTTGTCATGACAGCCAGGCAGAACTGGGTAAAATAGCCGCCTTTCGCCAATGGATCCTGGCGAAAGCCGCTGCTGAACAAGAAAAATTCCGCTTTCGTTATGAACAATAATTTACGTAGGGTACGACCATGACCAGCCGTTTTATGCTGATTTTCGCCGCCATTAGCGGCTTCATTTTTGTGGCTCTGGGCGCTTTTGGCGCGCATGTGTTAAGTAAAACCATGGGGGCCGTTGAGATGGGCTGGATCCAGACCGGCCTCGAATACCAGGCGTTTCATACGCTGGCGATCTTAGGTCTGGCGGTGGCAATGCAGCGTCGCATCAGTATCTGGTTTTACTGGAGTAGCGTTTTCCTCGCGTTAGGCACGGTGCTGTTCAGCGGCAGCCTTTATTGCCTGGCACTGTCCCATCTGCGTTTGTGGGCGTTTGTCACTCCGGTTGGCGGCGTGAGCTTCCTTGCGGGCTGGGCGTTAATGTTAGTTGGTGCTATCCGTTTAAAGCGCAAGGGCGTAAGTCATGAATAAGGTTGTATTGCTGTGCCGTCCGGGCTTTGAAAAAGAGTGCGCCGCAGAAATTACCGATAAAGCCGGCCAGCGGGAAATTTTCGGTTTTGCCCGCGTGAAAGAGAATGCGGGTTATGTCATTTATGAATGTTATCAACCTGATGATGGCGATAAGTTAATCCGTGAGCTGCCGTTCAGTTCATTAATTTTTGCCCGCCAGTGGTTTGTGGTGGGGGAACTCCTGCAGCATTTGCCGCCAGAAGATCGTATTACCCCCATTGTCGGCATGTTACAGGGCGTAGTAGAGAAGGGCGGTGAACTGCGTGTTGAAGTTGCCGATACCAACGAAAGCAAAGAGTTGCTGAAATTCTGCCGTAAATTCACCGTGCCGCTACGCGCTGCCTTGCGCGATGCCGGGGTGCTGGCGAACTATGAAACGCCGAAGCGTCCGGTTGTGCATGTATTCTTCATTGCACCAGGTTGCTGCTATACCGGTTACTCATACAGCAACAATAATTCGCCGTTCTATATGGGCATTCCGCGCCTGGAAATTTCCGGCAGATGCGCCGAGTCGTTCCACACTCAAACTGGAAGAGGCATTTCATGTGTTTATTCCTGCGGATGAGTGGGATGAACGCGGCGAACGGGATGTGGGCGGTGGATTTGGGCGCTTGCCCAGGCGGCTGGACCTACCAACTGGTGAAGCGCAACATGTGGGTTTATTCCGTCGACAACGGCCCGATGGCGCAAAGTCTGATGGATACCGGGCAGGTGACGTGGCTGCGGGAAGACGGTTTCAAATTCCGTCCGACACGCAGCAATATCTCCTGGATGGTATGCGATATGGTTGAAAAACCGGCTAAAGTTGCGGCATTGATGGCGCAGTGGCTGGTTAATGGCTGGTGCCGTGAAACCATTTTCAATCTCAAACTGCCGATGAAAAAACGCTACGAAGAAGTATCACACAATCTGGCGTATATTCAGGCACAGCTTGATGAACATGGCATAAATGCTCAGATTCAGGCGCGGCAGTTGTATCACGATCGCGAAGAAGTGACGGTGCACGTCCGCCGCATCTGGGCTGCGGTGGGTGGTCGTCGCGACGAGCGATAACAGGCAAGGCCGGGGCGTCGTCTCCGGCCTGCTACCCTTTCCGTCAGGCTGTTACCAAAGAAGTTGCAACCTGGCGCTCATCAGAAATAATGTGCGTTACCTCATCCAGATGCCCGATGCGGGCTTCCCCTGAACGATTAAATTTACTTTTATCAATCAATAACAACGATTGCGCGGCACGTTTTAATAGCATCGATTTGTAATCAGCGTTGATGGCATTGGAGTCCCACAGTGCGCCGCTGCTATCGATCCCTTCACAAGAAAAAATAAACAGATCGATTTCCAGCGATTTAAGTTGGGAAATCAGCGAGGGATTGACGTAACAGCCATATTTGCGCTCAAGTGTGCCGCCGGAACTGATCAGTTGAATGCGTTCGCGTTTACCGAGTTCATGGCAAATCGGATGGCTATTGGTGAAGACCTGAATGTTGATGTCAGGCAACTGGCGTGCCAGATACCAGCAAGTTGAACTGGCGTCTAAGGCTATCACCATCCCTTCTTCAATCCACGCGAGCGCCTCGCGCGCGATATCTGCTTTATGCGCATAATGGCTTTTCAGCCGGATGTGAAAGGGATCGCCACTGTCTTGATTTTGACGGTGGATATATTTAGCGCGTCCATGATTGCGCAGAATTTTACCCTGCGTCTGTAATTCATTGAGATCGCGACGAATGGTTTCTTTACTGACCTTTAGCTGTTCAGAGAGAGCTTCCGTGGTCAGGCTGGTATGGTTCAGCAGCAGGTCGACTATCGCTTGCTGGCGTGCCGCTTTCATATTTTTCACCCCATCATTCGATAACCGCCCGCGTCATGCGGGCGTACCGGTATGAGATTACGGTGTTACCCCTTTTTTTAAAAGAATATTCCCGTACTTCGCTCGTTCGCCTGTGATAACGATCGCAAAGGCTTTTTGCGCCCGTTCATAAAACGCAAAACGATTGATGCGGATGATGTCAGGACACGGGGCTTGTAGTGAAAGCGCATTACGGTAACGTCGTTCTACTTCAGGATCGAGAGTGTCACCTTCTACCGCCGCCATCATCACCAGCGGCGGTGCATAACTGTCCAGTTCAAATAACGGGATAATCGCCTGGAGCAAGTCGCTCACCAACAGGCCATCAGCGCGGATCACCTGCGGTCCCATCGAATGGGCGGGAAAGTGAGCATCGGAAAAAATAATTTCATCTCCATGTCCCATCTCTGCCAGCACTTTCAATAGTTCGGGAGAAATTAACGGCGAAATTGTTTTCAGCATTTCACACTTCCTCTATAAATTCAGGTTCAGTTTGCGGGTAGAAATAACGGTACTGATAATGAATCTGTGCGCGGGCTTCTTCCGGGCTGTTAAATTCCCCTACGCCATACCAACCGAACAGCGCAGCTCCTGCGACGGTCGTTTCGGCGTCGTCGAGAACTTTTACCGGAATATCAAGCATATTGGCTTTAATCTGATTCCACAATGTGTTGCGACTTCCTCCACCGACTAACAATAATTCAGAGGCCTTAAAGTGCCCGATTTTTTCCAGCATCTGTAGATTGCGCTGTAATTGCGCAGTTAACCCTTCCAGCGCCGCGCGATAGAAATGCCCCCGCGTGGTATTAAGCGTCACTCCTTGCCAGCCAGCGTTCTGACACGACAATAAATCACACTGCATTTTTACGCCATCCGCGCCAGGCGCGATCAGACGAGCTTCTTCAATCAACATTTGCCAGGGTGTTTCAGCCGTCCAGAACAGTTTTCTCACCCATTCCAGCACGCCGGATGCCAGCCATTGCATACCTGGGTTATACAACCCTGCCTGGCTATCCAGTTCGCAGGTGGAACCGGCGTACTGACTTAACAGCGAAGTATCAACCTGGGCGCTACGGACCATTAAAATTTCCCATGTACCGGAAGAGAGCACGGGTTCATTTTGGTCGGCACCAGCGCCAAAAAGGGCGAACTGGGTATCGTGACCTGCGGAAATCACCGGTATGCCAACGGGTAAGCCGAGCATTGCTGCGGCGCTGTTCTGTAGCGTACCAATCTGTTCACCCGCTTCCACCAGACGAGGGAAGAGTCGGCGTGGAATACCGGTGGCTTGTAAAATTTGCGGACTGAAATCGCGTTGCTGGATATCCAGCATCTGGCTGGTTCCGGCCATCGTGATATCAGTAGTGAATTCGCCGGTTAAACGGTGGTTAATCAGCGACGAAATAAAGAGCCAGGCGTGCGCGCGTTCCAGCAGTTGTGGATGATTTTCTTTCAACCACACCAACTTATATAACGTATTGAAACTAAAGGCTCCGACGCCAGAAATAGCCTGCAACCGCTGTGCGGAGATCAACTGTTCAATATTGTCCATAACCGCTGCTGTTCGCGGACATTTCCAGCTAATGATCGGATAGAGCAGATTGCCTTGCTTATCTACCAGAGCGCCATCCACACCAAAGGTGGTGACGGCGATACCGCGGATGTGGCATTCAGTCAGTTCACTATTGATTTGCCGACAGCAATCAGCAAAGCGTTGCAAAATGGCGTCTAAAGACCACTGGTGCCAGGTGTGGTTTTCCATCGCGATATCGCTGGCATTAGGCGTTGAGGCGCGGGCAACAATTTTTCCCTGCCGATTAACCGCGATGGCCCTGACATTGGTCGCGCCACAGTCGAGTACCAGGATAACTTCTTGTTTCATAATCGCTCCTGCAATATAGCCGGATAACATTGCTTATCCGGCTAACCACTCTTGCTTGTTCAGGCCCGGTAGCCGGAGCAACCGGGCATCACATCAGGGAGTAATGTTAACGCTTGTACAACGGGCCGTAGTTCTGGCAAGCGCGGTAATCCTGACCTTCAATATCCATGCGCGGCCCAGGCAGAAGGACGATACACTTTGGTCTCTTCAACGTTGTGCATACATACCGGGATACGCAGCATGGAGGCGAGTGATAAAGTCTGCGCCAACGTGGCCGATGGTCAGAACCCCGTGGTTAGCGCCCCAGTTCGCCATTACCGAATGTAAACGGCCCTTTACCGGTGAGGCGCGGTGCAAACCAGGTGGTTGGCCAGGTTGAGTTGGTGCGTTTGTTGAGGATGTCATGCACATCCTTCGGCAATTCCACGCTCCAGCCTTCCGCGATTTGCAGTACCGGTCCCAGGCCTTTGATGATGTTGACACGGGTCATGGTGAACGGGACGCCGCCTTCGGTAAGGAAGCGGGAAGAGTAACCGCCGCCACGGAAGTATTCGTGGATCGCCGGGCACCATTCGGTAGCGGCGAGGCAAGCGTCAGCCTCTTTCTGAGAGATTTCCCAGTGTGGCTTCATCGTCGGGTTACCTTCGCTGTCGCGTTGTTTACAGGAACCGTCCAGCGCAGCAGAACCGGAGTTGATCAAATGGATGATGCCGTGTTCTGCCAGTCCATCGAGTTTATGCCCCGTTACACGCTCAATTGCTTCTGGTGACCAGTAGGTACGCACATCGGCAAATACCTGAGCGGTGCCGGTGAGCTGGTGACCCATTAGCATTGCCACGCCGTTAAGACTGTCGTTTTCGGTCGCCACGACAAAGGGTTCGCGCACGCCATTCCAGTCAAATGAACTGTTGAGGATCGCTTCGGCGGTGTCACCATTGGGATATTGATCGGTCCAGTGACGTTGCCCCTGGAAGCCCGCAGCGATGGCGTTGTAGCCAAGTGATTCTTCCACGCGACCAATATCGGCCAGTTTGCTGTTGCCTTGCATCATGTCGCGGATACACATCGCCATCAGTAAACTTTCGCGCAGAACTGCGCGGCTTTGCTCGGCATTGCGTTGATACTGTTTGTTATTTTCATCTTCGCCATAGCGGAAGTTTTTATCAGCCCAGGTCAGTGCCATTTCCAGTTCGGCTTCGTCGTAAATCTTCTGATCGATACGGCGACGCAGTTCGGTCATATCCACCGCCTGGACTTTCATTCCCAGCCAGGATTCAAAGAAGTTGTGATCAACAATAGAACCGGCGATACCCATCGAAACGCCGCCCAGCGACAGATAGCTTTTACCTTTCATGCTGGCGACGGCCAAACCGGCGCGGGCAAAGCGCAGCAGTTTTTCTTCAACATCGGCAGGAATCGATGTGTCATCGGCATCCTGAACGTCATGACCGTAAATGGAGAATGCCGGGATGCCTTTCTGGCTGTGAGCTGCCAGAGCCGCTGCCAGGTAAACAGCGCCGGGACGTTCAGTGCCGTTAAAGCCCCAAATGGCTTTCGGGCGGGTTGGATCCATGTCGATGGTTTCACTGCCATAGCACCAGCAAGGCGTTACCGTAATGGTGAGGCCTACATTCTGGCTGCTGAATTTTTCTTCGCAAGCAGCGGCTTCAGCCATACCCGCGATACAGGTATCGGAAATGACACACTCGACGGCAGCTCCGCAGGCATGGCGCAGTTTCTCGGTCAGCAGTGCGGCCGTAGCTTTCGCCATATTCATTGTTTGTTCTTCAAGCGACTCACGAACACCCATGCGACGACCGTCAATAACCGGGCGGATACCAATTTTCGGTAAGCTGATTTTTTTCATTACAGATTCCTCACTTTATTCGGAAAATATGTTCAGTTAGTTGCCGTTTGAGAACGGAAACGGGCAAAGATAAAGATGACCGCGAAGCAGAGTGCGGGGATCAGTTCAGCAGTGGGGATGTTGCCCGCCGCGTCACTGACAAAACCCATGACCGGAGTGACAATACCGCCGCCAATGATGGTCATAACGATGAAGGACGAACCGTATTTGGTGTCCTGGCCGAGATTCTTAATGCCCAGCGAGAAGATTGTTGGGTACTGAATCGACATAAAGGCGCTGCATAAAGTCAGGGCTATTAAGCCCACATGACCGCCTGCGAAGGCTGAGATCAGGCACAGTGCCATAGCGATTAATGCGTAGGCGGCCAGGACTTTGTGTGGTGCGAAGCGACTGATGAGCCAGGTACCGGTGAAACGACCAATAAAGAAGCACACCATGGTTCCGGTTAAATAGTTAGCGGCAAAGCCTGCAGTCATACCTGGAATTTCTTCTACAGCGTAGCGAATCAAATAGCTCCAGCAGGCCGTTTGTGCGCCGACATAGCAGAATTGCGCTAATACCGCCCAGCGCCAGTGACGAATACGCGCCAGACGAGAAAGCGATGCGGAGAACGATCCTTGTTTGGCGTCACTGTGATTATCACTCTGCAATGCCGGGAATTTCGTCAGCATGATCAGCAGGGCGACCAGTAACACGATAGCCACGATGATCATATAAGGTGTCTGTACCGATAATACCAGGCTGTGTTTATACGCACTCAATTGCTCTGGAGACATTTTATCGAGAACGTCTTGCGATTGATGTGGCACGTTAGACAAAATAAGACTTTGCCCAAAGACAACCGCGATAATTGCGCCAAACGAGTTAAATGTTTGCGCAAGATTTAAGCGGAAGTGACCACTGCTTTCCGGCCCTAATACCGTAACAAAAGGGTTTGCGGCAGTTTCCAGACAACCTAATCCGGCTGCAATAATAAATAGGCCAACTAAAAATAAGGTGTAGTTCATTATTTCTGCAGCGGGCCAGAATAATGCAGCGCCCAAGGCATATAAAAATAATCCGGTAATAATCCCTGCTTTATAACTGAGTTTTTTCATCAATATCCCAGCAGGGATTGGGATAATGAAATAACCAAAGTAAAAGGCCGATTGGATCAGGCCAGCCTGGAAATTTGTCAGCGTAAAAGCCTGCTGGAATTGAGGTAATAAAATGTCGTTAAGGTTATTGGCTACCGCCCAAAGAAAAAACAGTGAGCACAGCAGCGCGAATGGAATAATGTAACTTCTGCTTTGCCCTGCATCTTTATCTACCGCACGGTAACTCTGCGTTTGTATTGATGTGTTTCCCATAGCATCCTCTTAGGTTCAGAAGCTTAAGCACGTAATCGGTTATGTTTTCAAAAGTGCAAAACCAGCGAGTTCGGGCTTCATATCAGTGAATATTTGCCTGTCTGAAATGAACTCATGGATTCATTTTCAAATAAAAAACGCTCTGTAATATGACGGCGGTCACACTTATTAGCTGGAAGGTGACTTTATGTGACTACCATCACTTTAATAATCGAAATTTCATGCCCGTTTCAGAAAATAAATCATAAAAAACACAAACCAGATGACCGTATTAATTGTTTATGCCGAAAACGGGCATTCCTGGCTTGAGTGAATAGAAAAATGACCGTTTTGATAAATATTTTTAAGAGCGGTCATTTTTAATGGGGTTATAAAAAGAGAACTTGCAGTTATTTACTGTGATTAGTTGAACCAGGTCACAAAATATAAGCTTGTGAATTTCTTTCTGGTTAATCAGGAAGAAGATGGTGGGTAATTAAACGGCTAATTCAATAGTGTGAAAGGAACAACATTATTGCCCTGTTTTGAATCAGAGAGAGGTAGCTAATGGAACGAAATAAACTTGCTCGTCAGATTATTGACACTTGCCTGGAAATGACCCGCCTGGGACTGAACCAGGGGACAGCGGGGAACGTCAGTGTACGTTATCAGGATGGGATGCTGATTACGCCTACAGGCATTCCATATGAAAAACTGACGGAGTCGCATATTGTCTTTATTGATGGCAACGGTAAACATGAGGAAGGAAAGCTCCCCTCAAGCGAATGGCGTTTCCATATGGCGGCCTATCAAAGCAGACCGGATGCCAACGCGGTTGTTCACAATCATGCCGTTCATTGCACGGCAGTTTCCATTCTTAACCGATCGATCCCCGCTATTCACTACATGATTGCGGCGGCTGGCGGTAATTCTATTCCTTGCGCGCCTTATGCGACCTTTGGAACACGTGAACTTTCTGAACATGTTGCGCAGGCTCTCAAAAATCGTAAGGCAACTTTGTTACAACATCATGGGCTTATCGCTTGTGAGGTGAATCTGGAAAAAGCGTTATGGCTGGCGCATGAAGTTGAAGTGCTGGCGCAACTTTACCTGACGACCCTGGCGATTACGGACCCGGTGCCAGTGCTGAGCGATGAAGAGATTGCCGTAGTGCTGGAGAAATTCAAAACCTATGGGTTACGGATTGAAGAGTAATTTCGTAAAGCAACAAGGAGAAGGATGATGGCTAACAGAATGATTCTGAACGAAACGGCATGGTTTGGTCGGGGTGCTGTTGGGGCTTTAACCGATGAGGTGAAACGCCGTGGTTATCAGAAGGCGCTGATCGTCACCGATAAAACGCTGGTGCAATGCGGCGTGGTGGCGAAAGTGACCGATAAGATGGATGCTGCAGGGCTGGCATGGGCGATTTACGACGGCGTAGTGCCCAACCCAACAATTACTGTCGTCAAAGAAGGGCTCGGTGTATTCCAGAATAGCGGCGCGGATTACCTGATCGCTATTGGTGGTGGTTCTCCACAGGATACTTGTAAAGCGATTGGCATTATCAGCAACAACCCGGAGTTTGCCGATGTGCGTAGCCTGGAAGGACTTTCCCCGACCAATAAACCCAGTGTACCGATTCTGGCAATCCCCACCACAGCAGGCACTGCGGCAGAAGTGACCATTAACTACGTGATCACTGACGAAGAAAAACGGCGCAAGTTTGTTTGCGTTGATCCGCATGATATCCCGCAGGTGGCGTTTATTGACGCTGACATGATGGATGGTATGCCTCCAGCGCTGAAAGCTGCGACGGGTGTCGATGCGCTCACTCATGCTATTGAGGGGTATATTACCCGTGGCGCGTGGGCGCTAACCGATGCACTGCACATTAAAGCGATTGAAATCATTGCTGGGGCGCTGCGAGGATCGGTTGCTGGTGATAAGGATGCCGGAGAAGAAATGGCACTCGGGCAGTATGTTGCGGGTATGGGCTTCTCGAATGTTGGGTTAGGGTTGGTGCATGGTATGGCGCATCCACTGGGCGCGTTTTACAACACTCCACACGGTGTTGCGAACGCCATCCTGTTACCGCATGTCATGCGCTATAACGCTGACTTTACCGGTGAGAAGTACCGCGATATCGCGCGCGTTATGGGCGTGAAAGTGGAAGGTATGAGCCTGGAAGAGGCGCGTAATGCCGCTGTTGAAGCGGTGTTTGCTCTCAACCGTGATGTCGGTATTCCGCCACATTTGCGTGATGTTGGTGTACGCAAGGAAGACATTCCGGCACTGGCTCAGGCGGCACTGGATGATGTTTGTACCGGTGGCAACCCGCGTGAAGCAACGCTTGAGGATATTGTAGAGCTTTACCATACCGCCTGGTAAATGCGCTGATGTGATAATGCCGGATACGACGTTTGCGGCGTATCCGGCTCGCCGTTACCGTACCAACCGCAATTGCTGTAAATTGCCGTCGATATGCAAATCGGTTTGTAAGCGGGCAATATCGCGGCACAGAAACGCCATCTCTTTATGGGTTTCTAATTTTTTGCGCCACTTTTCGGCAACCGCATCCAGATTCTCATATATCCCTTCCAGACTCTGAAACTCGACCAGCAGCTGCGTGGCGCTTTTTGGTCCGATTCCCGCAACACCCGGTACCTTTGAACTGCTGATCCCCGCAAGTCCCCAGTAATCGGGCAACTGCTGCGGTTGAACGCCAAATTCTTTATCGATAAATGGCGCATCCAGCCAACGTTTCTGGAAGTAATCACGAATACGTAATGTCGGTGAAAGTAACTGACAGTAGCCTTTATCTGTCGAAACAATCGTTGCCTGATGCCCGGCCTGTGTCACTTTGACCGCCAGCGTGGCGGCTAAGTCATCGGCTTCGTTGCCGCTGGTTGACCAGCACGGGACGCCGCGTTGCTCAAAGGCGGCGCGTAATGCAGGCATCTCGTCGTGCAACTCTTCCGGCATTGGCGGTCGACCCGCTTTGTAATCTGGTAAACGCTGATGACGCCAGCCGCTACTGCGGTTTTCATCATCAAAAACGGCGACCGCGTGGGTTGGCTGGCTGTGCATAATGAGCTGATCGAGCGCATGCTGGCAGGTTTCGACACAGGGCGATCCCTGAACGGCATGAATGCGACGAATAAGATTCAGTGCATCGACAATAAGCAAATGAACAGCCACGATAACCCCCTTAAAGATCAGGCGATAAGGGTAACATTCGATGCCGGAACAGGCTACGGCTGGATGAGAAATCGGGAAGAGGCCTCGCAAAACGAGGCCTCTGGAGAGCGATTAATCGCAGGCAACGATCTTCATTGCCAGGCCGCCGCGAGAGGTTTCGCGGTACTTGGCGTTCATATCTTTACCTGTTTCGTACATGGTTTCGATAACTTTATCGAGGCAGACGCGCGGCTCGCTGGTACGGCGTAGCGCCATACGTGCGGCGTTCACCGCTTTTACTGCCGCAATGGCGTTACGCTCGATGCATGGCACCTGGACCTGTCCGGCGACCGGGTCACACGTCAGACCGAGGTTGTGCTCCATGGCGATTTCCGCCGCGATGCACACCTGCGCCGGGCTTGCACCTAACAGTTCTGCCAGACCAGCCGCCGCCATTGAGCACGCCACACCAACTTCACCCTGGCAGCCGACTTCAGCACCAGAAATTGACGCGTTCATCTTATAAAGAGAACCAATGGCACTGGCTACCAGCAGGTAACGAGCCAGTGAGTTAGCGTTCACTTCGCGGATAAACTTATCGTAGTACGCCAGCACAGCCGGGATAATCCCGCACGCACCGTTAGTCGGCGCAGTCACCACGCGACCGCCAGCGGCGTTCTCTTCGTTCACTGCCAGTGCAAACATGTTGATCCAGTCAACAACCGCCATCGGGTCAGTGGTGGTTTTATCCTGGCTGACCAGCATCCGGCGTAGTGCCGCAGCACGGCGTGGTACGCGCAGTTTGCCAGGCAACACGCCTTCGGTAGAAATACCGCGCTCAATACCGCCGCGCATGACTTCCCAGACGTTCGCCAGGTGCTGTTCCAGCTCTTCTTTGCTGTGCAGCGCCAGCTCGTTTTTCATCATCAGGCCAGAGAGTGACAGCCCGGTTTCCTGACAATGTTTTTGCAGATCGGCTGCTGAACTGTACGGATAAGGAACTTCAACCGGTGCGCTATTCTGCTGGCCAAAATGCTCTTCATCAACGATAAAGCCACCGCCAATAGAGTAGTAAGTCTGGCTGTAAACGACTTTATCGCCCGCCAGCGCGGTAATGCGCATACCGTTTTCATGCAGAGAAAGGTTGTCTGCATGGAAGTTCATGCACTGATCAACCGGGAACTCCACTTCATGCTGACCGTTTGCCAGCATCAGGCGACCATGAGTATTCACATCCTGAATAAAACCAGGGATGGAATCGATATCCACGGTATCCGGCAGGTTACCCGCCAGGCCCATAATAATGGCGATATCAGTGTGGTGGCCTTTACCGGTCAGAGAGAGCGAGCCGTACACGTCAACCACCACGCGGGTCACGTCTTTAAGCAGATTACGGGCAATCAGATCGTCGGTAAATTGTTTACCCGCTTTCATTGGTCCAACGGTATGAGAACTGGAAGGGCCAATGCCGATTTTGAAAATATCGAATACGCTAATCATAGGAAATACATCGCGTTAAAACGGAGGAAGCGCCGCCCGAAAGCGGCGCGAAAGGACTTAGCTGAACAGAGAGTAGAAGATTGCGGAGATTGCAATCAGACCCATCACGACAACGAATACGTTGCTGATGTGACCGCTGTACTTACGCATTGCCGGTACTTTCTGAATTGCGTACATCGGCATCAGGAACAGGATCATCGCGATGATTGGGCCGCCCAGGGTTTCAATCATACCCAGGATGCTCGGGTTCAGGGTGGCAACAATCCAGGTCGTTACCAGCATGAACAGCGCAGTGATACGGTTCAGCTTGTTGATTTCGATAGACTTACCTTTACCACGCAGAGATTTAATCACCATACCGTTGAAGCCTTCACGTGCGCCCAGGTAGTGGCCGAGGAAGGATTTGGTGATAGCGATAATCGCGATAATCGGAGCCATCCACGCGATAACCGGTGCGTTAAAGTGGTTAGCCAGGTAAGACAGAATCGAGATGTTCTGCTCTTTAGCCGCAGCCAGGTCTGCCGGAGTCAGGCTCAGTACGCAGCTGAAGACGAAGAACATTACGGTCAGCACCATCATGATGTGTGCGAATGCAAGGATCTTCGAGCATTTCTGTTCTGCCATATCGCCGTACTCTTCACGCTTCGCAACGGCGAAAGAAGAGATGATCGGAGAGTGGTTGAACGAGAACACCATTACCGGAATTGCCAGCCACAGGGTCATCCACAGACCGTTCCCGGTTGCAGATGCAGTGTCCAGAGACAGCGTTTCCAGTGCTGCGCCGTTCCACTGCGGGATCAGGTACAGAGCCAGCAGCATCAGTACGCCAACAAACGGGAATACCAGAATACTCATCGCTTTAACGATCATCTGCTCACCGAAGCGAACGATGGTCATCATACCCACGATCAGGATCAGCGACAGAATCGCACGCGGCGGTGGTGTCATACCCAGCTGGTGAGACATGAAGCTTTCAACTGTATTGGTGATTGCTACGCTATAAACCAGCAGGATCGGGTAGATAGCGAAGAAATAGAGCAGGGTAATCAGTTTACCTGCGCCAATACCAAAGTGTTCTTCTACAACCTCGGTGATGTCTTCGCCCGGGTTTTTACCAGAGTACGAAGCGAGTCAGGCCGCGGTGAGCAAAAAACGTCATCGGGAACGCAAGGATAGCCATGATGATCAGCGGGATCATACCGCCAACACCGGCGTTGATTGGCAGGAACAGCACGCCCGCGCCGATTGCCGTGCCGTAAAGGCCCAGCATCCACATGGTGTCTGTCTTGCGCCAGGCACTACGAGAGTCTTTCGACGCAATCGTGCTGGTTTGAGTCGTTTCCATCTATTTCTCCTGGAGGAATGCAAATAATTCAGCTTTTAGCCAGTTCAGCCCGGGAAGGTGCCTGACCGTAAAAATGAAATCTGTCTATCGGCGATGGCTTAATCATTTACCGCCGTAATAATTTGAGGGCGGAAAGATACACACAAGTTATGTATCTATCAGTGATCTTGATCTCAAATACAATAATCTACTTGGAAGATAGATTATCCCAACGCTTTACTCTGTAAATCAAAAGTAAAAGAGAATTTAAGGGCAATATTTGCCCATTAAACGACATCTGACTTCTTCCGGGGCGCGCAATATATGTAGGTTGAACTGAAAAAATCAATACTTTTAGTTAATCATGGCGATAATTTCTTTTTCATAGCGATAAAATACGGTTTATGAAAATAGGGAAACGTTTGCGTTGCAATATAAATTGTATGACATATTAACTGTGATGATATTTGTCGCGTGAGGGTGGTAAGAAACATTCATATAACAAAATGAAA
>SCPN01000662.1_pt1 | contig 38911 bp, 31 predicted proteins | sample 6106831 | NCBI WGS metagenome assembly SCPN01 (sample SAMN10720447, study PRJNA508395) | human gut metagenome | isolation source: Participant 1, 0 month | reverse complement strand
GGCAGACTGGTAAAAGAAAAGTGTGATTTTATTGCATCAATTCCCATGAAGGGAGATATTGATTCCCTGAATGCGTCCGTGGCAGCAGGTGTGCTGGCTTATGAGATTGTGCGACAGAGATTACAGTAAATGGAGCTTATTATGTACGAGGATTATCAGGGAAGTACAGATGAAGAACTGATCGATCGGCTGCGTCAGGGCGAGAAGCAGATCACAGATTACATTATGGACAAGTATAAGAATCTGGTGCGCAGAAAAGCCAAATCCATGTATATCCTGGGAGCAGACAGTGATGATCTGATACAGGAAGGGATGATTGGTCTGTTCAAGGCGATCAGAGACTATGATGCAGGAAGAGATGCAAGCTTCTATACCTTTGCTGATCTGTGTATATCCAGACAGATGTATACTGCGGTGCAGGCTTCCAGAAGAGAGAAGCATGCGCCATTGAATTCCTATATTTCTCTTTATGCCAATCTGGCAGAGAATGAACAGGAAGAGAATGAAAATGCCGATACGGCACTTGTGAACAGATTGACCTCAGGGACGGATACCAACCCTGAGGCCTTACTGATTGATAAGGAAAATGTAGCAGATATTGAGGCTGCGATAGAGAAAGAGTTAAGTGGATTTGAAAAACAGGTGCTGGACTTATATCTGACAGGGATGACATATTCACAGATCGCAAAAGTATTGGGCAGAGATGAAAAGTCAGCAGATAATGCACTGCAAAGACTGAAAGGAAAGATAAGAAGAGCAATGCATAAAAGCCATATGATGATAGCAGTAGGTCTGGTATGTCTGCTTTGGCCGTTGCAGGCATTTGCAGAACAGGAAATGACACAGGTGTCAGTTGAAGCTGCCCCAATGGAAATATCACTTCCGGATGACTGTTATATCCTACAACAGGAAATTGCAGAGGACGATCCGTATCTACAGAAAGCAGGCGGAGACCGGGATAAGATAGAAGCTTATTATAAAGAAGCGGGAATTGTGTTAAATGCAATTGCGCAGGATGATTCTTATGAGATCGTGGTAACTGTAAATGAGAATCAGGATGTAACGTATCTTTACAATATGCATTCTGTTCCTGATGAAAGTGTACGGGAGCTGGCACAGACCATTCAAAATACCTACGAAGAGCATGGATATACAGTAGATGATTTTTCACTGTATGAGAATGAAACTGCCAAATACATCGTCTTTTCCTTCGGACAGCAATATGAGGAAAAGGCAGTACAGTGCGTACAATATGATACAATCCGGGATAGCAGAATGTATAATATTACATTGCGAAGTTATACTGGAGAGGTGTCTGATGCGATGGAAGAAATGCTTCGTGAAGTGATAGACAGTATTGTGTATACACAGAACGAAGAGGCATTGACCTATGAGAATGAACAGTGGGGTGTTTCTTATGAGTTGAATCCCGGCTGGAAAGAGATTACTTCGGATCAGGATGCGGACATTCAGGCGCAGTATATGCATACCAATGGGCTTGGAGAAAGCGTGCAGTTTATAGCCAGAGACATCTGGGGTGAAATGGATATGCTGCATCAGCTGACCAATACCAGAGGTGAACTGGATGGAGACAGAGAACTGACACTGGAAGAGCTTCATAAGCTATATCCGTATCTGGGAGATTTCTTCGCAGGAGAGGACACAGTGAGCCAGAAGAAGATACAGGATAACTGGTATTTTGTTAGTGATACACCATTAGAATACAGCAGTGATAAGCTGCAGGGAGTGTATCAGCAAAAGACAGTGCTGCCCTGAGACAGGGTATATTATATGTCTGGCAGTATGGTGCTTATGAAGACGGCAATCTGCATGAGACAGACTATGACTATATGATTCAGGGAATTACTTATCAACAGCCGGAGCTGTTGCAGAAGGATGCGCAGATCTATCAGAATATGGTAAGAAAGATTCCATTGCTGATCTTTGGTGGAGTCGTGATACTTGGCGTACTTATAGCGGCAATGTTCCTATATATTCGTGGTGGAAAAGAAACTATTATATAAAACAATGCTTGTCAATTACCGTGGAATAGGTTAGAATTATGTTAACAATTTAATAGACATCATAGGGATTGACGTGTAAGGGGTAGAAAGATGACGCAGCAGCAGAAGAAGATACTTATAGTAGATGATAAGTCAGTGAACAGGTACATTTTAAGCGGCATTTTTGAAAATGAATATGATATTCAGGAATGTGCAGATGGCAGCGAGGCGATAGAAGCCCTGGAGCAGGGCGGAAAAGATACGGCAGCAGTACTGTTGGATATTGTTATGCCCACATGCGATGGTTTTGCAGTTCTGAAATACATGAAAGAGAATCAGCTGCAGGATGTTCCGGTAGTATTGATCAGTGCTAATGTAAATGATGAAAATATTCACAAGGCATATAGCTATGAAGTGGCAGATTATATACAGAAGCCTTTTCAGGAGCCTGTTGTAAAGAGAAGAGTCGAGAGCATTATTGAACTATTTGAGAAGAAGAAGCAGATGAAAGCCAAAGGCAGTCCATAAGGGCTGCCTTTTACAGCGTATAGATATACTGGTCATGGAAAGGCAAGAGTTTTTGTATGGATAAATATCAGGTTTTGAAAAAATATTTTGGATATGATTCCTTCAGGGAAGGACAGGAGAAATTGATAGATGGACTTTTGGCAGGACAGGATGTGTTCGGCATCATGCCAACGGGTGCCGGTAAATCCCTGTGCTATCAGATTCCGGCATTGATGTTTCAGGGAATTACTCTGGTAATTTCTCCCTTGATCAGCCTCATGAAAGACCAGGTCGCTGCATTGAATCAGGCGGGCGTGTACGCAGCATATCTGAACAGTTCACTGACGCAGGGGCAGTATTTTAAGGCACTGGATTTTGCAAGAAAAGGTAAATACAAGATCATATATGTAGCGCCGGAGAGGCTTTTGACAGAGTCTTTTCTTGATTTTGCCATACATGCGGATATTTCTTTCATCAGTGTAGATGAGGTTCACTGTGTGTCGCAATGGGGACAGGATTTCCGTCCAAGTTATCTTAAAATTGTAGAATTTATTGACCAATTACCAAGAAGACCAGTAGTAGGGGCTTTTACAGCTACCGCAACGCAGCCTGTCAGAGAAGATGTAACAAGAATCCTGCAGCTTCGCAATCCACGTATCGTAACTACGGGATTTGACAGAAGTAATTTGTATTTTGAAGTGAGGACGGCAAAGGATAAGATGGAACAGGTGCTTCGCCTTTTGCAGGAGCATGAGGGCGAGAGTGGCATTATCTACTGCATTACAAGGAAGCTGGTGGAGGAAGTGTATGAGAATCTCAAAGCCAGAGGCATTGCCGTGACCAAGTATCACGCAGGACTGAGCGACGAGGAGCGACGCACGAACCAGGATGATTTCATATATGACAGATGTAGTCTTATGGTGGCAACCAATGCGTTTGGAATGGGAATTGATAAACCGGATGTGAGATTTGTTATCCATTATAATATGCCAAAGAACATGGAAAGCTACTATCAGGAGGCGGGGCGTGCAGGCAGAGACGGAGAACCATCTTCGTGTATTCTGCTCTACAGTGGACAGGATGTACGAACCAATCAGTTTTTCATTGAAAATAACAGAGAAAATGAGGAACTCAGCGAGACGGAACTGGAAGAAGTCATTGCAAAAGACAGGGAGCGTCTGAAGAAAATGACGTATTACTGCTACACGAAAGACTGTCTGCGTGAATATATGCTGGGGTATTTTGGAGAGCCGGCAAAGGGATATTGCGGCAATTGCAGTAATTGCCTGCAGAATTACGAGGAAGTGGACGTATCCAGATATGCAAGAATTATTCTCTGCTGCATCGAGGAATGCAGGGAACGGTATGGCATGACCACGATTCTGGAGACTTTGCGTGGCAGCAGGAGTGAGAAGGTGCTGCGTTACAGATTGAATGAGAACAGCTATTATGGCACAGTTACGGATGCCAGCATGGATCGACTCAAACAGATCGTAAAACAACTGCTTGCCAAAGGATATCTGAACCAGACGGATGATGAGTATGGTTTGCTGAAACTAACTGAGAACTCTTATGATATCACGGTCAAGGGAGAACAGGTCATGCTGAAGCTGCCAAAGGAGCAGGAAAAGGTGGCAGTAGAGCGCAGAGTGCAGTTAAAACCTCAGACAGGTATCCGAAGAAGGGCGGCATCCAGCAATCCGGAGCTTTATGAGATATTGCGTAATCTGCGAAATGAGACAGCCAGAAACATGCATGTTCCCGCATATGTGGTATTTGCTGATAAAACATTGCAGGAAATGAGTACATATCTTCCTGTTACCAGAGAAGAGATGCTGGAGATCAGTGGTGTGGCACAGGCAAAATATGAGAAATACGGAGAATTATTCATAGAAGTCATCAGAGAATATAAAGCTGGGCATGAAGAGACGCACAAGTTACCAACTGCCAGGGCAAGGATTAGATTCTAAGGTCATTTTTAGGAATTATTTGCATGCAAATGAAGAGAAGCAGGCATGCGGAATGGTTACAATGAAAACAGATAATGGATAGACAGAATCACTATATTTTATTATAATTATGGAGGACTGCAACTATGGTAAAAGGATTTAAAATGAAACTGTATGAGGGACAGGAAGCAGAGTACGAGAGAAGACACAACCTGTTATGGCCGGAGATGAAGGATATGATTCATGAGCATGGCGGTAAGAATTATACGATTTTCCTGGACAAAGAGACATTGACCCTGTTTGGTTATATTGAGATCGAGGACGAATCTCTGTGGGCTAAGGGCGCTGATACTGCGATTAATCGTAAATGGTGGGATTATATGGCAGATATCATGGAAACCAATCCAGATAACAGCCCTGTAAGTATTGATCTGAAGACGGTATTTCATTTAGATTAAAGCAATTGCAATATGTGTATCTAGTGACGAATTGCAGCTTTTAATGCAGCACAGGCCCGCTTCGCTACGTGAAAACGTAATGGTACATAAGGCGCTATTGGAGCTATGCTTCCATACCGCCTAAGTGCCAACGTTTTCAAGTGCCTGTTTGTGCATTTGCAAAGCTGTGCAATCTGTTTTGGGATAATATTTGCTTGTAATTATGCAGAATCCCATATGTAAAACGGTTACTTGTTAGTTGTTTTGTGATTATTTCGATATATATTAAGAAGAAGAGGATAAAGGTATGAAATATGAAGTAATTGATATGAAAATTGCACATTCTGTGCAGGCAAACTATCTATGCACATGAGGATTATCCAGAGGTGTATGGAGGCGTAAGAGACCGATGATCGTGATTTGTCCGGGTGGCGGCTATGAGCATGTGTCACCAAGAGAAGGAGAGGCAATTGCTCTGCAGTTCATGACTACAGGCGCGCATGCGGCAGTACTGAGATATGATGTGTCAGGGCAGGGAGCAGAGTTCCCGCAGCATCTGCTGGAACTGGCAGCATCTGTAGCTTATGTGAGAAATCATGCAGCAGAATATTGCATTGACCCGGATAAGATATTAGTAGCCGGTTTCTCCGCAGGTGGACATCTGGCAGCAAGTCTTGGATGCTTCTGGAAGGAGAAATGGCTGGAAGAACTGATGCAGGCAGAGACAGGAGCAACAATGAAGGATTATCAGCCAAATGGTGAGATTCTGGCTTATCCGGTTATTACCTCCGGCGAGTTTGCACATAGAGGTTCCTTTGTAAAAATTATGGGCAGCGAAGCAGAACAGGGTTATGCACCACTTGGACTCTCTGCTATAGAATTAGAAGAGAAGCTGAGTTTGGAGAATCAGGTTACGTCAGATTTCCCGCAGACCTTTATGTGGCATACCTTTGAAGATGGAGCCGTTCCTTTGGAAAATTCCCTCTTTTTTGCAGAAGCACTGCGTAAGGCCGGGGTGAACTTTGAATACCACGTATTCCCTCACGGTGGACATGGCTATGCGCTGGCAACGAAGGAAACTGCAATGAAAGAAGGCAAAGAGATCAACGCCCAGTGTGCCCAGTGGATTGATCTGTTCAAGAGCTGGATGAAGTATAATGTATATGATATCTAAGGGATGCATGATTGGATATATGGCGTTTTTTAGTACGAGTTTTTACATTTGAGTTTTATTTTTTACATTTGGCTTGCTTTCTGCATTTGACTTGTTATAATGCCTTTTACAAACGTTTGTAATATTACATGAAAAGAGAATTATAAATGAACAAAATTAAATTTACACCCGAATTGGAAAAGGCAACCGGTGAGATCGAATATAACATGACGAATGATTACATGTTCCGTGCATTATTTCAGAAGAACAACAATGCATTAAAAGGCTTATTAAGCTCGTTGCTGCATATGCTGCCGGAAGAAATTTTATCTGTTGAGATTACCAACCCTATCATAATAGGAGAAGCGATACAGGATAAAGAGTTCTGCCTTGATATCAAGGCAGTGTTGAATAACTACCAGCAGATTAATCTGGAGATGCAGGTAGTCAACCGCTATGACTGGCCGGAGCGCTCCATTGGATATCTGAGCCGTATGTATAACAACCTGCAAAAGGGGGATCAGTATATTAACACGAAACCGGCAATCCATATCGGAATCTTGAACTTTTCGCCGTTTGCAGACCAGCCTATATTCTATTCCAGAAACTTGCTTATGGATATCGTGCAGCACAGGATTTACAGTAGTAAGTTCGCTGTAAATGTGTTAGACTTATCACATATAGAACTGGCAACAGAAGAAGATAAGGAATGGAACCTTGACTTCTGGGCAAAGCTGTTTAAAGCGAAGACTTGGGAGGAGATTAAAATGCTTGCGAAAGACAATGAATATTTTACAGAAGCTTCCAACACGTTATGTGATTTATATGCAAATTTCAATGTGCGTGAAAGATGTCGTGACAGAGAGGATTATGAACTGGAACAGAAATATTTGCATGATACCATAGCTAAACAGGAAAATATGTTGGCTCAGAAGGATGATATGTTAGCCCAACAGGCGAAAGAACTGGAAGAAATGAAAAGAAAGATTCAGGAACTGACGAAAACGCTCGCAGATAAATAGTAGTTGTTTATCTGTCAAATAAAGTGGAGTGTGTAAGTTGTTATTATCGACAACTTACACACTTTATATTTTACCAATGTCTTATTGACGCTTTGAAACTATCATGCTGCATCTGCTCCAAAATTCGTCTTTATATGGAAACACATCTCTATCAACATTTCTTTCAATAAAGCCAACTTTTTCATAACATCGTTTTGCTGATGTGTTTTCATTGAAAACATTGAGTTGAACTGCATTTGCGCCGGTTATCTGAAAGGCATATTGTAAAGCCAGATTTAGCAGCTTTTTCCGTAACCTTTTCCACGTTTTGCATTATCAACGATTACCATTTTAAGAAAACCGATATTGTTTGTTGTATTGATGGAGTAACAGAAGAAGCCTATTGCCTGTCCGCTATTTTCTGTTACTATATAAGCACTGTCTGACCAGTCTATGGCATTTTTTTCTAAAAAATCATGAAAAGACTGTTGTGTGATTGGATAAGGTAAAAGATTTGCGCACTAAAAGGCATGGGTTCTTTCGTCATCAATCCATTTTGATATATATTGATAATCTTTGCTTGGTATATATGATCGTATTCTCATAAATGTGGTGTCCCTTCTTTATATGTACATTTTTATAGTATCATTTACATTATACAGCTGCAGGTCATGACGAGCACTTATTTCTCCGGGTACATCCATCCCTTATATTCCAATATGGATAATTTCTCCTGATTTTCTTTCACCTGCAGGGTCTCGTTACGGTAGGCTCTGGGGGTGATCTGCATCACATCCATAAAATGCCGGTTGAAGCTGGAGACAGAGCGGAAGCCGACCATTTCTGATATTTCCAAAATAGAATATTCTGTACTTCTCAGCAGATTGCAGGCTTTGGTGATTCGCGTGTTGTTTACGAAATCCAGCGGACTTGTTCCTATAATAGAGTGGAAGAGCCGTCTGAAATGTGTGGGACTTAGTCTGCATATATCAGCCAGATAGTTGATATCAAACTGCTGTGCATAATTATCTTCAATATAATCCAGTACCGGGGAGATGACCATGGCATTTTCAGGTGGCTGGTTGGTAGGAGCTATATTGGAACCACCTTCGCTCTGGATTCGGTACAGCTCGATAGATAATGCAAGAAGTAATCCGGTCACACTTGTCTGGTAATGGGGTTTCTTTTCTTCCATTTCTTTAATAACCGCCATAGTAAGCTGATATACCTGGGGATATTCGTCACGGCTGAGAATATGCTTATAATTCTTGAATGCAGGAAGTGACAGGTCAAAATCCCTGCCGAAATTCGGCGAGATATTGTGGAACAATTCTGCAGGGTCTATGAACAGGTAGGACCAGTGACTTTCCGTGCCGGGAGAACTATAGGTCGTGTGAGGAATATTTCTGGGAATACAGGTCACATCACCTTCCCTGAACAATAAGGGATCTTTTTTACCAATGAATTCCATATAGCCGCTGTCTGAGTGACACACACCGATTTCCAGACAATTGTGAAAATGTAGATTTTTACTTGGAACGCTGGATATCTTCCAATGTTCACCTGAAAGCAGTAAAACAGGAAAATCGTAAGGCAGATAATAATTACGATATTCTGCTACGCCTGATTTCTGTCTAGCCATAAGTAAGCCTCCTAACTTATCCTGCACATTTGAGTCATAACAATCATGTCAACTTCTATAAATGGTCATAAATGCATAGAAAATGAAAGCATATGACGAGAAAAAATGTACAATCAATCAAAAACAACCAAAGAAACAAAATGTAAATATTTACACAAGTTTTTAAAATTAAAATGTTTCATTGTATTTTAAAATTTAATTTAGAAAATGTAGACAATATGTATATATACATTGGGTATATAATATAAAAAGTAAGCATAATTTATATTCCTGTCAAAAATGAGTATAACATAAATGGTCAGAATTGCATAGTATTTTTATTGCACTGAATAGAAAAATCCAAGGGAGTATATAATAATATGTAGAAATGATAAACTATACAAAATAACCAGTATATGACTATCGGTTTGGGAGGGTTACATTAGAGATAAGGTAAAACTAAAAAGCAAGCGCTCCGATAGGCGCAAAAACGAGCTGGAAAAATGCTTTCAAGAGGGATTGGCAGTTGTATTTGATGCTTTTGTTCCCACTTGCGATGGTTATCATATTTAACTATGCATCTTATCCCGGATTGAGAATGATCTTCATGGATTACAAACCGGCGAAGGGTTACAGCGGAAGCGAATGGGTCGGCATGAAGACAATTCTGAAGGTATTTAAGGATGCTGATTTCCACAGAGCTCTGAAGAGTTCTATCGCATTTAACTTACTGGATCTGGTGGTTGGATTTCCAATGCCTATTATCCTGGCATTGATGCTGAATGAACTCCGCTATCCAAGGTTCAAGAAAGTAACACAGACAATCCTGTATCTGCCACACTTCCTTTCATGGGTTATCGTAGGCAGTGTTGCATATACAATGTTCAGACCTACTACCGGTCTTGTAAACATCGCTTTGATGAACTGGGGTGTTATCAGTGAAGGTATTCCTTTCCTGACAGAGAAATGGCACTGGGCAGTAACTTATCTGCTGATCGGTGTATGGCAGGGAATGGGATGGGGAACTATCATCTACCTGGCAGCGATTACAGGTATCAGCGGCGAGTTATATGAAGCAGCAATGATTGATGGTGCGAACCGTTGGCAGAGGATGTGGAACATCACATTACCTGGTATTAAGGGTACTGTAGTTACACTGCTGATTATGAACTTAGGACGTGTTATGGGTAGTAACTTCGAACGTCTGGATCAGTTCGGCAACTCACAGGTTAAGGACTTCCAGATTATCAGTTAGCTATCTACGTATATGAGAAAGGTCTTGCAGGCGGCAAATTCAGTATGTCAACCTTCGTAAACCTGTTCCAGTCTGTAATTGGTCTTATATTAGTTCTTTTGTCAGATAAGTTCGCTAAGAAGCTTGGCGAAGACGGATTGTTATAGGGGGTGTTGAATCATGGCAAAGAAGAAAAATGTGGCAGTTGATGAGGGCATGAATACGGATGGCAACAGAGCCATTAATAAATTCCGAATCAGCGATGCTGTAATGATGCTCATCCTTGTTATCTTATGTGCAACTTGTGTATTGCCGTTTATTCATCTGCTGGCAAAATCTATATCAGGTAATGCATATGTCATTGCAAAACAGGTGGCATTCTGGCCAAAAGGGATTAACTTTGATGCTTATTCGTCCATTTTTAAAGATGGTGGCATGGTATACAGTATGATCTACAGTGTTATCGTAACCGTGATATTTACTGTAAGCACAGGCTGCAAACACGCTGCAGCATATCCTCTTTCCAAGAAGAGATTAAAAGGCAGAACATTCTTTACATTTTTATTGATGTTCCCTATGTATTTCAGCGCCGGACTGATTCCTTCCTACTTACTGTATAAGGATTTACATATGCTGGATACCATGTGGGTATTGATCTTACCTTTGATCTATTCACCATACAACATGCTGATCATGAAGACAAACTTACAGGCAAGTATTCCTGACAGCTTGGAAGAATCCGCATTTTTGGATGGCGCAACGAACTTTCAGATTCTCTGGAAAATCGTACTTCCGTTATCAAAGCCTATCATTGCAACATTGTCACTGTTCTATGCAGTAGGCCGTTGGAATTCATATGCAGATAACAAGTACTATATTAAATCAGAAACTCTGAAGATGATCCAATACAAGCTTTCACAGTTAGTATCCTCAGCGGCAGAAGCACAGACAGCTACTCTGTCAGAGGCAGCCGCTGTAACAAGTACTCCTGAAGTATTACAGGCAGCAGCAATCATGTTCGTTACAATTCCTATCATTTGTATCTATCCTTTCTTACAGAAGTATTTTGTAAAGGGTGTTATGGTAGGCGCAGTAAAGGGCTAAAGAAAAATCAAAACAGTTAGTTTTCCCGGAAATCGGGTGTTATATAAAACTATATATTCATTAAAGGAGGATTTCATTATGAAGAAGAATACTCTTCAGAAGACAATCGCACTTGCATTAACAGGTGCAATGGCAATGGGAACATTAGCAGGCTGCGGTAGCAGCAGTGACACAAGTGCTTCTACAAGCACAGACACAAAGACAGAGGCAGCTTCCACAGAAGCAGCAGCTACAACAGAAGCTTCCACAGAAGCATCTGATGAAGTAGCTGGTATCGACGGATACGAAGCATTTGCTGATAATGTTACATTAAGAATTCCTGTATATGACAGAGGTGTTGAAGGCGTTCCTGATGTAAGCAACAACTACTGGACCAAGTGGGTACAGGAGAACTTTGGCGACAAGTACAACATCACAGTTGAGTATGTACCTATCACACGTTCTGACGTATTAACATCCTATGCATTATTGGCAGCAGGTGATGAGCTTCCTACAATTCTTATGGAATATGACTATCCTAAGTTAGCTCAGTGGGCCGGTGACGGATATCTGACAACATATGATCTGGATGAGTTCGCTAAGGTAGCTCCTACATACTATCAGAGAATGGTAGATCTGGATCAGATTAGCTATACACAGATGGATGGTGAGACATACTTCGCATTAGCTGAAAGACCTTACTACAATACAAACTATACATTTATCACATTCTATCGTCAGGACTGGTTAGACCAGATTGGATATTCTGAATATCCTACCACATGGGCGGAAGAGAAAGAAATGCTTCAGAAGTTAGTTGATGAAGGAATCTGCAAGAACCCTCTTGGCGGACAGATGGTAACTGGCGCTGGTGTTGACCAGAACTACGCTTACAGATCATATCCTCTTGATGAAGAGAACTGGGCTTGCTACGGTGACTATGCGATTCCTGCACTTGGCGATGCAGCTAATAAGGCACTCTTAAAGAGAGTTAACGAGCAGTATAATGCCGGATTTATCAATCCTGAATATTATGTAACAGATGCAGAAACAGCAAAAGCTGCATTCATCAATGGTGAATCAGTACAGTGGGGCGCTTACATCTCTGCAAGCATGGATGTACTGGATTCCTTCTATGCACAGAATCCTGATGCTAAATTAGCAGTTAAGATCCAGGCTACTACAGATGATCCGGAAGGCGGCACAGTACCTGCATACAGAGCAAACAATCCTTTCGGTATGATGATCGGTTTCTCTTCACAGGCATCTGAAGATGAGATCAAAGCAGCTTGGATGTACATGGAATGGATGACACAGGAAGATAACCTCTTCACAATGCAGTGGGGTATCGAAGGCGAGAACTACACAATGGGTGATGACGGACTTCCGGTAGCTGTAACAGACTACAGCGGTGACTGCACACAGGGCTTCAATAATTCCAAGGATTACTGGTGCGTAACAACAGAAGCAAGAACAGCTGGTACTATCGAAGACGTTATCAAGGCAGCTGCACCTGCAGGATATCCTCAGGACTTTACACAGGATATTATTGACAATTACTACAAGCAGGTAGAAGTAGCTGACAAGGGTTGGGCAGTATCCGATTGTAACTTTGCAGTAGTACTTGATTCTGTAGGTGAGTATCAGGCATCCTTACTTGAACTCTACACAGAGTACAGAGATCAGTTGACAATGTGTTCTCCTGATGAATTCGACACATTATATGATGAGTTAGCTCAGAAGTATGCTGACGCTGGATATCAGGCAATCGTTGATGAAAGAAAAGAAGCATACGAAGCTGGCCAGAGCACAAAATTACCACAGTAATTTGTACACAATCTAACCTGATTTGTAAAACAATAAATACGGCCCCCGACAAGTGTTGGGGGCTGTTTTAAGAAAAAAGACACAGGTATGTTTTTTCAAAGATTTCAGTTTACCTATATTGTTGTGAAATCTTTGACAAAACAAATCTGCATAATAATTTCGGATGATAAATGACACGTTGAGAAGTGTAAAGACAGGATTGAGGAGGAATGTATCATGTTAAAGCTGGAGTATGACAAACAGGAGCTTGAGCAGGTAATTGACAAAATTGTAAAGAAGACCATGAATATGGATCTGACATGGGATTGGCCATGTGGTGTAGCATATTATGGAATTTCAGATGCTTATGAGAAGACCGGTAAGAAGGAATATCTTGATTTGCTCAAGGATCGTATAGATGAACTGATTGATCTGGGACTGCCTAAGGTGTGGACTGTAAATGCCTGCGCAATGGGACATTGCCTGATCACACTGTATCAGGCAACTGGTGAAGAGAAATATCATGAGATTCTGATGAGCAAGATTGCATATTTAAGAAATGATGCACTTCGCTTCGGCGACCATGTGCTGCAGCATACAGTATCTGCAAACAATGATTTCCCGGAACAGTGCTGGTGTGATACTTTATTTATGGCAGCATTCCTCATGCTTCGTGTAGGCGTTATGGAAAAAGATGAAGAACTGATTGATGATGCATTGAATCAGTATTATTGGCATATTAAATATTTACAGAATCCAAGCAGCGGCTTATGGTATCATGGCTACGATAATATTGCAGGAGACCATATGTCCGGTATTTACTGGGGACGCGCTAATGCCTGGGCTGCTTTTACCATGTCACAGGTAGGCGGTATTCTGCCAAAGTGTTATCTGTATCCTAAATATATTGATATTGCAGGCTCTCTTAATGAGCAGCTGGCAGCACTCAAGGTATACCAGACAGAGAATGGTCTGTGGAGGACAGTGGTAGATGATCCTGAGTCTTATGAAGAAATCTCTGCATCGGCAGGAATTGCAGCAGCTATGCTGACAAGAGGCAATCCACTTCACAGCAAGTATATCAACAAGGCAATCAAGGGACTTCTGGCAAATGTCAGTGAAGACGGTAAAGTAATGAATGTATCCGGCGGTACAGCCGTTATGAGAGATAAAGAAGGTTATCGCGGTATTCCAAAAGCATATATCCAGGGATGGGGACAGGGATTAGCATTGTCTTTCTTTGCTACATTATTGGTGTCCGATGAGATCCAGAAAGACGGTGCCTTATAAAATGTATGCAAAGACTTATGTATTTGGAAACAAAAATCAAAAACTAAATACAGATAGTCGAAGCAAAGAGACAGCAGTTACCGGAGGGCAGTTATATGATGCCGGGCTTGGATATGGTTTTGTAACAGAAGCTGATTTCCGCAGCAACGAGATGCTTCAGATGCCGGAGTTAAGTTCAGGCTTTGTTCCGGCATATGCTGATACAATTGGTGAAGTGACCAGGATTGTCACTGATGATCTTGGCTGTCACGTAGATGGACGGTATGCGGCTTGTCGGCTTGGAATACAGGAGAGATGTATGATTCCCCTGTGTTTTCGGGCGGATGTGGAGCGGAGCGGTAACTATCAGATCACTCTGGAATATCAGTCAGAGGCAGAAGCTATGATTTTTGCAGGATCGAGGAGACTTGTATGCAGGTCTGCGGGAAAAGAACAGAAGCAGTCATTGACTTTTGTTATGAATGCCTGTGACATCATACCTATGGGCAGAAACTGTATCTATGAGTGTAAAAGTATTGATATTACCCTGCTGGGGGAGAATGCGAACCTGTGCAGGATCAATATAAAACAGGTAAATTGCCCTACGATTTATATTGCGGGGGATTCTACGGTAAATGACCAGCCGGCATGGTATCCTTATCAGCCGGAGGCTGCCTTCGCAGGCTGGGGGCAGATGCTTCCGGCGTATCTGAGCGGTAAGATAGCCGTGTCTAACCATGCACATCCGTGTCAGACTGTTGAGACATTCAGGACTGAGGGACATTACGCCATTATTCAGGCGCATATCAGATTTGGTGATTATCTGATGCTCCAATTTGCGCATAATGATCAGAAACTGGCTGGTTTAAGGGCAAAAGAGGGCTATATGGAAGCTTTGTGCCGTTATATAGAAGAGACTCTGGCTATAGGGGCATATCCGATTCTTGTGACTCCTGTGTGCAGGAATACCTGGCGTGTCAACGGTATGTATGCTGATTCCCTTGAGGAATATGCACAGGCAATGCAAGCAGGCAGCAGCCCGTTACCAGATTCCGGTATTGATCTGTATGGGGCAAGTAAGGACTTTATTATTCAACATGGATGAAGGCAGACGGCAAGATATTATTATCCCAAGGACTTTACCCATCCAATGACTATGGGGCATATCTTTTGCAGGAATGGCAGTTAAGGAATATTGTGGACAGATGAGGACGACGCAATTATGCAGAAGCCTACGGCAGATTGGCAGGTTTTATGACGAGGCATAGTGAATGGAAACCCAAAGTGTAAAAGAATCAGAAAGTATGGTTAAAATGTAATATGAGGAGGCAGCTATGAGTAAGAGAAAAGGCGGTTTTACTTTGCCGGGCGAGGCAGGGTATGAGAAGCTCACGTTGGAGCTTGCAGATAAATGGGGGGCTGATGTGATCAGAGACAGTGATGGTACTGTATTATCAGACGAAATCACCAATGCAGGATATGGAATCTATTCTACTATCTGTATTATTAGAGATCACAATGCATGGGCAAAGGAGAATCAGGATAAGTTACAGCAGACATTTCTGATGACATCACCCAAGGTAGCGACAGAGAATACACTGTACATTGGACTTATGGATGATTTCTTTGATGAACAGTTCCGTGTTAATGACAGCGAAGCAGCTTTCAAATACTGGCAGGTATATGATCGAACAACTGACAGTGTTGTTTCGGCGGATAAGTGGAGCTACAACAGCGCAGATAACAGCGTAGAACTGCATGATATTACTCCATGGCATTCCTATACAGTAAGCTTTCTGGCTTATCGTATATGGGAAGAGATCTCCATGTATAATCATACGACCAATCATTGGGATAAAGAGCACCTGATGCAGATTGATCCTGTATATCCTGAGACACAGGAATATCTCAAGAACTGGATGGAGAACTGGTGTAAGGAGCATCCGGCTACGACAGTAGTTCGTTTTACTTCCATGTTCTATAATTTCGTCTGGATCTGGGGAAGCAGTGAACGCAACAGACAGCTTTATTCTGACTGGGCATCTTATGACTTTACAGTAAGCCCCCGTGCACTGGATGAATTTGCCAAAGTATATGGCTATCAGCTGACAGCAGAAGATTTCATCAATCAGGGTAAGCTGCATGTAACACATATGCCTGGCAATCAGAAAAAGACAGACTGGATTAATTTTATTAATCGCTTTGTCATTGATTTTGGTAAGGAATTAATTGATATTGTACATAAATATGGAAAGAAAGCATATGTATTCTATGATGACAGCTGGGTTGGTGTAGAACCATACAAGCCTGAATTCAAGGAGTTTGGCTTTGATGGCCTGATTAAATGTGTATTCTCAGGCTATGAAGCCAGATTGTGTGCAGGAGTAGACGTTGATGTACACGAGCTGCGTCTGCATCCATATCTTTTCCCGGTAGGACTGGGAGGACTTCCTACATTTATGGAAGGCGGCAATCCTACACTGGATGCCAAGAAATATTGGAATAGTGTAAGACGTGCGCTGCTTCGTGCATCGATAGACAGAATCGGTCTTGGCGGTTATCTGCATCTTGTACAGGATTTCCCTGATTTTGTGGATTATATCGAGAAGATATCTGATGAATTCAGAGCATTGAAAGATCTGCATAAGGCTGGTAAGCCATATTGCTGCAAGACCAAAGTAGCAGTACTACATTACTGGGGAAGCATGCGTTCCTGGTCTTTATCAGGACATTTCCATGAGACATATATGCATGACCTGATTCATATTAATGAAGCATTGAGCGGACTTCCTGTTGAAGTGAAATTCATTAACTTTGAAGATGTGAAGAAGGGTGCGCTGGAAGATGTAAATGTAGTCATCAATGCAGGTGCAGCCGGATCTGCATGGAGCGGTGGTGACGCATGGAAGGATGATGAAGTAGTAGCTGCTTTGACAGAAGTGGGTATATGAAGGCGAACCTTCATCGGTGTAGATGAGCCATCCGCAGTAGAAGGCTATGACAGCTATTTCAGAATGCGTATAAGTACTTGGCGTAGATAAGGATATCATTGACAGAGTATGCCATGGACAGTGGAACTTTGAAGTAGATGAGAAGGCAGCAGCCGAGGTAATGCCACAGGGCAGTGAAGTCTCTGAAAGAGTAAAATGCCACCTTACAGACGGTAAGGCTGTTGTACTGGCAGCAAAGGGTAATAATCCACTTATGACAAAGAACAGCTTTGGCAAGGGCTGCGGCATCTATATGTCTTCCTTTAGCGTAAACAATCAAAATACAAAGATGCTGCTGAATCTGATTCTGCAGGCAGGCAGAGAAGCAATTGACGGTAATTATCTGACCGATAATGCTGATATGGAATGTGCTTATTATCCTGAAAGCAGAACTCTGATTGTAATTAATAATACAGATTCTGTACAGGAGACTACGATAAACACAGAATTTGGAACAGAAAAGATTAAACTGGAAGCATTTGATACCTTGATTAAGAAGATATAAAAATATAAAAATGGGGACGCCATAGTGATATGGGCGTCCTTATTTTAAGTGAGTGTAACAATTAAAAATAACAAAGAACAAAACAAAGAAGCCCGATTGCTCGAGCTTCTTGTTTGTGTAAAAGGGGAATTCTTCCGGAATTGCTAATTAGCAAGTCTAGCATCTCTGCTAAACATGTATTTATGATACATCGTACATATCAAATAATCTATAACTATATTGCACTATATTGAAACTATATTGATTTATTGCGTAGACAAATGGGGTCAAAGATGCATTTCCGAACAATATAACACAGTATCTGAGTCACAATAATACCGAAAAATGCACCACTACTGTCAATGCAGACATCCCGGATAGAACCGGAACGCCCTGAAACATAGAGCTGGTGGAACTCATCCAGGGATGCGAAACCAATACAGAATAATCCTGAAGTCAGCAACAGCCAGATGCCACGTATTCCATATACATATAAAGGGCAGGCAATAGAGACTGCCAACAGAAAATATTCAGAGAAATGAGCTGTTTTACGGACATAGAAATGAATACGATGTATACCCTGTAGAATCTGTGCATCATTCAGATCAAGATTGAGGATATGATCTGTAATTTCTATTACTTTATAAGATACTTTATAACTCAGAGATGAGCTGGCAGCGCCATCCTGGGCGGAAAAAGAGTAGATACAATACATGATAACCAGCGCCGGAACGAAAGATAATGGTTTTAACAAAAATCGGAGTACCTTTTTCATAAGCTTCACCTTGCCTTTCTTATTGGGATTATAAGCTCTATTTCAAAATATCACAAGGCGAAATATGAAAAACTTCTCGATCAGATAGTGTACAATTCGAGTTTTTATGCTAAACTAGATATAAAAAGAAAGAAGGTGTTGCTGATTATGCAGGACAGTGAGAAACTTTCCAGAGATGAAGTAATTGCATTTTATCAGGATGATACAATGAAACTGCTGCGCTATGAGGGCTGGCTGCAGGCAGCAAGCGGTAGAGATGCTTCCAATATTTATAAGGGCGAAGGAATAGAGGCGAATTCCATGCCGGTTCCGGTATATGATTCCACGTTGTTGTCTTTTGTGAAGGAGGCCAAGGCAACACGCTTTATGAATCGTAATTATGTGTATACTTTCTCAAGATACAGCCTTCGCAGTGTGCAGGATGAGCTGAATCTGATTGAGAGATGTACACTGATGGAGACGGATGTACTGGGTGATATTTTGTCAAAGTATATTCTGAAGGGCGAAGTACGCGGCGCATATTGGACAGAGGGCGTAAAGAGCGGTGTATTTCTTGCAATCCTTCTGCGATTGAAAGAATTATTAGAGATAAAAAAGCCATTGGCATAAGATTGGGGAGCTGGAGATGGGAGATAAGTCAACACAGAAGAAACAGTATATCATTGAGAAAGCAAAAGAGGTATTTGCAAAAAGAGGATACAAGGATGTGACCATGAAGGATATCGTGGATGCATGCGGCATCAGTCGTGGCGGGCTGTACCTGTATTTTGGCAATACAAAAGATCTGTTCGAGGCAGTATTGGAACAGCAGACACAGAATACAAAGAGTAGCTATGAGGCTTCTTTGCCGGAGAATGCAGCACCAGGCGACCAGTTACTGTTGTATCTGGATATCTGTAAGAAGGAAATGCTTGCAAAAGACGATCTGATTACAGCAACTTATGAATATCTGTTTGCCAATGCACAGGATAGTGTGGTCAGCAGACAAAAAGAAGAGAATGCCAGACTTCTGGAACAGATCATTACAGATGGCGTGAAAGAAGAATGGATGGTCTGTGAGAATCCTGCAACGGCAGCAGCAACTATTTCCTATGCAATGGAAGGACTTAAAGTAGCAGCAGGAACCACAGGAATCTCTGAAAAAGCAGCAGATGATACCATAAATTACATTATGGGAACACTTGGACTTGAAGTAGAATAGAAGAGATTAAAATAGAAGAGATTAGAATAGAAGATATGATGAAAAGAAAAGCCTGACTCCGTGGAGTCGGGCTTTTTATATTCAGGAACGCAGTGATATGATCTTTCCAAAGTTGCTGATCTTACATTCCTTGAAATCTCCCAGCATCTTGGATAGTTTGGCATAACCGTAGTTAGATATATTAAAATCAGGAAAACGTCTACAAAGCTTCTGATTAAGCTCTCCTACATTCATTGTATGCTTCTCGCATTGTTTCAGGATAGACAGGACTTCCTTGTGAATATCATCCAGAGTGATGTCCGCAGCCTGCAAGTATGCGGTAACGGTAGTCTCTGTATATTTTAAGGAGATAGACTTTTTGAACTCGGCGGCTTCCAGAAATTTGGAGAACTTCGTATATTCATAATTTCGTACATCGAAAGTCGGATACATCTTGGAGAGACGGCTGCCTAATTCTCCGATATCCATAGAAGTACCATCATTGCCATTCTCACTGATGATCTTAACAAGTGCCTGCTCAATTTCTGACAGAGGTGTCAGTGCATCCTGTTCTGCCTTGGCGGAGTGTTTACCGACCTTGGTAACGGATGTGTCCACATTGGATAAGAGATCGAGCAGTACGAATTTCTCACAGGCGGAGCGGAATGCTCCGGAGTCTTACGTTCTCCCATACCGATGACATACATGCCGGATTCACGAAGACGCATGGCAAGTCTGGTGAAATCGCTGTCGCTGGAAGCCAGACAGAAGCCGCTTACATGACCAGAATAGAGAATATCCATGGCATCTATGATCATGGCAGAATCAGTGGCATTCTTACCTGTCGTATAGCTGTATTGCTGTACCGGGTTGATGGAATTGGCTAACAGCACATCCTTCCATTTGCTTGAATTGGAACGGGTCCAGTCCCCATAGATTCTTTTATAAGTAACGGTTCCGTACTTGGATAATTCATCCAGTATGATCTTAATGTAATCAGCGCTGATATTGTCACTGTCTATCAGCAACGCAAATTTGATATCTTCCATATCTGTAAAATTCCTGCCTTTCCCGGTTTACATAGCTTTGAATAATTATATTGTAGCATTTTAAATTCTTTTCGTCTATTTCCACGGTTGAAAAAATGCAGAATTACTGCTATTCTTATTAAGATAGTATCAAAACCAAATATACCAATTTTTACGGAGGACTTACAAATGGGAAAAGTGAAACGTATTTACGTGGAAAAAAAGGCTTCCTTTGCAGTAAAAGCAAAAGAGCTGGAAGAAGAGCTCAAGAGCTATCTTGGAATTGATGGCCTGGAGCAGGTAAGGATTTTCATTCGTTATGACGTAGAGAATCTGTCAGAAGATACCTTTGAAAAAGCTTGCAAATGTGTATTTTCTGAACCACCAGTAGATGATTTATACTTAGAGAAGTTCGACATGCCTGCGAATGGCAGATGCTTCTCTGTAGAATTCCTGCCTGGACAGTTCGATCAGAGAGCTGATTCAGCAGTACAGTGCGTAAAATTCCTGAAGGAAGACGAAGATCCCATTATTAAGACTGCCGTAACATATTTACTGGTAGGCAAGATTTCCGATGATGAATTTGCCAAGATCAAATCCTACTGTATCAACCCGGTAGATTCCAGAGAGACAGACATGGTAAAACCTGAAACTCTTGTAACAGAGTTCGCAGAACCTGCTGATGTGGCAATCTTTGATGGTTTCAAGGATATGGCAGAGGCTGATTTAAAGAAGCTTTATGATTCTCTGGGACTGGCAATGACATTTAAGGATTTCCTGCATATCCAGAATTATTTTAAGAATGAAGAGAAGAGAAATCCTTCTGTAACAGAGATTCGTGTATTGGATACATACTGGTCAGACCATTGCCGTCATACCACATTCTCTACAGAATTAAAGGACGTAACTTTTGAAGATAATTATTATACAGAGCCTATCAGGACTACTTATCAGAATTATCTGGCTGTCAGAGAGGAGATTTTTGCAGGCAGAAAGGACAAGTATGTCTGCCTGATGGATCTGGCACTTATGGCTATGCGTAAAGCTCAAGGCTGACGGTAAGCTTGAGGATATGGAGAAGTCTAATGAGATCAATGCTTGTTCCATCGTAGTTCCTATTGAAATTGACAAGGAAGATGGAAAAGGCGTTATCACAGAAGAGTGGCTTGTAAACTTCAAGAACGAGACTCATAACCATCCTACAGAGATCGAGCCTTTTGGTGGTGCAGCAACCTGTCTGGGCGGTGCTATCCGTGATCCGTTGTCAGGACGTACTTATGTATATCAGGCTATGCGTGTAACCGGTGCAGCAGATCCTACTGTATCTGTAGAAGATACTCTGAAAGGTAAGCTCCCTCAGAAGAAGCTGGTTCGTGGTGCAGCAAGCGGTTATTCATCCTATGGTAATCAGATTGGTCTGGCTACAGGCTATGTAAAGGAAGTATATCATCCAAACTATGTAGCCAAGAGAATGGAGATTGGTGCTGTTATGGGTGCTGCTCCAAGAGCAAGTGTTATCCGTGAGGATTCTGATCCCGGTGATATCATCATTCTGTTAGGTGGACGTACAGGACGTGACGGCTGTGGTGGAGCAACAGGTTCTTCCAAGGTACATACAGAAGCTTCCATTGAGACTTGTGGTGCTGAGGTGCAGAAAGGTAATGCGCCTACAGAACGTAAGATTCAGAGATTATTCAGAAGAGAAGAAGTAAAGCAAGATCATCAAAATGTAACGACTTTGGTGCAGGCGGTGTATCTAGCAATCGGAGCTGGCTGATGGTCTGGTCTGTTGTTGATATGGATAAGGTTCCAAGAAGTACGCAGGTCTTGACGGAACAGAACTGGCTATTTCCGAGTCTCAGGAGAGAATGGTGTAGTTGATCCTAAGGATGTAGATACCTTCCTTGGCTATGCTGCAGAAGAGAACCTGGAGGCAGTTGAAGTAGCAGTTGTAACCAAAGAGCCAAGACTGGTACTGGAAATGGAGAGGCAAGGAAGTTGTTAATTTATCCCGTGCTTTCCTGGATACCAACGGTGCTCATCAGGAGACTAACGTATACGTAGACATGCCTGTTAAGGAAGACAATTACCTGAACAAGGTAGCAGTTCCTGCTAGAAGAAGCTCTTGCAAAGACGATGTAAAAGCAGCAATCCTTGCAGAATTGAATGATTTGAATGTATGTTCCCAGAAGGGTCTTGTGGAAATGTTCGACTCCTCTATTGGGCAGGCAGTGTATACATGCCTTATGGTGGTAAGTATCAGCTGACAGAGACACAGACTATGGTAGCGAAGCTCCCTGTATTAAAGGGCAAGACAGATGTTGTTACCATGATGAGCTATGGCTTTGATCCATATCTGTCCCTCATGGAGCCATATCATGGAGCTATCTATGCAGTAACAGAATCTATGGTTAAGATTGTGGCAGCAGGCGGTGATTACAGCAAGATCCGTTTCACTTTCCAGGAATACTTTAGACGTATGACAGAAGATCCTGAGCGTTGGAGTCAGCCTTTTGCAGCATTGTTAGGTGCTTATGATGCACAGATGGGATACGGTCTGCCTTCTATCGGTGGTAAGGATTCCATGTCAGGAACCTTCAATGATATTGATGTACCTCCTACATTAGTGTCTTTTGCAGTAGATGTAGCGAAGGAAAAAGACATCATTACACCAGAGTTGAAGAACGCAGGAGATAAGCTTGTTGTGTTCCGTATTGAGAAAGATCAGTACGATATTCCTGTATATGAGAAAGTCATGAAGCTTTTTGACGGTATCTCCGCATTGATCAAGAAGAGAGCTATCGTAGCTGCTTATGCTCTGGATGGTGCAGGTATTGTGGCAAGCGCAGCCAAGATGTCCTTTGGTAATAAGCTTGGTGTAGAATTTTCAGATGCTTTATCCGCTAAGGAACTGTTTGCAAATGAAATCGGCAATATGATTGCAGAAGTATCCGCAGATGGTATGAAAGCACTGGAAGAAAGTGGAATTGCTTACAGTGTTGTAGCAACCGTTCTTCCTGAAAATGCCGGATTTGTATATAAAGATGTAAAAGTCAGCGAGGAAGACGCTCTCCATGCATGGAAGAGCAAGCTGGAGAAGGTATTCCCTACTAAGGCAGTAAAGGCTACAGATGCAATTGAAACTAAACTGTATCAGACATCTGATATCCATATCTGCAAGAACAAAGTAGCGAAGCCTACCGTATTTATCCCTGTATTCCCAGGAACAAACTGCGAGTATGACAGTGCCAAGGCATTTGAACGTGCGGGTGCTAATGTCATTACCAAGGTGTTCCGCAATATGACAGCAGAGGATATCCGTGAATCTGTAGATGAATTCGAGAAGGCTATCGGACAGGCACAGATCATCATGTTCCCTGGTGGATTCTCCGCAGGTGATGAACCGGATGGTAGTGCGAAGTTCTTCGCGACAGCATTCCAGAATGCGAAGATGAAGGAAGCTGTCATGAAGCTGTTGAACGAGAGAGATGGTCTGGCACTTGGTATCTGTAACGGATTCCAGGCACTGATCAAATTAGGTCTGGTTCCTTATGGTGAGATTACTGGTCAGAAGGAGGATTCTCCTACATTGACCTTCAATACGATTAACCGTCATATCTCCAAGATGGTATACACCAAGGTCGTATCCAATAAGTCCCCTTGGTTACAGCTTGCAGAGCTTGGCAAGACCTATGTAACACCGGCTTCCCATGGTGAAGGACGTTTCGTAGCTCCTAAGGAGTGGATTGACAAATTATTTGCAAATGGTCAGGTTGCTACACAGTATGCTGACTTCAATGGCAATATCTCCATGGATGAAGAGTGGAATGTAAACGGCTCTTATGCTGCAATCGAAGGTATCACCTCGCCGGATGGAAGATGCCTGGGCAAGATGGCACACGTAGAGAGACGTGGTGAATCCGTAGCAATCAATATCTACGGCGAACAGGATCTTAAAATCTTTGAGTCAGGTGTGAAGTACTTTAAATAAGCAGATAAGAAACCTCAGGATTAAAACAAAGCCTGAGGTTTCTTCTTGATGAAACAGCGATGAAATTCGGATGGTTACATAAAATTATCTTGTCAAATACATATGGTTTGGATATAATATTGAAAGTAAGGTTAATGAGAGGTAATTCTGGCAGGTATAGTTCCTGAATCATTGCCGGAAAGAAGGATGTACATAATGGCGGAAAAGAATAATGGAAGAGAGATCGCTTTTGTTGAAACATATGAAGAAGAGATTAAAAATGCGATTGAGAAGACTTTCCTGAAGCATGGAGTATCTTATCTGATCAAGGTAGATAAAGTACGTAACAGGAAGAAGGGCTTATTTGAAAGCCAGAAGAAGTTTTCCTTTTATATTAATCGTTATCAGGAAGACGAGGCAAAAGCCGCCATGGAAGATACGAATCTGAAAGATGAAGATGTTGTATATTTAGCATAACGGAGTGGAGAAGAATAATGATAGATTTCGGAAGCGTCATGAAGATTAAGAATGCATGGGATACTTTTAACAGAAATCATCCCAAGTTCATGCCTTTTTGTCAGGCAGTAGGCAGGGATGGAATCGGTGTGGATACCATTATTGAAGTGAAAGTCACCAGCGCTGATGGCAGAGAATATAACACCAATATGAAGCTTACACAGGTGACTTGGATCTGTTCGCCCAGATAAGGAGCATGAATTAGGTTATGGTATCAGTGAGAGAAGCATCCGTTGAAGATGCGGCAGAGTTATTGGAAATATACAGACCCTATGTAGAGCATACAGATGTGTCCTTTGAGTATGTGACACCATCTGTGCAGGAGTTTGCGGGCAGGATTGCACACACACTGCAACGGTATCCTTATCTGGTGGCACAGAATGAAGACGGTGAGCTGCTGGGATACGCCTATGCTTCTGCATTCAAGTCCAGAGAGGCATATGACTGGTCAGTGGAATTGTCAGTATATGTGAAGGACGGAGTACACAGACAGGGTGTGGGCAGCCTTTTATATACAGAGCTTGAGAAGATCCTATATGCACAGAATGTATATAATCTCTGTGCATGTATTGCATATCCATATCCAGACAGTGAGAAGTTTCATGAGAGGATGGGATTCCAGACGGTAGCGCATTTCCATCATTCCGGCTTCAAATCAGGACACTGGGTCGATATGATCTGGATGGAGAAGGCACTCAGAGAACATGATGGAGCTCCTGAACCATTTATTCCGTATTCACATTTGGACTAATTTAAATGAAAGATTCTATTGTATTTGATACAGTAGGATCTTTTTTTATGTCATTTAGAATTAACTAAAAGGTTAAAAACTAGTAAATATTACGATTTAAAATGCCAAATGATAAATTAAAAGAGTTAAAAAATGTGCAAAACGGCTATTTTATTTTTCATAATTGACGTTCAAATGAACTATTTGTATAATTTATATGTAAACTTAAATAAGAAATAAATTAATAAGCTAAAAATAATTAAATCAGCTAAAATTAATTTATTCTGCGTACTGCAAAATGCGGTACGGACGAACAGACCGAATATACAGGGAGGTAGGAACGTGAAGAGAAAACAGGTTGTAAAGATGCTTTCTATTGGTATGGCTGGAATTCTGGCAATATCATCCTGCAACATGGCAGGCGGCATGGTCTATGCAGAAGAAGTATCGCAGGAGAATGTTGTAGAAGGGGAGAACACAGAAGAGACATTTACAGAATCAGCTGCTGCAGAGGAAGAGCAGGAGAATGAGGAAGTAGAGGAAGCTACGGTACAGACGAAGGAGACTACTGTAGAGAAGGAGACAGAGGAAACAACAGAATCCACAACCGAAGAAGCAGCCGGCGAGGATGAGGCTTCACAGGAGGAAACAACACAGGAAGCCACAGAAGAGGTCACAGAGGAAGTCACAGAGGAAGAAATGACTGAGCTTACAGAGGAAGAGCCTGTAGCCATGGCAGCTGACGTAGAGGAGACACAGCTGCAGCAATTTTATGGACAGGAGCTTGCATTTGATGATACAAGCAGCTGGGATGACAAGGGCGAGAATCAGCTGGGGCTTTCCACAGACACGGCGCTCAACAGTGGCACGAAGGTTTCCTTTGATCTGTATATTCCGGCAGAGAATGCAGAATATGAGGGACTTATTAAGGTTCAGGGAATCGCCAGACTCGGCAGCGGCTGGAGCTGGACACAGAATGATGTGATACCTGAGCTTGGAAGCGGTGATTTTACACGGAAAGTAGAGAGATCGATGGTAAATTATATAGAAAAGCACATGTGTCATTTGCCTTTGGTGATGAAATAACACAGGATTATCTGGCAGAATTCACAGTAAAGCAGGCTGGATGTGTAACTATACTGAGCTCTGTCTATTATGGCAATGTGACTCTTGAGAATGGAGCACAGGAGAAACCGGATAAGCCCGTACGGAGTTCTTGCAAGCTGGAGCTTTTGAGAATATCAATGGTATTATGACGGTGTATGGGACAATCAGGGGCAGAACAGTCTGGACTGGAGCGGGCAGTATCAGGCACTGGCCATGCAGGTGGATTATTCCAAGGATGTGAAATCTACATGGAGTGAGATCAAGTCCTCCTATTGGGACGATGACTTCAAGGTAAAGGATGCCAATAAGATCACTTTTGATTTTATCTATGATCCTGCTTTGATGACAAAGGGCAGCTTCAAGGTCAAGCTGTTCGCAAACAGCGGAATTGATACCAATACCTCTATCAATCTTGATAATGCAGAGGACTATGCGGATGGTCTTAAGGTGGTGCATTTTTCCATGAGCTATGATACGAAGAATATTGAGAATGGCTTCACAATAGGTCTTATCGGCAGTGAGACAGATTATCAGGGAATGGTATATCTTGATAATGTGACGCTTATGTCAGAAACTAAACAGGAAGAGGATATCTATGTGGATGCTACAGAAGAGATAACAGGACAGGATATGAAGCTCTCCGTACAGGGAGATACTCTTGTGACAGGCGCAGGAAGCAGTGAGATCCAGAAGAATATCACACTTGCAGACGGTCAGGCAACAGAAAGTGTCAGACAGGTATACGCTTATCTGCAGGCTGTAGGCAAAACAGACAGCGTGATATTCGGACAGCAGAACAATACAAGCCATAAGGCAGGAAGCAGTGATTTATCCTGCTCAGATACAATGGATGTGGTCGGCTCCTATACCGGTATTATTGGGCTGGATGGATTGTCACTTGCAGGAAATGAATATTCTGCAGACCGCTATCTGAGCGAAATGCAGGGGCTGGATGATGTATATGAGACAGTAGCAGCCAGAATCAATCAGGCTTCTACACAGATCGAGAAGAATGTAATCGCAGCAGCAGCTCTGACGAATTATAATATCAGAAATGGCGCAATTGCTACGCTGTCACTGCATATGCCTAATTTCAGTACTGTATCCGAAACAGGAAATGACACAGGTGTCAGTTATGCAGGCTATAACTTCAGCGGTTATACACCCAATCTTCTGACAGGAGATGTGATGAATCAGATTCTGCCAGGAGGAGCATACAATGAAGCCTTCCGTGCTTATCTGGACATGGTAGCTGACTATGCACATCAGGTAGATGGCGCAGTTCTGTTCAGACCATTCCATGAGAATACAGGAAGCTGGTTCTGGTGGGGCGCAGCCTTCTGTGATGAGCAGACCTATAAGAGCGTCTACAAGTACACAGTAGAATATCTCAGAGACGAGAAGAATGTACATAATTTCCTGTATGTATACGGACCAGGCTCGGAAGCTGCTTCTGTAGAAGAATATGCTTCACGTTATCCTGGAGACGGATATGTTGATATGGTGGGATTTGATATGTATCACAGAAATCCACAGCAGGGAGATTCTTTTGTGACTAACTTTACGAAGGAGCTGCAGATTGTGGATGATTTTGCCCAGGCGCATGGCAAGCTGGTAGCAGTTACAGAGACAGGAACCGCTCATGATGTTGCAGAGGGAGATAACCAGACTGCATTGCTCAAGTCAGAGAATACAAGACCGGACTGGCATCAGGAGATTCTGGATGCAGTAAAAGGCAGCAATGCATCCTATTATCTGGTATGGACTAATTTTGGCGAGAAGGACGGCTTCTATACCCCTTATGTAAAATCTGTAAAAGAAGATGGTGCGAAGCATGGCCATGAAATGATGGATCCGTTTATCAGATTCTTCAACCAGAACAACAGCATCTTTGCCGTAAATCAGAAGGATGCTCTGGAGCAGATGAAGTCTGTAAGCATCCAGGCAAGACCGGCAGCAACGCAGAGCGGATATATCGTAGCTCCGGTTGCAGGCAGCAGAATCCTGGATGCGACCTTACTGTCTGCAAGAATAAGTGGTGTGACTGCTGATGATCAGGTTACCTTTGTCCTTTCCGGAAAAGACAGGGAGATCACACTGCAGGCACAGATCGCAGATGGCTATGCGACTGCACAGCTGGAGCAGGATTCCCTGACAGCGCTTGGGGAGGCAGTTGGTACGATCAGCTTATATATCAACAATACAGTGGCTGATACGATCCGCGCTACCTTCAATATTCCGCAGCCTGAGCAGGATCCTTATGAAATTGACGGATTCGAGAACTACTATGGTGTGGATACGATGCTGACCAAGAACTGGGCTACGAATAAGGCAACAGGCAGCAGCATTACGATCAGCTTATCCAGGGATTACAGCTATGAAGGCGAATATGTCATGAAGTTCGAGTACGCAGAGACCCCTGATGGATGGGCAGGAGCTACGATCTCCAAGGAAGTAAGCTGGGAAGACTGTGATGCCCTGCAGTTCTGGACAGTGCCGGATGGAAAGCAGCAGAAGACAGTCATTCAGATAACAGCAGGCGGCAATGTATATGAATATTATATGAATCTGAATGAAGACTACTGCAATGCCGGAACAGAGCCTGTTCTTGTAACGATTCCCTTTGCGCTGTTCGTGGCAAGAGATATTGCAGGCAATCCTGCAGGCGGACTGGAGAACGACAAGAGCAATATTACTTCTATAGGACTGTGGGTGAATGCAATCGCAGGAAGCGCAGCTATAGATGCAGACAATATGGTAAAAGGCACAATCTACTATGATGGCATAACAGCTGTGAAGAGTGGTAAGACAGCTGCTGAGGTAAAGAAAGCAGAGCAGACTCCGACAGAGCCTTCCAGGCCTGATGCACCGGTTCAGCCGTCTACTCCCCAGCAGTCGTCTACTCCAGAACAGGAGAGCAGCAATGGTGAGAGCCAGAGTAATTCAGCCTCAACAGCTTCTGTGGCACAGGTACAGCTTGTGATTCCTGAGTCTGCGGTAGAGAAGATGAAGCAGACTCAGGCAGCTTATAATTTCTATATTGAGAATATTGCAGTGACTGTAGATGCAGAAGCAATAGCTTCATGGGAGGGAGAGATGGATCTGAATGTCAAGCTGCGCAGTATACAGAACTTCTCAGCAGACTTTGATGCTTTTTATATACAGAAGAATAAAAAGGCATCAGTTCTTGATAAAGCAGTAATCAATGTGGCTTTATCAGCAGCTAAGGCGCAAAGCATTGCCTATATCTTTGGCAGGGAAGCACAGAATGCTTATCAGCTGCTCAATGCGTCGCCTGTCAGTGAGATAGGAACAGTGACGATACAGGCAGATACGAATCAGGAATATCTGATTTTATATTAATGGAGGTCTCCTTTTCTCTATTGTCACAATTACAGGGAATAAAATATGTGAATATATACTATGGATTAATGCAGCAAAAAAGGGTATACTATATGGTGCTATTTTGAGAAAAGGAGAATTCAGAAGATGAAAGTTAAGAATTTGGCAAAGAAATTCCTGTGCATTGCGTCAGCAGTTGCAATGGCAGCAGCTTTAATGGCAGAGCCTATACAGGTGCAGGCAGCAGGCGAAGTGTATACATCAGAGCTTACCGGTCTGCCTATCAGCGCAAGTCTCAAGGATCAGAGACCTATTGCGGTCATGGTAGATAATGAGAAGGTTGCATTGAAGCATTTCGGTACAGCTGAAGCAGATATCGTATATGAGATGATGAACTCTACTGCAAATGACCGCATCACCAGACTGATGTGCATTTATAAGGATTATAACTCTGTGCCAACGATAGGCAGTATCCGCAGCATCAGACCAACTAATATTATTTTAGCAGGTGAATATAATGCAATCTGCGTACATGATGGCGGTCCTTACTATATCAATGAGTGGCTGGCACAACCTTGGTCTGATAACCTCAGTGCCGGATTTGCAAGAATCCCTAACGGTAAGAAGAGGGAATTTACAGAGTATGTTACAACCGGTGAGGTAAATAACCGTATCGCAGCAGCAGGCTATTCCAAGAATTATACACCGCTGTATCTGTCTACAAGAGAAAGAGAGTCTCATTTCCTCTTTAATCCTGTGGAGACATTGCTTAGTACAACATACGGTGGAGCAGGTGTGGCATCAGCGACCCAGATTAATCTGACTCCTGCTTTCCCACATAACAAATCCATGTTAAAATACAATGCCAATACAATGACTTATGATTATTATGAGTATGGTTCGCTTCATACAGATGGAGAGGATGGACAGGCATTGACATTTAAGAATGTTATTCTGCAGGAAGCTTCTTTTGCACAGTTGGATGCACATGGATATCTGATTTATAACGCAATTGGATATATGCCAAGTACTACGGCAACAGGATATTATTTTACAGATGGACAGGTTATTCCCATTACCTGGTACAAGAATGGTGAGACTGCCATTACGAAATATTATGACTATACAGGCCAGGAGATTAAGTTGAATCCTGGGAAGACTTACATTGGACTTATCCCATCAGATGCGTGGACTGCAATTGGGATTGGATAAACAGGAAAAGAGTGGACTTGGCTGACAAGTTCACTCTTTTTGTATGTTTATTCCATCAAAAGTGCAAAAATATACATTTTTTCGTACCTTTTACCAGTGCAGAATCCCTTGAATGCTGGGGACTCTTGTGATATAATTAGACGATTATGCAAAAGGTACATTATTATTATATTAGAAAGGCGCGGTAAAGAGATGAAGGCATTTTTAATATTGGAAGATGGCACTGTGTTTGAGGGAACTCATATAGGTGCAGACAAAGAAGTAATTAGTGAGATTGTGTTCAATACTTCTATGGCAGGTTATCTTGAGGTCTTGACAGATCCTTCCTATGCGGGGCAGGCAGTCTGCATGACTTATCCACTGATTGGCAACTATGGAATCTGCAAGGATGATATGGAGTCACGCAAGCCATGGCCGGACGGATTCATTGTCAGAGAACTGTCAAGAAATTACAGCAATTTCAGGGCAGATATTTCCATCCAGCAGTTCCTTGAGGAGAACGGAGTTCCTGGTATCGCAGGCATTGATACGAGAGCCTTGACTAAGATTCTTCGTGAAAAGGGCACAATGAATGGCATGATTACCACGAATGAGAACTATAATTTTGATGAGATTCTTCCAAGATTAAAAGCTTATACCACTGGTAAGGTAGTTGAGAAGGTTACATGTGACCATGTATATGAAGTGAAGGGTTCACAGAGCCTGACAGAGAACGGTGCTATTTCAGGAAGTGCGAAGTTCGATGCAACAGCTTTTGCAGAAGGAGTTCGCGAGAAGAAGCCCTCTCTTGTAAAAGAGCTTAACGGTAAGGGTAAGAAGGTCGCCCTGCTGGATCTTGGAACCAAGGCTAATATTGCTTATTCCTTAAAGTCCAGAGGATGTGACGTAACAGTATATCCTGCACAGACCAAAGCAGAGGAAATCATTGCCGCAGCGCCTGACGGTATCATGCTTTCCAATGGACCTGGAGATCCTAAGGAATGTACAGAGATCATTGCTGAGATTCGCAAGCTCTACGATACAGATATTCCTATCTTTGCCATCTGTCTGGGACATCAGCTTATGGCGCTGGCAACAGGTGCAGATACTTATAAAATGAAATACGGACACAGAGGCGGTAACCATCCTGTTAAGGACCTGGCAACGGGGCGCGTATACATCTCTTCCCAGAACCACGGTTATGTTGTCGATATGGACAAGCTCGACCCGAAGGTTGCAACACCTGCATTCATCAATGTAAATGATGGAACAAACGAGGGACTGAACTATACAGGTAAGAAGATATTTACAGTACAGTTCCACCCGGAGGCATGCTGCGGACCGCAGGATTCCGGATATTTGTTTGACAGATTTATAGATATGATGGAGGTGAATGAATAATGCCTAAGAATCCTAATGTAAAGAAAGTAATGGTAATTGGTTCCGGTCCTATTGTAATCGGACAGGCTGCAGAGTTCGACTATGCAGGTACACAGGCATGCCGTTCCCTGAAAGAAGAAGGAATCGAAGTAGTACTGGTCAATTCTAACCCTGCTACGATCATGACAGATAGAGATATTGCTGATAAAGTATACATTGAGCCATTAACAGTTAAAGTGCTTGAACAGATCATTGAGAAGGAAAAGCCGGATTCCATTCTGCCGACACTTGGTGGACAGGCTGGACTGAATCTTGGTATGGAGCTGGAAGAGAGTGGCTTCTTAAAGAGCCATAATGTAAAGCTCCTTGGTACAACCGCAGCTACAATCAAGAAAGCGGAAGACCGTCAGGAATTCAAGGACACCATGGAGAAGATTGGTGAACCATGTGCGGCATCACTGGTTGTTGAGAACGTGGAAGATGGTGTGGCATTTACCAATACCATCGGTTATCCTGTAGTACTTCGTCCTGCTTATACACTGGGCGGAAGCGGCGGTGGTATCGCCCATAACCAGACAGAACTGGAAGAGATTCTGGAGAATGGTCTTCGTCTTTCCCGTGTAGGACAGGTTCTTGTAGAACGTTGTATCGCAGGCTGGAAGGAAATCGAATACGAAGTAATGCGAGACAGTGCAGGTAACTGTATCACAGTATGTAACATGGAGAACATTGACCCTGTTGGTGTTCATACCGGTGACAGTATCGTAGTTGCCCCTTCCCAGACATTGAGTGATAAAGAATATCAGATGCTGAGAACTTCTGCACTGAATATTATTTCAGAGTTAAATATCACAGGTGGATGTAACGTACAGTTCGCACTGCATCCAACCAGTTTTGAATATTGTGTTATCGAAGTAAACCCTCGTGTAAGCCGTTCTTCAGCACTGGCTTCCAAGGCAACAGGTTATCCGATTGCCAAGGTTGCAGCCAAGATTGCACTTGGTTACACACTGGATGAGATCAAGAATGCCATTACGGGTAAGACTTATGCAAGCTTCGAGCCTGCCCTTGACTACTGTGTAGTTAAGATGCCTCGTCTGCCTTTTGATAAGTTCATCACAGCAAAGAGAACACTGACAACACAGATGAAGGCAACCGGTGAAGTTATGAGTATCTGTACAAACTTCGAAGGTGCATTGATGAAGGCTATCCGTTCTCTGGAACAGCATGTTGACTGCCTGAGAAGCTATGACTTCTCTGCATTAGACAAGCAGGAGCTGTTAAAGAGACTGGAAATCGTAGACGATCAGAGAATTTATGTAATTGCAGAAGCACTTCGTAAAGGAATTGACTACGATACAATCTTTAACATCACGAAGGTTGACCGTTGGTTCATTGATAAGATCGCAATTATCGTAGAGATGGAATCCGCTTTGGAGAAGGGACCTCTTACGGTAGAACTTCTGAAAGAAGCAAAGAGAATCGAATTCCCGGATAATGTAATTGCAAGATTAACAGGTAAAACTGAGGAAGAGATCAAAGAAATGCGTTACAGCAACGGTATTACAGCATCCTTCAAGATGGTTGATACCTGCGCAGCAGAGTTTGAAGCATCTACTCCTTACTATTATTCCTGCTTTGATGGAGAGAATGAAGCAATCGAGACAAATCCACCTAAGAAAGTACTGGTACTTGGTTCAGGCCCTATCCGTATCGGTCAGGGTATCGAGTTCGATTACTGCTCCGTTCATGCAACCTGGGCTTTTGCCAAAGCAGGCTATGAGACAATTATCATTAACAACAACCCGGAGACAGTAAGTACTGACTTTGATATTGCTGACAAACTGTATTTCGAGCCATTAACTCCAGAGGATGTTGAGAACGTTGTAAATATCGAGAAACCGGACGGAGCTGTTGTACAGTTCGGTGGACAGACAGCGATCAAATTAACAGAAAGCCTGATGAAGATGGGCGTACCTATCCTTGGAACCAAGGCAGAGGACGTTGATGCAGCAGAGGATAGAGAGCTCTTTGATGAGATCCTTGAGCAGACACAGATTCCCCGTGCAGCAGGTGGTACTGTATTCACAGCAGAAGAGGCAAAGGAAGTTGCCAACAGATTAGGATATCCTGTTCTGGTAAGACCTTCCTATGTACTTGGTGGGCAGGGTATGCAGATTGCAAGCTGTGATGAAGAGATTGAAGAATTCATGGCTATCATTAACAGAATTGCACAGGATCACCCGATTCTGGTGGTAGACAAGTACTTACAGGGTAAGGAACTGGAAGTAGACGCTGTATGTGATGGTACAGATATTCTCATTCCTGGTATCATGGAGCATATTGAGAGAACCGGTGTCCACTCAGGTGACTCTATCTCCGTATATCCTGCTCATACAGTCAGCAAGCATGTAAAGGAAACAATTGCAGAGTACACCAGAAGACTGGCTAAGGCACTTCATGTTAAGGGCCTGATCAATATTCAGTTCATTGCTGTAGGAGAAGAAGTATATGTAATCGAGGTCAACCCTCGTTCTTCCAGAACAGTTCCATATATCAGCAAGGTAACAGGTATTCCTATTGTTGATCTGGCAACCGAAGTTATTATCGGTAAGACAATTAAGGAATTGGGATATGAGCCTGGTTTACAGAAGGAAGCAGAATATATTGCAATTAAGATGCCTGTATTCTCCTTCGAGAAGATTCGTGGTGCTGAGATTAGCCTTGGACCGGAAATGAAGTCCACAGGTGAGTGTCTGGGTATCGCCAAGACCTTCAATGAAGCACTGTACAAGGCATTCCTTGGTGCTGGTATTGATCTTCCTAAGCATAAGCAGATGATCATCACTGTAAAGGATGCAGATAAGGGAGAAGCTATCGAGATTGGCAGACGTTTCGAGAAGCTGGGATATACGATCTATGCGACCAGAAGCACAGCCAAGGCATTGAATGATGCAGGTGTGAAGGCAAGAAAGGTCAACAAGATCAATCAGGAATCCCCGACAGTCATGGATCTGATCCTCGGACATAAGATTGACCTTGTAATCGACACTCCGACACAGGGCCGTGACAAGTCAAGAGACGGCTTCCTCATCAGAAGAACTTCCATAGAGACTGGAGTAAACTGTTTAACAGCAATGGATACAGCCAAGGCACTGGCAACCAGCTTGGAGAACAAGAACGACAATCCACTGACATTAGTAAATATTGCAGAGATATAATAAAAACCCTTTCGCTGTAATAAGCGGAGGGGTTTTTATTATGCGGAAAAATATGGAAATGTATGCAGCAATGAAAATAGTAGAAATAGTGCAATTTTTATGCGATATTATACAAGAAATACAAAGAAATATATCGTATTATTAATAATATATGCAATTTTATATGTGAGGTGGAAAGCATGGCAGTTGAAAGAAAAACATTAACGCAATTATCTGTGCCGATATGTCTGGAAACTTTATTTTATATGCTTTCAGGTATGGTTGATACACTTATGTTGTCGTCTGTAGGAGATCAGGCTGTGGGAGCAGTTGGAACAGCCAATACATATATAGGTGTTTTTATCATCATGTTCGGAGTGATATCATCAGGTATGGTAGCAGTCATGTCACAGAATATTGGAGCGGGAAGACCTGGGATTGCATATCAGGCAAGACAGCTAGGACTGTTATTTAATGCATCGACAGGAATCCTGATGTCTGTCATTCTTGCGTTTTGTTCCGGTAGAATACTTAAAGTAGTAAGTATAGCCCCGGCTTTGCTTGAGCCGGCTGAAACATATCTTAAAATTGTAGGCGGAGCATGTTTTTTGAATGCGCTTATTCCTATTTTCTCCAGTTATTTGAGAGTGTTTGGTTATACAAAGCATTCTTTGATAGGAACTATTGTTGGAAATGCTGTGAACATAATATTTAATTCGGTATTTCTATTTGTATTCAAATGGGGAGTAATGGGGGTAGCCGTTGCTACAGTTATTTCAAAAGTTGTAAATCTTATTATTGTAGCGGCTATGGGCGCTGTACTTATAAAAGCAAAGCAGAGTCCTGAGCGTATCCAGCCACGTAAGATACTTGCACAGATTGTTAAGATAGGTTTTCCTTCTGCATTAGAAACAGCACTTTATAATGTAGCAATGACATTTATAGTACGCTTTATGAATCAGATGGATACGGATGGAATGAATGTTACAGCCCGGTCGTATACTATGCAGATTGCTAATTTCTCGTATTGTATAGGAGCAGCACTTGCACAGGCAAATGCGATTATGACTGGCTGGAGAATTGGGGCAAAGGAGTTTGAAGAATGTGACAGGGGTACGGCAAAAGCAGCAATATTTGGTCTTATAACGGCAACGTGCTTCTCTGTAACATTTGCCATATCCGGACATTTTATAGTCCATATATTTACGGATGATATACAAATGGTAGATCTTGTGGTAAAGTTGTTGATAGTAGATGTATTCCTTGAATTTGGCAGGGTGACAAACCTTGTATATGGACAGGCGTTAAAAACCAGTGGGGATGCGGTTTTCCCGGTTATAATGGGTGCAGTATTTATGTATCTGTTTGCAGTAGGCGGAACGTATTTTCTTGGTATACATATGGGACTTCAGGCAGTAGGGGCATATATTGCCATGGCAGGCGATGAGTGTGCGAGAGCTGTCGGAATGGTACTCAGATGGAAGAGCGGAAAATGGAAAAGTAAGAGTCTTGTAGCATTGTAGGAGCAATTATGTACTTTGAATTAAAGGAAAATAAACCACATGGTACGAAGGATGACCCATTCAGTACATATCACATAGAGAATAGGGGGCAGTCTTTTCAGATACCGGTACATTGGCATGTTGAACTCGAAATCATATATGTAAAAAGTGGCTTCCTGACTGTAAATATATCAGGAGAGAATTATATTGGAAAACCCGGTGATGCTTTTGTTGTGTCACCGGGCAATCTTCATTTTATGGGTTCACAGACTGGCACTGTGGATTATTTTACCTTTCTTTTCCCGTTAAAATATATAGCTTTCCGTAGCGATGATATGTTAGATGATAAATTGATTGAACCGTTAAATAGCGGTCATCTGATGATAAGTCCGGAAATAAAGGATACGGTAAAAGAACAGTGCGAGCAGCTGGCCAGGGTATATGCAGCGGAGATTGATAAGAGTGAGTCAAAAATAACAAGTCAGATCAGGAAAAAAATAATCCTTTTACAATTTATCCATGAACTATGGAAGAAGGGATTTATCGTAGAAAATGATACCACCGGCAGAAATACTGTAGAAAAAGAAATGGTTTCGTATATACAGCAGAATTATATGGGGAAGATACTGTTAAGGGAATTCGGGGAGCAGTTTCATCTTTCTGAAAAATATATATCCCGGTATTTTAAGGAGCATTTTCACATTACCCTTTCACAATATGTGACATATTTACGGCTGGAGCATGCAAAACAGATGTTACAGGAAACCGATATTTCCGTTACAGAGGTAGCAATGCAGAGCGGTTATCAAAACATAAGTTATTTTATAAGGAGCTTCAAAAAAACGTATGGAGTGTCACCATTAAAATATAGAAAAAGTTAAAAAAATCATGGATATAGTGTTAGAATTGTTTAAAAAAGTAAGATAAAATACAAGAAAATGAAATGTGTAAAGGAGTAATTTATGGAATATTCAGCTATTTTTCATGATATGGATAAAAGATTCTGCTATGCGATTGATAAGGATCTGTTCGTGATACGTGTGCAGGTAAAAAAGGATGACATGGAGGAGGTAATTCTCCATTGTGAGGATAAGTATATACCAATGGAGCGCAAGGATACACGAAAGACGATTACGATGAAGAAGGTTGCCACATCCCGGTTTCATGATTATTATGAAGCACAGCTTCAGATGCATTTAATATGTCTGCGCTACTTTTTTGAATTTAAGGATATGCAGGGGGAAAGGGTATATTACGGCAATTATGAATTCAGTAAGGAATGTATTACAAACAGGGACAGAATGTTTGACTGTCCACAGAACCTTAGGGAGGAAGAAATGTTTGAGGTTCCACAGTGGGCAGCAAATAAGGCTGTGTATCAGATTTTTCCGTCCCGTTTCGCTGCATCACAGCCGGTAGACAGGGAACTGTGGTATAAAGCACCGATTACTCC
>SCPN01000626.1_pt1 | contig 39258 bp, 40 predicted proteins | sample 6106831 | NCBI WGS metagenome assembly SCPN01 (sample SAMN10720447, study PRJNA508395) | human gut metagenome | isolation source: Participant 1, 0 month | reverse complement strand
GGTCTTTTAAAAATCAGGCAATGAAAGGAAAAGGAAATGAGCAGCATAAATACACACGTCGGAAAAATGATCCGAAAATACCGAAAAGCAGCAAATCTGACACTGCAGCAGCTGGCAGATGCAATCCATAAAAGCCGTGCCACGATCTGCAAATACGAAAATGGTGATATCTCAATGGATATTGAAACTTTATACGAAATCAGTCAGGTTTTGCAGGTGTCTGTCCCGCAGCTGACAGACATAGGACGGCTGCAGGAAGAAGCAGATCACTCTTCTGCATACGCAGCCCGGAAAAGTCCGTTTTTCCAGGCAAAGATGTTATATTTTTATTTTTATGACGGCCGCTATAACCGTATGAAAGATGGTGTAATCAATATCCACGAAAAAGAAGGGAATGGCAGTTACCGTGCGACGCTTTCTATCTGTTCCGTATCCGGGAATGGAAGAAGCAGTGAGAGTTATTATAATGGAAGCGTTTTGTACAGTGATATGCTGATCCGATTTTCCTTTGTCAATCAGTACAATCCGCTGGAAGAAGATCTGCTTTATATTTTCAATCCGCTGGAGTTTCGAACACATACCGATGGGCTGCTTTGCGGTATCTCCAGTGCAGATCTGATGCCATGTGCATTCAAATGTCTGGTGGCACTGGAAAAACAGGAATTGAATGAAGAACTGCGGAAGCATCTGCTCTTTACCAAAACGGAGCTGCAGAGGTGGAAAAAACTGAATATGCTACTGATTGATAATTATGAGACAGGAAGCAGGCAGGTGTGATGCTATAACAGATAGAAGCGGTGTGATGCTGTAACTTTACAAGACAGGGATTGTCTGATAAACTTAAATTTAACAGAAAACCGAAGAAAAACCGGTGAAAATATTTGATAAGGAGAAGAAGGGTTATGAAAAAACAATGGATTGGATTTATGATAGCTGGAATGTTAGTGGCAGCAGTACCAACAAATGTTAATGCTGAGGATTGTTACCATAACTGGTCTTATTCTGCAGATTACACAAAACTTGATGATACCTATCACCAGGCAGAATATTACTGTTATTACTGCAATGCAAAAAAAACAGAAAAAGAGAAGCATACCTGGCTTTACGAAGAGATTTTAGAAAATCAATATGATGCAAATTATCATACCGTTCAGTATGAATGTATGGATTGTGGTGCAGTAAAAACAGAAAAGCAAGCACATTCCTGGGAAGACGAGGATTATGATGAGTATTATACATATTATTATGAGAATAAAAAATATCATACATATGAGCAGAAATGTGAAGAGTGCAATGCAAAAAGAGAGTTGAGAGCACCCCATAGATATTTTTCTTTTTATGATAAAATAGCAAAATACGCAACATTTAATAAAAAGGGAATTCTCGTATATTCCTGCATTGACTGTGATGGAACAAAAAAAGTTTACAAAAAATGGAAGAGCGGGACTGATTATTCACGTAATTATGATATCAAACATGGAACGGTTTTCAATCGCCAGACCAGTATTACTGTAAAATTAAAACGTCCGTCGAAAGGAACAGTTCTTCAGGCTACGATAGGAACAAAAAAGTACAAGAAAAAAAAATTAAAAATAATAAAAAAACAGTCAAACTTAATATTAAGCCGGCAGAATATGGAGAGAAAATAAAACTTGCTCTGTATTATAAAGGAAAGAAGATTGGAAAAGATAGTTGCGATTACAATGATGAAGTGTGGTACAGCAACAGAGTTACGGAAGGTATGACACAGAAGCAGGTACGCTATACATGGGGTGCTCCAAGCAGCACCAGCAGCAGTTCTTATGGATTTACTTATTGGAACTGGGATGACGGATCCATGGTAAGCTTCCGAAATGGAGTGGTAGATTACTGGTTTGATGCGGCGAATTAAAATTGACCGAGCTCTTTAGAGCGAGGGATGCTTCTTGTCCGAAGGGCAAGAAGATGGGTATTAAGAAAACTTATACGTAAAATATAACGCCATGATGATTCGAAAACAATCTCCTGACACGCTGCGTTTCCTGTTCGGTTCGCCCGCCTGTTAGCCGCCCTTCGCCTAAACTCGCCTCTTCGAGGCTCAGACAGCGGCTCTTTGGGGCGGCAGCATCGCAAACCTCACGACGGAAGCCTTGCTACCGTCAGAGCGATTTGTTTTCGAATTCATCATGGCTGTATTATTTTACGCACCATGTTTTACAATGCAGTTCGTCTGCACATTGCCAAAAGCTCCTGGCCTGTCAGTGAGTGCTTAAGCGAAAAGCTTTCTCAAGCCAAAATACAGAACATTAAAAAGCAGAAGTAAAGTAACGAAAATTTGCCGCCGTCACTGTGCCTCTGCTTTTTTACTATCTTGATGCGGAACGTTTTGATTCTAAAAACTTTCTGCGTGCACCAGCGTGGCAAAAGGCTGTTTACTGTCAGCGTGTAAAATATGATATGAAGTGTTTTTAAAAACTATGGCCGTTCAAAAACGTACAGCAATGTGCAAAATGAACAATTCCAAAGAAGGCACTTTTACGTGCCTTTCGGGGAATTCGTTCATTTGCACATGCAATACTATGATATGAGTGTCGAAAGGTTTTTTGCCATTCATTATTGCCTGTCGGCTATTTGCCGACAGGCTTTTCTTGTGTGAAAAATAAATGTAAGGTATAATATATGCTACCAGAGTTAAAAGGTTACGAAGGAGTTAAGTATGGAAAAGGAGAAAAATTTAACAAACAGGTATCATACCCCGTCATTGATCGTGATGCTTACCCATGAGGATCAGACTGTTCAAAACGCATATGAGATTTTTGATGCATATAAGGATTCTGATGCAGAATACTGGGGATTTAAGGAAGAGCCGCTCCCCCTTTCCCAGATGAAAGACCTTTATGCATATATGAAAAGCTGTGGCAAAAAAACAGTTCTGGAAGTGGTTGCATATACACAGGCGGAGTGTATGTCAGGTGCAAAAATGGCAGCAGAATGTGGCTGTGATTTTTTGATGGGGACTGTTTATTCAGATGTTGTGAATGAATTTTGCAGGGAAAATGGAATCAAATATATGCCATTTGTAGGAGAAATCCATGATCGCCCATCCGTTCTGGAGGGAACCTGCGAAGAGATGATCCTTCAGGCCAGAGAATATCTTGCGAAAGGTGTCTATGGAATTGATCTTCTGGGATACAGATATACAGGAGATGCAGCCAGGCTGAATGAAGAGTTTGTAAGAGCTGTGGATGCACCGGTCTGCATAGCAGGAAGCATCAATGGTTATCAGAGACTGAATGAGATCAGGAAAGCAGCCCCGTGGGCATTTACAATAGGCAGTGCTTTTTTTGAAAACAAGTTTGACGGTAATTTCGGAGAACAGATCAATAAAGTTTGTCAGTACATAAAAAGTGAGAAGATAACATGATAAAAAAATATTATCCATATGAATATGCCGAAAGTGTATTTATGATTGACTACCAAAAGCTATATCAGAAAGGTTTTCGGGGAATTATTTTTGACATAGACAATACATTGGTACACCATGGTGACGATTCCACACCGGAAATTGATGACCTGTTTCGTAAAATTCAGGGACTTGGTCTGAAAACATTGCTGTTGTCAAATAATGACAGAGGAAGAGTGGAACGATTTATTAAAAATATAGATACACCTTACATCTGCGATGCGGATAAACCAAATCCTCAAAATTATCTGAAAGCAGTGGAGATGCTGAATATAAAAAAAGAAGAGGCAGTGGTTATAGGGGATCAGGTATTTACAGATATTCTGGGAGCAAACAGAAGTGATCTTGCCAGTATTCTTGTCAGGTTTATCAGGCAGGATGATGAAAAGTGGATCGGAAAACGGAGATACGTTGAATATGCAATCCTGGAATGCTGGAAACGTGATAAAAGCTGTTACAGGAGAATTGGTGATATTTATACAGAAGGAACGGCCAAAAATATGAAGAAAAAGAAAGAAAAAAAGCTTTTTTGTGAGATCTGTCCGCTTACATATGAAATTTCAAAGTCAAAAGAGGTATGTAAAAGACATATACAGGATTTTGCAGGCAAAGAGAAATTTAGTACTGTAAAACAAAAAGAGAAGCTGCCAAATCTGGTGTTCAGCTACAACTCTGGCCTCATAAAAAAAGGAAAAGGAATCGATCCTGTGCTTCAGAAAAACAAGGCAAGAAACATTCGCCTTGCATCCTCCAGGATAAATGGGATGATCATTCATCCTGGAGAGACTTTTTCGTTCTGGAGGACTGTAGGGAAAACATCAAAGAGGAAGGGTTACCGGGATGGTCGTATTATTATAGGAGATAAGCTTATACCCGGGCTTGGAGGCGGACTTTGCAATCTTGGAAATACCATTCATCTTCTTGTGCTTCACAGCCCTCTTACCGTAACAGAATTTCACAGCCATTCAGATGCACTTGCACCGGATCATGGTAAGCGTGTTCCATTCAGTTCCGGGACATCTGTCAGCTATAATTATATAGACTACAGGTTTAAAAATAATACAGATCAGAATGTACAGTTTCTGTTATGGTGTGAAAACGGGAAATTATGCGGAGAGCTGAGAAGCGAGAGGGAATTTCCTCATTATTATGAAATTATTGAAGAGAACCACCATTTCCATAAAGAAAAAGAGAAATTTTTCAGAATTTCACAAATTTACCGGAATGTGATCGACAGAGCCACCGGTGAAATAACAGACAAACAGCTCATTCGGGATAATCATTCAGAAGTAATGTATGATTATGACCAGATTCCGCAGGAATTAATACGGTAAAAGCTGGTTCAACAGCCCTCTGCCTTTCGAAATCATAGAAATCGGTGCAGTGAAACTGAATGAAAAGAAAGAAATTTTGGATAGCTTTCAGCGTCTGATCAAGCCGCAGGTGTACAACTGGATTCATGACAGTATCCATGAAGTGATTCATATGAATTACAAGGATCTGCAGAATGGAACTGTTTTTCCTCAAGCAGTGACAGAATTTATAGAATGGTGTGGCGAAGAATAAGGAAAACGGCGAACGAAGAGCTCTGGAATTTGCAGCAGATAAAATGGGCGTAGAAAAGAAAATGGAGTTCCATCGGGCACTGGGAGATGCGTATTATACTGCATGTATTTTGCAAAAAATAGAAGATGAATATATTTTCCCAATTCTTCTCTGGATGTATATCAGAATCCTAAAAGCCGGCGTGAAGAGATATATGTGTCCTATCCAACCTATGATAAATATGTGTCAAGGGAATTTTACTCCCGGGAAAAAGCCATGAAGGACAGAGAAGTAACCAGTACAAGGTGTCCTTTGTGACATAATCCTGCCAAGCGGAAGATCCGATGGTTTATGAATAATTCCAAGGTATATTATAGTGTGTCTCTTTGCCAGGAACACGGCTATGTGTCAGGGAAAATCGGAATCCGGCGAACAGAAGATAATATGTACTATGTGATCAAGATGCTTACCAACATAACATCAGAAGAAGCCGATGAAATCCGGCAGAAACGCGACGCCCACCGTGCGAAAAAACGGATAAAAAAAGAAGAAAAATAAGAAACTAACAATTGGTTAATAGAAAAATCCTGGGCAAAACCGTTTGCTGAAAAAATATTCCCTCTGATCAACGAAGAAAATTTTTCTGTCCTTTATAGTGATAAAGCTTCCCGCTCAAATACTCCTGTAAATGTGATTGTTGGCGGCATGGTGCTTGAAGAGCTTATGGGACTGACAGATGAGGAATTCATGGATTCCCTTATGGTTGCTTCTAATATCCGGAAGCTTGGACGGATGGAGCTCCTTTATACCTGTGTTGCTGACCTTGTATCTTTTCTCTACCGTACCGGGATGGACGACCTTCTGGGAGGTATGGAACACTATTATGACCCTAATGATTATAACCGGGTTATTTATCATAGCAAAAGTGAAGATGCATCAGACAGGATTAAACAGATCCTTGCTGACGTAGACAAACTTCTTGTCGAATGTGAAGGGGCTTGTGATGAAAGTTCTGCCTATCAGTTACTGGTACGTGTTTTAAAAGAACAGACGGTTGTGGAAGAATCCGGTGCAAGACGGCTGAAAACCAAAGAAGATGGAGCTATGGGTTCCCAGATCCTGCAGAATCCATCTGATCCGGACGCAACTTACCGTGAAAAAGCAGGGAAACAAAACCGCGGTTATACAGCGAATGTTGTAGAAACTGTCGGAGATAATGGTTCCATCGTAACAGATTACCAGTATGAAAAAACACACATAGTGACAGCCAGTTCCTGAAGGAAACCGTTAACGCCATGGAAAAAACAGAGAAACCAACAGTACTTATAACAGATGGGGCCTATAGCGGCAGGGACAATACAGATGCTGCGGCAGAAAAAAACATTGACCTTGTAACAACAGATCTATTCCCAAAATTAGCTGACAGAGCAGAAATAGTGGTGCATTTTCTTAACCAAAACAGAGCTAACAGCGGATATTTGTTGTTTTATATGAAATTTTCAAGGAACATAGATTTCTATGGGCGATAATTATTATGTTTTGACACCCATATCATACTATTTTTTTGCAAACACTATTTTAAAATGTGCGGCATTTCCATTCCTTACACCTGCCAGGAAACCTCCGCAAATTTTTATTTACTATTCATCACGAATCCATTGCCTGGCAATTTCTATGTCTATTTGCAGTGCTGAGGCGATTTGTTCGACAGGTAATCCGAGTTTGCTAAGGGCAATAGTATCTTCTTTTTTAGCAAGTATTTTACCTTTTGAAATGCCATCTGCAATGCCAGCTTTCATGCCGTCTTTCATACCAGCCGCAACACCCGCCTCATACTCAGCTTTCCGCAATTTCCGTTCTTCTTCTTCTTTGTCATATTCAAAAATACTCATCGCAATTACCTCCGCTTTATTTTTACGAAGAAATTCCGAAAGAATATTCTTATGAATACATTCATCCACAGCTTGCTCTACGGCATCTGCTAATTCGAATTTCTTCGCATATCTTCGAACACAATTTACGTACTGTGCATATTCTTTTAAAGTCTGGCATTGTTCCATGAGTTCGGGATTATGTCCCTCATTAATGTTTATGGTCAACACTTCCAGTTCCAGTTTTGGATTACCGGATAGATTTTGGAAAGCTTCTGACAAATGGTTTACCCAGCTGTCTTTTTCCTTTTCTGTGCCATTGTAGAATACGATAAACTGTGGTGCCGGTATTTTCTGTAATACGGAAGAGTAAAGAGATTTCTTATCTACCAGTTTCTGATATTCGCTGGAAATATAAAATAGATCACGTAATGGCATATTTGGATTATAAGTTGACTGGTGTTCATAGAGAAACAGGTCTGTATCAATGATAAAAGCCAGATCGTTTTTCATTCCCATATAGATTGCATTTTCCAGTGTCACGATTTCCAGTTTTTCCGGATCATCATAGTGAGCCCCACTGACTGCGTTATAAAGGGACAGTAAATTCTTCCGGTCAGAAAACAGCATACGGAATACGGTATCCTTATAGTTACGATGGGTTGTCAGCTGCTTTTTGTGTGCCATAGGCAGTACCTCCTCTTACAGGAGTGTACGAATGTGAGACAGCCATATGCATTACCTCATCTGTCACTAATTGGAAACCCTGCTTTTAATTGATTTTGTTTGAATCGAAAAGCATGAATCTGAAATGTGAATGGATAATATAGATGGCATGATGCCAGGAACTTTAAGAAAAAATATGCTTTGAAGTGTATACTACCATAAAACCCAATGTTTCAATAGAAAAGCAAAAAGAAAATAAATACAACATAAACAATAAGAAATATAAATATAAATGTCTGAAATTAGATGGAAATATTATAAAAATAAAGAATCGGAAAAATCCGTTTGCTGTTCATGTTGGTATATACTATAATAGAAAAAAGCACCGGAAAATTATATGATGGAAAGGGAGATGCAAATGAAAAGTGTAAAGAAATTCAGGGCTTTTTTAGGCGGTTTTATTCTTTTTCTGGCACTACACTGATGTTCACAGTGGGTTCTGTGAATGTCAAAGCGGCGGCACCGAAGCTGAATAAAAAGAAGATTACCATCTATGTAGGGCACACAGGAAAGCTGAAAGTAAACAATGCCAGGAAGAAAGTGAAATGGACTTCTTCGAAAAAGCAGATTGCAGCTGTTTCTTCTAAGGGAGTTGTAAAAGGGAAGAAAGCGGGAAGTGCGGTGATCACTGCGGCAGCAGGAAACAAAAAGTGGACATGCAAAGTTACTGTTCGAAATAACGTATCGGTAAGCAAAGGTGCAATCAAGATTTTGCCTGGTAAGTCAAAGAAGGTCAATATTAAAATTCAGAAAGATGTAAATAACATACGATTTAAAATTAAGGATCCAAAGGTTGTTTCCTGTAAATGGGGCAAATGGAAAGGAATGTCGATTCCTCTGACAATTACAGCGAAACAGTCCGGTTCCACTTATATAACGCTTACAAATACTTACAGCAAAGAAAAAGTAAAAATTAATGTTACTGTCCCTGCTGAATGGGACGATGTAGAAGTAGTCATTCCGGAAACCATCGGTGAACAGGGTTACGAATCAAACCGTATGAAAATCACAAACCACAGTTTTTATCAGTCATCCGGTTGGACAGGCAGTTACTATATGCATGTAGAATTCAAAATGGTAAAATACGGAAAGACAGGAAAAACAAACTGGGGCGAATACGTTTTCTTTTATGATAAGAACGGAAATATCCTGGATAAATCACAGCTGTATGCAAGTGCACTGGCAGTGGGAAAATCATTTAGTGATGAGTTGTTAGTTCCGGAGGGAACAGCTAAAATCGTATTTATGGAGTATCCGGATGTGTCAGGAGATCATAACAACAGCGGAAATGATAATGGCGGAACACAGGATGGCGATAATTCCTCCACAAAAGATCCTTTAAAATGGGACGCTTCTGATCTTAAGAAAATGAACAGTTATGCGGATAAGGCGGCTGAATGGGCAAAAAAGCATTTGATTATGCATCCAAAGCCAAGAAACAGTCAGGCATGAGCCAGAATTATACGGCAATGGCAATAACAGCCCTTAAGATGGCAAAAAGTCATATGCAGAATGCCTATGATTATGCGATTGTGAAGGAGGATGCAAATCTGATAGACGCAGATGGCAATCCGGCTGGTACTTTGCAGGAGCACACGCAGGAACTTTTGAGTGTGTTTGAAGGATTGGACGATCTGACAAATACAGATACAGATGCGGTTTCTAATATGGCGACGGATGCCATGACAAAAACGGCTGCATACAAAGTTTTGACAGCAAGATTGCTTCTGTAAAACCCTGGTGGAAATAGCATAATGGATTTTTTAAAACGTTCACAAAAAATCTGACAAGTCCCAAAAGCAGAAACAAAAATGCCCTGAACTTCCGGAGATGATCCTACAGATATCTCCTTTGGTTCAGGGCATTTTTTATTTTATATTTCCATACCGATCAAATGCGTTCGACTTGAATGAGCAGCAAGTGATTTGACCTATCTGGAATTATTTTGCAAATTCTTCCAGCAATTCAGCGATACGATCCTGGCAGCCGCCGCAGTGGGTTCCGGCTTCGGTTGCTTCACCGATTGCATCAACGGTAGTATGACCTTCGTCATACGCTTTTTTGATATCTCCGGCTGTCACATCAGCACAGAAACAGATGGTTTCATTTAAATCCATACTGGCACCTCCGTGGAAATGAATTTATTCTGGTCGGAGAAAACTCCAACTTCTGCGTGCGTTCGACTTGAATATTATTCTCCGAAGTATCTCTTAAGCAGACCTGCGAATGCTTTTCCATGTCTTGCTTCGTCTCTTGCCATTTCATGAACGGTGTCATGGATTGCATCCAGGTTCAGAGCTTTTGCACGTTTTGCCAGATCTGTTTTACCTGCGGTAGCACCGTTTTCTGCTTCTACACGCATTTCCAGGTTTTTCTTTGTGCTGTCTGTTACAACTTCACCAAGCAGTTCTGCAAACTTAGCAGCGTGTTCTGCTTCTTCATAAGCTGCTTTCTCCCAGTAAAGACCGATTTCCGGATAGCCCTCTCTGTGAGCAACTCTTGCCATAGCCAGGTACATACCTACTTCAGAACATTCACCCTCGAAGTTTGCTCTCAGGTCAGCTTTGATGTCTTCCGGAACATCAGAAGCGATACCTACTTCGTGCTCTGCAGCCCATGCCATTGTTGTATCCATCTCTTTGAATTTAGAAGCCGGTGCTTTACATACTGGACAGACTTCCGGAGCTGCTTCGCCTTCATAAACATAACCACATACTGTACATACAAATTTTGCCATTTTTTTGATCTCCTTTTCACTTTGATTTTTAATAAGCTAATCCTGGGATATCCAAAACTTTTACGCTCTGAACATTCACAGGTTGAATCCTTGCTATTAATAATAGTAATTGTTACTGATATTAAGATAGCACATCTTTTGCTTTCCGTCAAGACTTTTTTAATAGTTTTTTTCATTAAGTTTTGCGGGGTTTTTACTGTAGTGTGTTTAACAATAGAATTTTCCTGTTTTAGCAGATATCTATATTATGCTAAACATTTTTTGCAGATTCCGTAAAAAGTAGTCGTGTGACTTCTGATTTTGCCATCAAATTTTTTTTGTGCTGCGATGGTGATCTCCTCGTTATCATCCAGGAAGATATCTTCTACACAATGGCATCTTTCACACACAAAGTGATCGTGTGGTGTGATCCTGCCATCGAAACGATCAGCACTATCTCGCATATTTAACTTGAGGATCTGTCCGGTCTCAGAGAGCAGGGACAGATTGCGGTAAACCGTACCGAGACTGATATTTGGAAAGCTCTCCCGCAAATTCATGTAAACCATATCAGCAGTCGGATGTTCTTCCGAGTGAGCAAGAAAATCCCGGATGGCTTCTCGCTGTTTACTGTACTTTAAAACTGCCATAATGTTCTCCTTTAGATAAATGATGCCAAGCTTAAAAATTTCAAGTTAATCCTGATATCATAATATTAGTAATAGTTATTATTATAATAATCTAAAAAAAACCGTTTGTCAATGCTTTTATTTTACAAAAAGATTGACTATACTAATATCGGATAGCATTTCAGGAATATACGGTAAGCAACAGGAAAATAATGGATATCAGGAGGAAATACAATGGAAAAAACATATGATCTGATCATCATTGGTTCGGGCCCTGCAGGTTTAAGTGCTGCGATCTATGCCCAGAGAGCGGGACTGGATACTCTGGTTCTGGAAAAGGAATATATCAGTGGAGGACAGGTAGTGAACACGGCAGAGGTGGATAATTATCCGGGACTGCCGGGAATGAATGGATATGAGCTTGGCATGAAATTCCGTTCTCATGCGGATGCACTGGAAGCGAAATTTCAGATTGCAGAAGTAAAAGACATTATAATAGAAGAAACACAGAAAATGGTGCGTACAAACGAAGGTGATTTTTATGCAAAAAATATTATCATCAGTACGGGGCGCCGCCAGAAAACTGGGCGTTCCGGGTGAAAGAGAGCTGGCTGGCATGGGTGTTTCTTATTGTGCGACCTGTGATGGTGCATTTTTCAAGGGAAGAACGGTTGCCGTAGTAGGAGGCGGAGATGTGGCAGTCGGCGATGCCCTGTTTCTGGCACGGGGATGTGAGAAAGTTTATCTGATACACAGAAGAGATGAGCTGCGTGCGGCAAAGAGTCTGCAAAAGAAATTAATGGCTCTGTCGAATGTGGAGATTATCTGGGATACCGTTGTCAATGAAATCTGCGGTGAAGATCAGGTAGAGGCACTGTTTATTGAAAATAAGAAAACAGGTGCGAAGAAACATCTTCCTGTGGATGGTGTGTTTGTAGCTGTCGGTATGAAACCAAATACGAACATGGTTCCGGATGAAATTAAAAAAGATGAGGCAGGTTATATCGTGGCAGATGAAAATTGTGTCACAAATGTTACGGGAATCTTTGCAGCCGGTGATGTGCGTACAAAAATGTTACGTCAGATTATTACAGCCGCAGCAGATGGTGCAAATGCAGTAGAGTCCGTTCAGCACGGTATTTAATGCTAATATCCGGAACAAAGCGGAATATACGTGAATTGCAGAAGTATAAAATAATTTGCAGAGCCTCTTTTAAAGTCAAATACGGCTTCATATCTGTGAAAAAATATTTGAAAAATGTATGAAATCCTTATAAAAGATATTAATTACTGTTGACAAAACACCTCCGGTTTGTTATGATTAGCGTGTAAAAAATGTAACAGTTTTGTAATAAATGAAAATTACACAGTGTTTTCAATACATGGAGGTAGATATAAGTAATGAAAAGAGGAGTAGTAAAAGTCACTGCATGTTGTCTTGCAGGAAGCGTTATTTTCGCAAGCACCGGTCTTACCGCTTTTGCAGCAGGGGAGATGCCATTAGCAGGAATCGGAGCTGAGATCATTGCAAGTCAGGAAAAGAAGGAAAATTCCGAAACAAAAAAAGTGATTGCAACCGGTTATGACAGTCTGGTAATTGCTCAGGTTGATGAATATGTAAATATTCGTGATGAAGCAAGCACAGAGACAGGTCAGATCGTTGGAAAGTTATATAACAATTCAGCAGCAGAGATCATTGGTCAGACAGGTGACTGGTACCTGATCAAATCCGGAGATGTTACAGGATATGTAAGCAAAGATTATTTTGTAACAGGTGCACAGGCAGAAGAGCTGGCAGCAGAAGTCGGAGATGATGTGGCTACAGTAAATACAGAGACTCTGATGGTTCGTAAGAAAGCAAGCACTGATTCCGATGTTATCGCACTGGTTGGAGACTCACAGCAGCTTCAGGTTATTGATCAGGAAGACGGCTGGGTAAAAGTAGCAGTTGATAATGACGTAGTTGGATATGTTTCCAGCGACTATGTAGACTGTGAAACAAAATTTGTAGAGGCAGAATCCATCGAAACGAGTACAGCAAGAGAAGAGGCAGTACAGAGTGCTCTGGATCGTGCAGATCAGATGAAAGAAGCAGCAATCAATGCGATGAACAATGCGGATGCAAACGAAGCAGCATATGCAGCACAGGAAGCAATCGTAGCAGCGGCAGAAGCAAAACAGCTTGCATCTGAGCAGGAATTAGATTATAACGTACAGGAAATCGCTTCTACCGCAGTAAGTTCTGCAGATGAAGCACAGTATGCAGCATATATGGCTGAACAGTATCAGGCAGCAGCAGAGGCACAGGCAGCAGCAGAAGCGGAAGCAGCACGCCAGCAGGCAGAAGCAGAAGCAGCGTATGCAGCACAGCAGCAGGCACAGGCATCTCAGCAGCAGCAGAATCAGAATTGGACAGGTGATCAGACACAGCAGGAAACACAGGCACCGTCCACAACAACGGATACAACGACAACACCGGATTACACAACAGGTGATACGACAACAACACCGGACTACACAACAGGTGATGCGACAACAACACCAGATTACAGCACAGGTGATGTTACCGTTACTCCGGATTACGGCACAGGCGATACAACGACAACACCGGATTATACAACAGGTGATACCACCGGAAGTACAACGACAGACAGCTCTGCACCATCGGCTTCTGACTATACCGGAGATGTTCCACAGTCAGATGCAAGCAGTTCTGATTCTCTCAGACAGAGGCGTTGTAAACTATGCACTTCAGTTTGTTGGTAATCCATATGTATATGGTGGTACAAGCCTAGACAAACGGAACAGACTGCTCGGATTTACACAGTCTGTCCTGGCAAACTTCGGAATCAGCATTTCACGTACAGCTGCATCTCAGTCAGGCGGCGGTACTGCAGGTAGATATGAGCAATTTACAGCCGGGCGATCTGTTGTTCTATGATAACGGAAGCGGTATCGGACACGTATCCATGTACATCGGCAATGGTCAGGTTGTTCAGTATCATCATCAAGCGTAGATTACAGAACCGCTTTGCAGCAAAGAAGTTACTTTTAAGAATAAGATTAATTGAACAGAGAACTAAAACGGGAGTGTTCGCAAGAACTCCCTTCTTACGATTATAAGGAAAAATACTGCGTTTCTGCGGAGTGTTTATCTTAATGGAAGGTTGAAGGCTGATAAGATAGATTTGCACATTTGTTTGCGCGGAAGTCTCTGGAATTAAGATGAAATAATTAGATAATTTTAAATATTTACACGCTGATTAAGACAATTCTAATTAAATAGAAAAACAATAAAAAAAGCCGTTTGGCAAAATGCACAAAAGATTTGAGATATAAACAGAGTGTGGATAAATTCATGTGGATTCACACACGAGTTATCCACAGTGAAAAATGTCGAATTTGCTGAAAAATAGAGTTATACACTGAGTTATCAACATTATCCACATTTTTTGTGCACAAAGGTAGTGTTTATAAATTCCAAAAAACAAACGCACGTTTTGTGAAGAAATGATAAGTGATGTTTTCAAACGTCAAAAAAGTGAAAAATCGCATATTTGTATACTTATAAAAAATGAGTGAATTATCAGAAAATTATAATTTGCTCATGGCATAATCCTCCTAAGTACAAGAATGTCGCTGATATGTGATTGAAAACAGGATATTGTTACGTTATAATTTTGCTATATGGGAGGATCTTATAAGAAATAGAATGAAAATATTATGAGACGAAAAAAACTTTTTGCGGCGATGCTTGCAGCAGCCGTAGCATTTGCGGCATGTGGTTCTTTGCAGTATATTACGTTCCCGAAAACAGTGACAACAGTTGGAACGAAGCTTGTTACAGATTTCACTTCTCTGCTCGCAGTACGTTACACCGGAACAGAGGATGAATGGAATGCATCTGACTTTAAGACGCAGGAATTCAGCGAGTTACCTGCGTGAAGTGCGGTCTGAAGAAAGAGGAGTCCATTCCAAAAAAAGAACATAATTTTTCAGAATGGTGTGTTATCATACAGCCTACGACGGAAAGGGAACAGCGGTGATCACTGTAAAATCCGGAAAAATAACAGCAAAATGCAAGGTAAAAGTAAAATGATGTAATTTGATTTGCAGATATAGAATCCCCTTTTGGAAAATCCTGACAGCAGTTGTGTTGTACCTGATGCTGCCGGAATATCTCAGGGGGGATTTTTTACAGCAACCGGAACAGGAAAAAAGACGGAAGACCTGAGAAAGGAGATAGAACCAAAGATATTACAGGGAGTTTCTAAGATGTAGTATACTGATGATTGTCAAAAGTAATAAATAAAAATAAGAAGTAAAAGAATCAGGAGGTTCAGATGAAGAAAAAATATTATGGAATATTGCTGGCAGCAGTGATTGCCGCTGGCACAATGGGTGTAACAGCACAGGCAGCAGAACTGGCAGATACGGAAAAACTGACAGAAACTGCAAATGTAACAGACGATGTAAATACAGCAAACAGCACAGATGCTTCTGTACAGGCACAGAGTGATGAACTGGAAGTGCCACTGGTACTGAACCAGACATACACCAGAAGTTTCTCACAGGTCGGACAGAAATATTATTTCACGTTTACACCGGAAGAAACAGGATATTATTATGTTGATCTTAATTTCCCGGAAAATATGAACATTCACGTACTGGATGATTACTCTTCCGATGCACTGTATTTTGCAGAAAAGCTGAACAATACAGAATCTTATACATTCTGTCTGGAACTGCAGGATTCTGTAGATGGACAGGTGCAGGGAACGGGTACGATCACCTTCCGCAAAGCTCCAGATATTAAAAACGTTATCCTGCAGAAAGCAAATGCCAGAGATGTTTTCTACAATGCAGATTTTGAAACCATTTCCCCGGATGGGGCGAAACTGACAGTCGAATATGAAAATGGCACAAAGACTTATTCGTTTGATTGGGATAATGGTACTGCTTTTTCTCTTACAGATGATTATAAATATGCATTTAATGTTATGTTTCTGGATGCAAATGGGAATGATATATCAAATGTTGTAAACAATCCGGGTATGGCTGGTGCAAAGGGAAATTACCAGGTCAGAGTGTCTCTGAAAACGTTATCCATGAACAGTGATAATGGAGAGAAGGAGAAATTGACAGGAACTGGTTATCCGATCACGATACGTGACCTGTCACTGAACAGCTCCAACAAACTGGATATGAAAAAATCCTATCCTTCTTTAAAGTACACGGACGGAGAAACTGCGTATTATTGGTTTACACCGGATAAAAGCGGTGCTTACTATGTGAGCGTCACCGGATATGGTGCAGACTACTGGCAGAAATCCTGCTGGTTCCGTGTATACGAAAAAACAGTCAGCGGATATCAGTCGAAAGGAATGGCGATCGGTACACTGAACTGCAAGCTGGAAAAAGGAAAGCAGTATATTTTAACTGCTGATCACTATGGAAAATCCAGTGTTTTTGGTGCATGTTTTGCAAAAGCAGATACGTATGTTCCACTGGAAGTTGCACAGACACCATACGTGGAATTGAATGTGAAGTCGGATGTGACGGTTCCATTGAAAGTGAAAAGCTCTTACAAAATAAAAACCATAAGAATGCCTTCGACTGACAGGATTGTTTCTTATAAGAGCAGTGATACAAAAACAGCAACCGTTTCTAAGAATGGTACGATCAAAGGAAAGAAGATCGGAACAGCAAAAATTACAGTAACACTTGCCAGCGGTTACAGCACTTCATTCAACGTAAAAGTACAGAAAAAGGCAGTTGCCGTAAAGAAAATTACAGTGGACAAAAAGAAGATTACTTTAAAGAAAAAGAAGAGCTATAAAATCAAAGCAGAGCTTCAGCCGATCACCGCTTCCGATAAAGTAACATTTACCAGCAGCAATAAAAAAGTAGCTACTGTAAATGCAAAAGGAGTGGTGAAAGCCAAGAAAGCCGGAACAGCGAAGATTACGGTCAAAGCCGGAAAGAAGAAAGCGATCGTAACGGTAAAAGTAAAATAAAAATTGACCGTTGGTTTCCTGGCAGGTGTAAGGAATGGAAATGTCAGGTGTTTTAAAATACTGTTTACAAATGAACAGTATTGCATGTGCAAATGAACGAATTCCCCGAAGGGCACGTAAAAGTGCCTTCTTGGGAATTTTCATTTACTGATGCTGTACGATTTGAACGGCCATAGTTTTAAAAACACTTCATATCATATTTTACACGCTGGCGAAACAATATCCACTCCGCCAGTGTACGCAAACAGGTTTTAGAACCAAAGCCTTCCGCATCAACTTTCTTGTGTACAAAACAAAAAAGACAGAGGCATAGTGACGGCAGCAAGTTTCCGTTACTCTATCTCTGTCTTTTTCTGTTCTGTGTTTTGTACCCTGGCCTGAAGGACTGTTCCGCTTAAGCGACTCCTGGCAAGCCAGGAACTTTTGGCAATGTGCAAAATGAACAATTCCTAAGAAGGTACTCGAACATGGCCGGTACTTAGCGACCGTATTTTGGTCGGTTATGTACCGCTGCCAATGTGAGGTAGCGAGAGCGTGCCTTCGAGGAATTCGTTCATTTGCACATTCTAAAACCTCTCTGCACTTGCTTACCAGTAGCGTACAATCGCACGGATTGTAGCAAAGTTAAATGGTGAGGTCTTAATACCGCCCACCGGGTAAGCTGCCTCTGTAGAGGCGTGTACAATCAGCCCGTTTCCGATGTAAAGCCCAACGTGTGAGATTGGCTGGTAATAAAATACCAGATCTCCGGGCTGGATATTGTTGATGGAAATGATTTTTGCGGTAGCATATTTGGTTGTTGTGCCATCGTAGCCGATTGCCTGCTGGTCGGCGGTACGAGGGATCTTGATGCCAAAATGGCTCATGACGGACTGCGTAAAACCGGAGCAGTCTGCACCGTTTGTCAGGCTGGTTCCGCCGTAAACATATGGATTTCCGATAAACTGAGTCGCATAAGCTGCAATTTTGGAACCGAATGTCAGATCGGAATCGGAAGCATTCTGGTCAGTCATATATCCATTTGCATCGAAAGAGTAGAATACGTTGTCAATGATCATGATCTGGCTCTTGACCATTTCACCGGTCGTCGGAAGAAAATAGAACGTTGCGACGCTGTTATTATACCATCCTGTAACCATGACTCCGTTACGGTCAAATAAATAGGTTTTGCCGTTCAGGGTAACAATACCGGTTGCTTTGCTTCCGTCGGAAGTAAAATAGTAAGTCTTATCATCAATCTGCAGTTTCTGGCTGGTGACTCTTGCACCAGTTTCTCCTACATAATAATTGCCTACCCACTGGTTGGTGAGGACAATGCCGTTCTCATCTGTATAATAATATCTGCCGCTTGCAGAAACGACCCACTGGTTTTTTGCTTTCTGGTAATTGGAATCCAGGAAGTAGGTTTTGCCTTTCTGTGTCCAGATTCCGGTAGAACGTGTCTTTCTGGTACGGTTTCCCTTTTTGTTTATATAGTAAGCACCTACCCAGCAGCTCTTTGCCATCTGACCGTTTGATTTCAGGTAGCGTTTGCCGATCCAGGTATCGGTGACCATTTTACCGTTTGCATCAAAGTAATAATATTTGCTGCCAACCAGTACCCAGCCGGTCATCATCTTTCCGGTTGTCGGATGGAAATAGTAAGTGTCGGCACCGATCTGAGCGAAACCATAAGTACGTTCACCGGCGGCATTTACATAATACTTTTTGCTGATGATCCTGTTGGTGTACATACGGCCCTTTTTACCGAAGTAATAATATTTGCCTTTGATCTTTTTCCACTTTCTCGGTGCAGAACCGTCTGTTTTAAAGAAGTATGTATAGTTGCCAATCTTGTTCCAGCCTTTCAGCATCAGGCCGGTTTCAGCATCAAAGTAATAATATTTGCCGTTGTATTTGAGCCAGCCACTGTAACGTTCTCCAGTTTCGGTATTAAGATAATAAGTTTTGTCACGGATACGCAGCCAGCCTTTTGCAAGTTTACCTTTGTAGTTGTAGTAATAATACTTACCATCATTCTCTAGGTATTTTGTTTTCCGTCACGCCGGGAATCAGGATGTCAGAACCGTCTGCCAGAAGAAGGATCCCGGACAATGTTTCCGTTTGCATCAATCGTGTAACTTTGATCCCCGGAGGTAATGACAGTGCTTGCAGCCATGGAGCCGTCAGCAGAAAGATAATATCCATCTACCCAGCGATTGGCGAGCAGCCTGCCTTTTATATCAAAATAGTACCATTTTTTATCGATCAATTTCCAGCCGGTTACGGCGTATTTGTTTTTTTCAAAATAGTAAGTATACTTACCGATCTGCTTCCAGCCAACAGCGTAGCCCGGTGCAGCCTTGATGGTATACCAGCGGCCGTTTGCATCTGCCCTCCACTTTGCTTCCGCTTTCATAGAAGGACTGACTGTGCCAAGTGCTGCTGCTAAAAGCATGGTAACGATAATCTGCTTTTTCATAAATTGCTCCTTTTAAAAATCATGAAGATCAAGATTTTGAAATCATGTTAAATATATTACAAAATTATTACATAAGAATTTTACAAGATTTAGCTTAGAAAGTCAAGAGAAAACACATATTCTGACAGGTAAATGTCAGCAGACCTGACCGGGATCACATTCCGGGTCTTAAGTGCGTTCTGCCTGAATAAAGATTTTACGTCTGAAATATGAGAGAACTGTGGGAGAAAAAAGACAGAACCCAGGGGACAAAAAATTGTCCGCCAGGTTCGGGAAATCCACTTGTTAAGCCTTCTTGCTCTGCATTCTTTTGATGACCTTCAGTCGGGTGAATTCTTCACGTTCTTTTTCTTCCAGTGCATTCTGAATGTCTTTTGTAAGAACGGTATAACGTGGGATGGTAATATTTTTCAGAGCGTTGGCACGCTTCTGGGTTTTTTTGATATTGTTTGCCAGCCGGTAAGCTGAATTTTCGATCATGGAAAGCTTGATGGAAAGCTGCTTTACTTTTTCAAATGAGGCTTTTGCCTGGTCCAGTGCAATGTTTGTACTGTAGTAAGCGTAAGTCGGGAAAGCAGGTCTGGTATCAGCTTCTACCAGGGGGATTTCCGTACCCATGATACTTCTTGTGCGGATGCGGATCGAATCCTCAACCGGTACGGAGTAGGAGATTTCTTCCACAAGGCTGATACCCAGTTTGATGTTTGCCATCTGCAGTGCAGCATATGCCATGCGGAAGGTAGAATCAATTTCTTTCTGAATGGATTCGGCCTGCTGGATGAGTCCCATAAGTTCCCTGATCAGAATATTTCTTTTTTTGTCCATCAGCACATAGCCCTGTTTGGCAAGTGCGAGGGAGTTTTTTGCCAGAATTAAATTGCCCTTCGTAGGGAAGGTATTCGGATCCATAGGCTCACCTCTATTCGTTATAATATTTATCCAGGATCTTCGTATCGATACGGTCAAGTTCTTCTCTTGGCAGCATACGCAGAAGTTTCCAGCCAAGATCAAGAGTCTCAACGATAGAACGGTTCTCGTCCTCGCCCTGTCCGACAAAGGTATGCTCGAATGCCTGTCCGAATTTCAGATAGGTTTTATCCAGAGGAGAAAGTTCGTCTTCACCGATAACGGATGCCAGCGCTCTTGCGTCACCTACTTTCGGCGTAGCAGGAGAACAGCTGGTTGGCAACATCCTGATGGTCTTTTCTGGTGTAGCCTTCACCGATACCATCCTTCATCAGACGGGACAGAGAAGGAAGGACGCTGATCGGCGGGTAGATTGCCTGTCCGTGCAGCTGACGATCCAGAACGATCTGACCTTCGGTGATGTAACCGGTCAGGTCAGGAATCGGGTGGGTGATGTCATCGTTTGGCATGGTCAGGATCGGGATCTGGGTCACAGAACCTTCGACGCCTTCTACGATACCGGCACGTTCGTAGATTGTAGCCAGTTCACTGTATAAGTATCCCGGATAACCTTTACGGGATGGGATCTCTCCTTTTGGAGGAGGAAACCTCACGCATAGCCTCTGCGAAGGAAGTCATATCGGTTAAAATAACCAGGATGTGCATGCCTTTTTCAAATGCCAGATACTCTGCTGCGGTGAGGGCAACCTTCGGTGTGATCAGACGCTCTACGACCGGGTCATTTGCCAGGTTCAGGTACATAACTACGTGGTCAGAAACACCGCTTTCTTCGAAAGTCCTGCGGAAGAATTCTGCTACGTCATATTTAACACCCATAGCTGCGAAAACGATCGCAAATTTTTCATCGGAATTATCACCCAGAGAAGCCTGTTTTACGATCTGAGCTGCCAGACGGTCATGTGGCAGACCATTTCCGGAGAAAATCGGAAGCTTCTGTCCGCGGATCAGAGTGGTCAGACCATCGATCGCGGAAATACCGGTACGAATGTAGTTACGCGGATATTCACGGGTAACCGGGTTCAGCGGCAGACCGTTTACATTGATGTGTGCTTCCGGATAGATATCACCCAGACCATCGATCGGCTGTCCGATACCATTGAAGGTACGGCCGAGGATGTCCAGTGATACGGCAAGCTCCATCGGATGTCCGGTCAGCTTTGTGTGGGTATTTTTAAGGGACATACCTTCATTTCCCTCAAATACCTGGATAACGGCTTTGTCTTCGTAGAGCTCTACGATACGACCGAGTTTCTTTTCGTTGTTATCCACAACGATCTCTACGATTTCTTCAAAGGAGGCATTCTGCACGCCTTCCAGAACGACCAGAGGGCCGTTGATCTCGTTCAGGCCTAAATATTCTATTGACATTTCTTTTCCTCCTAAGCGTTCTTTTCAAGTACTTCGTCATAGAAACGATCGACTTCTTTGCGGTAGTCATCGAACATATCCAGACGGTCATTTGGAACATCGTATTTCACGGAAATGATGCGGTCAAAAATGTTGCTTTCTTTCAAAATGGACATCGGCATACCCATGGTAACCAGGGCTTTTGCCTTTGTGTTCAGATACAGGATCAGGTCCATCATCAGGAACTGTTTGCGGATCGGAACACAGGTATCGTCTTTGTGGAATGCATTCTGCTGAAGGAATCCCAGACGGATGACTCTGGCGATCTCCAGCGTCAGTTTCTGGTCATCCGGAAGAACATCACTGCCGATCAGTTTTACGATCTCCATCAGGCTGCTTTCCTGGTTCAGGATCGCCATCAGCTGATTTCGTTCGTCTACGAAATTCTTATCGGCATTGTCACGGTACCATGGTGCCAGGTCATTTACATATTCACTGTAACTGGTCAGCCAGTGGATCGCCGGGAAGTGACGGGCATAGGCAAGGGACTTGTCCAGTCCCCAGAAGCAGCGGACGAAACGCTTGGTATTCTGGGTGACAGGCTCGGAGAAATCACCACCCTGAGGGGAAACCGCACCGATGATGGAAACACTTCCTTCGGAGCCGTTTAAGGTCTGCATCATGCCGGCACGCTCGTAGAAAGCGGAAAGGCGGGATGCCAGGTAAGCAGGGAAACCTTCCTCTGCCGGCATCTCTTCCAGACGGCCGGAAAGCTCTCGCAGAGCCTCTGCCCAACGGGAAGTGGAGTCTGCCATGATGGCTACGTCGTAGCCCATGTCCCGGTAATATTCAGCCAGTGTGACACCTGTATAGATAGAAGCCTCACGGGCAGCAACCGGCATGTTGGAAGTATTGGCGATCAGAGTAGTACGGTCCATCAGAGGTTTGCCGCTTCTTGGGTCAACCAGTTCAGAGAACTCTTCCAGAACCTGTGTCATCTCGTTACCACGCTCACCGCAGCCGATGTAGATGATGATGTCGGCGTTGGACCATTTGGCGATCTGATGCTGTGTCATGGTTTTTCCGGTACCGAAACCGCCAGGGATAGCAGCAGTACCACCTTTGGCGATCGGGAACAGAGTATCGAGGATACGCTGTCCGGTGATCAGCGGTTTGCTTGCTGCGAATCTTGCAGCAGTCGGACGCGGAACACGGATCGGCCATTTCTGGGCCAGTGTCAGTTTTTCTTCTTTTCCGTTTGCAAGCTGAACGGTTACGATCGGTTCGTTGATCGTGTATTCTCCATCCATTGCAACTTCCAGCACAGTACCGGAAATGTTCGGAGGAACCATGGATTTGTGGACGATTGCCTGTGTTTCCTGAACTTCTGCGATGATCGTGCCGCCGGAAACAAATTCACCCGGTTTTACGGTGATATGTGTCTGCCATTTTTTCTCCGTATCCAGAGAATCAACGCTGACACCACGGCTGATGTATTTACCGGAGGATTTTGCGATCTCACTTAACGGACGCTCGATACCGTCAAAAATATTGTTGAGGATACCAGGGCCAAGTGTTACGGAAATAGCATCGCCGGTAGCTTCTACCGGGTCACCAGGACGAAGTCCTGTGGTTTCCTCGAAGACCTGAATGGTCGTGATATCGTTTGTCAGACGGATAACTTCGCCTACCAGACGTTCTTTTCCGACGTAGACCATTTCAGCCATCTGAAATCCTGTGTTGCCTTTCAGGTAAATAACAGGACCGTTAATGCCGTAAATAGTACCTGTTTTATGCATTTGTAGCACCTCCGTTAAATGAGAAGTCTGCTTTTAACTTTTCCAGTTTGGAAGCGAAAGAATTGTCGATCAGGATGTTGCGATCCTGAAGAACGGCTCTTGTGCCGCCCATAAAGGAATATTCAGAAACGGTAACAGGAGCTCCGGTTGCGACCTGGAGACTGGAACGTTTGTCGGAGTCTGCAGGGTCAATGTAAAGGATCAGTTTTCCGGAACCGGCCTCTTTCTGAATGTTTTTGATCTGTTTGATCAGCAGTTGCTGATATGCTGAAGTAGTCATGTAATCTTCAAGCAGCTGTTTTACTTCGACAAAAAGCTTTTCTTTCAGTTCATTCTGTTTCTGTGTGATCTTACGCTTGATCTGAAGCTGCTCTTTGGAAAGAGCCATATTGTTGTTTCTCTTCAGATTGTCGCTTTCTGTTTTTAACTGTAAATCAGACTGGCGAAGAGTGGTTGCTTTGTGTTCTTTTTCTACCTTGTCCAGATTTACTTTATATTCTTCAATCATGGCAGAAGCCTGTTTTCTGGCCTCTTCCAGAGAAGATTCTTCAAAATATTTAAGCTTTTCTTCCGTAGTCAAAATATCTCACCTTCTTTATAATTTTATTCCGATTGCTTCGCTTACATAGGAAGTGATAAAGTCCGGTTTGCGGCCGGTACCGTGGCGGTCAGGGATTTCGATAAGAAGTGGAAGACGGCGGTTTAAGCGGACATCATCAATAATATCCGGAAACTCCCGACCGAATTTTTCGGTCAGGAGAATAATACCGTTTTCTTTATTGGCAATCGCGTCTTCCAGTGCTTTACGAAGTTCCGCACGTTCGTGCACGATACAGCCTTCTACGCCTGCCAGACGCATGCCGGTCAGAGTATCGACGTTATCACTGATTAAGAACATTTTCATAAATTAATTGCCTCCTGATATGCGAACAGGAAATTAAAGTTTACCAAGGATCATGAAGGAGATGATCAGACCGTACAGAGCGATACCTTCGGCCATGGCTACGAAGATCATGGATTTACCAAAGATGCTTCCGTCTTCACTGATAGCACCCAGAGCAGAACTTGCTGCGTTTGCAACGGCGATACCACCACCGATGCAGGAAAGACCGGTTACCAGTGCAGCTGCCAGATAACCCATACCAGCTGCCAGACCGCTTGCAGATGCAGAAGCAGTATCAGCTGCCAGTGCTACAGAACCGTCGCCTGTGAAGATCATGATAACGGCAAGAGCCATGGTTCCAAAGAAGAGGAAGCAGTTGATGCCAAGTGTGGTTTTGAAGCGTCCACGGTTCTTTTCACCGATCAGAAATGCTGCGGTTGGTACGACGATGCTCAGAAGCAGTGCTGCGATAAAAATGAATTTTGTAATAGTTGACATAGTAATTTCCTCCTTAATCGTGTGTGATTATGAACTCACAAATATAAAATATTTTATTTCCGTTATTTTGCTTTTAAATGTTAATCAACGGATTTTTTAACAAATGGTGTGAATGGATGTCCTTCGCCTTTATAGAAACGGCTGAACATTTCGTAGTATTCCAGACGAAGTACCTGGATACCAACGATCAGACCCTCCATTGCACATACAAAAACGTTACCAAGTACGATAACGATCCAGTTGATGTTTCCGGATTCTGCTCCGGCAAGCATCAGGACTACTTCCATCATAGCTGCGTGGCTGACGGCGAAAGCACCGATACGCACGAAAGACAGCGTGTTGGAGAAGTAGCTCAGTAATACATCAAACAGTTCGAAAAATGCAGTTACAAGGAACATGCCTTTTTCTTTTGGCATAGCATCTGCTTTTTTCTCGACCAGTTTACCGAGCGGCTCTTTGAAGCCGATCAGGATCAGCGGAATGAGGAACATAACCACCAGAACACCGGCTGCCGGGATGGCATGACCTGTCATAAATAAGAAAACGACTGCAACGATCGCACCGTAGAATACAAAACCGGCGATACCGTTTGTATCAAAGAAGATGTTCTCAGCATCTTTTCTGCGGACTGCATTGATAATATGCAGAACCATCGTTGTCAGGATCAGGAACATACCAAATGCGATGGCAACAACGAAAGCGGTGTTCATAGTACCGATAAACGGAAGCGTTGTCATTGCATCCTTCGGATGCATCCAGAGTGCAGGTATGACATCCTCAAAACCGAAGAAACTGCCGAACAGGAAACCGAAGATCGTAGAGAAGACTCCGGCACTGCTTAAGCATGCTGCGAGTTCCATTTTTTTGAAATGGTAGAGCAGGGCACCGCCGATCACCAGGCAGAGTCCCTGACCGACATCACCGAACATGGCACCGAAAATAAAGGAATAGGTCAGTGCTACGAAGATGGTCGGGTCGATCTCATTGTAAGACGGAAGACCGTACATACGAACGAATAATTCAAACGGACGGAAGATACCAGGGTTTTTCAATTTGGTAGGCGGTGTCAGTGTGCTGTCTTTATCCTGATCTTCATTGCTTTCGATCAGACAGAACAGATTCTTGTCATCGGCTACGTCTTTTTCAAAACGAGCGGCATCGCTTTCCGTCATCCAGCCACACAGAATGTAGAAGACCTGTTTACCTTCTTTTGTGCAGGCTGCAAGTTTACGCACATCAAAGTTTGAAGTGAGTGAACGGAATTTGTCTCTGCAAAGCAGGACTTTGTTTTTGTACTCGTTGAGCAGTTTCGCACTTTCTTCACGGCACTCCTGAAGCTGGACATCAAGATCATGGATATCAGACTGAAGTTTTGTACCGACTTCCTGTGGAATACCTTCGTATTCATCCGGAAGGTGGATGCGTTCAAAGTGCAGGGAAGAAAATACGGCATCGATCTGTCCGGCTCTGCCCGCCGGCACAAAGTAAACACCCCATACATACTGCTCATCTTCGCTGCAGCGATAGAACACGGTGTCCAGATTTTCGTAGACATAGTGCTCCAGTTTTTTGTAGTAATCGCGTGTGATCTTACCGAAACGATATTTGATAAACTTAAACTGCAGTACGCTGTGAATATCAAAATCGAATCCAAGGAACGGTCTTAAACGTTCATAAGAAGCTTTCAGATCTTCCTTCTTTGCTTCCAGAGCATTGGTTCTTGTATAAATATCAGAAAATTTGCTTTCCAGAGTTGCGAGAGTCTCAGAAGCTTCTTCAATCGAAATAGTGCCGGTTGGGTTTTCCTGATTTTTATCCGTACCGAGCATGGAAGCGAATTCTTCTGCTTTTGTAAGCTTGTCTTTATAAGGATTGATCTCAATATAAGGACGAAGAGACTTGACAGTCTTAAGCTCGGAAAGAGCATTTTCCAGATGAATTTCGTATTTGGATAAATAGTCATTCACCACACGGTCGATGTCTTCTTTCGGACCGGTAACGCTCAGAAATTTCATTTTCTCAATCAACGATTACACCCCCTTTTCAGATTTGAAATATATTTTTGCGTCTCACTGGTCGGAAGACCGTATCGGATGCACTCAAGCGTGGTTGTGAGGTCGTCAACCTCATGTTCTTTCTCATAGAGATATGAAATGATAACTGCAATGGAGAATGGATCCTCCTTTGCGTTCTTACGCTGAACACGATAACGGATCTGATAATAGGCATCGTCCAGTGAAAGTTTTGCTTCCTCCGGGAAATGTCGTCCGTAGTAAGTATTTCTGATGGCTGCGGTCAGTTCATCTGTAGTTGCAGCTTCGACCATCTCTTTGATCTGAGAGGTCTGAAGACGGTACTGGATACCGATCAGATGTGCATAGACGTCCGCATTGCTCATGTTGTAAAAATGCTTGGAACGATAAATCCAACGTATGTTCAGCAAATCCATTTTGACACCGTAATCGTCCATAAAGATTCTTTCTTCGTCACGAGTCAGAACCTTTTTGCGGCTGTCCCAGAACCATTTGAAATAGCACAGGTCAAGTGCCATCTCGTAATCCCACAAAGTAGGTTCGGACAGACCGGAGAGAAGAGATAAAGGACGATAGTAGATGCTTCCTTTCAGAAGGCTTACAAACTCATCCAGAGTTTTACAGTTGGAAAGAGCGGTCAAATTGATGTCCGAGTGTTTTTCAAAGAAATCTTTGAAAATATCGAAATTCAATTCAACATCTCTGTGGTCAAATACCATTCGCATACAGGTTTTCAGAAGTCCGATCTCGTATCTGCGGAAGTACAGATCCAGGATTTTACGCTGATGTATGGTTGCGAAACGGTAGATACTCTGGAAATCCGTGTAGATTGCGTTTGTGAGCATTTTCTCGATCTCTCCGCGGTGCAGGGAATTTTCGTTGGAATTTGCGAAAATACCAGCATAAGCGGACTTTGTTTTCAGAAATCCGATGGCATCGGAAACGGATGTCAAAGAGGCGAGATGCTGAAAATCTTTAGCGGTCAGAAGCTTCCTTCGCATACCGCGAATCTTGGTCGCTGTACCGCTGTAGGCTAACAGATTTCCCATAATTTTACTCCTCGATCATTTTTGCGATCAATCCGGCAGCAAGCTTTTCATGATTCTGATTGTAATCATTTTCGATTGCCTGAATCGAATCTTCAGTTGCTTTCTGCAGATCGGCAAGACTTTTTTGCATTTCTTCATTTAAGCTGGAACGAATCTGATCAAGCTTCTCCTGCGTAGCTTTCTCAGCCTCTTCATCAAATGCCTGAATACGTTCACGCATCTGCTGTTCCAGTGCCTTCTTTTCGTTCTCGGCAGCCTCAATGATACCGGCTGAGGCCTCTTCGATTGAAGACAGACGCTTGATGACGAGATCCATGTGCATCCCTCCTTTAGTATAGTATAGTTGCAGCTTTGAAATTCAAGCTGAACATATGCAAAAGCACAGCCCAGCCCACAAAAAAACTGCAGAAGTTTAGTGCCCTGACACTTCTGCCTTTATATGATTATTGCCAGACAACCGTAAAATCATGTTCACAGATACCCATTATAAATAGGTAGTCCTTTTTTCACTCCGTCTGACAGCTTACATTATACACGATTTCCACTTGATTTCCATATGCAAAATTCTCAAAAAAATAAAAAAATTTTATGGTTGTTTTGCACAATTAGAATGGATATGATAGAATACATGGGTATAACTCAGAAGAAAGTCAGTGATACCTAGTATATAAAATTTATATGATGCCAGGGCCAAAAGGTCAAAAAGACGATGCAAGCTTGCTTGTGAGAGTACGCAGTACGGAACAATCCGTATGGCATCAGTTACTGACAAATCTCAATGTCATAAATGCCAGGGTCAAAAGCCTGAAAGCACGATGTGCTTGCACAAACATAAAATTGGAGGAAAATAAATGCGTTTAAGAAATATACCGGGAGCGGATGAAGTGATCAGAAACTGTGACTGGGTAATCAAGGAAGCGGCAGATAAAAAAGGAAAATGGAATACAGTATTTGGAAATGAAAATCCGATCCATATCGAAGTTGGGATGGGAAAAGGGCAGTTTATCACTGAGATGGCAAAGAGAAACCCACAGATCAACTACATCGGAATCGAGCGTTATACGAGCGTTCTTCTGCGTGCCGTACAGAAAAGAGAGCAGCTTCCGACAGAAGAAGCCCTGCCGAATCTGCTCTATCTGTGTATCGATGCCAGTGAACTTCCGGAAATCTTTGCAAAAGACGAAGTGGCAAAGATCTACCTGAATTTCTCAGATCCATGGCCGAAGGATCGCCATGCAAGACGCAGACTGCCGTCAAAAGAATTTCTGGCACGCTATGACCAGATCCTTGTGCCGGATGGCAAAGTAGAATTCAAGACCGATAACCGCGGACTGTTTGATTTTGCACTGGAACAAAGGGAGATCGCCGGCTGGAACCTGGACGGCTGCACCTTTGACCTGCATCATGATGAAAACATGAATGAAGGCAACGTGATGACCGAGTACGAAGAAAAATTCTCAAGTATGGGAAATCCAATCTATAAAATGATCATCAGCCGGTAAACAGATGTCATATTATATAGAAACGAAATAGAAACCGGACTATCCGTTTCGTTCGGTGGAGGAAAAATGGCACGAAGACAGAATGTTCGTGATCGCATTGGCATGGCAGTCTATGAAAAGAAAAAGCTGAACAAGAAACTGGTGACCATGCAGAAATCTTTTCAGGAAGTAAAGCACCTAATCGGGGATGAAAAAAAGAAAAAATAAAAAGAAGGCGTTTACAGCGGAGAATTTCCGGTGTAAACGCCTTATGTTGTTTCGGACTATTTTTTGATGCGGAACGTTTTCGGTTTTCCGCAGGCAGCCAGCAGATTTTTACTTTACATCAGTGCTTTGTACTATCAAACTCAAACGGCTGCAGATGTTCCGGAAGTGATTCGTCACGCTTTTGAAGCTGATGGTTGATAAGACGCTGGATCAGATAGCGTATAAATGCGACTGCCGGAACACCGAGGAACATACCAAGGACCCCGGCAATACTGCCGCCGACCGTGATGGCGAAGATGATCCACAGCGGCTTCAGACCGGTAGAATCTCCGAGGATTTTCGGTCCGAGGATCAGACCGTCAAACTGCTGTAATACAAATACCATGACAACGAAGATTACTGCCTTGAGCGGACTGATAAAAAGCAGGATGATCGCACTTGGAATGGCACCGATAAATGGTCCGAAGTAAGGGATCATGTTTGTGATTCCGACGATCACACTGATCAGCACGGCATAAGGAAGTCTCAGAATCAGCATCAGTACAAAACAGAGCACTCCGATGATCGTAGAGTCGATCGCTTTTCCGACGATAAAACTGCTGAACAGACGATTGGCTTCTGCAGAAACATCCAGGATCAGCTGGATATATTTTACCGGGACAAATGCATAGACAACAGCTTTACAGGAATTGATCAGAGGTCGTTTGTCAGCCAGCATATAAATGGAAACCATGATCGCAATAAAGAGGTTCAGCACCCATTTAAGGATGGACATGGAGATCGAATACAGTGCCGGTATCATATTTGCGGCAAAATCCTTCGCATAGTTGATAAAGTTCGGGATCGCATTGTTGATCGTATTTCTCAGCACTTCCGTATCCAGCGAAGGGAAACGCTCTTCTAAAGTATCAAAGAAATGATAAAGCTGCTGTGCCGCAGTCGGAATAAAATTGACCAGATCCGTCAAACTGGTGATAATCTGCGGGATAACACCGAAAAGTACGATCACAATGATGCCGATCACAAGAACATAAGCAGTGATGATCGCCAGGATCTTACAAAGAGCATCACTTTTAATCTTACATTTATCACGGAGCAGTTTGTAAAAGCGGGCAACTGCCGGGTTCAGTATGTAGGCAATCAGAGCACCGATGATAAACGGCATCAGAACAGCCAGACCTTTTTCAATATTTTTCAGTGTCGTGTTCCAGGATGTGATCAGATTGATGATGATCGCACCGAAAAAGATGACAAACATCGTATAAATACAGATTGTAAAATAACGGTTATTGGCCGTAAATTTATTTTTCTTGATGTCATCATCCGATTTGTTTTGTTTCTCCAGATTCATGGGCATCCCCCTTATAAAATGTTTAAAAAACGAGTTACTTCTAATTATAAAAGGCACGGAAAATTAGTTCAAGTGTTCTTTCTTAAAAAAACTATAAAAAAACTTAAAAAAAAGCTTGCAATTTGTAAAACTGTATATTATAATATGTCTTGCGTTCGAGGTAACGCAACACAAGATATGCGCGATTAGCTCAGCTGGCAGAGCACCTGACTCTTAATCAGGGTGTCCAGGGTTCGAACCCCTGATCGCGCACTATAAAAGCACTGTTTTGGATGACAAGTAGAGAGCATCGGGGACGGTGCTTTTTTTCGTGCAGTTTGCACAAAAGAGAAGTCACACTTGTTGACCGTAATTTGTGTTGAGTTCAGGAATCAAAAATTGGCTGTGCTTTTTTCTCCGGTGTACGCCTTTGGACTTGTTAGAATGATTCGGGTGTGTTATATTAGACATAGAACTCTAAAATCAAGTCGAACGTATGCGAGACTTGGCATGCGATTCTGGTCGGTTTGGATGATATTTACTTAGCAGAATCGATGTGCATTTACACACAATAAGACAGGGGTTGATATCATGGGATTTTTTGACAAAGCTTTAAAAAAGGTACAGGATGTGGGAGAAAACATTGCCGCATCAGCAAACAATGTAAAAACAGTTGTTGAGACAAGTGTACAGGATACAATGGAGATCACCGGTCTGAAAAGACAGATCCGTGAATTAGAGAAAGAAATGGATGCACAGTATCTGCAGATCGGAAAGAAATATGCAGAATTTGTAGCAGATATGGATGATGCAGAACCGGAAACAGCAGAAAATGAAGCAGCCGAAGCAACAGAATCTTCAGAAGTGATCGATGAAGTGAAGGAAGAAGCAATTGACGAAGTAAAGGCAGAAGCAGCAGATGAAACGGTCGATGAAGCAAAAGAAGAAGCAGCTGATGAGGACGAAGAGCCGGTGTTTGATGTTTCTGATTTCCTGACGATCATCAAACAGGATCAGGCAAAGAAAAAGGAGCTGGAAAATCAGCTGGCGGAAGTAGAGAAGAGAGCAAAACAGAATACACTTCTTCGTGAGAAGACAAAAGCGGAAGAGTCTTTTGAACAGGAAAAAGGCGTTCTCGACAAAGCACTTGCCATGGAAATTATTTCTAAGGAAGAATATGAGCAGAAGCTGAATATTGCCAGGAAAAAAGTAGAAAATTTTGAAGAGATCAAAAAAATCGAGCAGCAGTTCGAGATGGGCATTATCACAAAAGAAGAAAAAGATGAGAAAATAAATGCCATTCTGAATGCCTGACAAATCTGGTGTCTGCTTTACAGAATCAAAATCAGGTTGTATAATCGGGGCAGAATGTCGTCCGATGGATGGACGAAATGGATAAAGGAGATGTAGAAGTTATTATGGTAAAGATTGATATTATTTCCGGTTTTTTGGGTGCAGGTAAAACGACCCTGATCAAAAAACTGTTACAGGATGCATTTAAAGGACAGCAGGTGGTATTGATTGAGAATGAATTCGGCGAGATCGGTATTGACGGTGGATTTTTGAAAGATGCAGGAATCGAGATCAAGGAAATGAATTCCGGCTGTATCTGCTGCTCTCTGGTAGGAGATTTCGGAACCGCTTTAAAAGAAGTGGTAGAGAAATATCATCCGGACCGCATCGTGATCGAGCCGTCAGGTGTCGGCAAACTTTCTGACGTTATCCATGCAGTTGAAAATCTGCATCTGGAAGCAGACGGAGAAGTGAAACTGAACAGTGCCGTTACGGTTGTCGATGTTCTGAAATGCAAAATGTATCTGAAGAACTTTGGTGAATTCTTCAAGAATCAGGTAGAAGCAGCTGGCACGATCATCCTGAGCCGTACCGATACAAAGAAGGCAACACCGGAAAAAATCGAAGCTGCCATCGAACTGATCCGTGAACTGAATCCGGATGCTACGATCATCACAACACCGGTGGAAGATCTGGGTGGACAGAAGATCCTGGATACGATCGAAGGAATGAAGATCGACCTTTCTCATGTAGAAGAAGAGCATGACCATTGCTGTGATCATGACCATCATCACGACCATGACCATGAAGAGCATGAGCATCATCACGATCATGAGGATCATGACCACGAAGAGCATGAGCATCATCACGATCATGAACATCATCATAACCACGAGGGTCATGAGCATCACCATGACCATGGAGAGGGCTGCACCTGTGGCTGCCATGACCATGACCACGAGGGACATCATCATGACCATCATCACGCAGATGAGGTATTTACAAGCTGGGGTAAGGAAACCGTCCGTAAATACAGCCGTGAAGAGATTGAAAAGATTCTGAAAACTCTGTCAGAAGACGATTCTTACGGAATGATCCTGCGTGCAAAAGGTATGCTGGAGAGCGAAGACGGTGTCTGGACTTATTTTGACATGGTTCCGGAAGAAGTGGATATCCGTGAGGGAAGTGCAGAATACACAGGACGTATCTGCGTGATCGGTTCCAAACTGGATGAAGCAAAATTAGAGCAGCTGTGGTTTGCGAAATAAGGAACAAGGTAAAAAAAGATGAGTGATTTTAATATTTCAACACCGGTTTATCTTGTGACCGGTGTTCTGGAGAGCGGCAAAACTTCTTTTCTGGATTTTACTGCGAAACAGGATTACTTTCAAATAGAAGGAACAACACTCCTGATCACCTGCGAAGAGGGTGAGGAGGAGTACGACGAGAAAGAACTTCTGAAATACAACACGGTTGTCGAGAAGATTGAAGAGCCGGAGGATTTTACATTTGAGAACCTCCGTGTTCTGCATCGCAAATATCATCCGGAGCGAGTGCTGCTTGAGTACAATCCGCTCTGGGGTGTCAACAAACTGCGTGCGATGAAACTGCCGCTTGGATGGGGCATTTCTCAGGAGATCGTGATCGTAGACGGCAGCAGCTATCAGATCTACCGTGCAAATATGCAGTCTCTGTTCTCAGAGATGGTGCAGAATGCAGATATGGTGATCTTCAATCGCTGTAAATCAAGTGATCCGCTGACCAATTATCGAAGAGGCATCAAGGTTGTCAATCCTTCCTGTGATATCAGCTTTGAGGATGAGGATGGTGAACTGATCGACCTGTTTGAGGAAAACACGCCGTACGATATGGATGCTCCGATTATCGAAATAGAAGATGTGGATTACGGTATCTTCTATGTGGATATGGATGACCATCCGGACAAATACGTGGGGAAAACGGTGAAGTTCAAGGCTCGTGCCATGAAGAGCAAAAACAAAGAGGCACCTTATTTTGTGCCGGGAAGAAAAGCGATGACCTGCTGTGCAGATGATATGCAGATGATCGGCTACATCTGTAAGAGTCCGATTGCTCCGCAGCTGAAACATGGACAGTGGGTTATGGTCACTGCAAGGGTAGCATTTGAATACGATAAGTTTTATCGCGGAAAAGGTCCTGTGCTGTATGCAAGCAAGGTAGAACCGTGCGAACCGCCGGCAGATGAAATGGTATATTTTAACTAAGTAAGCAAAACGCTGGCGAAAGCCGGCGTTTTGTGCGTTTGGTCTGATACAGTTTCCGGCGGACTGCAGAGATGCAGGATATCAGATTTTTTCCGCGGATTGGGGGTTTTATTATGAGAATGTATGATCTGATCAGGAAAAAGCGAGATGGGGAAAGATTAGCAAAAGAAGAAATTGACTGGATGATCCGAAGTTATACAAATGGGAAAATCCCAGATTATCAGATGTCAGCACTGATGATGGCGATTTATTTTCGAGGAATGAATGAACAGGAAACCTTAAATCTGACGCTTGCCATGGCGGACAGCGGAGAGCGGCTGGATCTTTCGGCAATCCATGGGATTAAAGTTGACAAGCATTCGACAGGAGGTGTTGGGGACAAGACATCGCTGGCACTTGTTCCGCTTGTAGCTTCCTGCGGAATTCCGGTAGCGAAAATGAGCGGCAGAGGCCTTGGGCATACCGGTGGCACGATCGACAAGCTGGAGAGCTTTTCCGGATTTTCAACGGCAATCCCGGTGGAAACGTTTATAAAGAATGTCAATACGATCGGCATTTCGATCATGGGACAGACGGCAGATCTGGCTCCGGCTGACAAAAAACTTTATGCCCTGCGGGATGTGACGGCGACCGTGGACAATCTTTCACTGATCGCCAGCTCGATCATGAGCAAGAAACTGGCTGCCGGTGCCGATGCGATCGTTTTGGATGTCAAGACCGGAAGCGGAGCTTTTATGAAAAGCGAAGAAGATGCGTTTGCTCTGGCAGAAGAGATGGTGACGATCGGCAAAAATGCAGGGCGTCAGATGCATGCACTGATCACCGATATGGATCAGCCGCTTGGTTATGCAATCGGAAATGCTCTGGAAGTAAAGGAAGCGATCGCAACTTTGAACGGCAGCGGTCCGGAAGATTTCACGGAGCTGGTTCTGGCACTCGGAAGCCGGATGTTGATCGCCGGCAAAAAGGCAGAGGATGTCGCTTCCGCAGAAAAAATGCTGCGGCAGTCCATCCAGAATGGAGATGCACTTAGAAAACTGGAAGCATTTGTCAAAGCACAGGGCGGCACAGGAGAAGAAGTTTCTCATCCGGAGAAACTGCCTGCAGCCTCTATGCAGATTGCAGTACCATCGCCGCAGAGCGGCTATATTTCTCATATCCAGTGTGATGAAATCGGAGTCTGCTCCCTGCTTCTTGGAGGCGGAAGAGAGACAAAAGACAGTGTGATCGACCTTTCGGTAGGACTGGAGCTGAAAAAGAAAGTCGGAGATTATGTCGAAAAAGGCGAGACACTGGCGGTTCTGCATGCAAATGATCAGGAAAAAGCCGGGCAGGCAGAAGAGAGATTCCTGCGTGCATACCGGTTTTCCGAGACGCAACCACCGAAACGTCCGATGATTTTCGGAGAAATTTAAAAGAATTTCAAATAATACCTATGAAACATACTGAAATTGTGGTATAAAGAAAGCATGATGTAAAATTAAGTGTCTTACTCTGCAAAAAGCAATTTGTATAACTTTACCGCAGAGAAGCATTCCCCCGCTTCAACTGCACGGAGCACTAAGCGGTGGCAGGAGTGAAAATCTGCTCAGGAGTATCTTTATGACATCATTTGTTTAAAACAAAAGAATAAATAATATGAGGAGAACAAGTATGGAACAGCTGATTCAGGAATGGAAAGCATCTCTTCCCAAATTCAGGGAGATGACAGAAAAATTTTATGCGAAAGAAGTAAGCGTGAAAGAATACAAAGGATTTTCCGGAGGATACGGAAGCTATGCCCAGAAAGGCGGCGAGGCAAGCATGCTGCGTCTGCGTATGCCGGGCGGAAGACTGACAAAAGAAAAACTGAAATTTATCGCACAGATGGTAGAACAGTATCATGTGGACAAAGCACATTTTACGACTTGCCAGGCAGTGCAGCTGCATGATCTGGACAAAGACAGTGTCTGTGACATCATGGAAAAAGCAGTGGATGTCGGTATCATCACAAAAGGCGGTGGCGGAGATTTCCCGCGAAATGTGATGTGTTCTCCGCTTTCCGGCGTAGAAATGGGAGAATATTTTGACGTACTGCCGTATGCAGAGGCTGTGTCTGATTATCTTCTGAAAAACGCAGATAAAGTGACCATGCCGCGAAAACTGAAAGTCGGATTTTCCAATTCTCCGGCCAATGTGACACATGCGACCTTCCGTGATCTTGGATTTGTAGCAGCAGAGGACGGAACATTTACCGTATATAGTGCGGGCGGACTGGGCAACAATCCACGCATGGGTGTGAAAGTGGCAGAAAACGTAGAGCCGTCACAGATCCTGTATTATGTGCAGGCGATGGTCAATACCTTCCTGGCATACGGAAACTATGAGAACCGCGGAAAAGCCAGAACACGTTATATGCAGGAAAAACTGGGAAGCGAAGGCTATGTGAAGGCATTTCTGGAGAAACTCGAAGAAGTAAAGAAAAATGAAAAACTGGATCTGAACCTTGCTGTTTCCGGTACAGAAAAAGCAGCCGACGGTGAACTTCAGACAGAAAACAAACGAATCGTGGCACAGAAACAGCCGGGACTGTATGCAGTAAAATATCATCCGATCGGCGGTGTGCCGAAAGTGTCGAAATTTGGCGAGATCTATGAAAGCATCAAAGATGTATCGGATGCAGAAATCCGCATTTCACCGGATGAGACAATCTATATCATCAACCTGACAGCAAAAGAAGCAGAAAAAGTGTTTGCAGCTACGGATGACGGAGCAGAAACTTTATTCGAAAGTTCCGTATCCTGTATCGGAGCAACGATCTGCCAGGTTGGTGTGCGTGATTCCCAGGGACTTTTAAGAAAACTGGTTGAGACAGCAAAAGAATATGATTTTGCGGACGGTTGTACTGCACCGCAGATCCATATTTCGGATGTACTTCATCCTGTGGGACACATCAGATCGGAAAGATCGGTTTCCACGGCGTGAGTAAAGAGAATTGACAGTGTGACAGAGCCGGTATTTACGCTTCATGTGAACGGCTGTGACAGACAGGGGCAGGAGGCATTTGGTGAATCCTGGGGCATGATCAAAGAAAGCGATATCCCGAACTTTCTCATGGAAGTTGGAAAAACCGTTCAGCAGGAAAACACCGTGTTTGCCACATGGTATGAAAAGACACCGGAGAAATTAAAAGAGATTGCTGAAAAATATCTGATTAATTCAAGTCGAACGCACGTGAGACTTGGTGCGTGATTCTGGTCAGCGAAAGCTGACATATTCTTCTCAGAATCACTGCACATCCTCGCGGAGCGTTTATCTCAGTCGGAGATTGTACTCCCACTGAGAAAGACTTGTTATTACTCACCACTTGCAGAAGTGGGAGTCTTCTCGACTGAGATAAAAAACTTTTGACTTCAATGGATGCCTGCGAATTGCTCCATTACAAAGTAACTCTCACAATCCTGTAAATTTTTCCTGTTTTTCAGAAAAAAACTAGCCGTTTGGATAGTGTACAAAACACGGAAAAATTGCTATACTTTTTCTTGGGAAGAGGAACTTATAAACATAAAACGTAGTAAAACAACAGAGAAAGCGGGGTGTTGCATTGGCAGAAAACAGCATGTGGGAAGAGATGATGCAAGGGGAGAAAATCTGCTATGTAAAACCCCGCCGTGCAATCAGGCGGCTGAAAGCGGCAGATGAAGAGAATATAACAGCGTATATTTATGGGGTCAGCGGTTGCGGCAAAACGGAACTGGTCATGCGATATCTGAAGAACCGGAAATATACGCTGTTTAACGCTGGTTTGGTAACAGTGGAGGAACTGCGTGAGATCAAGGTTTCCAAGCAGCGGAAAACCGTGGTGATCAACAGTCTGCACGATATGGCGATGCAGAATGATACTGAGGAGATCCGCTCATCAACGAACTTGTGAGCGTGAGGATGGGCTGACGAGCTGATCGCCAGTGGTACCGCCGTGGCTGACTGCTGTGCGGTATCGTGAAGTCTTCTATGTGATCGGTGAGCAGGAGCTGCTGTTTGATGAAGATCAGGCAGATCAGTATATTGCCATGACCGGGATGATCTTCAGTGAAGAACAGCGGGCAAAAGAAAAAGCATACTGCGTTGGTATGCCGATCGGCTGGAGCATCACAAATAGTGTCTATTGGCAGATGCGTATGGGGCAGGATGAAAAGGATGTCACGAAACCGTTTTCAGATGAAGAATACCGGACGATGGTGGGAGAGGCACTGAGCCAGATGTGGGATTATCTGGAATATCATGTCTATGACCGCTGGGAAATATCAATACAGGAATTTCTGATGGAAGTTGCAATTGTGGAAGATTTTACCGTATATATGGCGGAGATGATCACCGGACGCAATGATGTAGAATCGCTTCTTGAAAGGATTCAGTGGATCGGTAATTTCATGGATATTGTCCGAAACGAAAGTGAAACGGTCTACAAACTCAGAAATCAAATGCGGATCAGCATGATACGGAGGCTGAGGCGAAAATACACAAAAGAGCAGATCCGTAAGCTTTACGAAAATGCAGGACTTTATTACCAGATCAGTAAGCAGCCGTTAAAGGCTCTTTCCATGTATCAACAGGTGAATGACACGGAAAGAATCGCCTCGGTGCTGATCGATAATGTTCGGATAGCACCAAACAATGCTTATTATTATGAACTGAAACCGTATTATCTTAAACTGCCGGAAGAAAAAATATGCAAAAAGCCCGAACTATGTGCGGTATGAG
>SCPN01000826.1_pt1 | contig 39274 bp, 37 predicted proteins | sample 6106831 | NCBI WGS metagenome assembly SCPN01 (sample SAMN10720447, study PRJNA508395) | human gut metagenome | isolation source: Participant 1, 0 month | reverse complement strand
CGGCAGATAAATCAACAATGCGTTTTTTTTACCTAGATCTTGTATTCATGCAATCACAACTCGTTAATAGTGTCTGTAACCGCCATATTCCGAATACGCTTTGCTGGTGTGTGAACCGCAGCAATACACGAAAATGAAATCAATAATATAATAATTGCTATCGGAGTGACAGGAATTTTCCATACGCCGCCAAAATGGCTTAAAATAATCTTCACATAGATAAGATAGTGAAGCAGCAGGCCGAGTACAATTCCAACAATCGTACCGCTGGCAGCGTATGTAACGGCTTCGGCAGCTATCATTTTCGTTACTTGCCGGCTTTCCATGCCAACAGCGCGCATTGCGCCATATTGCTTAATCCTTGCAGATACGCCTATGGAAATACTGTTCATAATATTCAGCACGGTGATAAGGGAAATAATCGCCAGAAAACCGTATGCTGCAAGAGATAGGGACATGATAGGAGCCGTTGACATCTCTATTTTCTTCCCTATTATCCAAAAACAGATAATCACCAGCCAGATCACAAATTCTATTTACGTCTGCCTCAGAAACATCTTTTTCCAGCATCACACTAACCATCATATAGTTTTGTTCACCCAGCAGGCGTGTATAGGTTTCTTCCGAGCAGACCATTGTAGCCGAACCGCTGACGCTTCCCACTCCCTCGGAAACGATACATGCAATTTCAATTTCTTCACCTCCGATTTTAATTTTATCGCCAACGCTTAGCCGTTTATCCTGATTATAGATTGCCAACGCATAGCCGGAATTTCCATAGACCTTTGATAAATCGCCGCTCATAACAGAGTTCTTGAAATTGTCAATCATGAACTTATTATAAGAGAAAAGATCAACCGTTTCTGCCCTCCCATTAATTTCAACAGGGTATGCAGTATTAAGCATAGTACCAAAAACAGTTTTCACACCGGGTATTTCTGAAATTTCTTCTACCAGATCCCTGGTTACAGAATTTGCATCATTTTCACTGCTGATTGTAATGTCTGGTGTAAAGTCGCTTATAGACGGGAGCAGCTTATGCACAAGATCAAGGCAGGCGGAAAATGCAAGAAACAGGACGATCATAAGGGCAAAGGAACCTGTAATAAGCAGAAGATTTTTCTTTGCGCCGGTTGCATGATGAATACCCAAAGAAGTTTCCACTTTGAAAAACCTTATTTTTGTGATGCGGCTAACCTTTTTCGATACATTTGCATTGCCGGATACTGCTGCTACTGGCGAAACCCGTGCTGCCTGCTTCGCAGGGGAATGGGCGGCAATGAATACAGTGACAACACCAACGGCAGCGCCGCTGAGAATACCGCTTATGCTTACTGCAAAAAGCGGCATATCCACCCACTCGCCTTTTACCAAAATTTTTAAAACCGCGCATAATATCCAGCAGGTTATGGTTCCCAAGGCACAACCGATCGGAATTGCTGTTTTACACCAGTTCAATGCCTCAAGCCGTACAAAACGTATGATTTGCTGTTTACTGGCACCAATACAACGCATCATCCCAAAAAATGCTGTACGTTGTGTCACATTGCTGTTCATACAGCTTGAAATCATAAAAACGCCTGAAACTAAAATGATAATGAAACAGACGGCTGCCAGAGGATAGAGCTGGCTTACACTTTTATTGCTGCTGGCTCCCAATATTCCCAAAAGACCCATATTTTCTTTTACATTTGCGGCGGTAAGATTGTATTGCTGCTTCAAGTCTGCAATCGCTTTTTTCAGGCCGCTTTCTTTTTTAAAGCGAATGTAGAATTGAGAGGCGGGCTCCGTACCGTTCATGGCAGAAATTTCATCAAATGCCGCCCGGTTCATATACACACAGGTTCCGTCAATAATATTGTTAAATTCAGTATCATCCTCATAGAAGCCGGAAATGGTATATTCAAAATCCCCCGCAGGTGTATTTAAGGTAATCCTGTCGCCAACTGTAATTCCGAATAAATCTTTTGCGTCAGCACTAAGGGCAGCTTCCTTTTCACTTTGCGGATAAGAACCCTCCAACGGGTAATTCATAATATTTGTTGTGTATGTTTCCTCAACACCATACAAAGCAGCATTTTTACCGCCTGTGTAATAGCCTTGATCTGCACTGGTGTTCATTTCGTTGTACCATGAAGAAAAAGCAACATCAGAGGTTTCCATAATCTGTTTCGCTTCATTCTCCGGTACATTTTGGAGGGCAATGTGCCAGTCCCCTTGATTGTGGCGCATTGTAGTGGTTTCTGCCTTTGTCCACATCTCTGCCATGGAAAAAATAGACGTTACCAGAAATACCGCAAGAATAATACAAATGCGGGTCATACGGCTTTGGCGTTTATGGACGCGCGCAGAAATAGGCACAAGGCTAAGGTAGCTTTTCATTCGCGGCACCTCCCAAAATCGGTCAGCTGCCCATCGGATACCTGCAAAATCCTGTCGGCTGTCTGTGCGATACTTCTGCTATGGGTAATCATTACAATGGTCTGCTCATATTTTCTGGACGCCTCTTTCAGTAATGCAATGACTTCACTTGTATTTTGTGTATCAAGATTTCCGGTCGGTTCGTCGGCAAGTATCAGCGCCGGACGTGTCATTAAAGCGCGTCCGATTGCCACACGCTGCTGCTGGCCGCCGGAAAGCTGACTGGGAAGATGGCGGCGGCGTTCTTTTAGGTTAAGGACAGTAAGCAGCTCTTCCAGATATTTCATGTCCGGCTTCTGATAGTCAAGCAATACGGGAAAAACAATGTTCTGCTCCACGGTTAATTCCGGTATCAGGTTAAAACTCTGAAAAATAAAGCCAATATTCCTGCGCCGGAAAACGGTTAAATTACGTTCTTTCATAGAGAAGATGTCCTTGCCGTCAATAAACACCTTGCCGGAGGTGGGCGTATCCAGGGCCCCCACCATGTTCAGAAGCGTACTTTTTCCGGAGCCGGACTCCCCAACGACGGCAACAAATTCTCCTTTGGGGACAGAAAACGTCGCTTGTTTTAATGCGTGTACGGCAACTTCGCCATTTCCATAAGTTTTTGAAATATTTTTAACTTCTAATAAATCCATTCTATTAACACCTCTTTCTGTTTTGATATAAAAAGAGTAGCATACGAACCCTACTGCGAGATGACGCACAGCCTACAATTTTGTAGGAATCAGAAAATTGATGGTAAAGGTAGTTCCAACACCTGATAAGCTGTTTCTTTTGATTGTTCCATTATGCGCCTTAATAATAGTTTTTGTCAAAGGAAGCAAAAAAGAGTAAAATAAAGTATAAAAATAAGGAAAAGGGGATTTTAAATGGACGGTATACTTCATATTGTCAGTAAGGACAAGGATTACTGGAAAAACAGAAAAGTAGGAAATATCACTGCGGGCGAAGACACACTGGAGCTGACAGGGGGAAAGAAACAGGAAATCCTGGGTTTCGGCGGCTGTTTTAATGAGCTGGGCTGGGATGCGCTGCAGAAAACGGAGCCTTCGGTACGGGAGAATTTTATCAGGGAGCTTTATGCTATATCAGGGAAGCACAGAAATACTGTCCCGAATTAGAGCTTTTTGCCTCTCCCTGGAGTCCTCCCACCTGGATGAAGACGAAGAAGGTCTATAATTACGGACGGATCCGCATGGAAGAGAAGGTGCTGGACGCCTATGCAAGGTATTTTGTGAAATTTGTAGAGGCCTATAAGGAGCTGGGTATCCCGGTGTCCATGGTTCATGTACAGAATGAGCCCATGGCGGATCAGAAGTTTCCCTCCTGCCTGTGGCATGGCAGCGATATGAGAGATTTTATCAAAGGATATCTGGGGCCGGCCTTTGAAAAAAGCGGCCTGGGAACCCAGATCTGGCTGGGGACGATAAACGGTCCTTTTGTGGATTTCCGCTGGCCGGGCTACGGCGCACCCTATGAAGAATTTTATGATCAGTTTGCAAATACGATCTTAAGCGATAAGGAGGCCAGAAAATATCTGACCGGAGTAGGCGTGCAGTGGGGCGGAAAGCATCAGCTGGAGCAGATCGAGGCGAGTTTCCCGGAAATGCGTATCATGCAGACGGAAAGCGAGTGCGGAGACGGGAAAAATGAATGGGAGCAGGCGGAATATATTTACTTCCTGATGTATTGATACAGTGGTTGACTTTATGCGATATTTATGTAAATATAAAATAAGATTTTGTATTTGCATAATATAATATTTTTTTTACATGCTAATTAGGGGAGGAAAATCCGCTGAACGCAAAGAAACCGTATTTTGCTCCGCAAAACAAGTAGGAGGACTGCTATGTATATAGAAAGGACCATAGAGCCAACCATCAAAAAAATAAGTGAAACATTTCCCGTATTAATAGTAACAGGGCCAAGGCAGGTAGGAAAAACGACACTGTTAACCCGGCTGGCGGATCCAAATAGAAAAATTGTTTCCCTGGATAATCCGACTATACGTGCATTTGCCAGGAGCGATCCTGAAATGTTCCTGCAAAGGTATGCCCCTCCCGTATTAATAGATGAGGTACAGTATGCGCCTGAATTATTGGACTATATTAAGGGATATGTGGACAGGAAGAAAACATGCGGAGATTTTTGGCTGACCGGTTCACAGACCTTTCATATGATGAAAAAAGTGACGGAGTCTCTGGCCGGCAGGGCAGGGATTGTAAAAATGCAGGGACTTAGCAACAGTGAAATACGCGGGAAACATTTTGCACCGTTTCAGGTTGACATTCCGGAACTGATGAATCGTATGAGTGATACGGAGCCTATGAATATCACACAGATATTTTCCCGTATTTATAAAGGCGCTATGCCACGCTTATATGAAAATGAAAATGTTGATAAAGAACAATATTATGAATCTTATCTGGAGACATATATCAGCCGCGATATCAAAGACCTGACTCAGGTTGCGGATGAATTGAGTTTCCTTAATTTTATGACAGTTGTCGCAGCGCGTACCGCAACAAATGTTAATTATGAAGCTTTGGCGGGCGAGGTTGGAGTTTCAGCGCCCACAGTGAAGCAGTGGATGTCCATATTGGTTTCTTCCGGCCTGGTTGCATTAATCCCTGCATATTCCAATAATGCTCTGAAGCGTGTCATCAAGGCCCCGAGAATGTATTTTCTGGATACCGGATTATGTTCCCATCTGACAAGATGGAGCAGTGCGGAGGTTATGGAGCGCGGTGCCATGGACAGGCAGTTTTTTGAAACCTGGGTGGTGTCTGAAATATACAAAAGTTATATAAATGCCGGAAAGAATCCGCCGCTCTATTTTTACAGGGACAGCAATAAGAAAGAAATTGATTTGATTATTTATCAGGATGGAATTGTAAGTCCGGTGGAAATAAAGAAAGGCTCGGCACCTAAGGATGCTGTTAAGAATTTTTCTGTTCTGAATCCGATAGAAGAGGAGGCTGCTTCGGAGGATGTATTTTCAGGGACAGCGCATCTGAAAACAAAAGTTGGCACCGGCGCGGTAGTATGTATGCCGCCTGATTTAATTCCTGTTGATCAGAAAAACTGGTATGTGCCGGCATGGATTATTTAGACGGAGCTGGAAGATGGGGCACATTTTGTACAGGCGGATTCCGCCTGCAATAAAAAATTTATAAAACTGCCTGTGGAAAAATGCGCGGGCATAATCAGGGAGCCTGGATGCAGGCTCTCTTTTATATTCAGGCAACTTATGGTTGCGAAAAAGAACTTTCAAAATGATGGTAAGTAAAACACCTTCTGTGTATAATAATCAGTAACAGTTCAGGACAGCGGAAATAATTACTAAAAAAGGGAGGTTTGCTGATGAAGTTGGCAGAGAAGATTATGGAATTAAGAAAAGCAAACGCTATGACGCAGGAGGAACTTGCTTCCATCTGTAATGTGAGCAGGCAGTCTATTTCTAAATGGGAGGCGGATATAGCATTGCCGGAAACTGAAAAAATACTGTTATTGGGTAATATATTTCATGTTTCTATGGATGTGTTATTAAAGGATGAGCTGACATTAGGAGAGGTTAAAGAGGTGCATAGCTGCGGAACCAATGCTGTTCAAGGGAAAAAGAAGGAAATATATGAGGGCGTATTGATAAAGGAAAGCGTAAATGACGAGAATATTATTGATTTTTTAAATATCCACAAGATTGAATTATGGAATACAGGCGGAAAACCGAAATACTGGACAGCTCTTTTTTTTACCAGTGATAAGCAGGATTTGCCGGAACAAATGGCCAAAGTTATGGTTTCGGATACGGAAGGTGGTCAAAATTGGTTCGTTGATTTCAAAGCCGGAAATGAGAAATATATCGTATTCAAAGATAAAATATTAAAATACCGGATCGGTAACCAATCTGAGAAAGAAAATGTATGTGCTGAATGTCGCAAAATGGGTATTTCCGATGGAGAAATGAATTGGTCAGAATAGGAGAGCCGGCATGAGAGTAATATTAACATCAGCGGGGTTGGAAACAGAAGAGATTAAAGAGTGTTTTGTGAAAATGACAGGAAAAAAGATGGCAAACGTAAAGGCATTATTTATTCCGACAGCCGCCATAGATGCAGGAGCAATAGAAGTGTTGCCGAAATGGAATGGTAATCGGTGTGAGTGCAGGGAGCCTTCTTTTCTCTAATAATTTAGCTGGTAACTTGGGGTTAATAAATACAAAATTAGATGTACATTGTCAAGAAGGAGAGACGAGAGGTAAGTTAGCATATCCCTTAAAGGACAATGTGAGATTAACAAATACCTGTGCACTTGTTGTGCGGGCATTATCAGATGAATTAGAGATAATCGGCGAATAGGAAGACGAACAATGTTTGAAGGATTTAATGAGTCTACAATAGGGTATTATCAGGCAATCAGAAAAGATAATTGTAAAAATACGCATAAAGAAAATAAAATGCTATACTTTGATGGTGTAAAATATCCGCTGGAAGAATTGTATTCTGAACTGTATCGATATTTCAGTAAAGCAGACGGGGATTTGCTGGGTAATAAGAGACAATGTATCTCTTCTGCATATAACGACGCACGATTTTGCAGGGATGCTCCGGTTAAGGAGTATTTTTACATACGATTTAAGCTGGACAAGGTGAATAAAAAGAATGCACCTGGCTTTTTTTCGATGCATCTTTGACAGGGTATAAGTTTGGGTTGAATATCTATAATTCAGATGCAAAAGGTATGGAAAAAATAAGGGAGTATATATTGGATAACAGGAATTTTGCAAAAGGAGTAATTGAAAAGTTTAATGAGTCTGGTTTGCTGGGAGTGCAGGGAGAAAAATATAAAAGAGCATGTTATCCTGAAGAAGATGTGATATTACGGGAGTGGTTGGAGCGCAGGAGAATTTCTTTTGTGCATGAAGATGAATTAAGCGATGTGTTTTTTGGGAGAGATATGCTTGAATGTATGTTAGCTGGATTTGATAGCGTGCAGGATGTGTATTTTATGCTAAAGGAAGCACTGTAATTTAATCATAGGAAAAGGCCTATATTGGAGAATGTTTTCGGGTACGGAACCTGGAAGCGTTCTCTTTTTTAGGTGCGACAGGCTGCATACATTTCTATCAGGTGTAAGTTGGGAATCCAAAATTCTTTTCTGAAAATTCCTTTGCCATATCATCCGTCAGGGCAGTATAGATGGCCGCAGTAATCTTTCTGCATGAATTTTTCAAATTTCGGTACAATAAATGTATAGAAAAAGGAGGTTCAGTGGATGCAGAGAAATTATGTGGAAGAGACGGCCGTAATTACAGAGGAACTGATAGCTGAGTACAAATCATACTTATATAAGGAAGAAAAGAGCAGGAATACCGTCAGCAAGTATATCCGCGATATCCGGGCGTTTTCAGCTTTTATGGACGGCGGGCTGGTCAGAAAAGAAAATATTCTGGCATGGAAGGAAAAACTGCAGGCCACCCACAGCCCGGCCAGCATAAATTCCATGCTGGCTGCAGTAAATGGCTTTTTTGACTGGCTTCAGCTTCCTGAATTAAAGGTAAAACCTTTGAAAATACAAAGGGAAATTTTTTCAAAGCCGGAGAAGGAACTGACACGGACCGAATATTTACGGCTGGTGGAAACCGCGGAAAGAGAACACAGGCACCGGCTGGCGCTCCTTCTGCAGACCATTTGTTCAACAGGGATCCGGGTATCCGAACTGAAATATATTACTGCGGAAGCAGTGAAGACGGGCCGTGCGGCAGTGGACTGCAAGGGCAAAACCCGTATTGTCCTGCTGCCTTCAGAGCTGGTCCGTGTCCTTGGCCGTTATTGCAGCAGTCAGGGGATTGGGAAGGGAATGATTTTCTGTACAAAAAACGGGAAGCCGCTGGATCGGTCGAATATATGGAAAGAGATGAAGAACCTCTGCGAAAGGGCCAAGGTGGAGCCGGACAAGGTATTTCCCCATAACCTGCGTCACCTGTTTGCGAAGGTATATTATGAAATGGAAAAAGACCTGTCAAAACTGGCGGACCTGCTGGGACATGCCAATGTAGCCACCACGCGCATCTATACCATGGAAAGCGGTGTGAAGCATGTTCGGCAGCTCGAACGGATGGGGCTCGTTTTTGCGGGCAAACAAAAACCACATAATGATGATTATGTGGTAACAAACATAACTTAAAATAAAATACATATTAATTTTAGCATGTATAAATGAGAAATACAACTAAATGTAACGGCTGCGGTGAATAAATAAAAAGGAAGTCGTTATGGTAATTGACATTACAAAAAGGCCGGGAAAAGATTTTTTTATCCGGCCTGGTTTACGTATCCATTTAGAGGGGAATATCCGCGCGGAATGTGCGTCAGTTTCTCCGTTTCCTGTTATTTACCACATAATCATCATTATGTAGTGTTCAACGGGCAGTGAGACAGATTCCTCTGCCGCAGATATCAGAGATAAACGGAGGGAGAGACATACATTGAGAAAAACATTACTGGAAAGTTTGTCAAAAAGAGCCGGGCTGACTTTTTTATCAGACCTGCACTATAAACCCTATTGGCCTGATATCTACGATGCACTGAAGGAAATGGAGGCAGAGGATTACACCCTGGAAGAGTGGGAAGAGGCGGCAGAGTATATCCTGGGAAAAGGGGCCGGGCCGTTCGATTCCGCGGTCTGCTATCCTGTATCCTGCAATGTTTGAAGCTGTACTGAAGCCATAAAAAAAGAGTCTGAATCCAGGCTCTTTTTTTTATGGAAAAGACCTTAAACAGAAATTATAAATTTTGTATGAAACGGTTTTGTCGGACGCATATTAATAAAGATATGAAAAAGAAGGAGGTAAAGCTTATGCTTGACCTGTCAAAATTAACAACAGAGTCCCGGAATCCGGATACTATGACGCTGGATGAAATGACTCCGCTGGAAATAGCCCGCACGATGAACCAGGAAGACGAAAAAGTGGTGAAGGCGGTGAAAGAGGTGCTGCCCGAAATAGCCACGGCGATCCAATGGGCGACGGAAAGCCTGGAGGCCGGTGGCAGGATTATCTACCTGGGAGCCGGAACCAGCGGAAGGCTGGGCGTATTGGATGCGGTGGAATGCCCGCCTACCTTCGGCGTGGATCCCTCCCGGGTGGTGGGGCTGATAGCCGGCGGAGAAGGCGCTTTCATAAAAGCGGTGGAAGGTGCGGAGGACAGCCGGACGCTGTGTGAAGAGGATTTGAAAAAACTGGGCCTTACCAGCAAGGATATCGTGATCGGGCTGGCAGCTTCCGGAAGGACGCCCTATGTGATCTACGGCTTGAAATATGCAGCATCCGTCGGCTGCAAAACCGTAGGTATCGCCTGTAATAAAGGTTCGGAGGTGGGCAGACAGGCCCGGCTTGCCATAGAGCCCCAGCCCGGCCCGGAGGTCCTGACCGGCTCCACCCGTCTGAAGGCGGGGACCTGCCAGAAGATGGTGCTGAATATGATTTCCACCGGAAGTATGGTAGGCGTGGGAAAAGCCTATGAAAACCTGATGGTGGATGTGAAGCAGAGCAATGAAAAGCTGGTGGTGCGCGCGCAGAACATCACAATGACGGCCACAGGATGCACAAGGGAAGAGGCGGAGGAAGCGCTGAAGCAGGCAAAGGGACATGTGAAAACTGCAATCACAATGCTTCTCCTACACTGCAGCGCTTCGGAAGCCGCCAGTAAGCTGGAGGCTGCCCACGGCAAAATCAGGGAAGCCCTTAAAACGAGCACCATAAAATGAGTAAAAGCTGAGAAAAGGAGGCTGGCAAATGGATTACAGACAAATCAGCATACAGCTGCTGGAAAAGCTGGGCGGCAAAGAAAATATATCCTCCAATGCCGCGTGCATGACAAGGCTGCGCGTGGGCATCCGGGATATGTCCAGGGTGGATCTGGCAGGCGTCAAAAAGGTGGAGGGCGTTCTTGGAGTTGTGGAGAGCAATACCCTGCAGATCGTGTTCGGGCCGGGGAAGGTAAATAAGGTGCTGGAAGAATTTTACCAGCTGACCGGACTGGCCAAGGGCGTGGCGGAGGATCCGGACGCGGCGCCTGCAAAAAAGGAAAACGTGTCGGATCTGACCCGGGAAAACAAAGAAAAACAGAAGGCAAAGCATGACAAACCGGTACAGCGTTTTTTAAAGAAGATTGCCAATATCTTTGTGGCGCTGCTGCCCGGCATCATAGCAGCCGGCCTGATCAACGGCATCTGCAATGTTATCAATGTCTCCACGGACGGTGCGCTGTCCGGGCTGTGGTGGTATGAATGCATCCGGACCATGGGCTGGGCGCTGTTTGCCTACCTTCCCATACTGGTGGGCTTTAATGCGGCAAGGGAATTCGGCGGCTCCGGCGTGCTGGGCGCAATTGCGGGCACGATGTCCATTGCCAATACAGCAATGCCTCTTCTTGCCACCTTTGACGATAAACAGATAACGCTGCCCTTTACCAACGCTGTTTTCAATCCGGCGGCGGGCGGACTCCTGGCCGCGCTTATCGCAGGAGTTTTCTTCGCTTTCCTGGAAAAACAGATACGCAGGATCATGCCGGATATCATCGATACCTTTATCAGCCCGCTGCTTGTGCTGATAATCGGCGGCCTTGCGGTCCTTCTCATCATCCAGCCTGTGGGCGCCATGCTGACGAACGGGATTTTCACGGTACTTACCTTCGTATATGAAAAGCTGGGCGTGGTGGGCGGTTATATCCTTTCCGCCGGCTTCCTTCCCCTTGTGTCCGTGGGACTGCATCAGGCGCTGACGCCAATCCATGCGCTGCTCAACGATCCGGAGGGCGCAACGAAGGGAATCAACTATCTGCTCCCCATTCTGATGATGGCGGGCGGCGGTCAGGTGGGCGCCGGCATTGCGCTGTATTTAAGGACGAAGAACAAGAAGCTTAAGGGCTACATCCGGGATTCCGTCCCGGTAGGAATTCTGGGAATCGGGGAGCCGATGATGTATGCGGTCACCCTTCCGCTGGGCCGTTCGTTTCTGACGGCCTGCCTTGGTTCAGGCTTTGGCGGCGCGGCGGCGGCCCTGTTCCATCTGGGCGCCATTTCCCAGGGAGTATCCGGACTGTTCGGCCTTCTCATTGTCCAGCCGGGGCAGCAGATGGGCTTTGTGGTATCCATCGCGATCGCTTATGCGGGCGGCTTTCTGCTGACCTATTTTTTCGGCGTGGATGAGGACCGGATCAATGAAGTATATGGAGACTGATGGGAATCCCGGCCAGGGAACAGATTTGGAGCAAGGGAAATATTATGAATACAGGAATTTCGCTGTACTTTTCAACCGGAGCGGCAAAAAATGAGGAAATAATCCGTAAGGCGTCGGCCTGCGGCGTGAAATATGCCTTTACTTCGCTCCATATCCCGGAGGAAAACGGGGTGGAATACAAAAAGGATATCCGGCGCATGCTGAAGTGCTGTTTTGAGGGAGGCCTGCAGCTGATTGTGGATGTGGGGCCGGAAACGCTGGAAAAGCTCGGCGTTTCCAGGATAGAGGAGCTGGAAAATACCGGGATTACCCATGTCCGTCTGGATTACGGCTTTTCACCACAGGAAACGGTCCGCATTGCGGAAAAATTTCATGTGGTATTTAACGCTTCCACCATTACGGAGGAAGACATCCGGGCATGGAAGGCGGCCGGGGCGGATTTTACCCGCTTTACCGCCTGTCATAACTTTTATCCGAAGCAGTTCACCGCACTTTCCCTGGAGAGTGTACGGGAAATAAACCGGCGGCTACGCTGTCTCGGTTTTGACACCATGGGCTTTGTGCCCGGGAATAAGGAGCTGCGGGGGCCGCTTCAGGAAGGGCTTCCTACGGTGGAGGAGCATCGGGGGCGGCGGGACGAGGTGCTTTTAAATATGCTGGAGCTTTTCTATGAAGGGATGTGCGGTACGGTTCTCATCGGCGATGTGGATGTCTGGGAAAAAGACTGGGAGGATATAGCGGCGCTGAGTCAAAATTATGTGCAGCTGCGGGCAAAAATACGTCCGGAATATTCTTTTGTCCGAAACATCATTCACCACGACCGGCCGGATTCCAGCGATCTGGTGTTCCGTTCCCAGGAATCCAGGCAGTACAGGCAGCAGATACTGCCGGAAGGAATCTGTGAACGGCCCGCCGGCAGCATCAGCCTTTCCAATGAAAAATACCGGCGGTATATGGGAGAGCTGGAGGCGGCCCGCGTGGATTTGCCCGCAGATGAGCGGCTGAATATCATCGGACAGGTGGCGCCGGAGCATTTACGGTATCTTTCCTGTATCAGACAGGGGCTTGGCATAAAATTTGTCTGAGCAGTACCCTGTTGCAAAAAGTACAAGAAAAAAGTTTAAAGAAAGGATTGCGGCATGGGCGGTAGTCGTATATAATACGAAGTAATGCAGTGAAATACCCGGCCGCAGATGCGGCATGCCTGGAAGCACGGGTATTTTCCCCGCGGCGGCCTGACAGAGGTTTTGTTTGTCAGGCATCCGGCGGGAATAAGAGAAAATGAAGAGGTGCCCCGGACGGCAGCAGCCGTGCTCCGGGGATAATAGGGAAAGGGGTGTAATTCCCCTGCGGTCCCGCCGCTGTAACGGACGAGCCGTATCTTACAGAAACCGTAATCCATAAATCCATGAGGATTTTGGTGTTACGCAACTCCACTGGGAAACCGGGAAGGAAAGATACGGTAAGGACTCCGAAGCCAGAAGACCTGCCCTTCATGAAGAATGCATCGGTTACGAGCGATGGCCGGGTGCAAAAGGAAGTGCTTTTTTATCTGAGAAGGATGAAAGGCCTGCTTTTTAGTACCGGTTTTTGCGCGCGTGGAGGCGGCAGAAAACGGTACTTTTTTTATGGCTGTTTTGCGCGGCTGTAAGTGCTTAACAGCAGCTTTTAAAAAACTTCCGGTCGCTCACGGGGATGGAGAAGGACATTGGAGAAAATAAGAAAAAGAGGGATTTTGGCGGTCAGCTTCGGCACAAGCTATGAAGACAGCTGCAGGCAGACCATAGGGGCGCTGGAAGAGGATTTTGCGGAGAATTTTCCCGGAATACCGGTGAAAAGGGCATTTACCAGTTCCGTTATCATGCGGATCTGGGAAGAGCGGGGAGTACATATTCCGGATGTGCAGGACGCGCTGCGGGAACTGGCGGCGGATGGGATTGAGGAGGTTCTTATCCAGCCCACCCATTTACTGGCGGGAGAAGAGTATGAAAAGCTGTGCGCCCAGGCGGAGAGCCTGCGCGGAAGCTTTCGCCGGATGGACATCGGCGCGCCGCTATTGCATACGGAGGAGGATCTGCACAGAGTTGCAGATTTTTATGCCAATCATTTTCCAAGAGAAGAGGGCGAAGCCCTGGTCCTGATGGGACATGGCTCCCAGCATGAAAATAATGTGGTTTATACCAGGCTGCAGGAGCTGTGGGCACAGATGGAGTGCGGGGACGTATTCCTGGGAACCGTGGAAGCGAAGCCCGATCTGGAGGACGTGACAAGTCAGCTGGAAAAGAGCGGTTTAAAAAGGGCGGTGCTGACACCCCTGATGCTTGTGGCAGGAGACCATGCCCATACGGATATGGCGGGCGCACAGGAAGGCAGCTGGAAAAGCGTCCTGGAGGGGAAAGGCTTTGAGGTACGCTGCATAGTAAAAGGGATGGGGGAATACCCGGAGATCAGGAGCCTTTATGTAAGACATTTGAAGCAGCTGGAGGAAGCCTGCCGGGGCGTCCTTTACGGGGTGAGCGTAGGGCCGGGGGATCCGGAGCTGCTTACGCTGAAGGCCGTCCGGCTCATACAGGAATGCCCGGTGCTGGCGGTTCCCCGCACCAAAGGGGAAAATACCCTGGCGCTCTCCATTGCAAGGCAGGCGGCGGATTTAACGGGAAAACAGATCGTTTATACGGATTTTCCCATGTCCCGTGACAGACAGGTGCTGGAAGATAATTATGAGAAAATCGCCGAACAGCTTGCCGCGTACCTGAAGGACGGGCTGAATGTGGCAATGCTGAATATCGGGGATATTTCCATCTATTCCACTTTTTCCTATGTGGCCCGGAAAGCGGCGCAGGCGGGCTTCCCGGTGAGAGTATGCGCAGGGGTTCCCTCCTTCTGCGACATTGCGGCGAAAACCGGAAAACCTCTGGTTTCCGGCACCCAGCCGTTAATGGTAATCCCGGCAGGATGCGGGGATTTGGAAAGCTATCTCCCCCTTCAGGGCACCAAGGTGCTGATGAAAAGCGGCGGTAAGCTGGGAAAGATACGGAAGTACCTGCACGAGAACGGGCTGGTAAAGGACGCCCTGATTGCCAGCGACTGTGGACTGCCGGGAGAGCGCTTCGTACAGGCCTCTGCCGCAGCGGCGGAGGAAAAGAGCAGCTATTTTACCACGATTATTATCCGTCCGGAGCCAAACTGAGCACGGAGAAGGGAAAGGCATTGCTGGAACAATATGTATATAAAAACAGGAAGAAGCTAAGATGCGGCTATACTACAGGATCCTGTGCGGCAGCGGCCGCAAAGGCGGCGGCGCAAATGCTGCTTGGCGGGCAAAGGACGGAAACCGTGGAGCTTGTGACGCCGTCCGGCCAGAAGCTTCTTCTGGATGTGGAAGAAATTTTACAGGAAAAGGAACGGGTATCCTGCGCCATACGAAAGGACAGCGGGGACGATCCGGATATTACCAACGGGATCCTTATTTTCGCTTCCGTGGAAAAAGCAGAGGATGGTTTCCGGCTGGAAGGCGGCACAGGCGTGGGCAGAGTCACGCTCCCCGGACTGGATCAGCCGGTGGGGGAGGCCGCCATCAACACGGTGCCGCGGCGGATGATAACCCGGGCGGTGGAGGATATCTGCGCGCAGTACGGCTATACCGGCGGCATCCGTGTCCTGATTTCCATGCCTGAGGGCGTGCGGCTTGCCGTCAGAACCTTCAACCCCAGGCTGGGAATTGAGGGCGGGCTTTCCATCCTGGGAACCACGGGGATTGTGGAGCCTATGAGCGAGGCGGCGCTGCTTGACACCATTGAAGTGGAAATGAAGCAGAGGGGCGGCGCAGGGATGGAAAAAAATCATTCTCACCCCGGGAAACTACGGAATGGATTTTCTGAAGGAGGCGCTGCATCTGGATCAGGAAAAAAGCGTGAAATGCAGCAATTATATCGGGGAAGCTCTGGATAAGGCAGTGGAAACCGGCTTTGAAAGCGTTCTCCTGGTAGGGCATATCGGCAAGCTGGTGAAGCTGGGAGCCGGCGTAATGAAACACCCATTCCCGCTGGGCGGATGCCCGTCTGGAAACCCTTGCTTCCTGTGCGATTCTGGCCGGGGGCGAAGCAGGGACGGCAGCGGCGCTGCTGCGCTCCAATACGACGGAGGAGGCGCTGGAAATCCTCCGGGAAAAAGGCCCTTTTGAAGAAACCATGGCGATCCTGCTGGAAAAAATAGCAGGCCATCTGGAACACCGCACCGGCGGAAGCATACAGACAGAGGCGGTGGTTTTTTCCAATAAATTCGGTATCCTGGGGAAAACGCCCGGAGCGGACAGCCTGCTTTCCCGGCTGCAGCAGGAAAACGGATGGGAACTGCAGTAAACGGAACCGGGAACAAAATGATGAGAAAACCAATGGAGAGGTAGAAGGATATGGTATATTTTGTGGGAGCAGGTCCGGGAGCGCCGGATTTAATTACAGTCCGGGGGCAGGAACTGCTGAAACGGGCGGATATTATTATTTATGCAGGCTCCCTGGTGAATGCGCAGCTGCTGAAGGCGGCGCCTGCGTGCTGTCTGATTTACAACAGCGCCGTCATGACACTGGAGGAAGTGGTGGAGGTCATGGTGCAGGGCGAACGGGAAGGAAAAAACATCGTCCGCCTGCACACCGGGGATCCCAGCCTGTATGGAGCCATCCGGGAACAGATGGATCGGCTGGAGGAAGCCGGCATAGCCTTTGAGGTCTGTCCCGGCGTCAGCAGCTTTTGCGGCGCTGCGGCCTCCCTGCAGGCGGAGTATACGCTTCCCGGCGTCTCTCAGACGGTGATCATCACCCGGATGGAGGGACGTACCCCGGTGCCGGAGAGGGAGCGGCTGAGAAGCCTGGCAGCCCATGGAAGCACTCTTGTCCTTTTCCTGAGCACAGGACTTTTAAAGCAGGTAAGGGAAGAGCTTCTGGCGGGCGGCCTTTCCCCGGATACCCCCTGCGCGGTCTGCTACAAGGTGACCTGGGAGGATGAAAAAATCCTGCGCGGTACATTGAAGCAGCTGCCGGAGCTTGCCGAAGCAGCCGGCGTCCGGAAAACGGCGTTGATTGTTGTGGGAGAGGTCCTGGGTACGGATTATGAGCTTTCCCGCCTGTATGCCGCTGATTTTTCCACGGAATTCAGGCAGGCGCGCAGGGGAGAGGACGGGAATACATAATGAAAGCGGCGATTATTTCCTTTACGGCAAGGGGAGCCCTGAAAAACAGGGAACTGGCTGCCCTGCTGCGCAAAAAACTCTCCTGTACAGGCTATTCCTTCTATAAATACGCGCTGGAGGGACAGACGGCATTCCGGGAGGTGAGCAGCCTGACGGAAGCCCTGTTTTCTTCCTGCGGGCTTCTTATCTTTATCGGTGCCGCAGGAATCGCCGTGCGTGCCATAGCGCCTTTTTTGAAAGAAAAGGATCGGGATCCGGCGGTGCTGGTGATGGATGAACATGCGGTGCATGTGGTTTCCCTGCTGTCCGGGCATCTGGGAGGCGGTAACGACTGGTGCCGGCAGGTTGCCCTGCTCACAGGCGCCGAGCCGGTGATTACCACCGCGACGGATTTAAACGGCGTATTTGCGGTGGATCTTTTTGCCAGGGATAACGGGCTTTTTATTGAAAAACGGGAGCGGATAAAGGAAGTCTCCGGCAGGCTGCTGCATGGGGGAAAGGTGGGGTTTTACAGTGAACTGCCCTGGGAGGGCGAGCTTCCGGAGCTGCTTGTGCCGTGTGAAAAGGGCGGGGATGGCCTGCTGCGGCCCCGTTTCGCAGAAGAAGGGGAAAAAGGAGACAGCGGCCTGCCGGAATGCGGCATTGTTATTGCAGCCCAGCCCCAGGCCGTCCGCTTCCCGGTTACCTGCCGGCTGTTCCCGAAAGATCTGACAGTGGGTATCGGCTGCAGAAAGGGAAGGAGCGGAGCGGAACTTTCAGAATATCTGCAGACGGTATTTCAGAAATTCGATCTGGATAAAAGGAGGATTGCCCGTTTCGCCTCCATCAGCCTGAAGGAAAAGGAGGCTGGTATCCTGGAGCTGGCATTTGCGGAAAGGGCGCCCTTCCTTACGTTTACCGCACAGGAGCTGGAAGCGGTTCCTGGGAAGTTTGAAGCGTCCGGGTTCGTCAGGAAAACGGTGGGCGTGGATAATGTCTGCGAACGGGCGGCGGTTCTGGGAAGCGGCGGCGGAAGGCTCCTTGTGCCCAGGCAGGCGGCCGGGGGCATTACCATAGCGGCGGCGCAGCGTATGCCGGTTATCCGTTTTTACAGAAATGACAAAGGTAACTGAAAAGGAGAGGAAACGATGTTATATATAGTAGGCTTTGGCCCGGGGGGCTATGAAACCATGACTGTGGAAGCTGTCCGGGCGCTGGAGGACAGCGATCTGATTGTGGGCTATACCACCTATGTGGATCTGATCCGTCCCTGGTTTCCGGAAAAGGAATTTCTGGCAACGGCCATGAAGCAGGAAAAGGAGCGGTGTCTTCTTGCAATCCAAAAGGAAGAGGACGGCAGAAAGGTGGCGCTGGTATGCAGCGGTGACAGCGGAATTTACGGCATGGCAAGCCTGGTATATGAGCTGGCGGCCCGGGACGAAGCGCTGATGAAGCGGATACGGGTGATTCCGGGAGTAACGGCGGCAGCCAGCGGGGGCGCGCTGCTGGGTGCGCCGCTGTCTCATGATTTTCTCACGGTCAGCCTCAGCGATCTGCTCACCCCTCTGGAAGTGATAAAAAAGAGGATCCGCTGCGCCGCACAAAGTGACACCGTAATCTGTATTTATAATCCATCCAGCAGAAAAAGAGGCGATTATCTGCGCATGGCCTGTGAAATAGCGCTGGAATATCTTTCCCCGGATACCGTGTGCGGCTATGTGAAGAACATAGGCCGGGAAGGGGAGGAAGCTGCAGTGCTCACCCTGGAAGAGCTGCGGGATACCCAGGTGGATATGTTTACCACAGTTTTTATCGGAAACAGCCATACCAGGAATATTCACGGCAAAATGGTAACGCCCAGAGGATACCGTCTGGAAGAAGAAGCGGCGGCCGCGCAGGAGAGAACATGATACAGAAGGTGATGCTGTTTGCAGGAACCACGGAAGGAAGGCTGCTGTGCGAATTCCTGTCAGAAAAAAATATTACGGCCTGCGTCTGCGTGACCACGTCCTATGGAGAGCAGCTGCTTCCTTCCGGGGAAAATATGGAAATCTGCACCGGCGCTCTGGATCGGGCGCAGATGGAAAAAAGATTAAGTTCCTTCCGTCCCCAGCTGGTGATAGATGCCACCCATCCGTACGCCAGGCTGGCCACGGAAAATATACGCGCCGCCTGCGGGTTTTTAAACCTTCCTTATATCCGTGTTGTGCGGGAATCCTGCGGGGAAGAAAAAAACGGGGCGGAAACGGCCGTGGCGGCAGGAGAGACCGCAGGGACGGAAATAACCGCGGAGCCGGAAAAAACCACAGGGCTGACAAAAAACGCGGGGCCGGGAAAAAACGCATGGCCGGAAAAAACCACAGGGCCGGAAATAACCGATATAACGCAGAAAATCGGCGGCCAGGAAGAAAGCCGCCTGCTGACGGAAGCGGACAGCATGGAAGAGGCCGCAAAGCTGCTGGAAAAAATGGAAGGAAACATTCTTGTTACCACAGGAAGCAAGGAGCTGGAAGCGTTGCGGGGGCTGCCCGGGTTTGCCAAGCGTATTTTTGCAAGAATCCTGCCGCAGCCTGAAATGGTGCAAAAATGCATGGAAATGGGACTTTCCGGGAGACATATTATCTGTATGCAGGGGCCTTTTTCCGAAGAGATGAATTATGCCATGCTGCGTGAAACGAATGCCCGGATCTTGCTGACCAAGGAATCCGGGGCCGCGGGAGGCTTCCCGGAAAAATTGCGCGGTGCGAAAAGGCGGGCGCGGGAGAAAGCCCGTAGTTGTGGTAAAGCGGCCGGTGGAGGAAGGAGAGACTGTTCAGTGGAGAGTAGAGGTGCACTGCTCAAAACGGCGGCCAGGATACCGGCTCTGATGGCAGGCCGGATAACAGCCAGGCCCTCCTTCCCGGCAACACACCGGCGGCTGTGCAAAATGGCGGTGGGAACACCGTTCCCTGCCTCCGGCAGAACATCAGCATCCTGGGAATCGGCATGGGCTCTGCAGACAACATGACTGAGGGCGTAAAAAAGCTGCTTTCCCGGGCCGGCCTGGTGGCAGGCGCCGGAAGAATGCTGGACGCCTGCGGACTTACGGAGGGAACGGCGGACGGCAGGCGGGTTCTTTGTGCCTGGGAGCCGGACATCATCTGCCGGGCAATCGAGGAGAGCGGGAAACTGGAACTGGCTGTATGCGATGTCGGGCGACAGCGGTTTTTACAGCGGGACGAAGAAGCTTCTGCAGGCATTGGAGGCTTACCGGGAACAGATGAAAGGCCGGCGGGAGGTCACATCCATGTGGAGCCCGGAATTTCCTCCCTGTCCTATTTCGCATCCAGACTGCAGATCGCCTGGGAGGATGCAAAGATTTTAAGCTGCCATGGGAAAGAAGAGAATCTTCTGGCCGCTGTAGCAGGCCACCGGAAAACCTTTGTCCTGACGGAAGGGCAGACCGGGGAAATCTGCGCTGAGCTGACGGCAGGCGGCCTGGGGGATACCCTGGTGTATGAGGGAACCAATCTTTCAGGCCCCGGCGAAAGAATTCAAATATCCGGCTAGGGAGTACCGCCGCGAAGGGAAGGACGGGCTTACCGTACTCTTTTTAATCAATGACAGATACGGCCGGTTTCCTGTCACGGGAATCCCTGAGGAAAGCTTTCTGCGCGGCAGGGTGCCTATGACCAAAAGCGAGGTGCGTTCCGTCATATTGAGCAAGCTTTCGGTAAAAGAAGAGGATATCGTCTATGATTGTGGGGCAGGGACCGGCTCTGTTTCCGTGGAACTGGCGCTGGCCGCCGGAAAAGGACGGGTATACGCCGTGGAATGCGATCCGGAGGGCATTGAACTGATACGCCGTAACGGGGAAAAATTTGGCTGCTGCAATCTGACTGCAGTGGAAGGGATGGCGCCCCAGGTTCTGGAAGGGCTGCCCGCGCCGGACGCTGTTTTCATCGGCGGCACCAAAGGAAGGCTTTCCGGTATCCTGGAAGCGCTGCGGCAAAAGAAGAAGCCCATGCGGATTTGCCTGAGCGCCGTGACGCTGGAAACGGTATCGGAGGCGCTTGGCTGCGTGGAAAGCTTCCATTTACAAGGGTAGGGCGCCTGCCAGCCGTAGCGGGCAGGCTGCAGCCGATAGGAGGGCTGCATATGCTGAAGGCGCAGAATCCTATTTTTCTCATATGGGGGGATCTGACGGAATGAAAAACAGAGAAGAAAATCAGCCCATGCGTACGCAGACAGATGGAGCCTGTTCCCGTAAACGGCAAATGGAGGGAGCTTCCGGCTGTCCCCGCATCCTGATAGCCGGAACCGGAAGCGGCTGCGGAAAAACGACGCTGACCTGCGGTATCCTGTACGGGCTTTTACAGAGGGGACTGCATCCCTGTGCCTGTAAATGCGGCCCCGATTATATTGACCCCATGTTTCACAGCCGGGTGCTGGGAGTGGAAACCGGAAATCTGGACAGTTTTTTTACGGACAGAGAAACCATGCGGAGGCTGCTTGCCCGGGGAAAAGGGGATCTGTGTGTGATTGAGGGCGTCATGGGGTATTATGACGGCTGTGGTTTTACGGAAAAAGGAAGCGCGAGCGAAATCGCGGCGCTGACACAAACGCCGGTGATTCTCACGATTAACGCCAGAGGGATGAGCCGCTCCGTGCTGGCGGTGTTGCGCGGATTCCTGGCAGCCCAGACAGAGCAGAACATCCGTGGTGTGATTTTTAACCAGCTTCCGGCAAAGCTGTATCCGGATATCCGCAGGGAGGCCGAGGCCATGGGCGTACGCGCGCTGGGCTATCTGCCCCGCATTCCGGGGGCGGCTTTTGAAAGCAGGAAGCTGGGACTGGTAACTCCGGATGAAATCCAGGGCTTCCGGAAAAAACTGGGGCTTTTATACGAAACCATGCGGGAAACCATTGACTGGGACGGCATTCTTGCGCTGGCGAAGGAGGCGCCGGTTTTCGCCTGCATTCCGGAGGAAAAGGACGGCCCTGACGGCCGGGGCGTTAAAATAGCGGTGGCAAAGGATGAAGCCTTCTGCTTCCTCTATCGGGATAACCTGGAATTTTTAAAGGCCCTTGGCTGTGAAATCCTTTTTTTCAGCCCGCTGCGGGAGAAAGAAATTCCGGAAGGGGCGGACGCGCTGATTTTAAACGGCGGCTATCCGGAGCTGCATGCGGCGGCCCTGGAGGCAAATACGGCCATGCGGCAGGCGGTATACAGGGCGGTAAAGGACGGCATGCCCGTGATTGCGGAATGCGGCGGTTTCATGTATCTGCATGAACGGCTGCAGGGGGAAGACGGCAAAGAATACGGGATGGCAGGCGTACTGCACGGAGAATGCCATAAGACCTCCGGGCTTGCGAGATTTGGTTATATTACCATGGAAGCGGAAAAGGACAACCTGCTCTGCCCCGCCGGAGGGACGCTGAAGGCCCACGAATTCCATTACTACGACAGCACACTTTTGCCGGATGCTTTTACGGCCAAAAAGGCCGGTGGATCGGCCTGCTGGAAGGCGGGCGTGGCGGATAAACGGATGTATGCGGGCTTTCCGCACCTTTACTTTTACGGGAACAAAGAGGCGGCTTACGCATTTGTGAGGGCGGCGAAGGAATATGGCCATAGAGCGGGTATTTAAGCCATTGCAGACTAGGGGGAGAACAGGGAGGCAACCAGATAAAAAGATGGAGACAGAAACAGAAAGGTATCTGAACAGCTGTAAAGAACGAATACGGGGGATTGATGAACGAGCATGGAAAGCCGCCAGGCGGCATTGGAACGGGATTGCCAAGCCGCTTTACGGGCTGGGGCTTCTGGAGGATGCGCTGGTGCGCATTGCCGGGATCCAGGGAACGGAAAATCTGTCCCTGGAAAAGAAGGCGGTGGCTGTCATGTGTGCGGATAACGGCATCATTGAAGAGGGAGTATCCCAGAGCGGCCATGAGGTGACGACGGTGGTGACCGGAAATATCGCCAGGGGGCTTGCCAGCGTCAACCGGATGGCCGCCTGCGCCGGGGCGGATGTTTACCCTGTGGATGTGGGAATGAAGGAAACAATAGAAGCGGGAAACCTTCTGCACAGGAAGACAAGAAACGGCACCCGCAATTTTTCCAGGGAGCCTGCCATGGAGGAAGCCGAAATGCTGGCGGCGATCCGCGCGGGTGTGGAGACTGCAAAGATGCTCGGCCGGAAGGGATACCATATTGTGGCGCTTGGGGAAATGGGGATCGGGAACACCACCACAAGCAGCGCAGTGGCTTCCGTGCTTCTGGAACGCCCGGCGGAGCAGGTCACCGGCCCGGGAGCCGGCCTGGACCAGGAAGGCGTACGGCATAAGGCACAGGTCATAGCCTCCGCCGTCGCCGCTTATGGGCTGCGAAAGGATGAGACGCTCCGCACCCTGCAGACTGTAGGAGGCTTTGACCTGTGCGCGCTGGCCGGCGTGTGTATCGGGGGCGCTGTCTATGGGCTTGCGGTGGTGCTGGACGGGCTGATTACCTCGGTGGCCGCCCTGGCGGCGTGCAGGCTGATTCCGGAGGTACGGGATTACCTGCTGGCGTCCCATCTGGGAAAGGAGCCTGCCATGGCCGCGATTCTGGAAGAGCTGGGGCTAAAGCCCATAATTTTTGCTAAGCTGGCGCTGGGGGAAGGAACGGGAGCCGTATCCTTTTTCCCTCTTCTTGATATGGCATATCAGGTATACCGGGAAAATGCGACCTTTGAGGAGCTGGACATGGACGCCTATCAGGATTACGGCGCGGGAAAGGGGCCGGAATGCTGATCCTGGTAACGGGAGGAAGCGGAAGCGGCAAATCTGCCTTCGCAGAACAGAAAGCCGTTTCCCTTGCTGCCGGGGGAGAGCTTGTATACCTTGCCACCATGCAGGTATATGGCGAGGAAGGAAAAAAGAAGGTGGAGCGCCACAGACAGCTGCGGCGCGGCAAAGGCTTTGAAACCATAGAACGGCCTGTCCGGGTGGACAGGGCGGAGCCGGGAGAGGATGCCACGGTGCTCCTGGAATGCATGAGCAACCTGATGGCAAATGAAATGTTTTCCCCGGATCCTCCGGAAGAAAAGGAAGGAGGCGGGGAAGAAGCCTGGCGCCGTATTCTGCGCCAGATCGAAGTATTGTACTCCAAATGCCGCCATCTGGTGATTGTGACGGGGGAAGTATTTTCTGACGGCGCTGCCTACGAAGAAGGCACCCTGGATTATATCCGCCAGCTGGGAGAGGTGAACTGCCGCCTTGGCAGGAAGGCAGAGGAGGTCTGGGAAGTGGTGTACGGAATTCCTCTGTCGCTGAAAAAAGGCGGAGAACAGGAAAAAATCAGGCAGATTTGCAGACAAAACTGTGAAATGCAGGAGGAACAGGCATGAAGAAAATAAAATCCATCGGCAGCTCCTTTGCCATTGCGTTTTCCATGTATTCCAAAATCCCCATGCCCCAGGCGGAATGGTCGGAGGAAAACCGGAAATATGTCATCTGTTTTTTCCCGTTGGTGGGAGCTGTGGCAGGTGCGTTATGCTATGCCTGGTACAGGCTGTGCGGGGGTATCAATGCAGGAGCTTTCTTCTATACGGCCGGCATGGCGGCCATTCCGCTGTTTCTTACGGGTGGCATCCATGTGGACGGCTTTATGGATACCATGGATGCCCTGCATTCCTACAGGGATCGGGAGGAAAAGCTGCGGATACTGAAGGATTCCCATATCGGCGCTTTTGCGGTCATTTGTCTGCTGGGGTATTACCTTACTTATCTGGGAGGCATATCCGAGCTGAAAAGTGACAGGGCGGTCCTGTGCTTCTGCCTTGGCTTTCTGCTGTCCAGAACGCTGAGCGGCCTGAGCCTGGTTTATTTTCCCGCGGCGAAAAAGGAAGGGCTTCTTTATGCGTTCTCCTCCACCGCCCATAAAAGGTGTGTCCGCCTGGTCCTGCTTTTCCTGCTGGCTGTTTGTCTGTTGGCCCTGCTTTTTGTATCCCCGGTGGGAGGAGCGCTTGCCGCGGCTGGGAATCTGGCGGTATTCCTGTGGTACAGGCATATGTCACAGAAGGAATTCGGAGGTATCACAGGGGATCTGGCAGGCTGTTTTCTGCTGTGCGCCGAATGGATGAGCGCCGTGATACCTGCCGTATTATGCCTGCTGCAGGTTTTGTAGGGGAATTGTAGCTTGTAACGTCAGGTCACAGCTTTACTGCTGATTGTAAGAATGCGGATTCGGGCTGCCGGCCAAGGGAAGCCTGGAAGCGCGGATGGGGAGCCAGGGAGTTAAAATGGAAGTTTATATCGGAGGAAGGGCACAGGGAAAGCTTGCCTTTGTGAGGGGAAAATATCCGCAAAAGACAAAAATCGCAGATGGTAAATATGCTGCGCAGGAGGAGTGCCTGCGGGCAGAAATTATCGATCATTTTCATCTGTATCTGGGCCGTTTCGGGGCAGATGCAGCCGCCGCCCTGCGTTCGGCGGAACGTATCTGCCGGGAAAATCCGGAAGTGATAATTATCTGCGATGAGATCGGCTGCGGCATTGTGCCGCTGGAAAAAAGCGACAGGGATTACAGGGAAAACGTGGGCCGGATCATGTGCAGGGTAGTGGAACGGGCAGAGCATGTGGAGCGCCTTATCTGCGGCATACCACAGCGCCTGAAGTAAAGCTGCAGCGTTTCGTCAGCCCGCGCATTGGCCGGGCTGACCGTATGAAAGTGATTCAGGAGTGCCAAAATCCTATCTCTTAAGGCGATTTGGGATGGGTTTGGCAGTAACTGTGAAGCTGCCAAACAGAGGAGGAAACACATGATCAGGAAGCTCATACTCATCCGCCACGGCATGACGGCGGGGAACAGGGAAAAAAGATATATCGGCATGACGGACGAGAAGCTGTGTCCCATAGGGCGGGTAGCATTGAACCAGGAGAAAAAACGGGACCTGTATCCCGCTGCGGATCTCCTTTTTTCAAGCCCGCTCGTTCGCTGCCTGGAGACTGCCGCCATTTTGTATCCCGGGCAGGAACCGTTGATAATCGAAGCCTTCCGCGAATGCAGCTTCGGCCAGTTCGAAGGGAAAAATTATAAAGAACTGTCAGACAATCCGCAGTATCAGGCCTGGATTGACAGCGGCGGCGCCCTTCCTTTTCCCGGAGGAGAGAGCATGGAAAGTTTCCGGGAGCGGTGCGCACGGGGGCTGGGACAGCTGCTTGCCCGCTTTGAAGAGGAGGAAAAACCGCAGACTGCGGCCTGCATTGTCCACGGAGGGACGATAATGGCCCTGCTTTCCCGCTTCGGAACGGAGGGCAAGGACTATTATGACTACCAGTGCGGCAATGGCCAGGGCTATTGCTGCCTGGTGGAAAAGAACGGTAAAGGAGAGATCAGGCTTTCATGGATACAGCCATTGCAATATTCGCAGGATTTATTTTAGATTTGCTCTTCGGGGATCCTTATTGGATGCCCCATCCTATCCGTGCCATGGGGGCGGGGATAGGACTGCTGGAAAAAAAGCTGCGCCGCCCCGGACAGTCGCCGCAGGCGCAGTTTTGTTCCGGTCTGCTCCTTGTGTGTATTATGGTGCTGCTGTCCGCCCTGGTTCCGGCGGCTCTGCTGTTCCTTGCCTGCCGGATACATCCCGTGGCAGGAATTGTGCTGGAGTCCTTCATGTGCTACCAGATTCTTGCCACCAAATGCCTGAAGACGGAGAGCATGAAGGTCTGTAAAGCGCTGCGGGAGGGGGATGTGGAAAAAGCACGGACGGCCGTTTCCATGATTGTGGGACGGGATACCGCGGTATTATCTGAGGAAGGGATCATTAAGGCGGCGGTGGAAACCGTGGCGGAGAATACCTCCGACGGCAGCATTGCCCCTTTATGCTTTCTCCTGCTTGGCGGGCCTGTTGCAGGTTTTGCATATAAGGCAGTGAATACCATGGATTCCATGCTGGGCTATAAGAATGAAAAATATATGTATTTCGGCAGGGCGGCGGCCCGCCTGGACGACGTGGCCAACTTCATTCCCTCCCGCCTGGCGGCCTGGGCCATGATTGCAGCCTCCCGCCTGTGCGGCCTGGATGCCGCAGGGGCATACCGGATCTGGAAACGGGATCGGTTCTGCCATGCCAGCCCCAATTCGGCGCAGACGGAGTCGGTATGCGCAGGCGCGCTGGGCGTGGCGCTGGCAGGAGATGCGGTTTATTTTGGGAAAACCATTAAAAAACCCTTTATCGGGGACGCCCGCCGCCGCGTGGAGGCGGAGGATATCGTCAGAGCCAACCGGCTTTTGTACGTATCCGCAGGGATAATCTGGCTGGCAGGGCTGCTGCTTCGGTGGACACTCTGCGGAGGCTGGGGATTATAAAATTCTGTCCTCCGGATTATGACCGGGACCTATCGATAAAGGGCAAAGGAAGAAAGAAAAAACAGGCGGGAACAGATATGGATTTTTTTGAACACGGTGGCCGGAATGGCGGCACAAACATAAGCTATGATTTTTCTGCGAATATCAATCCCCTGGGAATGCCGGATGCCGCAACGCAGGTGCTGCAGAGGGAATGGAAACGGGCGGAAAGCTATCCGGAAGAAACCAGCCGCACCCTTTGTGAGGCCATTGCCCGGCAGTGGCAGGCCGATGAGGCGCAGTTTGTATGCACCAACGGCGCTTCGGAGCTGATTTATGCCGCTGTCCGTGCGCTTAAGCCTGCGGTCGGGCTGATTCTTGCCCCTGCTTTTTCCGAATACGAAAGAGCGCTCCTTGCGGCGGATTGTCCTGTGAGGTGTTTCCCTTTACGTCGGGAAAACGGCTTTCAGGCAGAAGAGGGCCTGCTTACGTTCCTGGAACAGCAGCCCTCCGGAAGCCTGTTGTTTCTGTGCAATCCCAATAATCCGGTGGGAAACTGCATGGATCCCAGGCTGTCGGAACGGGTGCTCCGGCTGACGGCCCGGAAAAAAATCTGGCTGGCAGCGGATGAAACCTTCCTGCCCTTTTGCAGGGATTATGAGAACATCAGTATGAAGCGTTTTTACAGGGATTATGGAAATCTCCTGATAATTAACGCCTTTACCAAACTGTATGCCATGCCAGGCCTGCGTCTGGGCTACGGAATCTGCGCCGACAGGGAGGTTATCCGGCAAATCAGGCGTCAGCTCCCGGCCTGGAACGTATCTGTCCCTGCCCAGTTGGCCGGCCTGGCGGCGCTGCGTGAAGAGGACTATCGGGAGAGAACCATCGGATATCTGGAAAAAGAGCGCGCCTGTCTGATAGAAGGCCTGAAAAAAAGAGATAAGCTGATATACCGCATCTATCCGCCCTGTGCGAATTTTATTTTTTTTGAGGGCGTGCCGGGCCTGGACAGGCTGCTTGCAGGAAAGGGCTTCGCCATCCGCAGCTGTGAGAATTACCGCCGGCTGGGACCTGGCGATTACCGGATAGCGGTACGTACAGGGGAAGAAAATGAAGCGCTGCTTCAGGCGTTGGACGAGCTTGAAAAAGAGCTGTAATAAAGAAAGGCAGGAAAAGGTATGGCAAAAAATCTGATGATTCAGGGGACGATGTCCAATGCGGGAAAAAGCATCCTGACCGCAGGAATTCTGCGCGTTCTGTATCAGGACGGCTACCGCGTCGCCCCCTTTAAGTCACAAAACATGGCTCTGAATTCCTACATTACCAGGGACGGACTGGAAATGGGCCGCGCCCAGGTAATGCAGGCGGAGGCCGCCGGCATTGAACCGGATATCCGGATGAATCCCATATTGCTCAAACCCAACAGTGATATGGGCTCCCAGGTGATTGTAAACGGCGAAGTCCTGGGAAACCGGGAGGCAAAGGAGTATTTCCGCATGAAAAAAAGCCTGATTCCCTCTATTATGAAGGCCTACGGAGAACTGGACAAAAGCTTTGACGTGATTGTCATAGAAGGCGCGGGAAGCCCTGCGGAAATCAACCTGAAGGATAATGATATTGTCAATATGGGACTGGCACGCATGGTTGACGCGCCCGTGCTGTTGGTGGGGGATATCGACCGCGGCGGCGTATTTGCCCAGCTGCTGGGTACCATCTGGCTTCTGGAGGAAGAGGAGCGGGCCAGGGTTAAAGGACTTGTGATCAATAAATTCCGGGGGGATAAAACCATCCTGGATCCCGGACTGAAGCAGCTGTATGACAAATGCCGTATTCCCATAACCGGGGTGATTCCTACACGAAGCTGGATATCGACGACGAAGACAGCCTTTCGGAACGGCTTGACAGACGACAGACCGGCACAGGGATCGATGCGGCGGTCATCCGTTTCGCATATCTCCAATTTTACGGATTTCGGCATGCTGGAGGGCTGCGAGGGCGTTTCCGTCCGGTATGTAAATACGGCGGAGGAGCTGGGTAAACCGGATATTTTGTTCCTGCCCGGCAGCAAAAATACCATGTCGGATCTGCTGTGGATAAGACAGAACGGCCTGGAAGCGGGCATACAGAAAGCCGCCCTGGAGGGCTGCCGTATTTTCGGCATCTGCGGCGGCTACCAGATGCTGGGACAGCGTCTGCTGGATCCGGACGGCTGTGAGCACGGCGGTGAACTGGCCGGACTGGGACTGCTTCCCGTTACCACAACATTTGGCAAAAGGAAGCATCGCACCAGAGTGGAGGGCCGCGTGGAACCAATAGAGGGCATCTATCAGGGAATGAGCGGCGTATCGGCAGAGGGCTATGAAATCCATATGGGAGAAACCTGCCTTCTGGAAACCTGCGGACGTTTTGCCAGCGTGACGGACTGCGTTACCGGAAAACAGTATCCGGACGGCTGTGTCAAAGGGAACGTATGCGGCACGTATATTCATGGAATACTGGACGCCCCCGGTTTGCTGAAGGGCCTTCTGAATCCTGTTTTTCTGGAAAAAGGAATGACTCCGGGCACCTACAGGGATCTGGCAGGTTACAGGCAGGAACAGTATGATATCCTGGCAGATGTCATCCGGGCCCACATGGATATGGATGCGGTCCGGCGGATAATCGGACTGAAATAAGGAGTGAAAATAAAATGAATCTGAAGCAGATTGCCCCCGGAGAGATCGAAAAAAGAAGCTTTGAAATTATTGAAGAGGAACTGGGAAGAGAGCTGGCTCCGGTTTTAAAGCCCATTATTAAAAGAGTAATTCATACCACAGCGGATTTCAGCTATGCGGATACCCTGTTTTTTTCCGAAAATGCGGTGGAAAAGGGACTGCAGGCCCTCAGAGAGGGCGTATCCATCATTACGGATACAAATATGGGAAGAGCGGGCATAAATAAGAAAAAACTGGAGAAGTACGGAGGAAAGGTACACTGCTTTATGGCGGATGAAGATGTGGCCGCGGCTGCTTTGGCGCAACAGACCACCAGGGCCGCCGTGAGCATGGACAAAGCGGCCGCCATGCAGGAGGATTTTATTTTTGCCATCGGCAATGCGCCTACTGCCCTGATACGGCTCTATGAACTGATACAGGAGGGAAAAATCCGCCCCCGGCTGATTATCGGCGTACCGGTGGGATTTGTCAATGTGGTGGAGGCGAAAGAACTGATCCTGACGGCAGGCGTGCCGGTGATAGTGGCGAGAGGCCGGAAGGGCGGCAGCAATGTGGCTGCGGCGATTTGTAATGCGTTGATTTATCAGCTGTAATTTTTGATTCTCCCGGCCCTTCCGGCCGATACAAAAACGATACGGAGCTGACATTTATTTTTTTACTGAGAATTATGTAAAAAAGGATGAAAAAACTCTTCCTTTCTGATAGGATTAAAAGTATGAACGAAGGATTTTCCATGGGGACAGCCTTTCCAGAAAAATCCGTCGGGTAAAATGACACGTAAACGAAAAAATATTATCAGGCAGGAGGATACTTTATGGAACCGTCAAAAGAATATGATTCATTATTCAGGCAATATAGTGATAAATCCCAGGAAGAGCTGGAAAGGATTATTTCGTCGGAGGGCGATTATACAGAACTGGCTAAAAAAGCGGCAAGGGACGTATTAAATTCTGACAGGACGGAATATTACCAGAAAATTACAGAACAGGTAAACAAAGAGAAGGCAGTAACGCAAAAAATTGAAATTACACAGAATCATCCATTGTATCATGATATACATCAAATCGCAGGGGATATCAGGTTTATGAGGAATCTTATTATTGCAGGCCTGGCAATCTGTTTTATTTTTGGAATCATCGGCGGTTTTCTGGTATTTTAATAGTCCAAATAATATCCGGGAAATTTATATTGACATATGAATTTCCCGGAGGTAGGATAATAAAAGAAATTGCCGCCGAAGGACTGGGGAAAACAGTATCTGAAAGTGGCATTGTCCCTGTTGGCCGCGGCTTTCGCGCAGAATATGCTGCAGCCTGGCGAAGGGAAAAAGGATACCGCCGTGTGGCGGTTTTGTTTTAAAGATAAATCTTACATATGTAATCAAATGGAGGCTGATATGAAAAGGAAACGGAGAAGACGCAGGAGGAACCGGGCCGGAATGATGCGGATGAAAAGAATTTTTCTCCTTCTGGCGGCTGTTGTAATCGTTGTGGGAGCAGGAGTCCTGATTTTTAACGGAGTGAAGAAGCTTCTGCCTGCAATTGGAGAGGAAAAGGCGGAAAAGGGACCGGAGACGCCGGAAGAATTGCTTCTATATTATATGGCCTGTATTGAAGACGGAAAATATGATGAAATGTACCGTATGCTGGATGCCCAGACCAGAAGCGGGATTTCAGAGGAGGCCTTTGCAGAACGTAACAAGAAGATTTATGAGGGAATTGAAGCGGCGGATGTCCGGGTAACGGTAACACAGGCCCAGGAAAGCGGAAGCCAGGCAGCGACGGTTTTTTATGATACGACAATGGATAGTGTGGCCGGAGAAATTTCCTTTTCCAACCAGGCTGTTTTTTTGAAAAGGACTGGCGAAGAGGAAGGATATCCTTATGCGCTTGTCTGGGAGGACAGCCTGATTTTTCCTGGACTGACGGCCTATGACAAGGTAAAGGTCACAAGAGACGAGGCGGCCAGGGGAACGATTGTGGATCGGAATGGCAGGCTTCTCGCAGGCCGGGGTACGGGTTCTTCGGTGGGCCTGGTGCCCGGGAAAATGCCGGATAATGAAGAAGGGCTGCCGGATGAAACTGAGGTGACGGACAGCCAGGCTGAGTCGGGCGGCGAAACTGCGCAAAGCCGGGTGGAAGACACATCTGAAGCTGTGGAGGCGGAGGAAGAGAACGAATCCGTCATACGCCTGGCAGAGCTTCTCGGGGTTTCCACAGAGAGTATACGGAAGAAGCTGTCGGCCAAATGGGTGAAACCGGATTCCTTTGTTCCGATTAAGACAATCCAGAAGCTGACCGACCAGGAGCTGATGGCGGAATACCCTTCGGAGGAAACCATCCGGAAAAAAGAGCTGCAGGACGCCTTGCTGGCGATTCCCGGTGTGCTGATAACAGATGTGGAGATACGGGACTATCCGCTGGGAAAAGCGGCCGCCCATCTGACCGGCTACATCCAGCAGGTGACGGCGGAGGATCTGGAAAAACATCCCGGGGAGGGCTACAGGTCAAACAGCGTTATCGGCCGCAGCGGCATGGAGCTTCTCTATGAAAAAGAACTGAAGGGCCGTGACGGCTGTGAGATAAGCATCGTGGATGAACAGGGAAATAAAAAAGCCACGCTTGCCCGGATTACAAAAAGGGACGGGGAAACCATTCAGCTCACCATAGATGCCGGACTCCAGCAGGCGCTGTACGAAGCCTATGCGGAGGATAAAAGCTGCTCCGTAGCCATGGATCCTTACACCGGGGAAATCCTTGCCCTGGTAAGCACGCCTTCCTATGACAGCAGGGATTTTATTTATGGCATGTCCCAGACGCTTTGGGACAGCCTGAATGAGGATGAAAGGATGCCCCTTTATAACCGCTTCCGGCAGAAGCTGTGTCCGGGCTCTTCCTTTAAACCCGTCATTGCAGCCATCGGCCTGGATACAGGAGCCATTGATCCCAACGAGGATTACGGCAATGTCGGCCTGTCATGGCAGAAGGATGCCAGCTGGGGAAACTATTATGTAACAACCCTCCATGCCTATGATCCGGTTGTCCTGAAAAATGCCCTGATTTATTCTGACAATATTTATTTTGCCAAGGCAGCTCTGCGCATCGGGGAAAAGGATCTGACAGCATCCCTGGATAAGCTGGGTTTCGGCCAGGAGATTCCCTTTGAAATATCCCTTGCCCCGTCACAGTATTCCAATGAAGAGGGAATTGATTCGGAAATCCAGCTTGCGGACAGCGGATATGGACAGGGACAGGTTCTGGTGAACCCGATCCATCTGGCGGCGCTTTACACAGGCTTTGCCAACGACGGAAACGTGCTGAGGCCGCGTCTGCGCTACCAGTCGGATGCAAAGCCTGAGTTCTGGCTGGAGCAGGCCTATACCCAGGATACGGCACGCCTGATTGAAGAGGCCATGGAACAGGTAATCGCCTCTCCCCATGGAACCGGACGCAGCGCCTACCGGGAGGATATCCTGCTTGCCGGAAAAACAGGAACCGCAGAAATCAAACAGTCCAAAACGGATACCACAGGTACGGAGCTGGGCTGGTTCTGCGTATTCACGCCTCAGAAAAATGCCGACAGGCCGATTCTTCTTCTTACTATGACGGAGGATGTAAAAGGCAGAGGCGGCAGCGGTTACGTGGTGGGTAAATCAAAGGAGGTCCTCAATTACTATTTCAGCAGAGAATAATTCATCGGACGTCAAAAGAGGATATAAACTGATTTTGCCACAGCGCCAGGAAACAGGGCTATGGGAAACATAACTATTTGACAAAGGCCCCCTGCTGAAATTATAATGGTACAGGATAACAGAAAATAAAAGCCGTACCGCTTCCTCAGGGAGGCGGGGAAGGCTGAAAATCAGGAGGCATATAGATGACATTTACGTACCCGGCAGTTTTTACCCCCAAAAAGGAGGGAGCAGGCTATTACGTGGCATTTCCGGATCTGGAAGGCTGTGAGGCACAGGGACCGGATCTGGAGGATGCGATAGATAATGCTGCTGATGCAGCATATAACTGGATCTGTGCGGAAATGGAAGAGGAAGAATGCGAACTTCCCCCGCAGACGCACGAGGATGATATTGAACTGAAGGAAGGGGAATTCGTGAGAAGGATTCTGGTGAGAATCAAGCTGCTTCCCGACAATGACTGAAAAAAGACCGGCTGCCCCATTGATATGACCCTTGTCCGCCTGACAAGGGCCATATCACATGAGGCGCCGGTTATTTTTTTGTCCTGCTATTTAAAAATATGGATGGTGCCGTTGTCGTTCAGGTGACGCAGCAGAGAAAGACTGATTGGAAAGCCGAACAGGCCCACAACGCCCAGCAGCTGGACCCCTGCAAACATACTTGCCAGCGTTACCACCGGGTGAAGTCCAATCTGGCTGCCGACGATTTTGGGCTCGATGATATTCCGGATGACCGTTATAAACAGATAGACAATAAGCAGTCCCAAAGACAGGGAATAATTGCCGGTCAGCGCGGAAATGACCGTCCAGGGAATCATGATTCCTCCTGTCCCAAGAACCGGAAGGACATCAAATACCGAAATCAGGAAAGCAATCAATATCGAATTTTTCACACCAATCACCGTCAGCCCAAGAGAAAGCTCCACGAAGGTAATTGACATGATCAAAGCGTAGGAACGGATGCATACAAAAAGGGTTCCCACTACATATTCTTTTACCTGCATAAAAATTTTCTGCGTTTTCCCGCCCAGCTGTTTCAAAAAGAAACCAGTGAGAAGCTCGTAATCCGCGGCAATAAAAAATGTGGAAATAATCATAAGCAGCAGCTTGATGAAAAGTCCCGGCAAGGAGGAGGCAATTCCGGAGATGGTTCCCATGGCGCCAACGGACAGGCCGGATACCATCTGCCCTAACGACTGTGTAAACTGATTAAAAAGATCTTCCAGGGTAGAAACCAGGGAGGGATCCATTTTTTGCAGAGCCTGCTCCAGATTCCCGAAAATCCCCATTAATACCGGTTCCACATGCCGGGCGTAAATCTGCGGCAGATTCAGCACCAGATCCCTCGTTGAGGAAAAGGCGCGGATGCCCACAAGGGAAAGCAGCAGGCCTATGGTGGAATAAAAAATAAGTACCAGCAGGATCGCCGTTGGTTTCTGGGGAATATGAAGCTTACGGGATAAAAATAAAACAGGTTTTCTTAATAAATAGGCCAGAATAAAAGCAATTACAAAGGGAGCCAGCAGGGGCAGCCCATATTTCAGGACGACAAATGCTGCGCACAAAAGAAGTGCATAGTAGAGAAAATTAATGAGGAAAGCTTTCTTTTTTTCCATTTTTATCATCGGCAGGGCCGTCATGCGCCCTGCCTTGTCCTTTCTATAATCAGTTTACCCGGTATTCAAACGGTTATCTGAGTCTATTCAAAAATCATGACCGACAGACCGGCTTTTTTTGCCGGAAATACAAAAAAAGCACAGCCCCTGCCATAATGGACAGAGGTTATGCATGTTTTATGGGAACTGCGTTAAAATCCTGTGTATCAAGCCGCGGGGGAGCGGCTGGCCTGGTTGTCATTCGATAATTTTTCTCCCGGGGTACCATTTTTATTCATTGTAAAGGATATGTAAAGGGGTGGCAAGATGAAAAGGGAATTTTTTACACAGATTTAACACAGGAGCTTCCTGCTCCCACTCCATAGGGGAAAGATTGATTATTGGAAAAAGCATAAATCTATATTATATGGAATTAATTTTTTTGTGGTCAGTTTAAAACATACATTTGTTATCTGCCGGCAGTTTGTGATAAAAGGGCAACGCAGAAATCGGCTTCCTATTTACCGGATTCCTAAAATTCCCTGAAATACTGAAAAAACAGGCCTTTTATTCGGCCTGTTTACAGATAGCTGGAATTATTAATTCAAATATATACTGAATACCGTAAAAACGCTTTCGTAAATTCTATCCTTATGCGAAAATGAATATAAGTTTAAAACTGGTATTTCGTGGCAATTTAAACTCGACACTGGAATTTATTGTAAGACAAGTTTTATATTTTGTCAATTAATGAGTATAAAATAATACTTAAATGTCATTTTTTGCGTTTCTTATTTATAATGCAGGTAACAGTGTGCCTGTATAAAGACTAAATAAAAATGATATACAGATAATTCGGGGACCTAAATTGCCATAGATACCTTTTTGATTTATAAGCCGTCAAATTTTTCGTCAGATTCTGGGAGGACATTATGGCAAGAAAAGGAGAGAACATTTATAAAAGGAAGGATGGACGATGGGAAGGAAGGTATGGTGCGGGAAGGCTCCCGGACGGAAGAGCCAGATACCGTTCGGTTTACGGGAAAACCTACAGGGAAGTGAAGGAAAAGCTTCTTATTAAAAAGAGAGATGCCTGCCTGGCAGGCGGAAAAGAAAACATGCTGCCGCAGGGGCTTACGATCCGGGAATCCGTCTGCCTGTGGATGGAGGAGAATCAGACGAAATGGAAGGAATCCACATTAGCTACCTACCGTTCCATTGCGGAGAAACATATCCTGCCAGTCATCGGCAGACAGGCGGTTTCCGGTTTTGATGAGGAAGCCTGGCGCGCTTATTTTGAAGGCCTGCGCGGACAGGCCTGCGCAGCGCAGGAAAAAAAGCTGTCCGAAACCTATCTTCATCAGATTTTCATCCTGCTCAGCCAGATTTTTCATTTCCTGGGGAAAAAATTCCGCTGCAACAGACCGGAGCTGCCCTCGGTTACCTCCCCGGCTAAAGCACAGATTCCGCAGCCGCCGGAAGGGCGCGAACTTAAAAAACTGGAGGAACACCTTATAAAAAGTGCACAGGAAGGAGAGCTGACCAGCCTGGGGGTGCTGCTGTCGGGCTGCAGCGGAATCCGGATTGGCGAGCTTTGCGCACTACAGTGGAAAGACATTGATTTAGAAAAAGAAAGCATCATAGTACGCAAAACGATGCAGAGAATACGTACTTTTTCCTCCGCAGACGAAGCTGGCATGGCGGGAAAGACCGGAACCAGGGTGATTATAACCGCGCCGAAATCCAGGAATTCCATCCGGGAGATCCCTCTGCCGGGATTCCTTGTGGAACTGCTGAAAACCGCCAGGGAAAGCGGCCAAATATCTGAGGAAGGCTATGTACTGAAGGGGATAAGGAAGGAATATACAGAACCGCGCACGCTGCAGTACCGTTTTCAGGCAATCCTGAAAAAACTGGGGATCCCAGGCTTCAATTTCCATATGCTGCGCCATATTTTTGCCACAAACTGTATTTCCCAGGGATTTGACATGAAGACGCTGAGTGAGCTGCTGGGACATTCCAATGTGGGCACGACTATGCGTATTTATGTGCACTCGGATATGGAACGGAAAAAAATGCTGATGTCAGGATATAAAATGGCGGCCTGAAGAACCGCTTCCGGTACAGGTTGAATGGAACCTTTGCGGAAGTTTTTTTGTCATGCCTGTTTTTCCAGACGTATCCGGCCATAAAATATAAAAAGGCCGGAATTCCGTATCATCAGGCAGACAGGTTTTCAGAAGCCGTCAAAAAAATGGTCAACAATTCAACAGAAGTGTAGAAAACAGCTCCGGCAGTTCTTTTTCGCAAAAGGATAGATTTTGCGAAAATAAACTGCCGGAACTGTTTTTTTTGATCAGAGGTTCCCGCAATAGACGCCTTATAAGCCAATAACAGAATATAACGATTGTACACCAGAAAAAAGAACGCCGGAAGGTGGGAAACAATGGAAAAAGATACGTATGACAGAAAAGCGGCTGGAAAGCGGATCCGTGAGAAACGCAGACAGCTGGGAATCACAATGAAGGAAGCCGCGGAACAGCTGGGACGTGTGCCTACTTATTATGCGGACATTGAAAGGGGAAACTGCGGGATGTCGGTGGAAACGATGATCGCAATTTCCAGACTGTACCATATGTCCCTGGATTACCTGATTCTTGGGAAAGAAGATGATGACAGGGCGGTCAAAGACAGGGAAATAAACCGGACAGAAGAATCTGAGGCGGTATATCAGCTGCTGAACAGCGTGTCAAAGCGGGAGCGGATGTATGCGGCGAAGGTGCTGCGGACTTTTTTGATTGCCTGCAGTGATGTGGGTTTGAAGGAAGAGGAACTGCAGGCGGATGGCGATGGGCAGTTAGATGGCCTGAAAAACGGATAGAGACAGGAAACGGGATGGAATAGTTGGTATGGGTGGAATAGAGAATGTCCATGGGTTAGAAGATATTCAAGGATTTACTGATATTCATTGCCATGTGCTGCCGATGGTGGATGACGGGGCGGAAACGATGGAAATGGCGCTGGACATGCTGAGGATTGCGGCAGAGGAAGGTATCCGGAAAATGATTCTGACACCTCACCAGAAGGCGGACAGAAAATGTGTCACTCCGGAAGGAATTATCAGGCGGATGGTTCTGCTTCAGGAAGAGGCGGATAAAAAAGGAATTCCGGTAAAACTGTTTCCGGGAAATGAAATTTTTTACAGACATGGGCTGGGAGAACTGCTGGAGCTGGGAAAAATCAGGACACTGGCGGATTCTCATTATGTATTGGTGGAATTCCTGCCCGGTGAGGACTTTGGGTATATACGGGATGCTTTAAACCGGCTAATTTCTTTTGGATACTGGCCGGTGGTGGCACATGTGGAGAGATACATGAATGTGGTGAAGAATCTGCAGAAAGCAGAGGAGCTGAAAGAGGATACCGGGTGTTATTTTCAGATAAATGCAGCGAGCGTCATGGGGGAGCATGGATTTGGAGAGAAAGCGATTACAAGGAAGCTGTTGAAGCAGGGAGCCGTTGATTTTGTAGGGACGGACGCCCACCGGAGTGAAGGCAGGCGGAGCCCCCGCCTGAGAGAATGCGCAGGATGGATACAGAAAAGGCTTGGGAAGGATTATGCAGATAAGCTTTTGATTGGGAACCCGCAGGCGGTACTGGAGGACAGGGTGATTTAGCGCAGAGAGAAAATGCAGGTAGGAAATATAGATAGAAAGTACAGATAGAAAATACAGATGGAAAGTACAAATAGAAAATACGGATAGATACTGTAAATTGATTATGCAGACAGGTCAAATGTTAATCACAGTCAATGGATATTAAACTTTATCAGATAAGAAACAGGATGGGAGAAAGCAAGGGATGGAAGAGAATACGATACGGCAGACAGATGAAATTGAGATTGATTTGTGGGAAATCTGTCTGGTGCTGATACATAATCTGGCATTGATTATTTCTGTGGGAATCATGGTGGCGCTGGGCACTTTTCTGTTTACGCAGCTGCTGGTGACGCCTTCTTACGAGTCCACTACTAAGATATATATATTGAATAAACAGGAAAATGCTTCGGTTACTTATTCGGATATCCAGCTGGGGACGCAGCTGACGAAGGACTATGCGGAA
>SCPN01000734.1_pt1 | contig 39440 bp, 65 predicted proteins | sample 6106831 | NCBI WGS metagenome assembly SCPN01 (sample SAMN10720447, study PRJNA508395) | human gut metagenome | isolation source: Participant 1, 0 month | reverse complement strand
AGCGCCTATTCCATTGGAGATTAATATAGTCAACAAATTTTATCGTGTTAAAGTTTGAATCTAAAAAAACTAAATCCATTTTTATACCCCTGCGTAAAGCTGATTGTAATACAAGTAAATATGTGTACTTGTTTCATTTGAATCTGCACTGTAGGAAATATTGCATCCTCCCCGTTCTATTGCAAAAAAGGTGCTTCTGCGGTTAAGACAGTTCGGAACTTTTTTTCCGTCTATTTCAACAGTTCTTCTTTCAAAGTCAATTTTTACGGTCTCATAAGCTTTCAGTTCGATTGAAAATAAAACAAATTCTTCATCATTTTTATAAATCTTTAGTCCGTTAACATTCTCTTCCGGTTCAATTACAATGGTACAATATGTTTCTACTGCACCATCGTTCGGTACGAAAACGTGTTGCGCAAAGTTTCTCGCACTGGCAACAAAACCTTTTTCTGCTGAAATCATTAGAGGAAAGCCCATCATTGGAACAATTGTTGATAAGTCCTCCCCAAAATCATCATAGGATTTGAAATAAGGACTGGGGCAAAACACAGATAGCGTAAACATTTGCGGTGCAAAAATATTGTTTGTTGGTAAGTCTCTTGCATCCACAATACACTCACACCACACCGTATTGTTTTTATATGTGACATACATTTTAAAGGAGTTTTTCGGGTTAAAAAAAGAATTAATTTTTTCACGAGATGTGTCAAATTGTCCGGCATAATCATTACAGGCCGTAATAGTTACTGTTCTGGAGCTAACGCGTGTCCCTGTTATGATATCGCCGTCACCAACCGCACGCTTTTCTGTAAAAATTTCTTGTGTGATTGTGCCTAGCCCCTCAATACTGATGATTTTAAAATAATCCGTAATGTTAAGTGTTAAGCCGTCATCTCTTATGAATTTTATCATCCTTTATCACCTGCCAATCCAAAAGTAAAAATCCTGTTGATAGCCCGTGCTGTTGCGTCTGGGCTTTCTACAGGCTGGTTAAAATTAATTACAGTTTGCCTGTCTCCTCCACTGCTTGTACTTTGTGATATACCTGTATTTATCATATAGTTACTTCTCGCTGCCGCACCTGCTACAGCCGTTTGATTCGAGTATACCGCTGCTCTGGCTTGGTCCATAAGGGCTGTGGCGTCTAAACCTTTGATTTTTTCCAGAAGTCCTACCAGCTTAATTTCTTGCTCTGGCAGCTGGTCAAGTTCTCTTGTTAAACCCGACACAACGCCTTCTCCCAGTTTTGCGCTTTCTTCAGCAGCTTCTGCAGCTCTATCTCTGATTGAAAGGATAAAACCATCTACAAAATCATTTCCTGATTTTCTGGCCTTTTTGGATGGTGAGTGTGAATCAATTCCTTTACTGCTCCTTAAACCTGCGCCTGCCATTGCTCCTAGTACAGCACCGCCACCTAAAACTTTGGTCAAGTTTTCATTACTTGTCATCGCATTAACAAATCCAGCTACAAAATCATTACCTGCACTCGATGTATCTTCTGATTCCAGCCCTTCTTTTGCCTTTTTGGATACATTGCTTCCTTTCGTATATGCCGAATTCATGTTTTCTTTATTGTCTATCACAATCAATCCTGCATCGACTAAACTCTGCATGCTTGCTTTGACTTCTGGGTTTTTATCCGCAATTGCTTGAATAATGCTTCCTAGTAATCTTTTTTGGCTTTCTGCTGCTTCTGGAGTTGCATTTTTCAATACTTCTGTTTGTAAATCAGCGATTAGCTTCATCTGTTCTTCTACTGGCAACTGAGAATCTGTTATGGCTGCCACAATCGAACTCATGTTTTCTTGCATGGCTAAGTCAACGCCGACACCACCATTTGTTATACCGTCTTTTGCTCGGTTCATGAGCTCTTCATAGGATAGCTGGAATGTCTCACCGTTGGCATCAATCAATGTCACTTGAGTTTCCAGAGACCGCTTTAATTGTGCATTCTGTTGTTCCAGCCTATCAGCTTGTTCATTTAGTAAATCTTTTGTATATTGGTCATCCGCTCTTTCCGCCGCTTCTCTGAAAGACTGCGCTAGTGATGCGCGCTCGTCATACGTTTCCTTTTCAGTCTTAATTATTTTTTGACCAGCTTCATCAGTTGAAATTGATATAGAATTGATAAGTTCGTTCATTTCGTCCACATTTCCGGATGAGGAAACAATAAACGCTTTTTCCGAGAGGGCTATATCTGTATAAAAACCTTCAACGGTTTTCGTCGCTCCCTCAAGCTCACCTTTTACTTTGTCACGATAACTTTTTGCACTGAATATTACTTGGCTGTCATGCGTTCTAAGTGCTCTTTGGTAGCTATCCTCTGCATTTTCGTACTTTTGGGATATGGTTTCTAAATCTTTGTTTGCTTGTGTCAGATTTTCATACGCATGGTCAGATATTTCTTGTAAGCTATCTACAAGAGAACTCATTTTCTTTTTCGTAATTACTGCGTCAATCGATTCTCCGAGTTCTCCATATTTTTGAATCTGTCCATCAATCAGTTCAATTTCAATTCCAGTTGCATCACTAAGCTCTCCAGTGATAGCCTTTGCTCTATCCTCATAACCTTCTTTTACCTTGCCGTTGCTATCTACAAGCTTATCAAGCTCTAATTTTAGCGTAGTAATTTGGTCAATTTCTTTAAAGTCTGTTTCCAGTTTCTTTTGTTGTTCTGCCGCCAACTCTTCATGTGCTGTTTTCATTTCATGCATAGAAGTGACCGCATTTTGATACTCACTATTGGTGCCACTCAAAGCAATGGCTAAGCCACTTAAAACACCTACAAAAATGCCGATTGCGGTTACTACTTTGCCGATCGGATTGGATTCCATTGCGATGTTCCAAAGTTGCTGCGCTGCTTGCGCTGCTGTAATTTTTCCAGCTAATACTTCTGCTGCGGCTACTTTAGCCCAAATCAAACCATTTTGGATTGCTGATACCGTGTTTGACACAATTTCCGCTTCGGTGAACTTTTTTGTCCAAGTTGTCACGGTCTGCACAATTTTTAAAGCAGCAAAACCCCCAGCTACACCAAGCAGTATCGGAGCCATAGGTTTGAGTGCATCAATGCATATCTCAACAACTTTTGTAAGCAGCGGTATCACAGTTTTAGCAATTTTCGATACAGTGCTTATAAATGTAGAAAATGCAGGCTTTAAGCTATTCAGCGCACCTGTAACTGCACTGGCAATCGTCTTAAAGCTGTCAATGATTGTTTTTCCCAGTTCGCCAACGCTTCGACCTACATCACTACCCAAAATATTGGATATGAGGGCAGATATGATTTGTACCCCTACTTCTGCAACTTTTGGGATGATTTGAGCAATGCCGTTAATTAAAGATTCTCCTATTTTTACTGCGGCTTCTGCTATTCGGTTTGTGTTGTTTCCGATTCCGTCAAGAAATGACGTTATCATGGATGTTGCCGCATCTATCATTTTCGGTGCGCTATTTGCCACCTGTGTTGCCACTTCTGCAAAAACTGTGCCAAGCTCACTCACAAGACCGGAAAGTCCGCCATCTTTGAACGCCTTTGTTAGTTGCTCCACCATAGATGCTGCAGAATCAACAATTGTGCGTATTGGCGTGTTTACACTGTCGTAAAACTCAATTCCCAGTGTTTCAAGGGCGCCACCTAGTTGTTCAACACTACCTTTTAGATTGTCCTGCATGATTTTTGCAGCTTCTTCTGCCGCACCATTGCAGTTATTGATTTGCTCTGTTAGCGCCGCAAAATCCTCGTCACTGGCATTAACGATTGCCAGTAATCCGGACATAGCTTCTTTACCTGCAATACCTGCAGCATATTCTGCTTTCTGTGCTTCTGTTAAGCCATTAAACCCTTCTCGTAGGTCAATCATAACCTCGTTAAATGGCTTAACATTACCTTGTGCATCTGTTAAAGAGATTCCCAGCTCTTCCATATAGCCCGTCATTTGTTTTGTAGGCTTTGCAAGGTTTGTCAGTGTTGCTCTTAATGCTGTACCTGCTGTTTCCGCTTTAATACCGGAGTTCGCCATTAAACCAATAGCAACGGACATATCTTCTATGGAGTAGCCCAGTGCGCCAGCTACAGGCGCAACGTACTTGAATGTGTAGCCAAGTTTGCAACGTCTGTATTCGTTGCATTTGCAGTCATTGCCAGTACATCAGAAAAATGCGCTGCATCTTTTGCTTCTAATCCGAATGCCGTTAGCGAATCTGTTACAATGTCCGCTGTTAAAGCTAAATCCTCACCAGAGGCAGCAGCTAAAGACATAACGCCTGATATGCCGTTTAGCATGTCCTCTGTATTCCAACCTGCTTGCGCCATGTACTTAAACGCTGCTGCGGACTCTGTTGCGCTGAATTTTGTTTCTGCGCCCATTTCTTTGGCTTTTTCTTTCAAAAGCTCCATATCAGAAGCACTTGCTCTTGATATGGCTTGTACTTCGGACATACCTTCTTCAAAGTCTGCCCCGATTTTGATAGCTGCACCGCCCAACCCTGCAAGTGCTGTTCCTGCACTGGCTATCGCGGTAAGTGTTCCTTTGATACCTGATTGGGCTATACCTGATAGCTTTGATAAACCTGCCTTGATACCACTTGCATCAAGGTCTGTTTCGATTACAACTTTTCCGTCTGCCATATAATCACCTGCCTATTTTGTCAATAAAAGCAGGCTCCGGCTCACTACTCTATGGTGTGGCTCTAGGCTCTGTCGTTTTTATATCAGTTGTCTTTGTAATCGTTATAATTTTTTTGCATCTTGTGCATTTAATTTCTACTTTTCCATATTCAAGTTTGCATAGTGTTTGTCCACAATTTGGACATTTTATTTTTTCAATTTGTACCACCTTCCTTTAAAAAGGTATAAAAAAAGCACCGTACATTTCTGTACAATGCTTATTTTTAAAGAGGTTTTTTAAAATTTTCCAATAAAAATACCAACTACCTAAAATGATAGTTGGTTTTTGTTAGAATTCATAATGTGACCACATGCTAACAATCATAATTGTTTTTTCTTTTTCTATCACGCGGTAAACAAGTCTGTGTTGCGCATTAATCCGCCGAGAATAGAAATCTCCCAAAGAACCTTTTAGCTTTTCATACGGAGGCGGATTTTGAAACGGATTATTCCTTAAAACTTCTAACAGATTTTCTACATTTCTTTTTAATGCAGGAATGGTTTTAATTTTTTCTTTATCTTTTTGTGCGGATTTTAAGATAACAATTCTGTACGTGTTTACCATTCAAATTCCTCACAGTCCGCTATTGGAGTATTTATACCTTCTTCTAAGCGTTCTTTCATACCTGGAATGCTTAGAAGATAAAGAGTTTCCATCAGTCCGTTATAGTCCTCTTCACTCATTACCACAGCGTTACCATTTTTAGTGTTAACAGTTATCACATCATTGTATTCTACAGCTAAATTAAAATATTCAAACGCGTTTTGTCTGAAATTTGTGACATTTGTATTTGTCATATTAATCACCTCTTTCTATTATATGTACATTATACCGTACATATTCATAAAAAACAAGGATTTACAATAAAAATACCATACCCTAATTGAGTATGGTACTTTTAAATATTAGACCAACGATTTACGCCATATACAGCTTGCTCATATAGTGTAACCTTCAAATTGTAGTTGGTCTATTAGTCCTTGACGAGAAAATGCCATTATATCCAAATAGTCTTGTGCTTTTTCGCTGCCTGTTCGTTCCAATCAGCGCCGCAGTTATCTGCTGCATACACAGCCTCTTCATGAGAGTATTGCTCAAATTCTAATTGTTCAATTAATCCAGTATAAGAAAATGGCATTGTTTTTAAGTATTCTTTTGCTCGTTTTAAAGCATTTTTTTGACTTGTTGTAACTGTAGGAATTTCTGTTTTAGATTCAACTGCGGATATACTATTACTACTTGTAGTAGAGATAGAGTTTTCTAGAGTATTATCTTTTAAAGAAGCCAATATTTTCGGAAAATAATTAAGGCATTCCTCACGATTGTCAGAAAGACTAATGTAACATATCTGTACAAGCTTATCGTTATGATTAAACGAAAAACTATCTAAATAATATCTATCATTCATCCCCTCATATTTAGCAATCCCTGATAATCGTAATCCATCAAAATTTCCATTTTTTTGTTCTGAAATTGATAAAAGTGTAAAATCTTCCACTGACGATTTTAAACCTTCTACTATTGCATCTTGAACTTCTTTATTCCCCATATCATATATAACACCATCAGCAGCTGTTAAAAAACAAAAATCTTGATTTATAGAAGAATAAAAATAGGTCGTACTATTGGTGTTTTCTTCTTTTCTCCAAGAAGAAGGAATTTCTATTTTTAATCCATTAATATTATATTCTGTTGATTCCATTTCTATCATAGTTGATGATTGTGAAACTGTACTTTCTGTAGAATTTAAAACAGAAGAATCATTTTCACCACTCCCACACCCAGCAAAAACAGCAGCACATAACAGTGTTGCTAATACTAAACTGATTATCTTTTTCATACTTTCTCCCCCTTGTATAAATATGGAATATTTTATCATATTAAGGGAGATAGAGCAATATTTTGTGAGTATTTATAACAGTCCTGTAAGGTCTCCGCCGTTTAATAATGCTTGTTCCAATGCAGTGGTCTTTTCTCTTTCAGTTTTCGATACAGGGATTGCATATGTTTTCTGCATACGTCTGTAAAACTCTTTCTGCTGTGGGCTCATATCTTTTGTGATTGTCATGGACCTGTAACCCATAATTTTCACAAATTGAGTTTTCTCACTGAGAGAATCGAACATGGCTTTGAATCGCCACCAATGTAAGTCATTCTCCTGTGTTAAGTCGATTCCGTACTGTTCTAAAAATGCAGCATAGATATACGGTGCATCATGCTCAAAAGAGTATATTTGTGTACGCCTGTTGGTCGCTGTGCCGCCTTGTAAGGAGTTATCTTTGTCGCAGTGGTAAAAGTTCATTACCGCAGTGAAAGCTGCGCCTACGTCAGCAGGAACACAAGCAATATCACCATAGTATAGAAGCAGTATTCGCATTAATTTTTCTGTGTCATCCAGTTCACTGACCGCCGTCATTTCCAGTCTGATTCCTGTCCGAAAATCCGCATTGATATCATACATCTTGCCGCCTACCTCGACGGCTGTCGGCAATTTATCTAGTAGGATATTCATGCTTTTTTACGGCGTTGGCTGCGGTTTCCTTTGTACTTCTCAGCCCTTTTATTAAAGGCTTCCTCTTGCTCTGCTTTCTGCTTCATAAAGGATTCAAAAGCATCCATGCACAGTGTTAGGCTGACTTTGTCACCAAACAACTTTTCTGATGTTCCTTCTCCAAAAATATGATTGAAAAAGTCAAAAATAATATGGCACATTGCTTCTATTTGTTCGATTTCATCTTGAATAGGAGCGATTTCTTTATTTATGTTCGCCACCCTTTCGCTTCCTTGCTTAATCGCTTTTAAGGTTGTAACGTCTAAAACGTCACATTCCAGCTCAACGCCGTTAATAATCATGTCGTATCCTCCTAACGTTACGCTCCTGCACCTGCGGCAGTAAATGTTTTTTTTTGTGTTGAACTCACCGTCAATAAAAGAACCAACATTGTTTAGGTTACCGGTTACTTTGACAGTCTCGCCGCCTGCACCCGCGAAAGATGAAACTTCAATGGAAACGTGGAATTTTCGGGCTTTGAAAGTGTTTTCTTTCGATGAAACAGGGCTGAAAAGTTCTACTCTTACATAGTCAGTTTCTGCTTCTGCACCTGTTTTCTGATTTCTGCCGACCTCATATAGATACATAACTGCTTTTTCTGATGCAATCAGGTCTGTATCGTATGGAAATTGCGCTTGATAACCTTTGATTGTGGATGTTGCGGAACGGTCATTCACGTAGGTTTTTGTATCCAGCTGGGCTGCTGGATTTTCATCCAGCGTATTAAAGCCTGCACCCATTAGCTCGTATGTTTCACTGTCTGTGCCGATATTTAAGTAGTCGGCAATCTGATATCTTTGAATTGTTTTACTCATGTTGTCGCTCCTTATAGTAAGTTAATTTGCATTGGATTTGGTACCGCGCCGTTTTTTCAAGCTCGTCCGCTTCCAATGCGTATCCTGTTGAAATTGCTTCTATTTTTTGACTTTCCATACCTTGCGGCAATTTCGGAAGGTCACCGTTTAACGTTTGTTGCTCGAACCAATCTGAAAGGTTTTCATAAAAATTCGAGGAAAGCATATTTTGTATTGCGCTTTTGTCGTAATCGTCACGACTGGCGAAAATAAAAAGTACCTGCCGAATCGATGAGCCGTCAACATATCGTTTGACTATCGGTTCTGCCGGTACTTCTTCAATTACATATTCAATTGGGGTGTCCCCTAAAAAGTTAACGCGTACTTTTCCATCTTCATCAAGAAGCGGACAAGTACGCATATAGTCATAAATTGCATTGATAATGTTTATTTCGCAACACCTCCTGCGAACTTCGCAACGCTTTTCACAATGGTTTTGCCTTTGTCAATCCACATGCGCGGAACCCACTGCTTACCGCGTAAGCCGCCTTTACTTGTTCCCTGCGTGCCGTAACCTTTGTTTTCATAGTAATTTTTTCTGGCATACGGCTGAATGTACTCGATACGATTCGGATACACTCTAGCCGTATTTTTCAAAGGTCCTTTTTGAAAAGGTACATAAGGGTCAGACATACGACGTACTTCGCTGGAAAAGAATTTTTGTGCTTGCCCGTTTTGATTCAGGTTGCGTTTTAGCAGTATCTTGTCTACTGGGTCGATTTTGATTTTAATTCCGGCCATTTACACACCTTCTAACTTCCAATGCGGACATTGACCGTCTGTGTTATAGGTCACAGACTTTATTGTCACCGCGTTATACTTTCTCTTTAGTGCGCTGGCAGTAATATCTACACCAACATTTTCGTTGCATTCTCCTTGCACAACAAGCATTTCTTTCTGCGGTGTGAAGCCTTCCGATGCATTTTCAATGGGTATGCGAATTTTTACAAAGTTATCTAAGTTCAATCCCTTGTCCGTGGTGCTTACTGCCGTTACTTCCCGCCATGTTACACCAGCAACCGGATATCTTTTGTATGTCTCGTCTTTCTGCTCTACAAAGCAGGTAATGTCTTTATCTGCTCCTATCATGACGAAACACCCGCATATCTTAAGGGATCCGAAAGAGGAATATAAATTGTTGCAGCGTCGTAAATCTCTTTTTTAAAAGACCTCTGAACTGTAGAATATGAATCATACGTTTCAGAATATCCGTCATTATTAAAAGATTTTACTCTCGATTGAAATTTACTGTCTTTTAATAACTTATTCTTTGAAAAAATTACATCCGCAACCGCGCACACAGCTTTTTTTACATAATCGGGAATATCCTCTTCCAATCGCTGATATGTGATTTTATCTACATATGCACACGCTTCGTCCGCTACACTGCCATAGTCGGATTCTGTAAGCGTTCCTTTGTATACAGTCTGGTAATCTGCATAAGATACATGGAGCATAACATCACTCCTTTTTTTCGTTCTTAGGCAAATTCTCTTTTTTCTTTTCTTTCGTTTCTTCTTTTTTAGTTGTTTGGTTTGGTTGTACTAACCCCACAATTCTTGCCATTTCATCACCTATTCTTTGTTGTGCAAGTAAATGCCAGCCACTTTATTTTCATAAGCGTCTGCAATACCTACATTGCGGTATCCAAATTTGTAAGCATCTGCATCTTGGTTGATGTCTGGAGAAATAATTTTAGGAGCAATATGTTTTTCAAACTGGATAACTGCTGGTTTGTGAATTACCATAAAGTTAATGTCTTTTCCTGCAGAACCTTCTTTTTCGTAACCGCCAACTTCTTCGGAGGTTTTACCGGATTTCAGTTTAATTGCTGTATAAAATCTTGTTTGGGGAACTAATGTTTTGGTAGCGAATCTACTTAACACTTCTTTACTTTTTGTAGTATCCAAATCCATAATCATACCGTCCAGCGTTGGAGTGATGAAAAGGTGACGGTCTTCAAAAGGTACCTCATCTTCGTCCATTTTTGTTGTTGCAGCTCTTAATGCCGCAATAATTTCTTCACCACTGGATAGTGTTGCTGGTGTTGCGGAAGAAATACCTCTAATACCTGCATAAGAAGCAAAACGAAATGCATCAAGTTCAGGTACAACCTTTGTTCTAATAAATTCACCTGCTAATCGACCAAAAGCAATGCCAGCGGTATCCATATTGTCCACATTATCAATTGTAAACATTCTACCCCTATCGTAGTTGCATTTCACTGTTTCATTTGTCAGTGTAACGTCTCCCATCACGTAGCCGCTATTACGGTCATAGTCCCCTAGCCCTTGCATATCCAGCTTAGGGATGATTAATTCATTTGCATTAGCACCTTGTTTAGCAAGCTCTGCCGCTCCATCCAATTTTGCTGTTAAGGATGCAAGTTTATACACTTCATCCAACATTGTTACGTACTTTTTTTGTAATGCTAAATTATTTGCCATTTTTTACTCTCCTTTGTTTACTGGAAGCCCGAATGCCGCTCTCATTGCCGCATCATCGTCACCAATTGGCGAACCTTGCGTGCTTCCTATGATTTCTGGTACTTTCTTATCAGATTCAAACAAGTAAGGGTCATTCTTTTGCAGTGCTTCCAATTGCTCTTTCAACCCTATGATTTCACCTGATTCCGTTAGTTTCAGTGCATCCATATCCAGCAAGGCTTGTACTGCCTTGTCGTTTTTGGATTTTGCACCTTTTAGAGCACTTGACAACGCGTGTTCGAATTTAATTTCTGTTATGCGTTTTTCGTACTCTTGTTTTGTAGTCTCATTTTCTTGCTGCAAGGTATTGATTTTTTCTTGCAATCCCTCAGCATCAAGCTGTTTGAGCGTTTCTAGCTGCTTGTCACGTTCTCTGAGTTGCTCTTCCAGACTTTTCTTACTCTCATTCGCAGCATTAAAATCCGCTCTGGAAATAAAACCTTTTCCGATTTCATGAGATATTTTCTTTTCGATATCGTCAGAATATGCGTCTCCCAGAATTTCTTGTAACCAATTCAACATATTTACTCCTTTTCCGCTGTACTTTTTTGTTCGGCAAGTCCCGATATTGCGGAGCAACTTTATTTTGTTTCGCGTGCAACGAATAATTTTTATATTGAAAGCCTTTTAACGCCATGCTCAGGGCATAAAAAAACGACTACATTTATCGTAGCCGTTAAATCGCTTTTTTGTATGCCCACGCCGCTTTACTGACTTGGCTATGTCCAAAACCGTATATTTGTGTTAGTTCCTGTTGAAGTGCTAAGTCTGCAACCCCACTGAACTTTTTGTACTCTTCACGCTGCTTTTTTAGCTTAACTGCGGCAGCTATGTAGTCATCCTTTAAACCTGCAGAATCAAAGCAAAGTAAAATTCTTTTTGTTTTGCGTATAGAAGTCTCTATGTCTCTTTGCTTTTGAGTAGCCTCATATGTAGTGTACACTTTCCCGTTATATGTAAATGAAGGCGGGTCAATTTCTTGCAGTTGTTTTCTGCTGTATACCCTTTCGGATATGCCCGGGAAAAACGGGTGATAAGAATGTCGACAGTTTGCACCGCAAAGTCCGTCTACTCTTCCCAATCCTGTGGTTCCTTCCAAATCGGGGTAGCCGTCTTTTTCTCCGCCTCTGTGATATACTTCACCTTGCCACACTCTGTGTGACGGTCTTGCGCCTGCGTGTGCAGTTACTTCAAAGAATTCACAGCCCAGTTCATCCGCTAAAAAATCTGTCATTCTCATAGACAGCTGATTCACACCTGTCATTACTGCCCGCCTCGCGGCTACATCAAGATGATTTGTCCAGCCTGATTCATAATCTATGAAGCGGATACCACTATCAGCAAGTCGTTTTACTGCTGTTCGTATCGCCGTGTTATAGTCCAGCGTTCCGGTTGATACTGATAACTGCGCTAAATCCAGTTGCTTTTGATATGCATTCGTAAGGCTTACCGCGCGAGATTTACCGTTGACCTGTTCCACAAAGCCCATAGTTCGGGTTAAGTTGTTCAGCTCTCCTTGTGTCTGCTTTATGATACTTTCAATCAGCATTTCCAGTTCACTGTAATCTGCGAGTTTTCTAACCGGTTTATTTGCAGCATGATAAATAGCCGCTTCTGCATCAAAAGATGTTTGAGCGGCTTCAGTTAGCATTTTCTCTATTTCTTTCTGTGCTTTTTTATCAACATTGGAAATAGCTTTTTTTATTTTTTCGTCAGTAGAAAGAATTGCGCTCAATTTCTCTATTTGCCATTGTGCTGTATCTGTAATTCTTCCGGTCTTTGCGATTCGTCTAGATATGTCGGAAAGTATCTCATCTTCTAAATTTTGAAACAAATCAAAGATAGGTTGAGGAAAATGCGCTAAAAATTCAGGAGTAAGCAAAAGTTATCACTCCTCAACTCGGCTCTGCGGAAGATTTTGACGAGCGGTTTTAATATCCTCTCCTGTATACCATGAACGCAGCTCGTCTGCTCCCAAAATCTCGCTTTGTACCAGCTGCAGTTTTTCAGCAAATTCTGCTTTTCTATCACTAATAATGGAATCGTCCCAACTGAACATGGGATTGTATTCTCCTGCTGGCGCCAACCCTCCTAAATCCGCCCAAACATCAATGATATACATTAGATGTTCAAGCGCGTTTTGCAGTGATTTTTGAATATCTGAAACCGTTGTATACGTTTCTTGTTTAGCATGGATAATTTCTGTTGCTGTTTTTTCCACTTGACTTACGTCTGATAAGGTACCACGGGCAAAACCGCATTGCTGCTCAATCTGTTTTAAAATTTCATTGAATCCGCTTTGTAGTGACTGGTCGCGAAATGCAGGAGCAAATACTTGCATTATATTTTTGTTATCTGCTCCCGATTCAAGTAGTCGGTAAAGCCTTTTCCCATGCTTTGGAAGTTTGTACACATCCTTATTCTTTCTGAACAAGTCTTCTGTTGCGTGAATCGCAAGCTCTCCACCGCGATACTCCCATATCAACTCTGCGTACTGCTCGTCCAAATCTTTGATTGTATTAACTGCTTTTGCATATATGGATACTCCCAAAGGCGATGAAGGGTCAATGTTGTTTGCAAACGGCATTTTGAAATACACAAAAAGCGGCTTCTCAATGTTATTTAGGTTGAGTTCTTCATCCATACCAGCCCACTCTGGCACTAGTTGTAGGGAACATTTAACGCCAATCGACTCTTTTACACAGCTTTGATATGCCACGTTTTTGATAGTATAGACATTACCTTTTAGTTGATGATATTCAACACGAGTATAATACATATCCCCCACTGTTTTTCTTGTGTAAAAAATGCCTCCGGTAATATTACCATTACTATCAAACGACGTTGGATAAAAACAATTTCCCTGTATGTATTCTACCGTTACGCTACCATTTTCAACATACGGTTTGAAAACCAATCCGCCCTTTGCCGCAGCATACTCTACAAGCGTTCTCAGTTTCTCTCTGACCGGTTCAAGTTGGCTAGAAATAAAATCTGCACGTTCGCTTCCTTCACATCCAAATTCAGCCTCAATTGTTACCATTTTGGCCGCTTTACTCGCGATTACAGCAGGCATACTGAGAGGAATAACATTTTCACTAGCCCAAGGTGGCACATCACAATACATGTCATCCCATAGCTTTAAAGCCTCTGTCATACTGGATGAAATTGTGATATCAACTCCTAACATCTGTTTTATATCTTGCTTTGTAATCATGCGTTGCCATACCTCCCTTACCGCTTGAATTGCTTTATTTAACAACATATCACCGCCAATCTAACCACTTGAATTCTTTTACCAGAATCGTATTCACAAAGTATCGGATGTCATCCATAGCATGGTCGTTTTCCTTTATCACTTTATCTTCTTGTGCTTTATCATCCCATGAATATAGTCCGAACTCTTTAATTGAATCTTTACATGAGCTATGAATAAAAAGTCGTTTGCTATTTAACATGGATGTGACATTTCTGATACCATCTATTACTGTATTCACAGCATGCTTTACCCTGAATTTTCCATGTCTGCGCATACACGCAATAAAGCTGGCCGCAGATGGGTCTATGACAACTCTGTCAATTTCATACTCCTGCAATACCCCTTCTGAATCTGTATATTGAATCAATTTTTCCAATTCTGCATGATACTCTTCGTCCGTTAACTGCCTTTTTGTATCTCGCCCAGAATGATAATATTCTTTGATTCGCACTGCTTTTCCATCTGATACGCACCATAAACCCGCCGAAAAAGGGTTTAACGTACCGTAGTCAATGCTGATGTAATATGTACCACCTTCCGGTATATCTTCTGTGACATTATCAATCTCTGAAAATCCGGGATAAACACGACCTTCTGCCAGCACCCATTCACCTTTTATGAACCTATCATAAAAAACACCAACATACTCTTTTTTTAGTTCCTCCACATAACTAGGGTCTAAAAAAGTATTATCATCGATTAAAAATGTCATCAGCATCATACTTAATTTATGTCTGCGCTCTATATATTGTTTATTAAGCCAATGCATAGGCGAATCAGGGTTCGTTGTTGCAAATAGTTTCGCATTCGGTTCTGATAAACGAGATAACATCATGGTAAAAAAATCCTCACCATACAAAGTTAATTCATCGCAGTAAGCACCTTGCAACGTCATTCCTCGTATTTTGCTTTCTGCTCTGGCATCGTTTGCACCCTCTAAATATATTTTTCTTCCAAATAGCAAGGCTTGCTTTTGCGCAATAGAGAATGTGAAATTCTTTTCGCCTACTAACTCTGTTAGCAAGTCCAAAACATTACGCTTTAATGTAGTAAGCGATTTTGCTGTCATAAGGTAATTCTTTTCTTTTGGCATTGTCGCAACCCAAAAAGCCCACAACACTAGACTAATCCATGTTTTACCGGAGCGTACAGAACCGGATAATAGATTAATACGATTTAACTTATTCGTTTGCCATAACCTTAGTAACTCTCGTTGCTTTGGCGTATATACACTATTCATACTTTAACCCTTCAATCAAACGTTCTAATTGTCCCGCGCTTTTATCTTCGGAACTATCTTCACCAATCAAATTACGAAGCTCTTTAATGGCAGCTACGTCACCAGACTTTGCTCTATTAAATAGCGCCAACACAATTAGTTGACTGTTGTCAATATCTTCTATGTCAATTCCCATTTTGATTAACGCATTGTATTCTTTCGTGCTTGATACCGGCAGTTCTAATAAGGCGTTCATGCTATCCTTCAACAGCTTCCGTTTTCTTCTTGATTCGCCACTGGCAATTCCGCCTTTTCTTCCATTTTCTCTAGCTTCGTTCTCGCTTCGTTCCGAATATGGAATTAAGTTTTTCTCATTAGCCAACACCTCACCTCAATGTATAATTAATAAAAAAGACCATGCATCAAGCACAGTCTTGCGTTAATGTCCTCTACTGGGCCACATCAAAAGAGAGGTGTTAGAGGTCTCGTTTGGACTAGCTGGCAAGGTCACGCCCTTGCTTGATACCACTACTGCGATATAACCAGCTATATATATTCCGTGTCGCCAGCACGGATTTTTATGTGTGTTTCCGTGGAATACCGCGGCACACAGGCGAATTATAGAAAGGAGGTATACAAACCATTAGGGATAATTAATTTTCCCTGTCTACACTATATCATAGATATTTTAAAAAAACTTACACTCTTTTTACACTCCTATGTTTCTATATACCCGCTTCTCAATAAAGTAAAATTGCGTAACGCTTCATTTTTTAATTTATATACCATAGATTGCTCCACATGATACTTTTCCATTAAGCGTTCAATGTGTCCTTTACTTCTGTCTATAAAGAATTCTGCAAGTATTTCTTGCTGCTGTCTCGGAAGCAAATATAACGTTCTTTCTATCGTTTGAACAAACTTTTCTGCCAACTCTTTGTTTTGTCGCAGCTTATCCCTTTTCACGATGTTATTCAACAAGTGGTCTTCACTTCTGCTTGCTCCACCGTCAACGGCTTCGCTATCTGTCGCACAACCCTTTAAAGCAGCGAAATCATTTTCAAGCCATATTAATTGATTGTCAACATTCTCTAAAAACCTTTTACGCTGTCCATACAAACGCAAATCTGATATAGATTCACTTATCCAGTTCATTCAACCCCTCCATGTCAACTTTTAACTCTTCTTTTAAAATTTTATCCACATGATACCAGTAAAGTTCGTCATACATATGCTCCCTGAACATCTCCGTTACTGTATCAAGAAACTTTATTAAGCGCTGCTGTCCGAAACCAAAATTTCTATTTAGATTAATGAGTGACACTTTAAGTATCTGCGCTATTAACTCTTTGCTCCGCTTTTCTCTTTCTTTGCTTACAATTTCTCCTTAATAGAATTTTGCATTTGTTTTGTTAATATTTGTTTGGCTGGAATCCTTGCTTTCATACTCTACACCACACTATCTCTCAGCTATATCATAATACGCTCCTTGCGCTATATCTAAAAGATTAGACACATCGTACTTGTCCATTCCAAAAACTTGAGTTGCGAACAAGTCAATGAAAACCTTCCTATAGTATCCACAGCTTTCGAACTCATCGCACAGCCCGCCTCGATACTCGCATTTTGGAACCAATAAATCTTTTAAGTACGGACATACTTTCAAAATCTCATCCTTTATCAGTTCCATCGTTTCTCTCGTCTGCTTGTCCGCCTGCGCACATAACCTCATATGTGACATAGAAATTAAAGCCTGTGCGTTGATCTCCATAATATGTGTTACTATTTCATCCTGTCTCGCCGCACATCTATCGTAATCTTTTTGCCTATCATTTCTTTGCGATTTCACATAGTGCTCAACTCCATGTTTATGCCTTACTAGATGAACTGATACATAGTAAGGAATCTGCATTTTTATTGTGAACATCAGCGTTCTAATCGGACTATGTTCTGACTTTAAAATCTTTTCTTTCCACTCATCTGTGGGAAGAGTATCTGAGTCTTTTCCCACTGTGCCTAGTGCTAGCTTCTTGCAGCGTAGCCAGTCAGCATCACTTGGGTATCTTAAAATCTCTACTTGCATTTTCATTCCTCTAAAAATTATATCAATTTTTTAATCTCGGTTATGATTTTTTCAACTTGTTTTTTATCTCCGATTAAAATTTCTGTACCGCATTCTGTACATACGATTCGCGATTTCGTCATTATGCCTCCTTCGCAGTAAATATCTTTTCCTCCACAAATCGGACACTTAAGATCGATTTGATGTTTAAGATTGATTTGTTGAGCTCTCAAATTCCACACCTTCGCAGCTTCTTCTTTCGCGCAGTAATCAACGGATTCGTCTACCCACTCTGTAGCAAGACCACATTTGCTGCACTTTGCTCTTACTTGCTTGGTAATAAAGTCTTGTCCGTATTCAAATTTTGTTTCTCCACCGCAGCAGGGACATTTTTTTAATTTAATTTCTTTCATTTTTGTTCACCTTCTTTTTTCATCATCCGACCATGCGTGCAATAGCTTCCGCATCATTTCTCTGTACTCCTTGGCTCATAAGCAACTTTATAAATCTTTTTCTTGTCATTTTATACCTCTCAATATTCACATTAAGACCACAAATGATTATAATGCTCTGCGAAACTTTTCAATCCTATTTCGATTGCTTTTTCATCCGAATCACTAAGGGTAATCGAATTTTCGCAATCATACATAATTTGAAATGCTCTAATCATTTTATCCAGTTCCGCTTGCCAATTTTCAATGGAACCTAGGTATGACGGATACCCTATTACTGTATCTCTAAATCCCTTTAACCGTGGAAGTATAAAAGCGGTTAAAGTAATATCTAGATTAAAAAGCTCTCCTGCCAAATATTTTTCATTTCTTTTCATTCTTTTTAGAGCTCGTTTCCATTCATTCATATTATTCCTCCTTTATCAACGCTCCGCAATTGGGGCAATATCTTGATTTTATCGTAATTCCTTTGTTCCCTATGGTATACTTGCCGCAAGCAGAACACTCAAGTACAGAAGTCGGATTTCCCCAAATATTTTCATGGTGTGTTTCAATCCATTTGCCACACTTCATTTCCGTAACATCGGTATCAGTTATATCAAGTAACGGTTTTATTCCATCTCTAATAGCTTTAACCGTAAATATGTTAGCATTTTCGTAAACTTGTATTGCTTTTTCTCTAGCTTCTGTTAATCTCATCTTTATTCCTCCGGCAAGCTAGGTAATGGCATCCAGTGGGTGATTTTCCACGGAAGGGATTCATACTCACTACAGAACCACTCTCCATGTAATCGGTAGTATGCTATCACAATGATACTTTCTTGTATATCTTCAAAAAATAAGCTGCATATACACCCTTGCTCTTTTTCCGGCAACCTATCCTTTACACTTATCCACTCCATATCACTCACCACCCAACTCAGCGTGTATAAAAATACTATCTTCTCTGACTTGCATTAAAAACTCTACTTCCACATCCGACACTTTTCGAATAAATCTACTCAAAATGTCGATAATGTAAATATTTTTGACATTTCCGCTTTTTATACGCTCTACAACCTCATCAAATGAAATAATTTTTGCTTTCATATTACTCTCCTATCTTCATTTTTTACTATCTCGTACTATCCAGGAAAATACACATCCAAAATAACGCCTTTTTCTATAGATTCATCAGCTACTCCGATTTTTTTGCACTCCACATGACTAGGGTCTTTCACCCACTCACTACCCCATCGACATACAGTATCAAAAATGTCGCCATTTGGGTGTATTTTAACCGCCTCTTCTTCGCTCTCCGCACAGACTATCGCTGAAACATACTCATCGTAACTCGCGTTATCGTCACGCTCAATTAAGTATAAATTCATATGCATACCTCTTTCATAAAATCCTTGTACATCATGCTTGATTGAATCCCTGTATTATTCTGATACTTCCCACTGTTATACAAATCATAGTCACCTTTTATGGTGTGATAATAGATTTGGCATACTTCAATATCAGGATAAATAATCAGTGGATGAATACAATAAATTTCTCCAATGTCCAGTAACCTGCAAAGCCAATATCTCCGAAACCGGCGGTTACATGAATACACAATCCCAAACGGCCTGTAGAGGAGCGTCCTTCTAACATAGGTACATATTTACTGGTAGTTGTAAATTCTTTAGTTCTTCCCAAATACAGCTTATTTGGTTCTAATAATAACCCTTCTTGTTGGAATGATTAACTTTTTAGTCGGATTAGGCTTTTTCATATCCAGTATATCATCTTCATATACTAGTAACTCGTTATGCAGCGTTAAGTTATAGCTGTTTGGGTTTATTTGACTAGGATTAAAAGGATTTATCACAATATTTCCATTTTTTACTTCTCTTTCTATTTCTTTGCCTGATAAAATCATTTTTACAGCCCTCTTTTTACTCCGAAGTGTCTTTTAGTGCTAAGTAACTTAAAATTTCCTTTTGAACTTGCTCTCTGGTATAGCATACAGCAGTACGATGTCCCATTTTCGATAAAGAAAACAGCCAATACTCTTGATTTTTAGTAGGCTTATTTTTTCCAACTTTCAATTCTATGTATAAACCGCAGTATTGACCTTTAGGTATAGGCAGACATATATCTGGCACACCGGACTTTAAGCCTTCTCTTTTTAACTTCGCTCCGTAGTATATGCTTCGTTTTCCTTCGTTAGGTATATGGTATAACAGGTAAAGTTCGGGGTATTTCCCGGTCATAAGCTGTGCCCACTCAAAAATTTGTATTTGTAGCTGACTTTCTGTTAAAGGTTGCATTTGTTTCATTTGTTTTTCCTCCGCATTACAATCTCTATATACCAATATCCCGTTATAATCATTAAAAGTAGGCACGCACTTTAAAAATTGATACCCTTTGTATCTTTTTTCAAAATATTCCTTATCTTCTACATACTGTGTAGCCATTTTTCTAACTCCTTGTTTTCCTATCCTTCCGTCTTTCGGTGGCGGAATATATGGTTCTTGTAAATTTTTACTTTGCGCCCAACGTTTTTTTCCTTGCGGCTCCTTTGTCATATATCGCGCTATCGCTTCACATCCATATTCGTTGGGTTGTAGCCTGTCCGCATTTGTGAAATCTCCGTACTTCCACATCTTTTCTGCGGTGTCTCGATCCATCTTGGACATAATCATGTGAAAATGCCAGCGCATAACCCCGGTTTTTTTACTAACCTTGCATTCGATAACATAAATATATTTTAATTCTGGTAAATTGTTCCTTTTTCTATATGTTTTAATTCTTCTGATGTAGTTTACTATATCCCGTCTCGCTTCTTGCTCGGTTGAGGGCATCTCACTATCTCTATACGTGGGATGTATCACAATATCTCCCTCACCAAAATTAGCGTTAATCAATCTTGTTAATTTTTTTCGTGCATTTTTGTCATTGAGATTCTTTTGCTCTTTTGTAGATAGCTTTTCTTTTTTTGCTCGCCTCGGAATCTCTCTTCCACTTTTATATACAGGATATAGCTCTACTTCTAAAATTTTACCAGAGTAAATTTTTTTCTCTCTATACATACCATCACCATACCGTTGATAAGATAATATCCAATACAAGGACGGAAAAACTCCGTTTGGAGCTTCTTTTTATTGACTGTGCCGGTATGATATGATATAATATTTATGTTATTTATTGCGTAGGCTTTCAGTCTTACGTAAGCGGTATATCTTAGCGTAAACTAAGGTGTACCGCCTTTCTTTTTTACTTTTGTTTCCGTCTCTTTTGTATCAATTGCTCTATGTAGTGCTCAAATTCAAATCGTTCTTTATCGGAAGGTATCATCTTAATACCTTTCCACTTTTTATATCGGTCATACAAAACCCTGATTACAGGGTGATTGACATTAATTTTGTAACCGTATTTATTTTCCGGTGCATAAATCGGTTCTTTTTCTGTTGGTTTAATTTCCATATCACTCACCTGTTGTAGGGTCTCTATTATGCTTTACACACCAGTTTTCCAGCTCTTTTCTGATTTTACAGTCCAATGTCTGAATATATACTGTCCACGCTTCTAAAGGGTTTTGGGTTTCCAGTATGATTTTTTCGTCATTTATCACACGAATAATGTTTTCTTTCTTATCTGTTCGGATTTCTACCCCTCTGCACTTAAAGTTGTCCATGCTATATGTCTGCGCTTTCTCTTATCTGGAAAAACTTTACGCCTTTGTAAGTGAAAGATGTTTCAAGAAAGCTAAAATTTGCATATTTTACAGGGGTAGAAAAATAACTTGCTTGTAATGCTGTTGCCAGTTCTTCTATACCTCTAAAAATTTGTATACCTCTCCGGAACTCTTGACAAAGTTCTATCTCCCCGAATTTTTCTAACTCTTTGTATTTATGGTAAATGCTTACCAGCTCATCTATATAATCAATTTTATTTTGTGTATCGTCCGCGAACGCAGGGTGATTTTTAATTTTCATATCCTTCACACTCCAAAAACGCTTTAATATCGAAAGGGCTTTCATCTTCCCATCTGATATACTTAAAATCCACTTCTTTACCAAAGTAAGGTAGGTCAACGAAACTTAACTGATACCCAGCGCAATTCCATCCTATCTTGTCCTTATTCGGTAGCGAAGTATACACACAGAGAGTTGAATTTTTATCCCTTGTGACATATCTAAAGCCTAAAGTATATAGTGCTTTTAAAATCTCTTTTTCTCTTTGAGAAAAAGTACGACACTTTATAATCAAATCCGGATTTAACAAAATTGTTACTAACTTTTCATTGCTGATAACATCGTCATTTTTTCTAAAAATTCCATAGACCTTGTCTATGTAGTAGGCGGTATCGCTCCCTGCGATTCTAAACTCATCTCCGGGATATAGCTCTACTAAAGCCAACGCTTCTAACATTTTTGACTCTCTCATTTGACATACCTTACCTTTCCTTGCTATAATGAATATAGTTTTTATTGCTATTGCCCTTTGTCGGTGTTCCAGCACCAACAGGGCTTTTTCTTTTTTTACTTAAAAAGTGATGGACTACTGCAAGTAAAGTTATCCCTGCGATACACACTGCCTGTCCTATAAAGAAGCCTGCTGCATCTAGTCTGTCTTGCTCAAAGCTCCCGACTACGCCTAACGCTGATATAGTCAAGGCGAAAGTTAATGCAATAGTTGTCCAATCAAAAATTTTTCTTGCCACTTTATTCACTCCTTTGCTTGTCCTGCTACCAAAAGGGGCATATCCCCTTTATATGCTCTCAAAATTGCATTGGTTCACACCTTTTTGTATGCGCTCCATCAACCTTTTTGATAGCTCTTCCATCTCTTCTTTGCTGACAAGATAGTGACACTTGCCGTTTTCGTCTACTTCCAAATATGTAATTTTTTTATTTCCTACCATAACGGACACCTTTCCGGTTAACGGCTTACTTCTTGCCATACGATCACCCCCTTGTATATGTATTCTTATTACAGTTTGTCTAAAAACTGTTTTTATATTTATCTACCCATTACCGACAGCGAAAAAGCATTTGATTGATTAATTTCGTTTGTGTGGAATTGTTATTTTGGAGAAAATATGATTGTGTATAGCGTTCCGTATCAAAAATAAAAGGAGATATCTAAGAAAGAGTGTAATATGACGTTTGCTCTTTGCTGCCGGTAATGGGTAGATCGTGAAATTATAATATAATTTGTTTGTATCGTACTTGTTCTTTTGCTAAATCTAAAATTACCGTTATAATTTCTGTTGTTTGCATTTCTTCCGGAAAGTGTTTTTTGAACACTTGAAAAATTTCATCAATGCACGGTTTTATGTACTCGTTCGGTACAATAGTTCCGCTTCCGGATATTTGAATTCCTCCCATTGCTTTTCCTCCTTTCTTTTCTTTATTTGCTCTCTATCCCAAACAGTGGTAAAATTTACTTGGAAGGGAGGTGATTAAAGTAATATCGTTAAAATATCAAATAAATTCCTTTCTTTTATGGTGAAGGAATTTAAAGAAAATCAAAGAGATTGCTTTGATTTTGATTTTTTTAAATCTCATTTTCCTAATATTGAGGATAAAATTATCACTGCTGCATTATGCCGCCTATCTTCTGATTCCTTGGTAGCTGTAAAATTTTACAATAACAAACCTCAAATTATATTTTTAGACGTTCAAGGAATTCAAGAGATAGAAGAAAACAGCTTGTGGAAAAAAGGTTATAAAGTTATAAAAGAAATCAAAGAGTTACTCCGCTAACTCCCAGTCATCAGCTATTAAATCTTCCGCGTAAGGATTCCACCTTACTGCGGATTTTTTTAAATTTCCGTTTTCATCTTTTAAAAAACCAATGCAACAATTTGTTGTATCTGTCGGCAATATATATACCGGAAACAGATTCCCGTTTCTGGTGATACATTTATTTTCTTTGATAGAAAGTTTTACAGCTTCGTTTATTGTCATTGCAATCTCCTTTTAACTTTACAAATTGTAAAAATGTTACTACTTCAATAATTACAAACTCACTTCTCGGATAACTTCTCGCATAAATCGCAATACATTTTACATTGCAGATCAATAAAGGTGTTAACAACACTTTTTAATTGGTCTGTTTTTTCTTTCGTTATATCTTTCGCTACTCCATATCGCATTTCAGAGGATTCTAACTGGTTTTCTACAATAGAATTGTATAAATCTAAATAAGCGTTACTAATATTGCGCAAAGCACCTCGAAGTATATTTTCATTAAATTGGAAGTCTAAGCCCTCGCTTTTATTTACCTTCATGCTTTTTCCCTCTTTTTGTTTAGATTTGGGATACTCGATACCGAAAGTTTCTGCGAACTCAAAAATCACATTTTCCCAATTATCTACAATTTCATTTAATTTTTTACGTCCATCTTTGAGTATTCTCTCTAAGGTGGACATTCTTTTTTCTAGGTTCAAGATTCTTTCTTCTTGTGTCACACTTTTATCTCCAATCATTTAACGCAGTATATTTATATCGCTTTCTTTTTATGCTGGTTTTGTTTGTTCTTGTAATTTTTTCTGTTAATTGGTAATATTTAGCGGAAAGGAGGGATACTGTGGATAATCGGCAACTGAAAATTTTAAAGTATATCTATGATACTCCACGCACTTTTTCTAATATAAAAAATAAATTTCATTTGGATAATACTGCTTTAAGAAATTTGTTAAATGGCGATGATAACTTTATTGATTATTACAACGGTGTGCAACAAGGTAAAAATTTTGATGAAAACTCTATTGTCGCAAGTAACTTGGGTAGAGCTTTCATTGATCTTCATAAAAGAAAAAATATTACTGATTTTCTACCAATGATACTTTCAACAATCGCTATAATAATTTCCATTGCAAGTTTTGTTACACCATACATAACTTAACCTATCTTATGTAAGCTGCGATTAAGCTTGCAACACTAAAAACAAGCGCGAATATAGAATAACACAGAGAAAATTTCTGGAATTTATTCATATTTTCACCTCCTTTATGCGGGTTTTTGGGACAAGTATACATTATATTGTATTCTATTGATTTATCAATCAATATATAGTATAATTTGTAATAGTTGAAAATAAATTCTCTAACTTTATTTCTGGAAAGAAGGTATTCTGTATAATAAAAGCTTCATCTAATGTGAATGGGTGTACTCCTTGTAATTTATGACAAAAGGTTCTTGGTGCTATTCCTATAGATTCTGCTATTTGTTTTTGAGAATATCTCTTTTCTGAAATTAAAAATTTCAAGTTTGGATACTTTGTCTTTGCTGAAATCGCCACTTTATCACCTCATTTTTATTTGAAAGGAAATATTTAATATGACCGAGTTGACATTTTCTAATAAAACCGTTAACAGCACCTTTGACCGTTCTATCGCTGATTCAAATTACACATTAAAAAAGCCTATGTTATGTCCTCTCTGTAACGCTTATCAAGATTCTTCTAAAGTAAGCAGTCAACTTTACCCCAGCCAAGACCACATTCAATTTGGTTCCGTTTGCTACAAATGTAGTCATTGCAAAAATCAGTACCTAGTGATCTATGAAATTAATCACGAAAAAAAGATTGCTGATTTTGGTGCTTATTACCCACAAGTAAGCATTAAATATGAAAATGAAACAATCGCAGCAGTTTCTCCGAGATTTATTGATATGTATAATCAAGCCTTAACAAGCGAATCCCTCGGCAATATCGAGCTTGCCGCTGTTGGATTTCGTCAAGCGTTAGAGTGCTTAGTAAAAGACTTTGCCATTATCGAACTAAAAAGAGATCGTGATGAAGTGATCGGCAAAACGCTGTACTCGGCAATAGGGGACTACTTTGAAGAAACATCTTTCGTTTCATCCGCTGATGTTGTTAGAATTTTAGGAAATGATTACGCGCATTACGATCGCAAATATCCCCAATTGGATTTTGAAATACTAAAGAGATATATGTTAATTTTCATAAATTTAGTGGAAACAAAACTGCTTATTTCTCATCCTCCTGTGCAAAGATAGGATCGTTTTCTGCTAATTTTTTTCCGTTTAAATCCCAATATTCTGTTATTATCCGTGAGGGTTGCTCTTTTGTTCCGGCTCCCCTTGCGGTTTTTGTTTCTATTACGCAGATTACCTTTGCGGAATCAACTCCGCGTGGATAAAGTGTGTTGTTCATGCTTTCATCTCCTTTATGCGGGTTTTTGTTTGTTATTTTCCATCGCTACATAAGAATCCACGCGACCGGATATATAAAGCAATTCTTCTTTTGGTAATTCTTTCAACTTTTCGGCAATCTCTTGTAAATCCATTACTTTTTTCATATCTACACCATGAAGTTTTTTCACTTTTATCACCTCACAAAATATTTACTATGCGACTATTATATATCGCAAAGAGAGTATTGTCAACTATTTATTTATTATTTTTCTTTACATTGCGAGTTTTTTATGGTAATATATTCCTGAAAGGTGGTTGAAGTTATTTGAAAGACCGCATAAAAACTATTAGGAAAAATCTCGGATTAACTCAATCTGAATTTGGGGCTAAAGTAGGAGTTAAAGGAAATACTATAACAGGCTATGAAACCGGAATACGCTCTCCGTCTGATGCTGTTATTTTTTCGATTTGTCGAGAATTTAATGTGAATGAAGATTGGCTACGTAGTGGGATAGGGGAAATGTTTATCCCTTTACCAGATGATGAAGGGTTAAATCTTATTTTAATGGAAATACAAGAATCGGACGATGTATTAATAAAAGCTATTTTACGTTCATATTGGCTTCTGTCCGATGATAAAAAAAGAGTTATAAGGGAATTGGTTGAAAATATATCCTCTCAAGTAAAAAAAGAAAAAGCAGGGCGTTAATGCCCTGCTTCTGAATTATTTGTTTTGACGATGTAAAACTTTCTCAAGATTACTTGCAACTAATAATAATTTTTTGAGAAAATCTAAACTATTGCGATTGATGATATTTTCCAGCATTCTTTTGTAAATCTCTTTTTCTTTCATTCCTAATCATCTCCATTTTACTTCTATGTATTTTCTATAAAAATGATAACAATTTATGATTAGGTTTTTACAAAAGTTGCATTTTTTACAGATGTTATGTAAAAAATAACCGCCCACTACTGCCATAGTGAACGGTTTGGATGGAGCCATGTGTCATTTAACCCCAACATTATTATACTAAATTGGCGATATTTGTCAATTAATAAAGAATGAAAAGGGGAAAATTATGAAAAAGATTATCAGTTTAGCTTTAGCGGCAATGTTATGTGCCGCTGTTTTTGTTGGGTGTGGTAGTGGTGAAAACAATACTACAAGTTCTTTAGAAAGCGTAACTTCCAAATCTTCCGTTTCGATAGAAACGGAAACTAAAACATATTCTTTTAATGATTTTGAAATTCAAGTGCCTAAATCATGGACAGAAAAAACAAAAAACGGTCATACTTATTTCTATTCTTCTGTTAACAGTGACTTTTTTTACAAGTATCAATAATGGATGATATGGAAGATTCAATACTTTTGGAAGAAAACCAAGAATCGGTGATTGAAGGAATTAAAGAATCGATGGACGATTGCACCATACTTTCAAAATTACCCAAAAAAATGGAGATTTTGAAGGTTTTAGGTACTCTTATACGGGAAAATTACCGGGCGTAGGAGATACTTTATACTACATGGATACTTTCTTCTATCAGCTATAATAATAAGTTTATCCAAATCCTGTATGTAAGTATATCCGATCAACGGGAGCAAGCTTCTAATTATTTTCCTAACATATTAGCAAGTCTCAAAAAGAATAGAAACAACTTCTTTGCCTGAGACTAACAATTCTGCTATACCTTCTGAAAACATCTCATCTTCAACTTCCACAGCATCATCTACACCAAAAACACCTACAGTTACCACAAGTCAAAAAAATGCTTTAAGAAGTGCAAAACAATATCTTGATGTTATGCCTTTTTCATACACAGGTTTAATTAAACAATTAGAATATGAAAAATATAGTCATGAAGATGCTGTTTATGCAGCAGATAACTGCGGTGCGGATTGGAACGAACAAGCTGCAAAAGCTGCAAAAAATTATTTAGATGTAATGTCATTTTCTCGTCAAGGATTAATAGAACAACTTGAGTACGAAGGCTATACGCATGAGCAAGCTGTATTCGGTGTAAACTCGGTCGGCTTATAATTTTATCACAACCATTTCCAAAACAAAAATAGTTAAAATCCCCTATCCGCTCCCAAAAGAGCAGAAAAGGGGATTTTTTCTTAAAACTTGTGAAAAATATTCTTGAAAATCTCTTGACAATATATGATATATCATATATAATATAAATATAGGATATATCATATATTAAGTGATACGAAATATAAATTAAGGAGAAACACAATGCTGGATATAGAAAATCTCCGTAAACTTGCAAAAAATGATAACAAAGTATTTGTAGTTCAACACGCAATGCAACGTTTCAGAGAACGTGGAATAAAATACAGTGACGTTATAAACTGCATTATAGTTGGAGAGATTATAGAGCAGTATCCAAATGATTACCCTACTCCAAGCTGCCTTATTTTAGGTATTGACCGTTTAAAAAAATTTATGCATGTTGTTTGCGGAACAGACGGTGAATACTTATGGATAATAACCGCATATTATCCTTCTAAAGATAAATGGGAAAACGATTTTAAGACAAGAAAGGAATAATTTTATGAAATGCTTTTATTGTAAATCAGATATGATTGAATCGACTACAACTCATGTTGCAGAACTAAAAATTGTGTAGTAACTACAAAGAATGTTCCGTGTATAAAATGTTCCCAATGCGGAGAAACTTCGTATTCCGGTGCAGTTGCGAAAAGAATCGACGAAATTCTTGATGTTTGCGAAAAAAATATGACCGAAATTGCGGTTATTAATTACAGCATTTCCGCAGCATAAAGGGGATAAATTTCATGAGTGATTTTAAAAATTATTTAGATAAACAACTACAGGATAAAGAGTTTAAAGAAGAGTGGGAAACACTCGAACCTGAATTTTCTGTTATGCAAGCTATGATAGATGCAAGAAAAAGCGCAGGTTTAACACAAAAACAACTTTCAGAAAAAACCGGCATTACCCAAGCAGATATAAGTAAGCTGGAAAGTGGCAACGCCAATCCCTCTTTGCGCACTTTACAAAGACTAGCTTCCGGTATGGGCATGAAAGTTAAAATTGAGTTTCGACCTATCGGACAAAATTAAACATTTATCCCCTATCCGCTTCCAAAATGAGCAGAAAAGGGGAATTTTTATTTGTAAAAACAGGTGATTATATGAAAATTGCTGCCGCATATGTCAGGGTATCAACCGAAGATCAGACAGAGCTTAGCCCTACATCTCAAATCAAGCAGATAAGAGAGTACGCCAAAAATCATGGATATATCGTACCGAACGAATTTGTTTTTGCTGATGAAGGTATCAGCGGTAAAAATACACAAAAACGCCCTGCTTTTAATCGTATGATAGGCTTAGCAAAAACAAAACCAAAGCCATTTGAGTGTATTTTGCTTTGGAAATATAGCCGTTTTGCACGCAACCGCGAAGATAGTATTGTGTATAAATCTATGCTTCGTAAGCAACTCGGTATAGATGTTATATCTATATCTGAAAATCTCGGCGATGACAAAATGTCTATATTAATCGAAGCGCTAATAGAAGCTATGGATGAATATTACAGTATCAACCTTGCCGAAGAAGTAAAACGCGGTATGACGGAACGCGTATCAAAAGCGGTGAAGCTGTTTCTGTACCTGCATACGGATATGACATTGAAGAAGGAAAGTATATTATCAACGAAGCAGAAGCAGAAGTTGTACGACAAATTTTTTCTGATTTTAATAACGGAGTTGGAACCGTTACCATAGCGCGGAATTTAAACGCTATCGGCATTAAAACAAAGCGCGGTAAGCTATGGGAAAACCGTACTGTTAAATATATTTTACACAATCCCGTTTATATAGGGAAAATTCGTTGGAATCCCGAAGAAATAACCGGTTTAAATTATGATCATGAAAAAATTATGCTTGTAGACGGTATACATGAGCCACTTCTTACAAAAGATCTTTGGGACAGTGTGCAAGAAAAACTTTCACTTATGAAAAAAACAAGAAAACCAAGAGAAAGAAGTAATCCAACACCAGACTATATGTTATATGGATTAATGCGGTGCGGTTCTTGCGGTGGAACTTTAACTCAATCTCGTGACGGCTTACAATGTCATAAGTACGCGCATGGTACATGTGATACCTCGCACTACATCTCACTTAGTAAGGCTAATACTGCTGTAATAGACTTGATACAACATACTCTTGAAAATGGTATTTTTACTTTAACCCCTAAAAAGCAAGATATTTCTACTCAACAAATCGCTATGATAGATAAACAAATACAAAATGAAAAAAATAAACTTTTAAGAGTAAAAGAAGCTTTCGAGTACGGCGTTGATACTCTGGAAGAGTACAAAGAAAATAAAAATAAAATTTTACAAAAAATCAGCGAGTTAGAGAGTAGCAAACCGGTACAGCAAACCAATATAGACAAAAAGAAGTTTGCAGAAAAATATCTCGGTGTTATAGATACATTAAAAGACGATACAGTAAGTGAATCTGATAAAAATCATATTTTAAGGCAGTTTGTTGAAAAAATAGTACTTCATCGTCCTTCAAATGAAATTGAAATTTTTTATCATTATTAATTATCTCTTAAATCAATATGCACCACCCAGATGTTAAAGCATCACCATAGTTCACAGATGTTGCGCCAGTGTCGGATTTTGCTACATAAGCCATACCGAATGGAGCCTGTTCAGGAATGTGAAGAATTGTATGTGTACTGTCTGCTCCAGCTGTGGTAGTGATTGTGAGAGCACCGATTGTTTGTTCAGCAGCTACATGTGCAAAAATGCCAGGCAATCTTTGATTTAGAGCAAAAACATCATAATAGTATCTCTCGTAATAAAGCCATTTGCCTTTTGATTGTGCTGTCGGAGCTGTCATCATTGATGTTTCATAGACAACGGGTGCCGCAATTGCGATTGGGTCAAATAAAAGCATGTTGATTTGTTTTGCAGATGTATCCGCAACCCAACCTTCGGTAAAATCGTATGCAGTCATCATTAAATCGTCAGGTACTTCCATGATAGAAACGCCGTCCAATTTTCCGACATTTCGGTCAATGTTTCTAATGCCTGTATCAGCTTCAACAAAACGCGTAATTCCGGCAGCCTCTTTAAGTAGCTTGTATGTATCAGGACGCATTTTTGCTCTGATTCTATCTCTGGGCACTCGCTGATTTACCATATAAGCTAGGTATGTATCCCACTGTGATAAGATATTATCAGCGGTCAATGCTGTCGTATCGATACTGCCAAAATCACTTGATGCTTTGAATAATGTAGATGCCGCGTATGCATCCATCTCGGGAACTTTTTGAAATTCATTAAAAGTTTTTGTAATATTTGCAATGTTCACAATTGGGTCTTCCTGCATGTCCATAGGGTCAACAAGGGTGTCCCACTCTCTATCCATGCGCATTGTTAAAACTTGCTCTTTGGTGTTGAAATTCCTTGTAAAGTTTCCTGAAAGATTATCTCGGTCAACCGCTTCTATCCGCCATAGTCATGTTTTGTACCGCCAAATGCATTACTACCTTGATACATGTTTATAGGTTGCGCTGTTAGGGCTTCCGTACAAATCTGAAAAGTGCGACCAGTAAGGGTAAGCGTTCGCCATTGCTTCTGAATATTCTGTTGCGTAGTTTAATGATTGCTGAGTAAATGCCATTTTTTAACCTCCTATTTAGACGGAAGGCCCCAAATACTTTCAATCGTTTTTCCCGTGTTTCCACTGGGCATTTGTCCTTTGACCTGCGCCCCAAACTGTGGAGTTTGCGCGGGTGTCTTGTCTTCCGTCGGCATAAAATATTCTTCATATTGTTGTTTGATAGTTTCAAGCTGCTCCAAAGGCTCTTTCCCTTCCTCCAAAAGCGAGTAAACATTATCAAGGAATTTTTCTTTTACTCCGCCCTCTTTCAGCTGAGAAGAAATTTCAATTTTCTTTTTGTATGAATCAAAATCTCTTTGGAGTGCCTTATAATCGTCACTATCTTTTACATTTGGAGCAGAAATGTTTCTTTGCGCTTCTGCTACAGCTTCATCAATCTTGACTTTTAACTCAGATTTAGGAATAAAGTCTGACATGCTGGTACCATGCAATGTCATGACTTTTTCTGCTATTTCTTCACTAAGTCCAAGACCCGCTAAAGCTTTTCTTGTAAATGCCATATAAAATCATCCTTCCTTTTTAACGCCTGAAAGGTAACAGGCGAGCTGCGGCGTAGTTTAACGCCATACCACAGGGGCGAAATGCGATGTAGTTTAACGCCATACCACGAGGGCGAAACAAAAAAAGAGCCGATAACCACTGTTTTTTAGTGGTTATCGGCTCATAGGCTCTCAATAATTATTTGTATTATATTTTTGCATGACTTACATTTTATAGATAGTCCATGTGCAACAGCTTTTTCGCTTACCCTAAAAAGTTTCTTGCCACACTTAGGACAACAAAACCAACCGTCTCTAATCATCTTCGTAAATCTCTTTCTTTTGAAGATTATCCCCTAAAACACGAGCAAGCTTATAATCTGCAATTTTGTTCCATTTGTATTCCATCTCTTGCAGCTTGTTTGCTACTGATGCAGGAACATCCTTTTCGGCCGCCTGCATCATCCCCGCAATGCTTCGCATAATCCCTTGCGCAATTCGGAATGTTTCATTTGAACCTCGGTACTCAGGTGAGATTTCCTCCCCACCAAACGCAAGAAGCGCATCCTTTAAACTCGGTTCTGTATATCCAAGCGCCTGTGCTTCCTCGCATACTTCATCAATCTGCTTTGCAATACATACTTTCCAATCGTCAATTTCTTCATGGTTTTCAAACCAGCCGAAATCACCTGATAAATACCGATGAAGAATACCCATATTGTGGTATTGAATCTTTAAGAGCATGATTAATCGTTGAAATTCATTCATCTTTCTTTACCTTCTTTCTCGTAGGGGCTTTTTTGTTTTCGTTATTTTCATATTTCTTTTGTTGCCCGCAAAATTTACAAAAAATACCTCGTTCGGTGCCTATGTACTCATGTTTACATATCATATCCATAAACTTTCTCCCTGTCCTTTCGTCTGGTTCGTCCTGTTTCTTTTAAAAATGCTCTGAGTTTATCTTCTTTAGCCGATATTTCCTGTAACGTCTTTTCATTGGACACACCAGCCGCTTTTTCCATTGCCGCTTTTTGCTTTGAGTATCTTATATTTCTCTCAAGGGCCCTTTGTTGTTGTGATAACTGATAAGATTTGTCGTTTTCTTTTTTGTTTTGCTCTGTTCTATCCCTTGGTATAGACACACCTGGGATAACCAGCATCTTAGTGATGTCCGCAGTTAATGCCAAAAAGTCCCGCAGGCTTTCCGTAGCTGGTTGATGATATAGGATAGTACCGATGTTGTTTACCTTCCCCATCAGTAAACGTCCCACTTGAGTTATCCCAAGAAAAATAGCGTCCTTGGTATGGATAGCACAGGGGACGTGCGCCACTATGCCTAGATACTCTAAAAATTTCCACTCCATAATCTCGCTGCCTTAACTTTACTGTTTCGATTGCGGTATTATGAACCGTTGTGCGAATATCCATATTGACATAGGCTTCGGGTGACCATTTTCTCCCTGCTTTATCAAAAAATCCTGTAATTCCATTCTTATGTATTTGTTCAAGTGTCGTTTTTAATGCGGTTCTTCGGCTTTCAACGCCTACCGCCACTCTCGCAGTCCCCTCATTTAAAGCCTGCTGTATCGCCGCCATTTGGTTTTCTATATTGGCAGTGTTTACAACAACCTGTCTATATAAGGCAAGAGAGCTTTCCAGCATTGTGGTGTTTACAAGGTTTGTCTTTTCTATCGCCTGAGAGGCATATGCTCTTAATGTTGCGATAACGCTTTCACTTGCAATTACATTGTCTGTCGCCGCCGCTTCTATCTTTCCCAGCTTTGCAGCCTTTTTCAATTTCGGTTCTACATCTTTTGTTGCTTCTAAAGCTGCACTTTCAAGCGCAGTATATATTATCTCCGGTACTTGTCCCGTTAGCTTTGTGATAATTTCCAAGCACTCTTTGTTTAGCTGACCGAGTTCTGAAAGTTTTTGCAGCTCCCACACAGATGTAGAGAGTTTATGTCCACTATTAAAATGCTCGGCTATTTTTATCAGCAAAGCATCTACGGTGCTTGCATACACTTGTTCGATTGGCTCTGACAACGCAATGATTTCTTCCGGAGTTAATTGCGCCATTAGCTTTCATCCTCCGACGCTTCCTCTTGACCTTCTCTTGCTTCAGGCTCTTCACTTGGAGTATCCGCTACACTTTCTCGTGATGTCGCTTCCATTACATCCCACATAGAATCGTTTACAGTCGATTCCTCTTTTATCTCCTGCATTTCTTGAAAGGCTTCCTCTTCGGTATATCCCAAGACTTCAATCATAAATCGTTTTGTACTCATTAACCCATTGGTTTTAAGTAAAATTCCTTCGTTTATGTTTGTTTGTCGGTCTTGCAAGATAGAGTCATCAAAGACAACCTTTGTTTCCCATCCACGTTCTGCGAGTTCGCTGATTCTCTGCCCTTCCCACGTCATATCATATAGGGCCGCTACTTGAATGATTGCATCAACAATCTGGTCGATTGCTGCTTTTACTTGCATTTGATGACTTTTTATGGTTTTGTATGTCTTGCTGTTTTCGCTGATAACTTCCGTTGCAGTCTTTATTCCGCTGGCTTTATCAAACGTAAATGTTCCTGCTGAAAAACCGACTTGCAAGCATAACATAGAAAGAAAAGCGTTGATTGCTTGTTCATGCTCCGTTACTCTCAACGAAACTGTATTATCCTGTATTTTTAACGCATCAGTATCATCTGTTTTGAAAGCAACATATGCTTCGTCAGTAGAATCAAAATAACGATGCATATTTCCGTGTTCGTCAACAACTGTGCGTAAACACTGTGCCGGGACAATAACTCTTTTCTTTCCCAGAGTAAACTCGCGGATAAAACTGTCATAGCAAATATCAAGAGCTTTTAATGTTGAAAGTGCATTGGCATATATAGATACCCCAAGAGGTGAATTGTCATCAATATTGTTCGCAATCGCCGGTCTGTAGTAGGCAAAAAGAGATGTATCAAGTCCTTGCAGTTCAGTTTCCGCATTAAGAAATGGATAGATTTCATCGAGAGGATACCTAAATCCCAATATGTCCTGCGATTCTATCTGTGAACCGCTTTTGATTTCTGACCGAAAAAGTTCATTTGAAATGTAGTAGCTGAACCCGTTCCATTTGTGCCACTCAAGCCTAGTGTAATAATACCCGTCTTTTGCTTCTCTACTGATGAAAACTCCGTCCGAAACCTTTGCGTTATCCCATGCAGTTGGTACAAACTGGTCTGCCATGCAAAATCCAATCGAGATATGTCCTGTGTCTGGGATTTCATCCCCCTTTGCATCTCTCTGTGTTTCATACCAGCACTTCATCGCACCACCGCCAAGGGCAAGAACTTGTTCAATGTGCTCCTGCATTTTTGTCCAAAATGCGTTTTTGGTAAGGGTATCAATAACGAATTCCTCCAGCAATTGCCTTTCGGTATTTTCTTGACTAACATGGATTTCGCACTGTTCCGACCATATCAATCCCGCCAGTTCTGCACATATCGCCTTTGCAGTGTCCATTCTATCCATATCTCTATAGTGGTTTGGGTCATCTATTGTTGGAGCTAAAATCCTGTGCCACGGGCGATAAAATCCTTTGTATAAATACTTCCAAATAAATATTCCGAAATAGTAAAATTGATTAAAAGCAGGGACACCGCCCAGCTCAAAAATATCTTTAAATTCTTTCGCAATCCCTGTAACCGCTTTTGCTTTTTCCATCCAGTTTCTCACCCTCTTTCTGAATTCATCGAACATGAAAATTCCTCCGTTCACCAAATCTCTAAAATATCCCTCATTCGGGATTCAACTGCATATTCTTGTGCATCTAAGCTGTCGATGTTATAGCTACCATCATCAAGGCGAACATCTTTTGTTTGGTACTTTTTATCCCATACCGCCGATTGAAATGCTTCTATCGTTTTTTTACAATTTGACATTATTTTATGTCTCATGCTTCCTTGTAGTCGACAAAAAAAACGAATTCTGTCATTAATGTTTCCTTTTTTCGCATTGTGAACATCTACTCCAAGCCCCGATTTATTAGTGGCTGTTCTTAGCCCTTGAATCAACGTCTGTTCAGCACTATCACAGTAAACATCAGTAACCAGATATTTTTCTTTGCATTCTTTGACAAAAGAAATAAAATCATTTTCTAACTCTGTAGGAGAGATAATGTTCTTTTTATAATATTCTTTTAATGTAATTACTTCTTTAAATCCTGCGGTATACCCTGTTAAATTAAATGCTGTTGCCGAGCCGTTGCCCCCAAAATCAACACCAATCGTTGTAAACATAATTTCTGGAGGGCTTTCTATAATATATTCTTTTGGATTATCTGCGAACTGTCTATATATAGCCCCCTCTGCCGGCTTCCATAAACCTAGTATATACCGGTCATAATAAACAGTTCCCATATATTCTTTTTTGAGATTGTCAACGAAAACCGCGCTTAAAGTTGGATTATCATCTATCGTATAATGTTGTTGATAAATATCAGCATCTGAATCCAGAAACTTTTTAACCCAATGCGTTGGAGCTTCGGGGTTTAATGTCCCATCAAATCGACTGTAATCTTTGTCAAGGCGAGATTTCAATATATTAAAAACTTCTTCATTCCATGTTGCAACTTCATCGCCATAACAATATTTTATACTGCTGCCTCGAATTTGATTTACTCGACTGATGTTATCTGCTCCCAAACAATAACATCTTTCTCCAAAAAGAATTGCTGTGTTATTTGACTTTATATCACTTACAAGGGATTCTCCATAAATTTTTTGTAATGGCTCAATGATATTTCTTTGTAATGTCCCTTTTGTATATCCTAGAATCACCACAAGCCCATCTCTGTCAGAAACTCTTCGAATCCGCTTAGGAATAACAAAAAAATCGATATACGTTTTCCCTGCTCGCGTTGCACCAACCTTGAAATTCCAACGATGGTTTGCTTCATCTAGAAACTCTCTCTGTTTTTGAGTGAATGCCACTAGATAACACCGCCTATTTTTTCCATAAGGTCATCAAGTTTTTTTAGAGCTTCGGTGTCAGTTGTTTCTATTTTATCTGTCTGCCCAAGATAATTTTTGCCTAAAAATATAGCCATATTAGCATTTTTTTCTGCCAACCTGAATTGTATGCGCCTTAAGGATATTTTCCCTTTCCCTCGCTTTTGACTGAAAACTAGGGAAAAACTCTGCTTATACGTTCTTTTACACCAAGCATTTAAAGTTTTTTCGCTTATATCAAAAAAAGCACAAATTTCCTCCTTTGTACACTGTAAAGCGCAAAGGCTTTCAAAATCTCTTTTATCTATCTCTTTCCTTGGCCTTGCCACATGTCCTCAACCTCTCCTTTACTCTTCATATTGAAGTTTATATTTTCTGTCCAAATATCATCCTCTTTATTAATTCTGCAGTTAGACCAGTCTTCCCAACGTTTTATAATCACATCCACATACTTAGGATCATATTCCATTACATATCCACATCTTCCATTTTGTTCGCAAGCCATAATTGTTGTACCACTACCTCCAAACAAATCTAAAACGATGTCATCTCTCTTGGTATTATTTTTTATCTGATAATCAAAAAGAGAAATCGGTTTCATGGTTGGATGCAAACAATTTGATGTTGGCTTGTCAAATTCCAAGATTGTTGTTTGTTTTCTATCTGATACCCACAGATGGCCAGCACCTTCCTTCCACCCATAAAGACAAGGTTCGTGCTTCCAATGATAATCCTGTCGTCCCATAACCATACTATTTTTGTTCCAAATAAGACACTGCCTTACAGTCCAGCCTACATCACGACATGCTCCTCTAAAGTTATATCCCTCAGAATCTGCATGCCAAATATAAAAAACTGCTCCCTGCTTCATCACTACATCAGCACAGTAAAATGCATTTTTAAGAAAATCTCTAAAGCTACTATCATCCATTTTATCATTTTGGATTTTAAGATTATCTTTTGTCTTTCCTGTATAATCAACATTGTATGGAGGGTCTGTAATAAAAATATCTGCCTTATTCCCATTCATTAGTGTCTCCACACAATTTATATCTGTACTGTCACCACACATCAATCTATGACGACCAAGTTTATAAATATCGCCCAATTTCGATTTTGGATTCTCAGGTAGTTCTCCATTGAATTCATCCTCTACCACTTCAACATCAGTTCCTAACGCATCAATGGTAAATCCAAAGTCACTCATGTTAATATCTGTAATCCCAAGCAACTCTTCATCCAGCAACTCAAAGTCCCAAGCAGCTATCTCTCCTACTTTGTTGTCCGCTAAACGGAAAGCCTTTATCTGGTCTTCCGTCAAGTCATCAGCAACAATGCAAGGAATTTCTTTCAAGTCAAGCTTTTTCGCTGCTTTATACCGAGTATGACCTGCAACGATAACACCATTGCTGTCTATGACAATCGGAACTTTAAATCCAAACTCCTTTATACTTGCCACAACAGCAGCAACAGCATCATCATTTTTCCTTGGATTATTTTCGTATGGAGTTATATCTTGTAAATTTACTTTTTTAATTTCCATTTTATTGGCTTCCTAAAAATTTATTGATAGTATGAAAAACAGCATTCAACTGAGAATGCTATCTTTCATACTGCCAATAAAGGCAGTTTTTTAGAAAAGAGTATTATAGAAAATGAAAAAGAAGCGGTTAGCTATCTCCCACTTCTAGTTTACTTTATAAAATCGTGACTTCAAATTCTTTTTTATTACATATACTCTAACCCGTTTTTATCCGCTTTCTCGTAAAACTTGTAAGCTTTTTTGCATACGGTCGCATGAGAATAAAAGAGTTGCTCCGCCACTTCAACGTAAGATACCCCACCTATGAAATGCAAGCGAACTATATCGCGCATCAATGGTTCCTTAATTTTCTCTACACTTTTTCTTATCCTATCCATTTCCTCTTTAGAAACTTTTGCAACTGATGTGTCTGGAAAAAGTTCCAGTTCTTGCTCCAACCAACGATAACGTTCAAAGTATTTTTCTGTTTTTGTCTTTTTTCTTCGCATTCTTCTTTTCCCTTCCTATCAAACTACTTGCATACAAAATTACACACAAAATCAGTACACTACCTGAAAGTATCGTACCTATCAAAAAGGCCCACCAGTAATGTAAAACTATGATGAAAGACATATGTAAAACAAGCGTTATTGTTGCTACTAGGCAGATAAGAGAAGCTATGATACAGAGGATAGTGATGTTTTTATTTTTCATCTTTAACCTCTGTGAGTTTTTTGCACTCAATACACTTTTTAAAAGTTTTTTTGGGGTTTCCAAACGAAAACTCCTGTATTGTCTGTATACAACTACATCCGCAATTCTCGCACGTTTCAATATTGCTTTCCCTCCTGTTCCATACCTTCGCCGCTTCTTCTTTTGCGCAGTAATCAACAGATTCGTCTACCCACTTTGTAGCAAGACCACATTTGCTGCACTTTGCTCTTACTTGCTTGGTAATAAAGTCTTGTCCGTATTCAAATTTTGTTTCTCCACCGCAGCAGGGACACTCTCTTAATTCAATTTCTTTCATTTTTGTTCACCTTCTTTTTGCAACGTCCGAACTATTCGCGCGATAGCTTCCGCAT
>SCPN01000528.1_pt1 | contig 39452 bp, 42 predicted proteins | sample 6106831 | NCBI WGS metagenome assembly SCPN01 (sample SAMN10720447, study PRJNA508395) | human gut metagenome | isolation source: Participant 1, 0 month | reverse complement strand
TGCTAATTCCATTCTTGCTTTTGTCGAACAGGGCGATCATGTATTGATGACCAACACCGCCTATGAACCGAGTCAGGATTTCTGTAGCAAAATCCTCAGCAAACTGGGCGTAACGACATCGTGGTTTGATCCGCTGATTGGTGCCGATATCGTTAAGCATCTGCAGCCAAACACTAAAATCGTGTTTCTGGAATCGCCAGGCTCCATCACCATGGAAGTCCACGACGTTCCGGCGATTGTTGCCGCCGTACGCAGTGTGGTGCCGGATGCCATCATTATACCTTCCGACAACACCGGGCAGCCGAAATTGCTGCCATAAGGCGCTGGATTTTGGCATCGATGTTTCTATTAAGCCGCCACCTAAATATCTGGGCATTCAGATGCGATGATTGGCACTGCCGTGTGCAATGCCCGTTGCTGGGAGCAGCTACGGGAAAACGCCTATCTGATGGGCCAGATGGTCGATGCCGATACCGCCTATATAACCAGCCGTGGCCTGCGCACATTAGGTGTGCGTTTGCGTCAACATCATGAAAGCAGTCTGAAAGTGGCTGAATGGCTGGCAGAACATCCGCAAGTTGCGCGAGTTAACCACCCTGCTCTGCCTGGCAGTAAAGGCCACGAATTCTGGAAACGAGACTTTACAGGCAGCAGCGGGCTATTTTCCTTTGTGCTTAAGAAAAAACTCAGTAATGAAGAGCTGGCGAACTATCTGGATAACTTCAGTTTATTCAGCATGGCCTACTCGTGGGGCGGGTATGAATCGTTGATCCTGGCAAATCAACCAGAACATATCGCCGCCATTCGCCCACAAGGCGAGATCGATTTTAGCGGGACCTTGATTCGCCTGCATATTGGTCTGGAAGATGTCGACGATCTGATTGCCGATCTGGACGCCGGTTTTGCGCGGATTGTATAACATTGCCACTTTTGGACAATTTTGCAGACATTTTATTGTGAAAAGTCTTAAATTGTTGCGTCCGGGATCAAGGCGTCCCGGACGATTCAGGAGTACAATAGGCAAATAAAGGCTTAAACGCTGTTCCACAGGAAAGTCCATGGCTGTTATTCAAGATATCATCGCTGCGCTCTGGCAACACGACTTTGCCGCGCTGGCGGATCCTCATATTGTTAGCGTTGTTTACTTTGTCATGTTTGCCACGCTGTTTTTAGAAAACGGCCTGCTGCCCGCCTCATTTTTGCCAGGCGACAGCTTGTTGATACTGGCAGGCGCATTGATTGCCCAGGGGGTTATGGATTTTCTGCCTACGATTGCGATTCTGACCGCCGCAGCAAGTCTGGGCTGCTGGCTGGCTGCTATATTCAGGGCGCTAATAGGGGAATACCAAAACGGTGAAAGGCTGGCTGGCACAGCTTCCTGCTAAATATCACCAGCGCGCCACCTGCATGTTTGACCGCCACGGTCTGCTGGCGCTGCTGGCTGGACGTTTTCTTGCATTTGTCCGTACGCTGCTGCCAACCATGGCGGGAATTTCCGGTCTGCCAAACCGCCGTTTCCAGTTTTTCAACTGGTTAAGCGGATTGCTGTGGGTCAGCGTGGTAACCAGTTTCGGCTATGCCTTAAGTATGATTCCGTTCGTTAAACGCCATGAAGATCAGGTAATGACGTTCCTGATGATCCTGCCAATTGCCTTGTTAACCGCTGGCTTGTTAGGCACGCTGTTTGTGGTGATTAAAAAAAAAATACTGTAACGCCTGACGATTTTCCCTGTTCCCGGTTGCTGTACCGGGAACGTATTTAATTCCCCTGCATCGCCCGCATTCTTGCCGCATCTTCCCCCGGCGTCACACCGAAGTAACGTTTAAACTCACGGCTAAATTGCGATGCGCTTTCAGCTGATACGCAGAACAAGCAAGGTAAGGCTACCTTCATGCTGTCAGCGGGATGATCATTATCCGCGCCTGCGACGGCAGTAATTCTTCAAATACCGCGTACTGGCAGGGTGCGACAGACTTAAAATTATGGTGGAACGCCGATACGCTCATATTGGCTTCTGCCGCCAGTTGCTCGACGCTCAGGTTTTCGGTGTATTTATTCTCAATCCGTTTCAGCACGCGGCTAATCAGACTGAAGTGAGTCTGGCGACTGACCAGCGCCAGTAACGCGCCGCCGCAAGGTCCGGTCAGCACGTAGTACAGAATTTCGCGGATGATCTGTTTGCCGAGAATACGCGCATCCAGTGGTCGCTCCATCACGTCGAGTAACCGCTCCGCCGCGCATAAAATCTCTTCTGATAACGTGGCGGAGTTAATCCCGCTGGCTGCCATCGACGGCTGGAAATGCTCATCTTCGCCAATGTCCATCAACAGTTCCTGTAACTGCAAAATATCGACATTGAGACGCACCCCTGCCAGCGGCACCTCTGACGTGGCATAGGTTTCGCACTCAAACGGCAACGGCACCGTCAGCAGCAGATATCTTACTGGCGCACTGGCAAGAACACGCTGCCCATTGATATAACCGATTTTATGCCCGGAAAAGAGAATTATGATGCCAGGCTCGTACATCACCGGTGTACGTGCGAAAGGCGTCTCGCCATACAACAAACGCACATCGGGCAACAGTTCTGACAAACTATTTTCTTTATTTTTCAGTTTATTAACTTTATCCGCCAGCAAGCGGCAAATCTCTTCACGTTTCATATCGCGTAATTTCTTAGGAATAATGCGGCAATTTGATTGTGCGCAATTTTGTAGCATTTCTCCAGCACTCTGGAGAAATAGGCAAGACATTGGCAGAAATGAGCATTGAGAGCCAGGGCGCTGGCGATCACAATGAAAAACATCAGGCAGATCGTTCTCTGCCCTCATATTGGCCCAGCAAAGGGAGCAAGTAATGAACAACTTTAATCTGCACACCCCAACCCGCATTCTGTTTGGTAAAGGCGCAATCGCTGGTTTACGCGAACAAATTCCTCACGATGCTCGCGTATTGATTACCTACGGCGGCGGCAGCGTGAAAAAAACCGGCGTTCTCGATCAAGTTCTGGATGCCCTGAAAGGCATGGACGTGCTGGAATTTGGCGGTATTGAGCCAAACCCGGCTTATGAAACGCTGATGAACGCCGTGAAACTGGTTCGCGAACAGAAAGTGACTTTCCTGCTGGCGGTTGGCGGCGGTTCTGTACTGGACGGCACCAAATTTATCGCCGCAGCGGCTAACTATCCGGAAAATATCGATCCGTGGCACATTCTGCAAACGGGCGGTAAAGAGATTAAAAGCGCCATCCCGATGGGCTGTGTGCTGACGCTGCCAGCAACCGGTTCAGAATCCAACGCAGGCGCGGTGATCTCCCGTAAAACCACAGGCGACAAGCAGGCGTTCCATTCTGCCCATGTTCAGCCGGTATTTGCCGTGCTCGATCCGGTTTATACCTACACCCTGCCGCCGCGTCAGGTGGCTAACGGCGTAGTGGACGCCTTTGTACACACCGTGGAACAGTATGTTACCAAACCGGTTGATGCCAAAATTCAGGACCGTTTCGCAGAAGGCATTTTGCTGACGCTAATCGAAGATGGTCCGAAAGCCCTGAAAGAGCCAGAAAACTACGATGTGCGCGCCAACGTCATGTGGGCGGCGACTCAGGCGCTGAACGGTTTGATTGGCGCTGGCGTACCGCAGGACTGGGCAACGCATATGCTGGGCCACGAACTGACTGCGATGCACGGTCTGGATCACGCGCAAACACTGGCTATCGTCCTGCCTGCACTGTGGAATGAAAAACGCGAGACCAAGCGCGCTAAGCTGCTGCAATATGCTGAACGCGTCTGGAACATCACTGAAGGTTCCGACGATGAGCGTATTGACGCCGCGATTGCCGCAACCCGTATTTCGGCAATAGGCGCCTGACCCAACCTTCCGACTACGGTCTGGACGGCAGCTCCATCCCGGCTTTGCTGAAAAAACTGGAAGAGCACGGCATGACCCAACTGGGCGAAAATCATGACATTACGCTGGATGTCAGCCGCCGTATATACGAAGCCGCCCGCTAAGCTTTTTACGCCTCAAACTTTCGTTTTCGGGCATTTCGTCCAGACTTAAGTTCACAACACCTCACCGGAGCCTGCTCCGGTGAGTTCATATAAAGGAGGAACGTATGGCTAATCCAACCGTTATTAAGCTACAGGATGGCAATGTCATGCCCCAGTTGGGACTGGGCGTCTGGCAAGCAAGTAATGAGGAAGTAATCACCGCCATTCAAAAAGCGTTAGAAGTGGGTTATCGCTCGATTGATACCGCCGCGGCCTACAAGAACGAAGAAGGTGTCGGCAAAGCCCTGAAAAATGCCTCAGTCAACAGAGAAGAACTGTTCATCACCACTAAGCTGTGGAACGACGACCACAAGCGCCCCCGCGAAGCCCTGCTCGACAGCCTGAAAAAACTCCAGCTTGATTATATCGACCTCTACTTAATGCACTGGCCCGTTCCCGCTATCGACCATTATGTCGAAGCATGGAAAGGCATGATCGAATTGCAAAAAGAGGGATTAATCAAAAGCATCGGCGTGTGCAACTTCCAGATCCATCACCTGCAACGCCTGATTGATGAAACTGGCGTGACGCCTGTGATAAACCAGATCGAACTTCATCCGCTGATGCAACAACGCCAGCTACATGCCTGGAACGCGACACACAAAATCCAGACCGAATCCTGGAGCCCATTAGCGCAAGGAGGGAAAGGCGTTTTCGATCAGAAAGTCATTCGCGATCTGGCAGATAAATACGGCAAAACCCCGGCGCAGATTGTTATCCGCTGGCATCTGGATAGCGGCCTGGTGGTGATCCCGAAATCGGTCACACCTTCACGTATTGCCGAAAACTTTGATGTCTGGGATTTCCGTCTCGACAAAGACGAACTCGGCGAAATTGCAAAACTCGATCAGGGCAAGCGTCTCGGTCCCGATCCTGACCAGTTCGGCGGCTAACATGCAAATTCTCCCGGTGGCGGTAATGTTCCGCTACCGGACTTTTCAGAAATCATTTATTCCCCTCGCGTCCCGCCCGTTGTTACTCTTCCTTGTTCAGGAATGCCAAATATAAGGACATCATCATGCAGAGCCGGAAGCTCTTAAAAGAACAACTCATCTATATCCGGGATAAACGCAACGGAGAGGTGAAAAACAGATGAAAATAATACTTCTGTTTTTAGCAGCCCTGGCAAGTTTTACCGTACACGCACAGCCCCCCTCACTGACCGTAGAACAAACAGTCCGGCATATTTATCAGAACTATAAATCAGATGCCACTGCCCCTTATTTTGGTGAAACCGGAGAGCGGGCGATAACTTCTGCGCGTATTCAACAGGCGCTTACCCTGAACGACAATCTTACGCTGCCGGGCAATATTGGCTGGCTGGATTATGATCCGGTTTGTGATTGTCAGGATTTTGGCGATCTGGTGCTAGAAAGCGTTGCGATAACCCAAACTGACGCCGATCATGCCGATGCCGTTGTGCGCTTTCGTATCTTTAAAGATGATAAAGAAAAGACCACGCAGACACTGAAAATGGTGGCGGAAAATGGTCGTTGGGTCATTGACGATATTGTCAGCAATCATGGCAGCGTCTTACAAGCAGTTAATAGCGAGAATGAAAAAACGCTGGCCGCTTTAGCTTCGTTGCAAAAAGAACAGCCGGAAGCCTTTGTTGCCGAACTCTTTGAACATATTGCTGATTATAGCTGGCCGTGGACGTGGGTGGTTTCCGACTCTTACCGCCAGGCGGTTAATGCCTTCTATAAAACCACCTTCAAGACGGCCAATAATCCCGATGAAGATATGCAAATAGAACGGCAATTTATTTACGACAATCCGATCTGTTTTGGCGAAGAGTCGCTATTTTCACGCGTTGATGAAATTCGAGTCCTGGAGAAAACCGCCGATTCCGCCCGCATTCATGTTCGTTTTACGCTGACCAATGGCAACAACGAAGAGCAAGAACTGGTTTTACAGCGGCGCGAAGGCAAGTGGGAAATCGCTGATTTTATCCGCCCGAACAGCGGCAGCCTACTTAAGCAGATTGAGGCAAAAACCGCCGCCAGATTAAAGCAATGAGCTGAATTAAATAACAATTAGCCGGAACAATAAATAAAAGGGAACACTATATGAAAACGATTTTCACCGTGGGAGCTGTTGTTCTGGCAACCTGCTTGCTCAGTGGCTGCGTCAATGAGCAAAAGGTCAATCAGCTGGCGAGCAATGTGCAAACATTAAATGCCAAAATCGCCCGGCTTGAGCAGGATATGAAAGCACTACGCCCACAAATCTATGCTGCCAAATCCGAAGCTAACAGAGCCAATACGCGTCTTGATGCTCAGGACTATTTTGATTGCCTGCGCTGCTTGCGTATGTACGCAGAATGATAAAAAAATCCCCGGCAGCATGTCAGTTGCCGGGGATTTTTTTTAACGTCCAACCGCCGCTTTAGGGCGTTTCTTCGCACCAGCATTCACCGGACGAGATTGCGTAGACGACGCTTTTTTTGCCGTAGCAGGCGTCTGACGCTGGGTCGCCATCGGCGTATGTTTCGTCAACGCCGGACGGGTATTGCGGTTCTGGCGACGAGCTTCACGCATCTCTTCAATGGTTGGCGCAGGCACTAAGCAATCGCGACGGCTGCCAATCAGATGCTTTTTGCCCATCGCTTCCAGCGCCTGGCGGATTAACGGCCAGTTTGCCGGATCGTGGTAACGCAACAACGCTTTATGCAAACGACGCTGTTTGTCGCCCTTCGGTACGAAGACGTCTTCGCTCTTATAACCAATCTTCGCCAGCGGGTTTTTCCCGGTGTAATACATGGTGGTTGAGTTCGCCAGCGGCGATGGGTAGAAGTTCTGTACCTGGTCGAGACGGAAACGATGCTTTTTCAGCCACAGCGCCAGATTCACCATATCTTCATCACGCGTACCGGGGTGCGCGGAGATGAAATAGGGGATCAGATACTGCTCTTTACCTGCCTGTTTTGAGTAAGTATCGAACAGCTCTTTAAAGCGGTCATAGCTGCCCATGCCCGGCTTCATCATCTTCGATAACGGCCCTTCTTCGGTATGTTCCGGGGCAATCTTCAGATAACCGCCGACGTGATGGGTCGCCAACTCTTTGATATAGCGCGGATCTTCCACGGCGATGTCATAACGTACGCCTGAGGCGATGAGGATTTTTTTAATGCCTTTCAGATCACGCGCACGGCGATAGAGGTTGATCGTCGGTTCGTGGTTAGTGTCCATGTGCGGACAAATATCCGGATAAACGCACGACAAACGGCGACAAGTTTGTTCAGCGCGTGGCGATTTGCAGCGCAACATATACATGTTGGCAGTTGGCCCACCGAGATCGGAAATCACGCCCGTAAAACCTGGAACGGTGTCGCGGATCGCTTCGATCTCATTAATGATCGAATCTTCCGAACGGCTCTGAATAATGCGCCCTTCGTGCTCGGTAATAGAACAGAAAGAACAGCCGCCAAAGCAGCCGCGCATAATGTTGACCGAAAAACGGATCATTTCGTAAGCCGGAATACGGGCATTGCCATAGGCCGGATGTGGCACGCGCTTGTACGGCAGCGCAAAAACGCTGTCCATCTCTTCGGTAGAAAGCGGGATAGCAGGCGGGTTGATCCACACATAGCGGTCACCGTGTTTTTGCATCAATGCGCGGGCGCAGCCTGGGTTGGTTTCGTGGTGCAGAATGCGCGAAGCATGGGCGTACAGCACTTTATCGCCCTTCACTTTCTCGAAAGAAGGCAGCAACACGTAGGTTTTTTCCCACGGTTTCGGGCGCGGTGGCTGCACGGTTACGGCTTTGGCTTCCTGCTTTTTCGGTGCCACCGGTTTGTTATCCGCGCACGGCAAATCTTCACCATACGGATGCGGGATTGGGTCGATTTTTCCAGGGGTATCAAGACGGGTGGAATCCACGCCGCTCCAGCCAGGCAGCGCCTCTTTCACGATAATCGCGGTATTACGCACATCGCGGATTTCACTAATCGGCTCGCCCATCGCCAGACGATGCGCCACTTCCACCAGCGGACGCTCACCGTTACCAAACATCAGCATGTCGGCTTTCGAATCCACCAGCACGGAACGGCGCACGGTATCGGACCAGTAATCATAATGCGCGGTACGGCGCAGACTAGCCTCAATACCACCGAGGATCACCGGTACATCTTTCCACGCCTCTTTACAACGCTGGGTATAAACCAGTGTGGCGCGATCCGGGCGCTTACCCGCGACGTTATCCGGCGTGTAGGCATCGTCATGACGTAAACGGCGATCGGCGGTATAACGGTTGATCATCGAATCCATGTTGCCAGCAGTAACACCGAAAAACAGATTCGGTTTACCCAGACGCATGAAATCGTCTTTGCTGCTCCAGTCTGGCTGAGCGATGATCCCAACGCGAAAGCCCTGTGCTTCCAGCATACGACCGCAAATCGCCATCCCGAAGCTTGGGTGATCGACATACGCGTCGCCAGTAACCAAAATGATGTCGCAGCTATCCCAGCCAAGTTGATCCATCTCTTCACGAGACATCGGCAAAAACGGTGCCGGTCCAAAACAGGCGGCCCAGTACTGCGGCCAGGAGAACAGGTCGCGATCCGGTTGGATCAGGGAGATAGAGCTCATTTTGCTTCCAGAAATGATAAAAAAATAATCAAAGGCCGGGGATTATAAGCCGGAACGTAAGAGAAATCGAAAAGTATTCCATACTCGCCCTCCTCGGGCGAGTATGAAGATTACGGTACCGGATTGACTAACAGTTGCCCAATCGAGCCACGGTCCGCCATTTCCAGCGTCTGACTGTTGAAGTAGAACGGGAAGTGCGCCCAGGAAGGCTGACCGAAATAAACAAGCAGCTCCACTTGTCCGTCAACCCAAACGGTATCTTTCCAGCCTCTGTCTTCCGGGAACGGCATCGCACCATTCACGTTACGGATCTGGAACATCACGCCTTCAATATGGAACGCTTGCGGCTCGTCCGCGCGTACCGTCCAGCGTTCCCACGTTCCTTGCTGCGCGGTGACATCAATACGGTTGACGTCCCACAGTTGTCCATTAATACCCGGGTCATCACCCAGACTGATATCGCGACTGCGAATCGGCGAACCGGCCATGATTTCAGTTGGCAGCAAGCGCATCGGAAGACTGTCTGTGACCAGCGGCAGAAGGCCGGTTGGGCGCAGCGTTAGCACCAGGGTAGAAACCAAAATGCTGGATGGCTCAAAGAAGCCACGAATACGATCAACAATGCTCGCCGCTTCGCCACAGGTGATCGACACTTCATCACCGTTGCTCATATCCACCAGAATCTCGCGGCGCTCGCCCGGTGCCAGCGAAAGTTGCTTCACCGATACAGGAGCAGGCAGGAATCCCTGATCGCCAGAAATCACATGTAACGGGCGACCATCGCTCATCTGTAGTTGATAGCGACGAGAGTTCGACGCGTTCAGCAGTCGCAAGCGCACCCAGCCACGCGAGACTTCAACGTACGGGCTTTGTACACCGTTAACCAGCAGCGTATCACCAACAAAGCCGCCGCTTCCCGGTTCGTTGTATTCTGGCGTACCAAAGTTATCCAGCCGTTTATCCTGGATAATGACCGGAAAATCATCCACACCATAATGGTTGGGGATAGGCAGCGACTTGCTGACTTCATCTTCCACCAGCCACATTCCGGCAAGGCCGTTATAGACCTGCTGAGCCGTGCGGTTGGGAGTATTGGCGTGATACCACAGAGTAGCTGCGTTCTGGCGAATAGGCAGTACGGGTGCCCAGTCAGCGTTTGGCGACATCATCCGTGCCGGACCGCCCATCAGCGGGCCTGGTACCTGTAGCCCGGCTACCGTCATTGAGACATTTTCTGTCAGGCGGTTGCTGTAAATAAGCTTAACATCGTCGCCCTTCCAGACGCGGATAGTCGGCCCCAGGTAACGACCATTGATTCCCCAGACCGACGCGCGTGTCCCTGGCGTAAATGACCAGTGCGCACGTTGTACAGTCATAAACAGCGGTTGCCCACGGCGAGATTCAAGCAGCGGCGGAACGGGTAGCGGTTGCTGTTGCCCGGCTGCGCTGGCCTTCAGGGGAACAGCGCCTGCACAAAGTGCAATCCCCGATGCCTGAATGAACTGACGCCGACTGAGTGACATATTTGCTCCATGTAAAACTGGCTAAAGTAATACCGTGCAGGAAAGTGTTCCCCGCAAAAATACAGATTGCCGACTTAAACTTTTCCGGCGGCTTCGCGTTCTGCGACTTCTTTATCGAGCTCGGCGATTTTTTGTTCCATTATCGAACGACAATGGGCAGCCAGCTCACGAACCTGATCTTTGCCATACTGACTGACGTCAATTGGCGGCAGCATTTCGACAATCACCAGACCGTTGTGCAGTCGATTAAGATTAATCTTATTCGAAGTTGTAGAGACGCACACGGGAATAATCGGGACGCCCGCCGCAATTGCCGCGTGAAATGCTCCAGTCTTGAACGGTAGCAGGCCGCGACCACGGCTGCGGGTTCCTTCCGGGAACATCCAGATGGAAATACGGCGTTTTTTGAAATGATTCACGACTTCCGCAATGGTGCCGTGAGCTTTAGTGCGATTGTTTCTGTCGATCAATAGAAGTTGCCGGTTAACCAGTACAACTGCCCGAAGAAGGGGATCCACAGCAAGCTCTTTTTACCTACCGTCACCGTCGGCGGTTGCACAATGTTCGATGCTGTCACCATGTCATAGTTGTTCTGGTGGTTAGCGATATAGATAGCATTGCCGTAGCTTTCAGCATCTGCAGGTTTGCGGCACTCAACTTTCAGGCCGAACAGCGGCGCAAGACGGCCAAACATATGCCCAAAGGTGGCCACATGTTTCGGGTTACGCGGGCTGAAAAGGCAGTAAATGGAGCCGAATACACAGACTAAGATGCTGTAAATCACGGTAATAATAAGACGAAAGATATATAGCATAACACCCTCTGAAGGTCTGAGAGACTGGCATTGTACGTCACCTGAAATCAGGTTAGGGCATTGTTAAAAGCCGCTCTCTGGAAAAGCGTATTGTTAATCGCAACGCATGAATAAACAACGGTTTCAAGGGAATTTTTATCGTTTCCGGGGGTTGAATACGCTGCCGGATGACGACTTAACGTTTCATCCGGCGTTCCTTGCAAGCGGGAGGAAACAGGCCCTCCCCGGCATATTACTCTTCGCTATCACCGCTGCTGGCACGGCGAGGAGAGTCGATCTCAACACGATCGATACGCTGCAAACCGCGCATCAACGTACCGCGGCGTCCACGTTCGCCAGTGACTTTCTGTAACTCTTCCGGGCGCAGTTTAATTTTGCGTTTCCCAACATGAATGGTCAGCGTGCTTTGCGGCGGCAGAACGTACAATTGCGCCAGACCATCTTCTCCACGCGCGGCTTCTGCCGATGGAATGTTGATAATCTTGTTGCCTTTGCCCTTCGACAGCTGCGGCAGATCGCTTACCGGGAACATCAACATACGGCCTGCCTGAGTGATTGCCAGCAGCATATCGGAAGCATCTTCAATCACCACCGGCGGCATAACATGGGCATTTTCCGGTAAGGTGATCAAAGCCTTACCTGCACGGTTACGCGCCACCAGATCGTTAAAGGTGCAGACGAAACCGTAACCCGCATCGGAAGCCATCAGCAGTTTCTGATCGTCGCTTTCCATCAGCATATGGTCAACGGTCGCCCCAGGCGGCAACGTTAATTTGCCGGTGAGTGGTTCGCCCTGACCACGCGCCGACGGCAGCGTAATCGGGTCGATGGCATAGCTACGACCGGTGGAATCAACAAACACTACCGGTTGGTTGCTCTTACCTTTCACCGCCGCTTTGAAGCTATCACCCGCTTTATAATTCAGGCCCGGCGCGTCGATATCATGGCCTTTAGCGCTGCGTACCCAGCCCATCTGCGACAGCACAATGGTGACAGGTTCAGACGGCAGCATGTCGTGCTCGCTCATCGCTTTCGCTTCTTCGCGTTCCTGCAACGGCGAACGACGATCGTCACCGTAGGCTTGCGCGTCTGCCTGCAGTTCTTTCTTCAGCAGGTTATTCATTTTACGCTCGGAAGCCAAAATGCCCTGCAACTGGTCGCGCTCTTTTTCCAGCTCACTCTGCTCACCGCGAATCTTCATCTCTTCCAGTTTGGCAAGATGACGCAGTTTCAGTTCGAGGATCGCTTCCGCCTGGGTTTCCGTAAGGCCAAACCGCGACATCAGCGCCGGTTTCGGTTCATCTTCGTTACGAATGATCTCAATCACTTCGTCGATGTTGAGAAACGCCACCAGCAAACCTTCCAGGATATGCAGGCGCTTGAGGACTTTCTCCAGACGATAGTTCAGTCGGCGGCGCACGGTATCGCGACGGAACACCAGCCATTCGGAGAGGATTTCCAGCAGGTTTTTCACCGCCGGACGACCATCCAGACCGATCATATTGAGGTTAATGCGATAGCTCTTTTCCAGATCGGTGGTAGCGAAGAGGTGGTTCATCACCTGATCCATATCCACGCGGTTGGAACGCGGCACAATCACCAGACGGGTCGGGTTCTCGTGGTCAGATTCATCGCGCAGATCGTCAACCATCGGCAGCTTTTTGTTGCGCATTTGCGCAGCAATTTGCTCCAGTACGCGCGCACCTGAAACCTGATGCGGTAATGCGCTGATAACCACCGCGCCATCTTCTTTCTTCCACACCGCGCGCATACGCACTGAACCACGTCCGTTCTCGTAGATTTTACGGATCTCGGCGCGCGAAGTGATAATTTCCGCTTCAGTCGGATAATCCGGCCCCTGCACGATATCCAGCAGCTGATCGAGCGTGGTTTTCGGCTGGTCGATTAATGCGATTGCCGCCTGAGCTACTTCACGCAGGTTATGCGGTGGAATATCGGTCGCCATGCCGACGGCAATACCGGTGGTGCCGTTAAGCAAAATGTTTGGCAGACGAGCAGGCAGCATTTTCGGCTCCTGCAAAGTGCCGTCGAAGTTTGGCACCCAGTCAGCCGTCCCCTGCCCCAGCTCGCTCAATAGCAGCTCGGAATATTTCGACAACCGGGATTCGGTGTAACGCATTGCCGCGAACGATTTCGGATCGTCCGGCGCGCCCCAGTTCCCCTGACCATCAACCAGCGGATAACGGTAAGAGAACGGCTGCGCCATCAGGACCATCGCTTCATAACAGGCGCTATCGCCGTGCGGATGGTATTTACCCAGTACGTCACCGACGGTACGGGCCGATTTTTTAAATTTGGCGCTGGCATTCAGGCCCAGTTCAGACATCGCATACACAATGCGGCGCTGAACAGGTTTAAGACCATCGCCAATAAACGGCAACGCACGGTCCATGATCACGTACATGGAGTAGTTTAAGTAGGCGTTTTCCGTAAATTCATGTAGCGCAAGGCGCTCTGCCATATCGCTCATTAATTCTGATTCCTCAACTTATTCGCCAGCCTTCAAAGGGGCAATATTGCCGGAGATACTACATTATCTGCCGCGTCGAGTCACAGGAGATCAGCGTGAATAGCGCCGCCGGACGTGCTCCGACGGCGATAAAGGCATCAATGTGCCTTGATATACAACTCTTTGCTGTAGACTTGATCGGCATAGAGGGCAGCACAAGGTTGCGCCCATGCCACACCACTCGGCATGGGGGTCCGCTCCGGGCGATTCGAGAAGTTGAGGTTATGCGAGTCCAGGGAAGCCTAAAGCATCAAAGTAGTCGACTGTAAGTATACGGTTCAGCCCAGTTTAGCTGTGTCTCCACCAGTGCCCCGCGCCTCCTGCCATAAGTGCGGCTTGCTCATGGATACCCCCGAGACGGCTTACGGCGCACCGGATAATAAATTTCGCGTATACATGGTATTCCTTACCGGAGAAATTATAAGCCCAACAACAATACGCCTGTGGCATTGTTCGCTCAAACTTATCGCGAGTGATTTGGCTCACACTCCGGTAAAGATTCCCCATCACGCCAACGGCACATAAACATCCGTTTCCAGTCGCTGCTCTGTCACCCCTTCGGCAAGATTGGTGTAGTGAAACAGAATCGGTGCTTTACGCATTTTCTCGCCGCTTGCAGGCAGCCAGTGGCGAATGATGCCCCATACCGTGCGTGAAATATCGTCCAGCTCGCCAACGTGGCGGGCCACGGCATAACGTCCACCGGTAAGTTCACCATTACTCACGCCATAACGATTATCGGGAATCGGTTCACTAACGCTGCCGCAGATATCAAAGCGAAACGCTTCCGGTGCGGTGGTGGCTGGGTCGTCCCAGGCGACGCCAAAAGTCTGGCTTTGGTCAACAGGAGAAAGCCCCGTCTCTTTACGCCACATGATAAATTTCGCCACGCTGTAGTTGAGCAATTCAGGGCTACAGCGGTGCGGCAACATCGCCACAGGGATTGATGGGAAATCGATAATGTTTACATCCAGTGTCAGGTTTGTCATTTTGCCTCCCTGCGAAATTATTCCCGGGAACGCGTCACGGGAGCGGTAACAATTACGGATTTACTTTGCGGATCTGTTTGACGTCAATTTCAACAGAATTCCAGTCTTTATCGACTTCACCCTGAATCTCAACCGTATCTTTCGGCGTCACCGTCACACCGTTCCAGCGTTTGTGGTCGATATCAACATTGATAGTACCGCTGGCATCTTTAAACACGTAGAGATCGTCAGAGATGCGTTCAACGATATTGCCGCGCAGGGTTACCCAGGTGTCGTCACGCAGGGATTTTGCGCTTTCTACGGTCGTTACGCTGCCGTTCGGCCCCTGGAATCCTCCGGCCTGACTTTGCGTTGCCGATGGGCCAGAAAAACCGCCCTGCTCTGCTGCCATCACCGGTGCGCTGCACAGGGCCATTACTGCGATTACTGCTGCGAATTTTTTCATGTTTATTACTCCCTTTAATGTCTGTTTCCGAGCATTTAACAAGATAGTCCTTAACAACTTCTTAAGGGAAAAAAATAAAATTTAGTGCTGTACAGAGCGCGTTACAACACGGTTTACTGGCAGCAAATACGGTTATCGCAGGGATGAAAAAATGCGAATTTTACTGATAGAAGATGACATGCTGATTGGCGACGGCATCAAAACGGGCCTTAGTAAAATGGGTTTTAGCGTCGACTGGTTTACACAAGGTCGTCAGGGAAAAGAGGCGCTTTATAGCGCGCCTTATGATGCGGTGATCCTGGATTTAACCTTACCAGGCATGGATGGTCGCGATATTTTGCGCGAATGGCGAGAAAAAGGTCAGCGTGAGCCGGTACTGATCCTGACCGCGCGCGATGCGCTGGAGGAACGTGTAGAAGGGCTGCGTCTGGGAGCTGACGATTATCTGTGTAAACCTTTTGCGTTGATAGAAGTCGCCGCCAGGCTGGAAGCTCTGATGCGCCGAACCAACGGCCAGGCCAGCAACGAGCTGCGCCACGGTAACGTCATGCTCGACCCGGCAAACGTATCGCCACGCTGGCTGGCGAACCCTTAACACTGAAACCAAAAGAATTTGCCCTGCTGGAATTACTGATGCGTAACGCTGGTCGGGTACTGCCGCGCAAACTGATTGAAGAGAAACTGTATACCTGGGACGAAGAGGTCACCAGTAATGCCGTTGAAGTGCATGTGCATCATCTGCGACGCAAACTCGGTAGTGATTTTATTCGTACCGTGCATGGTATTGGCTACACATTAGGTGAGAAATGAAATTTACCCAACGTCTTAGTCTGCGCGTCAGGCTGACGCTAATCTTTTTAATTCTGGCCTCGGTGACCTGGCTGCTTTCCAGCTTTGTCGCCTGGAAACAAACAACGGATAACGTCGATGAATTGTTCGACACCCAACTGATGCTGTTTGCCAAGCGGTTAAGTACGCTCGATCTCAACGAAATCAACGCGGCGGATCGCATGGCACAGACGCCAAATAAATTAAAACACGGTCATGTTGATGACGATGCGCTGACCTTTGCCATCTTTACCCACGACGGCAGAATGGTCCTTAACGATGGCGATAACGGAGAAGATATTCCTTATAGCTATCAACGGGAAGGTTTTGCTGACGGGCAACTGGTGGGCGATAAAGATCAATGGCGTTTTGTCTGGATGACCTCACCTGATGGCAAATATCGCATCGTTGTTGGTCAGGAATGGGAATACCGTGAAGACATGGCGCTGGCGATTGTTGCCGGGCAATTGATCCCGTGGCTGGTCGCACTGCCGATTATGTTAATCATCATGATGGTACTATTGGGTCGTGAACTCGCGCCGCTGAACAAACTGGCGCTGGCGCTGCGTATGCGTGACCCTGACTCGGAAAAACCACTAAACGCGACTGGCGTACCCAGCGAAGTGCGTCCGTTGGTTGAGTCGCTAAATCAACTGTTCGCCCGCACACATGCGATGATGGTTCGTGAACGACGCTTTACCTCCGACGCAGCTCACGAACTACGTAGCCCGTTAACGGCGCTGAAAGTGCAAACCGAAGTTGCGCAGCTTTCTGACGATGATCCGCAAGCGCGGAAAAAAGCGCTGCTTCAATTACATTACGGGATCGATCGCGCTACTCGTCTGGTTGATCAACTGCTCACTCTATCGCGGCTGGACTCACTGGATAACCTTCAGGACGTCGCGGAGATCCCGCTTGAAGATCTCCTGCAATCGTCGGTGATGGATATTTACCACACGGCGCAGCAGGCGAAAATTGACGTGCGACTGACACTCAATGCCCACGGCATCAAACGCACCGGACAACCGCTATTGCTAAGTTTGTTGGTGCGAAATTTGCTGGATAACGCCGAATTTTGCGCTACAGTCCACAGGGCAGCGTGATAGACGTCACGCTGAATGCTGATAATTTCATCGTGAGGGATAACGGCCCCGGTGTGACGCCAGAGGCTCTGGCGCGAATTGGCGAACGCTTCTATCGCCCCCCCGGACAAACCGCTACCGGCAGTGGACTTGGGCTATCGATTGTCCAGCGAATCGCCAAATTGCATGGCATGAATGTTGAGTTTGGGAATGCGGAACAAGGTGGATTTGAGGCGAAGGTAAGCTGGTAACTTCTCTGTCTATGAGAGCCGTTAAAACGACTCTCATAGATTTTACTAATAGCAAAATATAAACCGTCCCCAAAAAAGCCACCAACCACAAACCAGACAAATACCGAGCGAAAATACATATACCCAAAACTCGAACATTTCCCGCATAAAGAGTTTTCTTAAGATAAGAATAATAAGTGGCGTAAGAAGAAAAAATGCTGCAATCATTGCTTGCAATATACGATCTTCGCCTGAAACGGAAGGTATACTGCAAATATTGTCTCCCGACTCAAGCATCCAGTCATACTTATTGAAAGCAAAAAAAGCATCTATTAACCAATAAGTAAGCATTATGTATAACAGAGCTTCAAATATTGTTTGAATTTTATGCTTTAACATATATCAGTACGCTCATAAAAATCCATTTATAATTATCAACATGACACGTTGATATTTTCATCTTTTACTTATTCAAAGCCATATTTTCAATCCCAAAAAAAACCGAACCAAACGTGTAAATTATTCCGGTGCGAGTAAGAATTATGAGGAATGGCTATCAGTATTGTCATTTTCAGAAAATATTTATCCTGCATCGGTGAGTCAGAGCTAGATCAGACTTTTGCTAAATTCGCAAAAGACTTTGCACATTTTGCTAATTTCACCGTACCGCTCTGTGACGTACTATAGTCGACAAACGTCTCACCTTGAGGTTAAAAAATGAGCAACATCCTGATTATCAACGGCGCGAAAAAATTCGCCCACTCCAATGGTCAACTGAACGACACCCTGACCGAAGTCGCGGATGGCACACTGCGCGACCTCGGGCATGATGTCCGCATCGTTCGCGCCGACAGCGACTACGTTGTCAAAGCGGAAGTACAAAACTTTCTCTGGGCTGATGTGGTGATCTGGCAGATGCCAGGCTGGTGGATGGGCGCGCCGTGGACAGTGAAAAAATATATTGATGATGTATTCACCGAAGGTCATGGAACGCTGTATGCCAGCGATGGTCGTACCCGCAAAGATCCGTCGAAAAATACGGTTCCGGCGGGGTACAGGGCAAAAATATATGCTTTCTCTAACTGGAACGCACCAATGGAAGCCTTCACCGAAAAAGATCAGTTCTTCCACGGCGTTGGCGTTGACGGTGTGTATCTGCCGTTCCATAAAGCAAACCAATTCCTCGGTATGGAACCGCTGCCGACATTTATCGCTAATGACGTGATAAAAATGCCTGATGTTCCCCGCTATACTGAAGAATATCGCAAGCATCTTGTGGAAATTTTTGGTTAACTAGAGCTCAGGCTTTAGAAGGAGTTAACCATGCTTACCGTAATCGCAGAAATCCGTACTCGTCCTGGTCAACATCACCGTCAGGCGGTATTGGATCAGTTTGCTAAAATCGTTCCAACCGTACTGAAAGAAGAAGGTTGCCACGGCTATGCGCCAATGGTGGATTGCGCTGCTGGCGTGAGTTTCCAGTCTATGGCACCGGATTCTATCGTGATGATTGAGCAGTGGGAAAGCATCGCGCATCTTGAAGCGCATCTGCAAACCCCGCACATGAAGGCGTACAGCGAAGCCGTAAAAGGCGACGTGCTGGAGATGAATATTCGTATTCTGCAGCCAGGGATTTAATATTTCTGAAAAGAGGCCGGTGCTGCTTGCCGGCCATTTATTTTCACTCTTCCGCCGTTTGTAACCGTGCTTTTATCTGTTCGTAATATTCATTATTAATCAGATAAAATCTCATGATGAGTCCGGTAAGCAGGTTAAGTATCGCGGGAATGATCGTCATTAACAGGCAGATCCCCCACAGCGCCTGTGGTGTTTGTTCTACGCCTGGTTGATAATCCAGATAGGCTAAAGCGATTCCGATAAAGCCCCCTGCCAGCCCCATACCGAACTTTTGGAAAAAGAGAATCCCGCCAAATGCCAGGCCAGAAACACGTTGCCCCGTTTTCATTTCACCGTAATCCACGGACTCAGCAATGGATGCCCAATAAATGGGAAGCTGGATATCCGTCAGGAAAGTCACCACAATATAAAATGTAAAAGCTAGCACTATAGAATTTGGTTGCACGAAATACATCGCACCACCCACCACGAACGCCAGTAATTGGGTATAACGAAATATTTTTATTTTGTCATAGAGACGAGTAAGCCAGGTGCAAGCGATCATAGCCAGAACTGAGGCGATCACGCCTGAAGTTAAAAACGGTGAAATTAAAGCATCCCCACCACTCAGGTAATATTTTGCATAATATGCAGCGACAGAGTTACGAATAATCCCGCCAAACATAATGATCGCAATTACAGCGCCCAAAATGAGCCATTGATCATTTTTGATCAGTAACCGAAACTGCGCGGCCATACCGAGACTGGGTTTTGGATGGTAGATGCGCTCTCTCACGCTAAAAAAACAATACAGGCATAAACACGTTGCCAGAATACCCATTGTCCCCATTGCTATTTGATAACCCAGTTGTACGTTATTCTTCCCAAGATACATTGCAGATAAAGGAACAATAATTGTTACGGCGAACATGGCAATTTTTGTCATAACAAAACGATAACCATTGGCGCTCAATCTCTCTTGTGGATCATCCGTGATAACGCTGATTAATGAAACATAAGGAATAGCGATTAACGTATAGGTCAAGGTAAGTAACACATAGGTAGCCCAGGCCCATAAAAGCTTAACTGAATAATCGGTATCAGGTGTGGTGAACATCAACCAAATGCTTATCCCAAACGGTATTGACATAAAAAGCAACCATGGCCGATATTTTCCCCAACGTGTATTCGTTATGTCTGTCATTGTTCCCACAACTGGATCAATCACAGCATCAAGAATACGTACAGAAAATAACAGAATACCTAAGTCGACGGGTTTCAGACCAAATACATCCGTGTAAAAATAAGTGATGATCATGGCTAAAGACATCATTACTATCGCAATGGCCATATCACCGGCACCAAAACCTATCTTTTCATTTATTGTCAGTTTCATACACAGCACTCATTAATCACATGAAATTATATTAAAAACAAATGTATCGGAACTCATTCAGCACATAACTTTACGATTGAGAATAAATGCATTGGTAGATACCACAACAAACCACTGAGTTAATATTGAGCAGCATCACATAAAAACCAATTTCACTTAACCGCATGATATTTATTAATAAATGTGGTTTTTCCTGTTTTATGTCACAGATAACAAATAAGCATACTGCGCAATAAAAATAAAAGAATGTAAAGTTGGTATCAACCACTTGAAATGAGGCTTTGTCATGATAAGAATTTATAAAGCCAGTAAAGGTCAGCTAAAGCATCGTGAAATTTTTGATGAAATAAAGAAAAAAATTGATAACGGTGAATGGAAAGAAGGCAAAGCTATACCAACAGAAAGAGAACTGGCTGAACATTTTTTAAGCAGCAGAACAACAATTCGGAAAGCAATAGAAAGTTTGAAACAACGCGGATACCTGCATAGTGTCCACGGGCAAGGAACATTTACATTACCGGCTCGCAGTCGGGAAAATCATTTATTACATAGTTTTACTGATGACATTAAGGCTCGTGGTGGCGTACCGGCACAGAATATTCTTGAAATAGGTTATATTCCTCTCAGTGATATTATCAGAAAAAATCTCGAACTTGATATCCATGTCCATACCGTTTTCTGTATAAAACGCATTCGCTATATGGGAAGTACGCCGCTGGGTATTCAGACATCATGGCTTGCGTTAAATGACGGACAAGAAATAACTCTGGAAGAGCTGCTGGCGACGGGTTCGCTCTATATTTTACTGGAAGAAAAACTCGCTATTAAACCTTTAGAAGCAACGGAGATTATCTCTGCCCGGCTTCCCTCGCCCCTTGAGCGTCAATTACTGGAACTGACTGCCGATGACGTCGTATTAAGTTGTACCCGCGTCACGTTATCCGTGGAACGTAAACCAATGGAGTATGTAGAGATGGTTTATCCCGCAAGTCGGTACTCCTACAAAGCACGAATTACAAAAGACAGTTTTAGCGTGTAACAGAGAGAATATTGTGAACAAAATAGAACAAGCCGTAATTTATAACAAAATATTAGGTTCTTTAGCCTGCGCAGGTATGGGCGATGCATTAGGCGCAGCGACTGAACTCTACAGCATTGATGAAATAAAAACTCAATGGGGAGGTTTTTTAAATGCCTTTGTTTCTCCTCCTGCCGATACCTTTGCTGGCTCATTAAATGGTGTTGCAGGACTTATCACCGACGATTCCAGCCAAATGTATGTGTTTTCAGAAGGGTTAATTGAGGCTGGATTTGATAACTTCACCAATAATGACTGGTTAGCTTGTCTTCTGCGTTGGGCCGATATGCAGCCCTACGCAAATTATAAAGGCCCCACAACAGAACAAATCGTCAAGGCACTAAAAGAAGGTAGACCAACAAACACCATTGGGCGTATTGGAACATCTTCTCGTCAGGCCCCCAATGTCGGCACCACGAATGGCGCAGGAATGCGTGTAGCCCCGGCAGGATTGATCTGGCCTGGCAAGAAAGAAAAAGCGTGTCGCCTGGCGTTAATAACTTGCCTACCTTCACATGACACCAATATTGCGATTGCCAGCGCTTGCGCCATCGCTGCAGCGACATCGCAGGCTATGTTACCAGAAGCCTCGCTCACATCATTACTGGATGCCGCAATCTGGGGAGCGAATTACGGCGAACGCCTGGCCAAACAATATGCACGATGTGTAGCAGGGCCATCTATCGCCATGCGCATCCAACTTGCAGCGGACATCGCCAGACGTGCCAATGATCTGGAGTCTTGTCTGCGAGAAATGGAAGGTTTGGTTGGTAACTCTGTTGCCGCCCATGAATCCATTCCTGCGGCAATCGGTCTATTGCTGTACTGCAAAGGAGAACCCTGGGAAACCATCCATGCCTGCGCCAATATTGGCAATGACACCGATAGCATCGCTACGATGGCAGGCGCAATTGCAGGGGCATGGCGCGGTTTTGATGCGCTCCCTGAAGATAAATATGCCTTTTTCCGCGCCGTAAATAATAAAGATTTCGATGTTGAAGCGATCGCATCGGGTCTGACATTGCTTGCAGTACAGGCACAGGAGAAATAATGAACATGCCAGCCCGTGCTCCTGTTATGCCATTAGCGCAAACTCGTGAGGAAATAAATGCAACGGCGGCAGCGCTACGCCATTTGGCAGCTATCTGGGGTGAATGTTTTTCATCTGTTCAGCTCGATAAACGTGCTGTTGAACGCGTCTGTATAGTGGGATCGGGCGACTCCTGGACGGTGGCACTATGTGCCGCCGCCTGGCTGGGGAAATACACACATCTGTTTTGTTCCGCATTGCAAACGTGGGATTTTCTTCAGACTGATTTAACCCGTTATCAGAAAGAAACGTTGATCATTATTCTCAGCGCAAGTGGCAGACCATCACTGACCGTTGACGCCCTTAGCCACGCAGTATGCTCAAACGCGCAAGTGCTGGGTGTGACGAATTGCCCTGGAACACCATTTTGCGCAATAACAGAAAACATGCTCTATACATGGGCGAATAAGCAGGGTATTCCAACGCAAAGTAGTAGCGTCACACTTTATACCCTCCTGCGCTTAGCGCAAAACTTATGTCCAGGCTTAACACCACTGCAAATTGAAGAGGATTTAGAAGGGAAATTTAGCCAGATTAATCAGCACTGGCAGCAAAAGAAGCGCCATTTTTACCAACAAAAAGAGATAACGTTTCTGGGGAGTGGCTTAAGTTGGGGACTAGCAATATCGGGGAGCAATTTACTTTCTTGCGGCCCACAGATTCGTGCGACAGCCTTTCCACTGGAAGAATTTTATCATTCATTACGCTTACATCAGGCTGGTGTCGGTCAGCATTATTTTTTACTGCCAGCTACATCCCGCGAGTACCCATTTTACATTGCAACCCAAAAAGCAATTGTTGAACAGGGAGCGACAGCAGAATTAATCAGTTTTATACCTGATGCCAGTGAGTCCAACAATTTATTTCTGGTCATGCAGTGGTTATATGAAATGTGCTGGCATTTAAGTTGTGATTATGTCGACGCAGGCGGGCAACGCGTTAGCCATAGGGAGAAATAAGACTATGAAGAAATTTGATGTCGCCGCTTTAGGCAGTGGAAATATAGATATTTTTTTATCTATCCCGTCACTCCCCACTCGTGGCGGTAAAGTGGTCGGGACACGTCTGGGTGAACAAGCTGGCGGCACAGTCGCCAACAGTGCCTGTGCGATGGGACAACTGGGTCTCAATGTGGTATCTGTTTCATGTGTGGGCAATGATCATTCAGCCTCGATCATTCTTGATGGATTTAAAAAATATCATGTAAATTGTGATTTCGTTCAGGTAATTCCGGAATTGATTGCCAATACCGCGATTATCTTTATTGATGAATTAGGTGAAAAAACGTTGGTTTACTCGCCTGGTAGTGATCATGAGTGGGATAAAGAAAAAGCCCTGCAGGCAATTGCGCAAAGCCGTTATTATTATACGATGCCAGCAGATATCGAGAAATTTCGTATGCTGGCCGAATATTCCCGTAGCCAGATGACAAAAGTTGTCGTTGATATTGAGCCTCATATCATTGCAACACCTGAACACCTTGCCAGAATTTTACACCTTGCTGATATTGCGATATTTAATTATGACGGTTTTATTCGTGGCTATGCAACAGAGCCAGATTTTACACTTCTGCATGATATACAAGACGAGTATCAACTTGAGGCTGTCGTGGTTACGCTGGATGTTAGGGGAGTAATTGCAGTCAAAGGCAATGAGCAAGTAAAAATAGGTAGCTATACAATTCCCATTATTGATACCACTGGCGCTGGAGATACTTTTAATGGTGCATTTGTTTATAGCTTAATAAAAAACATGCCCTTAATTGAAGCACTAAAATTTGCTTCTGCCACTGCAGCAATAAATATTACTGCATTAGGTGCCAGAGGTCATCTGGCGACACCATCGGAAGTTAATCTTTTTCTTTCACAACACGACTAAAATCAGATACATACACAAAGGTAAATATCATGAAAATAAGACATGCCGCTATTTTTCTGGCATTACCGCTGTTATGCACAACAGCGCAGGCAAACAGTTTTCTTCATTATGCTGGTGAGTTCAACTTCCGGACGGGAGAAAAACAGAACAATGTTACAATCGCGGGGCTATCAGCCATCACATTTGATGCAAAAAAAAATATTTTCTATGCTATTAACGATAGCAGAAACAATAATAAAGAAGGAGATGCCAGTCTTTATACACTAAAAATACAGGTATCATCCAGGGGCATTGAGCAAGTGAATTTTCTCAACCAGCGTCCACTGCTTGATGCAAAACAGCAGCCTTTCGTGACCAATACGGTGGATGCCGAAGGTCTGGCCCTGACACACAATGGTAAGTCATTACTCTGGAGTTCGGAGTTAGGTGCTCCACTGCGTCTGAGCACCTCGATGGCGTAATGGAGAAAGATTTTACGTCTTTATTTCTGCTCGATTTAATATTAGTTCTGACAAAGAGAGCAGCGTAATGGTATTCGCAGCGGCAACGCGGGAGGGCCTGACAGTTACACCAGATGGAAAATCACTTTTTATCGCCGTTGAAAGCAGCCTTAAACAGGATGGGCCTATTGCAAGTCCAATAAATTCAGGTACATCACGCTTACTGCAATTTTCTATAGATGCAGACGGTCGACCTTCAAAGCAATTGCATGAATATCTCTATATTACTGATCCTGTTCCGCAAGTGAGTAAGTTCGGTATTAATGATAATGGCGTATCCGAGGTCCTGGCGCTGAATGATCACCAATTGTTGGTCATCGAACGTTCCGGCAGAAACGTCAGTGCTGGGTTCAATGACTGGGATTACTCTGTCAGAGTTTATATGGTCGATTTAACTGCTGCCAGCGATATCAAGGATATTGACAGCCTGCAAGATTGGTCCAATAAATCCACGTTACAACCCGTCAGTAAAAAATTATTAATTGATTTTGCTGATTACACTTCCTCTGCGGATTGTATTGAAGGGGTAACCTTCGGTCCTCTGATTGATGGGCATACATCGTTAATATTTGTATCTGATAATAATTTCCAGCCCCATCAACAGACGAAATTTTATCTATTCATTGATAAGGAAAACAAACTTAAAATTTAAAGTCAAACTATAGATACAAAAACATTCTAATACCTGGAATCATCAGATGGTGTATTCGATCACCAAAAATATATTTTATTCTGAAAGGGAATATTATGAATTCTTATCTTAAAATATCACTTGCAGGAATAACAATGTTATCCTGCCTGTCACCTACACTAGTCTGTGCAGAACAGCCGCATGGATTTATTGATTATCGTCATGAGTATCTTGATGATACTCGCACCCACGCGGACCGCGTTGAATTTGGTACATTTTTTAGTAATGGTATCGGTTTGATGGGAGAATTACGCTATAACACCGATGAAGGTGATAAAGATAAGTGGGACCCCTCACAATTTGGCAATAACGGAACAGGATTATCTGTTGTTTACCGCTTTAAGCCGCTGGATGACAAAAAATTCTGGTTAGAACCCATGTTCTGGCTTGATACCACGCAATATTGGTCAACTTACGAATATGGTCTTTCTGCGGGTTATGATTTCAGCAAAGAATGGAAAGTTTCGGGTCGTTTTCGTTATGACATGGATAAAGCTACCGATAAATCCAAAGGTTATGGCAACGATGATCGTAATAACCGCCGCGTTACGATGTGGATCGACTATCGACCACAAAAACCAACTTCAATATCAGTTAAACCTGGTCTATTACAATAATGGTTATTTAACCTGGAATGATGGCCATAAAAACTATACCGCATCATTTAAAGTAGGGTACAAAATGGGATCGTGGATACCCTATATGAGTATTGCGGATTATAAAGGTGTGGATAAAACATCAAGTAATCGCCAAATCCGCTGGCGCTGGGGTCTGACTTATACTTTCTAATCTGGAATAAAAAATGAATAATAAATTTAAAATCATTCTCTGGATGATACTCTCTGCTCTGCCAGCTTTATCTTACGCACAGGTAAAAAATATAGTTACTGGCGAATATAGTGCGGTCAGTAAAATTATCACCGAAAAGGAAACTCTCTATCCATCCGATAAGATATTATTGGTTTTTGACATTGATAATACGTTATTAACGAGTGGCACACGCATTGGCGGTGATATCTGGTATCAATGGCAAACCGATAAATTGCCCTTAAAGCCGGATGACTCGCAAAAAGTTCCCTGCCTGTATGAAAATACAATCAGTATGCTTTACGAACTTAGCCCTATGCAGCTTACCGAGCCACAGTTACCGACAATGTTAAAACAGTGGCAACAAAAGCATACCGCTTTTGCTCTGACATCCCGTGCACCGGATACTCTCTTTCCGACATTGCGGGAATTAAAGCGAAACGGCATTGATTTTTCGTCTTCCGCACTCAGGAAGAAAGAGGATACTTTGCCACCCTTTGAAAAAGGGAAACTCAAACGGTCATGGCTGTACAGCCAGGGGGTATTTTTTTCTTCCGGGCAAGATAAAGGCGTAATTCTCGATTATATGCTGGATAAAATGGGGAACAAATATGACGCGATTGTTTTTATCGATGACGGGCAAGCAAACATTCATGCGATGACGAAGATGTTCTCTAAGGATAAATGGTCCTCTACGGATTTTACCATTATTCACTATACCAGAGTGGAGGATGAGCTTATTAAACAACAAGGTGCAGTAATAACAACTGCACAAGCAGAAAAAATGGCTACGGACTGGAAAACTCTGGCTGGTTCGCTGGCAACACTATTTCCAGATCGTAACAAACTGTGCCCAATAAAATAATCAGCGACAACCCGGCAAAACACATGTTTGCCGGGTAAAGATTATTAAACCTCAATCTCCGCCATGTCGCCTTTCTCTTGCAACCAGTTGCGGCGATCTTCCGAGCGTTTCTTCGCCAGCAGCATATCCATCATCGCGTCAGTACGCTGATCGTCTTCATCATCGATAGTCAACTGCACCAGACGGCGAGTGTTCGGATCAAGCGTGGTTTCACGCAATTGCATCGGGTTCATTTCCCCCAGACCTTTAAAACGCTGGACGTTCGGCTTGCCTTTCTTGCGTTTTAATTGCTCAAGTACGCCCTCTTTCTCTTCTTCCGTCAGCGCGTAATAAACCTCTTTCCCGAGATCAATACGGTAGAGCGGTGGCAGTGCGACGTAAACGTGACCGTGTTTCACCAACGCGCGGAAGTGTTTTACGAACAAAGCGCAGAGCAGCGTGGCAATGTGCAGACCATCAGAGTCCGCATCCGCGAGGATACAGATTTTGCCATAACGAAGCTGGCTCAGATCGTCGCTGTCAGGATCGATACCGATCGCTACCGAAATATCATGCACTTCCTGCGAGGCCAGCACTTCGTCGGAAGAAACTTCCCAGGTGTTAAGGATCTTACCTTTCAGTGGCATGATCGCCTGATATTCGCGATCGCGCGCCTGCTTGGCAGATCCGCCTGCGGAGTCACCTTCCACAAGGAACAGTTCGGTACGGTTAAGATCCTGCGCGGTACAGTCAGCCAGTTTGCCAGGCAGTGCTGGGCCGCTGGTCAGCTTTTTGCGCACCACTTTTTTAGCCGCACGCATACGGCGCTGGGCGCTGGAAATCGCCATCTCCGCCAGCAGCTCCGCCGCCTGAACGTTCTGGTTCAGCCACAGGATAAAGGCATCTTTCACCACGCCTGAAACGAATGCCGCGCATTGACGCGAAGAGAGACGCTCTTTGGTCTGCCCGGCAAACTGCGGATCCTGCATTTTCACCGACAGAACATAGGCGCAGCGATCCCAGATATCTTCCGCCGACAGCTTCACGCCGCGCGGCAGAATGTTGCGGTATTCACAGAACTCACGCATCGCGTCCAACAGGCCCTGACGCAGACCATTAACATGGGTACCGCCCTGCATCGTTGGGATAAGGTTGACGTAGCTTTCGGTCAGCAGTTCACCGCCTTCCGGCAGCCACAGTAGCGCCCAGTCCACAGCTTCAGTATCGCCAGCGAAATTACCGATAAACGGTTTTTCTGGCAGCGTCGGTAAACCGTTTACCGCTTCCGCCAGGTAATCATTCAGACCGTCCTGATAGCACCAGCGCTGTTCGGTGTTGTTGATCTCATCTTTAAAGGTAATCTCAACGCCGGGGCACAGTACTGCTTTGGCCTTCAGCACATGCGTCAGGCGTGAAACAGAAAAACGCGGGCTGTCAAAGAAGGTTTCATCCGGCCAGAAGTGCACGCTGGTACCGGTATTGCGTTTACCGCAAGTGCCGACAACCTGTAAATCCTGCACCTTTTCGCCATTTTCAAAGGCGATGTTATAAACCTGACCATCGCGGCGCACGTTAACTTCTACGCGCTTCGACAGGGCGTTAACCACCGAAATCCCCACGCCATGCAGGCCGCCAGAGAACTGGTAATTTTTGTTAGAGAATTTACCGCCTGCATGCAGACGGCAAAGAATCAGTTCAACCGCCGGTACACCCTCTTCCGGGTGAATATCCACCGGCATCCCGCGCCCATCGTCAATAACTTCTAACGACTGGTCAGCATGTAAGATTACATCCACGCGTTTTGCGTGACCCGCCAGTGCTTCATCGACACTGTTATCAATAACTTCTTGCCCCAAATGGTTAGGGCGAGTGGTATCGGTATACATCCCCGGACGGCGGCGAACCGGCTCAAGCCCGGTGAGTACCTCAATGGCATCAGCGTTATAAGTTTGCGTCATGGTTTAAGTTAGCAATTCGAGTTGATCGTCAGAGATGGTGCAGACCAAGAAAATCGACGATCGGGTTGAAATAATCTTCGAAGCCCGTGAATGCGTGGTTGCCGCCTTCTATGACAGTCTGGCGGCAGGAAGCGTAGTACGCCACCGCCTGGCGGTAATCCAGCACTTCATCTCCCGTCTGTTGCAGCAGCCAGATCAAATCCGGCGCTTCCAGCGGGTCAATCTGCATGACTTTGAGATCGTAAATATGGCGTGACTCTAGCACATATTGCTGCCCGGTGTAGGGGTTCTCGTTCTGACCGAGATAGTCCGTCAGCAGTTCAAACGGGCGCACCGCCGGGTTTACCACCACTGCGGGCAGCATAAAACATTGTGACAACCAGGTGGCGTAATATCCCCCCAGTGACGAACCGACAATACCCAGCGAATCGCCGCCATGTTCCAGGACAATGGATTCCAGCAGCTCTGCCGCGTCGGAAGGATACGGCGGCAACTGCGGAATGATCATCTCAACGTCAGGGTGATGTTCCGCCAGCCAGTTTTTTAACAAGCTCGCTTTTGCAGAGCGCGGCGAGCTGTTGAAACCGTGTAAATAAAGAAGCGTAGACATCAGTAGCCTTCTGAAGCGGTATCAGGTTGGAAACGTGTGTCCGCCAGGCGATGCACCTCGGTGGTCAGCGTGCCATCAGCATGTAACTCGAGAGTACGCCAGCCGGGCGCGATAGTATCCAGCGTAAAGTTGGAACAGTGCGGCTTAAACTGCACACAGGTCGACGGCGTTGCCAGCAGGCGGCGACCGTTCCAGTCGAGATCCAGCTCCTGATGAATATGACCGCACAGCAAGTATTTGACGTGCGGAAACTTCGCCAGCACGGTATCCAGTTCGCCCGCGTTACGCAGACTGTGTTGATCGAGCCAACTACAACCCGCAGGTAGCGGATGATGATGCAGCAGCAGCAACGTATGGCGTTCTGGCGCATCGGCCAGTTTACGTTCCAGCCACTCAAGCTGAAACTCGCTCAGCTCACCGTGCGGCACGCCAAACACCTGGCTATCCAGCAACAGGATTTGCCATTGCTCACCAATAAACACGCGCTTCGCCGGGGAGATACCCGCATCCTGTAACGCGCTGTACATCGCGGGCTGGAAATCGTGGTTGCCCGGCAGCCAGACGCAGGGCGCACGAAAACTTGCGATGCCTTCAGCGAAATGCTGATAGGCCGCAGAGGATTGATCCTGCGCTAAATCACCTGTCGCGACAATCAGGTCGAATTCGTGCTGATGTGGACGAATCGCCTCCAGCACCGCCTGGTAGCTTTCCCAGGTGTTTACCCCTAACAGGGCTTCGTGCTTTTGTGCAAACAGGTGAGTATCGGTAATTTGTAAAATCCTGACTCTGGCCTCACCAGCCAGAGGAAGGGTTAACAGGCTTTCCAAATGGTGTCCTTAGGTTTCACGACGCTAGTAAACCGGAATCGCCATCGCTCCATGTGCTAAACAGTATCGCAACCAGTCCGCTAAAAACTGGTTAATTTGATGCTTTTCGTCGCGTTGATGCAACTTTTTATTAGGATAATCATACCGCGCTTTGAAGCGAAAAATCTGCTGGCTTGAACACACTTCAGCCACCATCGCGTCATGATACAGACGCACCGTCATTGACGGAAGGCTCCAGTAACTGATCGCGGGCGCAGTCTGTTCTATTGTCACCAGGGTAGTGTATCGGGTCGATTCCACAATCGTCAGCCGATATTGTGCGTTTGCCACCTGATAGCTTACAGTTTCGCCGGGTGCGTCATTGCGCGGTAACAAACGGCGCAATTGTGAAAAGTTCATCTCGCACAGGCGCATCATTTCAGGAAAGTCAGGTGTGTAACGCTTCATTTATGCCCACTCATTTTTTAACGCTTGATGATGCAGCTGCAGCCATTGCAAAGCGATGACCGACGCTGCGTTGTCGATTTTCCCCTCTTCTACCCACTGGTATGCCTGTTCCCGGCTTACCACATGAACGCGAATATCTTCGTTTTCATCAGCCAGACCATGAATACCGCTTGCGGTCGTGGCGTCCACTTCGCCCACCATAATTGACGAACGCTCACTGGTGCCCCCCGGGCTTGCCAGGAAACTTAACACCGGTTTGGTCCGTTTGACTATCAGTCCCGCCTCTTCAATCGCTTCGCGACGGGCAACATCTTCCACACTTTCACCCTCTTCTATCATCCCGGCAACCATCTCCAGTAGCCAGGGGGTTTCACTGGTGTCGTATGCGGCAATCCGAATCTGCTCAATCAGCACAACTTCATCACGCACTGGGTCAAAGGGTAGCAAGACTGCGGCGTGACCGCGCTCAAAAATTTCCCTCCGTACCTCATGACTCATTTGCCCGTTGAATAAACGATGACGAAATCTATAAAGATCTAATGAAAAAAAGCCGCGATAAAGTGTTTCTCGTGCAATAATTTCTACATCGTTTTTGCCAAATGTAACGGGCAGGTTGTCTGGCTTAAGCATTGTTAATGTCCTGGCACTAATAGTGAATTAAATGTGAATTTCAGCGACGTTTGACTGCCGTTTGAGCAGTCATGTGTTAAATTGAGGCACATTAACGCCCTATGGCACGTAACGCCAACCTTTTGCGGTAGCGGCTTCTGCTAGAATCCGCAATAATTTTACAGTTTGATCGCGCTAAATACTGCTTCACCACAAGGAATGCAAATGAAGAAATTGCTCCCCATTCTTATCGGCCTGAGCCTTTCTGGGTTCAGTTCGTTGAGCCAGGCCGAGAACCTGATGCAAGTTTATCAGCAAGCACGCCTTAGTAACCCGGAATTGCGTAAGTCTGCCGCCGATCGTGATGCTGCCTTTGAAAAAATTAATGAAGCGCGCAGTCCATTACTGCCACAGCTAGGTTTAGGTGCAGATTACACCTATAGCAACGGCTACCGCGACGCGAACGGCATCAACTCTAACGCGACCAGTGCGTCCCTGCAGTTAACTCAATCCATTTTTGATATGTCGAAATGGCGTGCGTTAACGCTGCAGGAAAAAGCAGCAGGGATTCAGGACGTCACATATCAGACCGATCAGCAAACCTTGATCCTCAACACCGCGACCGCTTATTTCAACGTGTTGAATGCTATTGACGTTCTTTCCTATACACAGGCACAAAAAGAAGCGATCTACCGTCAATTAGATCAAACCACCCAACGTTTTAACGTGGGCCTGGTAGCGATAACCGACGTGCAGAACGCCCGCGCGCAGTACGATACCGTGCTGGCGAACGAAGTGACCGCACGTAATAACCTTGATAACGCGGTAGAGCAGCTGCGCCAGATCACCGGTAACTACTATCCAGAACTGGCAGCGCTGAATGTCGAAAACTTTAAAACCGACAAACCACAGCCGGTTAACGCGCTGCTGAAAGAAGCCGAAAACGCAACCTGTCGCTGTTACAGGCACGCTTGAGCCAGGCTGGCGCGCGAGCAAATTCGCCAGGCGCAGGATGGTCACTTACCGACGCTGGATTTAACGGCTTCTACCGGGATTTCTGACACCTCTTATAGCGGTTCGAAAACCCGTGGTGCCGCTGGTACCCAGTATGACGACAGCAATATGGGCCAGAACAAAGTGGGCCTGAGCTTCTCGCTGCCGATTTATCAGGGCGGAATGGTTAACTCGCAGGTGAAACAGGCACAGTACAACTTTGTCGGTGCCAGCGAGCAACTGGAAAGCGCGCATCGTAGCGTCGTGCAAACCGTACGTTCCTCCTTCAACAACATTAATGCATCTATCAGTAGCATTAACGCCTACAAACAAGCCGTAGTTTCCGCTCAAAGCTCATTAGACGCGATGGAAGCGGGCTACTCGGTCGGTACGCGTACCATTGTTGATGTGTTGGATGCAACCACCACGCTGTACAACGCTAAGCAAGAGCTGGCAAATGCGCGTTATAACTACCTGATTAATCAGCTGAATATTAAGTCAGCCCTGGGTACGTTGAACGAGCAGGATCTGCTGGCACTGAACAATGCGCTGAGCAAACCGGTTTCCACTAATCCGGAAAACGTTGCCCCGCAAACGCCGGAACAGAATGCTATTGCTGATGGTTATGCGCCTGATAGCCCGGCACCCGTCGTTCAGCAAACATCCGCACGCACTACCACCAGTAACGGTCATAACCCTTTCCGTAACTGATGACGACGACGGGGCTTCGGCCCCGTCTGAACGTAAGGCAACGTAAAGATACGGGTTATCTGCCGCATTCTTCCCCCTTCTCGCTTCAATTTCGACCAGCCATCCTCTATTCTGATGGGTATTTACCACTGGTCCCGGAAGACAAAAATGAAACGGACAAAATCCATACGCCACGCATCGTTCCGCAAAAACTGGAGCGCGCGCCATCTGACACCAGTCGCTCTCGCGGTTGCCACTGTTTTTATGCTGGCTGGCTGTGAAAAGAGTGATGAAACAGTGTCTCTCTATCAAAATGCTGACGACTGTTCAGCTGCAAACCCAGGCAAAAGCGCCGAATGTACCACCGCGTACAACAATGCGCTGAAAGAAGCCGAACGTACTGCGCCGAAATACGCCACCCGTGAAGACTGTGTTGCTGAATTTGGTGAAGGTCAGTGCCAGCAGGCACCAGCCCAGGCTGGCATGGCACCAGAAAACCAGGCGCAGGCCCAGCAATCCAGCGGGAGTTTCTGGATGCCGCTGATGGCCGGTTACATGATGGGGCGTCTGATGGGCGGCGGCGCGGGATTTGCACAGCAGCCGCTGTTCTCCTCGAAAAACCCAGCCAGCCCGGCTTACGGTAAATATACCGACGCGACGGGTAAAAACTATGGCGCAGCCCAGCCAGGCCGCACCATGACCGTACCGAAGACAGCCATGGCACCAAAACCGGCGACCACCACTACCGTTACCCGTGGCGGTTTTGGTGAATCTGTTGCCAAACAAAGCACTATGCAGCGTAGCGCAACTGGCACCTCTTCTCGTTCAATGGGTGGCTGATACCGATGGAAAGAGTCAGTATTACCGAGCGCCCGGACTGGCGTGAGAAAGCCCACGAATACGGTTTCAATTTTCACACCATGTACGGCGAGCCGTACTGGTGTGAAGATGCTTACTACAAGTTGACCCTCGCCCAGGTTGAAAAGCTGGAAGAAGTCACCGCCGAACTGCACCAGATGTGCCTGAAAGTGGTGGAAAAAGTGATCGCCAGCGATGAGCTGATGACCAAATTCCGCATTCCAAAACACACCTGGAGTTTTGTGCGCCAGTCATGGCTGACGCACCAGCCATCGCTTTATTCGCGTCTTGATCTGGCGTGGGATGGCACTGGCGAACCTAAACTTCTGGAAAATAACGCCGATACGCCAACGTCACTATACGAGGCGGCGTTCTTTCAGTGGATCTGGCTGGAAGATCAGCTTAACGCCGGTAACTTGCCGGAGGGCAGCGACCAGTTTAACAGTCTGCAAGAAAAACTGATCGATCGCTTCGTTGAGCTGCGTGAACAGTATGGCTTCCAGTTGCTGCATCTCACCTGCTGTCGCGACACGGTGGAAGATCGCGGAACCATTCAGTATTTGCAGGACTGCGCAACGGAAGCTGAAATTGCTACTGAGTTCCTCTACATCGATGATATCGGGTTAGGTGAAAAAGGTCAGTTCACGGATTTACAGGATCAGGTAATTTCCAACCTGTTCAAGCTGTATCCGTGGGAATTTATGTTGCGTGAGATGTTTTCCACCAAGCTGGAGGATGCAGGCGTACGCTGGCTGGAACCGGCGTGGAAGAGCATTATCTCCAACAAGGCACTTCTACCGCTACTGTGGGAGATGTTCCCGAATCACCCGAACCTGCTGCCCGCTTATTTTGCGGAAGATGATCATCCGCAAATGGAAAAATATGTGGTTAAACCGATCTTCTCCCGTGAAGGCGCAAACGTGTCGATCATTGAAAACGGCAAAACCATTGAAGCAGCGGAAGGTCCGTATGGCGAAGAAGGGATGATTGTTCAGCAATTCCACCCGTTACCGAAATTCGGCGACAGCTATATGCTGATTGGTAGCTGGCTGGTGAACGATCAACCCGCCGGAATTGGCATTCGTGAAGACCGTGCATTGATCACCCAGGATATGTCTCGGTTTTATCCACATATTTTTGTTGAGTAATCAATGATGCCGGATGGCATTCGCCATCCGGTAATTGTTAACCTATCTGCACCGACAGCATACTCAGGCTGCCCATTTCTATACCATCGACCGGAATGGTAATTGGCTCCTGCCCATCCCACGCACCTAAGACATACAACAACGGCAGATAGTGCTCCGGCGTTGGGTTCGATAACGCGCCACCTTCATGGTCGAGGTAATTCACCAGAGGATGCTGCTCTACCGCCCCTTGCCACGTCAGATTCGCTTTCACATACTCATTAAACGACATCGCCCAAGGATATGGTGAACTATCACCGTGCCACTTCACTGTACGCAGGTTATGCACCACGTTGCCACTGGCGACCAACATTATTCCTTCATCTCGCAGCGCTGCCAGTTTGCGCCCCATTTCGAAATGCCAGGCGGCAGGTTTGCTACTGTCGATACTCAACTGCACCATCGGGATATCGGCGTCAGGATACATCTTAATCAGCACGCCCCAGGAACCGTGGTCAAAGCCCCAGGCTTCTTTATCCAGCGTCACCGGGACCGGTGCTAACAGCTCAACCAGATGCTGTGCCAGCACAGGCGAACCCGGAGCAGGATAATGCGTATCGTACAGCGCCTGCGGGAAGCCACCAAAGTCATGAATCGTGGGCGGCGTCTCCATCGCGGTCACTCCTGTTCCACGGGTAAACCAGTGAGCCGAAACCACCACAATCGCTTGCGGGCGTGGCAATGTCATCCCCAACTTCTGCCAGCTGCGGGTATACAAATTATCTTCCAGCACGTTCATCGGACTACCGTGACCTAAAAACAATGCTGGCATACGTGTTGAAGACATGATGATATCCTTAACTAAAGGTGTCATTTTGATATCCTCACAATACGCTTGTTCGGCGGAGTAAGAACCCGGATAACAATGATGATGATCATCAGTTATTTTGACGATCTGCCTGAAGGTGAAGATTTATAAGGAGTTGTCGATGTCAGTACCTCTCATTCTGACCATACTGGCGGGGCAGCCACGTTTATTGGCGTCTCGGCGTTCTGGCAAAACCCTCGAACCGCTTTACTGGCGTTTTCGCTAGATTTGCGGCGGGGATCATGTTGCTCATCTCATTAATGGAAATGCTTCCTGCCGCACTAGCAGCTGAAGGAATGTCGCCTGTGTTGGGTTATGGAATGTTTATCTTCGGTCTGCTTTATTTTGGCCTGGACCGCATGTTGCCACATGCGCATCCGCAGGATTTAATGCAAAATCGGTGCAGCCGTTGCCAAAATCGATCAAGCGCACAGCCATTCTGCTCACCTCGGCATCAGTCTGCATAACTTCCCGGAAGGGATTGCCACCTTGTCACGGCGAGCAGCAACCGGAGCTGATTTGCATCGCACTGGCCGTCGCTTTGCAACAATATCCCTGAAGGTCTGGCAGTGGCAGGCCCGGTTTATGCGGCAACGGGTCTAAACGCACCGCGATTCTGTGGGCGGGGATTCTGGACTAGCAGAAATTCTTGGTGGTGTGCTGGCGTGGTTAATCCTCGGTAGCATGATTTCCCCGGTGGTCATGGCGGCAATCATGGCGGCGGTTGCAGGAATTATGGTGGCGCTCTCGGTTGATGAATTAATGCCGCTCGCCAAAGAGATTGACCCTAATAATAACCCCAGCTATGGCGTACTATGTGGAATGTCAGTGATGGGATTCAGTTTAGTGCTGCTACAAACGGCGGGAATTGGTTAAAAACAACATCAGAAGTTGTCCAGCACATGGACAACTTCTGCCAGCTTCACGAAAGCCTTATTCTACCTTTTCGGCTGTCTCTTCTCTCGTACTATTTAAGTATTTGTTCCGCGCTTCAAGCAGTGCGTCTCTGTCCTGGCGAAACGCCCGACAATAACGTTTCAAATGCAGGAAATAACCCACCACAACCAGAGCAATCAATACAATCCAGTACCAGGCGATAAACATCCTTTTACCCTTAATATTTAACAATACTAAACATTTAGCGCATAAATTTCACATATCCTTTTTCGGATATATTCATATGGTCGCATAATAACGGAACAATTATATGATTTTGATCATAATGAAAAAGAATGCCTGATATTAATGAAATTTTCTCATAGAAAGAGAAGCGGAATTAACATCTTGCATAGCGGGGCAAAATAAAAACCGAAGCCAGCTACAACTTCGGTTTCTTGATTAAGGCAGTAATTAAGCAGCGGTTTTCAGCTGGCTTTACGCTCATGTGCCTGACGGTATGCCACCAGGTCTTCAATAGTCACGAGCGCCATATTGTGTTTATTGGCAAACTCAATGCACTCTGGTGCACGCGCCATCGTGCCATCGTCATTAGTCAGCTCACACAGCACACCAGCCGGTTTAAAGCCTGCCAGCGTCATCAAATCAATAGTCGCTTCAGTATGACCGCCACGCGTCAGTACACCACCTGCCTGCGCGCGAAGTGGGAAAACGTGGCCCGGGCGATTCAGATCAGAAGGTTTTGCGCCATCGGCAATCGCTGCGCGAACGGTCGTAATACGATCAGCGGCAGAAACACCGGTAGTCACACCTTCAGCCGCTTCAATGGTCACGGTAAAACCGGTGCCATAGGCGCTGGTGTTATTTTCTACCATCATTGGCAGATCAAGTTGTTTACGGCGATCTTCAGTGATGCACAGGCAAACAATACCGCTACCGTGGCGAATGGTCAGCGCCATCTGCTCAACGGTCATGGTTTCTGCCGGGAAGATCATATCGCCTTCGTTTTCACGGTCTTCATCATCAAGCACCATTACACCGCGTCCTTCACGCAGCGCAGCCAGTGCATTTTCAACACGTTCGAAAGGCGTACCAAAAGAGGAAAGTAGCGTCTGATTCATGGTAAAAAAACCTCACTAAAATTATGGTTACCAGAATCAGGGCAGTCTTAGGAGTGGCGGCATATAGCCAAAATAACGTGAGCGGGTCCATGCCCGACAGAATCGTTACTCTCTCCCATCCGGACTCTAACCGTCGGCCCCGGAATTACACCGGATCTGCTGTCCTTTGAGTTCGCACCCAAAGCGCTCGCGGGCTTTCAACTGAGTTGATTTACCGCCGGTGGGGAATTTCGCCCCGCCCTGAGAATAAGCGGATTCACTATAACGCTAATGATTAGCGGCAGCAACGCATAGCTTCACATAATTCTGGTTTATGACTTACCCTTATCGCACTACAATGGTACTCAACACCTATCAGTACAGGGAAACTACAATGATTGACCCGAAAAAAATTGAGCAAATCGCTCGCCAGGTTCACGAATCAATGCCTAAAGGAATCAGGGAGTTCGGGGAAGATGTGGAGAAAAAAATCCGCCAAACCCTACAAGCTCAGCTGACGCGCCTCGACCTTGTAAGCCGTGAAGAGTTCGACGTCCAAACGCAAGTCCTGTTACGGACTCGTGAGAAACTGGCGCTGCTTGAACAAAGAATGAGCGAACTGGAAAATCGCAGTACTGAGATTAAAAAGCAGCCAGATCCAGAGACTCTCCCCCCAACGCTGTAAACATTTGTCTTTAATGCACTGTAAATTATGAATTAATCCTCTAATTTACAGTGCTTTCTATTACCTTATCGCTTAATTCCATTCAGAATATCATCACAAAAATGAATGAGTGCAATTGAAAATATAATTGTTATGTATTTTTTAAGTTTTACTTAATCCATATTTAGATAAACTAATTTCATAAAACCCGAAAAGTAAAATATAATATTTGAATGATTAGCAATCCTTAAATAACAGTTACTAATCATTCATTTTCTACTTATATTTATATAAAGGAATATTATGTCTGCTTTTAAAAAGTCACTTCTTGTTGCTGGCGTAGCAATGATTCTTTCCAATAACGTATTTGCTGACGAAGGTCACGGCATTGTTAAATTTAAAGGTGAAGTTATCTCTGCTCCATGTTCAATTAAACCAGGTGACGAAGACTTAACTGTAAATCTGGGTGAAGTAGCAGATACCGTTCTGAAAAGCGACCAGAAATCTTTGGCTGAGCCTTTCACTATTCACCTGCAAGACTGCATGTTGAGCCAGGGTGGAACCACTTATTCAAAAGCGAAGGTTACTTCACCACACAGCGAATACCTGGCGACGGGTCAACTGACCTGCTGAAACAACACCAAAGAAACTGAAATCGGTGGTGCCACAGGCGTTGGCGTACGTATTCTGGATAGCCAGAGCGGCGAAGTGACTTTAGGTACTCCGGTAGTAATTACATTCAACAATACTAACAGCTATCAGGAACTGAACTTCAAAGCTCGTATGGAACTCTCCCAAAGATGCTACCCCGGCAACGCTT
>SCPN01001554.1_pt1 | contig 39507 bp, 37 predicted proteins | sample 6106831 | NCBI WGS metagenome assembly SCPN01 (sample SAMN10720447, study PRJNA508395) | human gut metagenome | isolation source: Participant 1, 0 month | reverse complement strand
AAAATGAAAGATTGAACAGTGTTTAAAACCCTGAAAATTCTAATAAAAAGAGTCCTGGTTGGACATCTTTGAATGAGAAAATTCAGAACAAAAACAAACCAAAACAACAGTAGAACGGTTTAAACATTAGCCAAGCTAAGTTCTAAACCCGGATACAAACTTTTAACATGAGAGTTTGATCCTGGCTCAGGATGAACGCTGGCGGCGTGCCTAACACATGCAAGTCGAGCGAAGCACTTATGAAAGATTCTTCGGGTGATTTCATTTGGTGACTGAGCGGCGGACGGGTGAGTAACGCGTGGGTAACCTGCCTCATACAGGGGATAACAGTTAGAAATGACTAATACCGCATAAGCGCACAGTACCGCATGGTACGTGTGAAAACTCCGGTGGTATGAGATGGACCCGCGTCTGATTAGCTGGTTGGTGGGGTAACGGCCCACCAAGGCGACGATCAGTAGCCGACCTGAGAGGGTGATCGGCCACATTGGGACTGAGACACGGCCCAAACTCCTACGGGAGGCAGCAGTGGGGAATATTGCACAATGGGGGAAACCCTGATGCAGCAACGCCGCGTGAGTGAAGAAGTATTTCGGTATGTAAAGCTCTATCAGCAGGGAAGAAAATGACGGTACCTGACTAAGAAGCCCCGGCTAACTACGTGCCAGCAGCCGCGGTAATACGTAGGGGGCAAGCGTTATCCGGATTTACTGGGTGTAAAGGGAGCGTAGACGGCAGCGCAAGTCTGAAGTGAAAGCCCGGGGCTCAACCCCGGAATGGCTTTGGAAACTGTGCGGCTAGAGTACCGGAGGGGTAAGCGGAATTCCTAGTGTAGCGGTGAAATGCGTAGATATTAGGAGGAACAAGTGGCGAAGGCGGCTTACTGGACAGTAACTGACGTTGAGGCTCGAAAGCGTGGGGAGCAAACAGGATTAGATACCCTGGTAGTCCACGCGGTAAACGATGAATGCTAGGTGTTGGTGGAGCAAAGCTCTTCGGTGCCGCCGCAAACGCATTAAGCATTCCACCTGGGGAGTACGTTCGCAAGAATGAAACTCAAAGGAATTGACGGGGACCCGCACAAGCGGTGGAGCATGTGGTTTAATTCGAAGCAACGCGAAGAACCTTACCAAGTCTTGACATCCCGATGAAAAATCCTTAACCGGATTCCCTCTTCGGAGCATCGGTGACAGGTGGTGCATGGTTGTCGTCAGCTCGTGTCGTGAGATGTTGGGTTAAGTCCCGCAACGAGCGCAACCCTTATCCTCAGTAGCCAGCAGTAAGATGGGCACTCTGTGGAGACTGCCAGGGATAACCTGGAGGAAGGTGGGGATGACGTCAAATCATCATGCCCCTTATGATTTGGGCTACACACGTGCTACAATGGCGTAAACAAAGAGAAGCGAGCCTGCGAGGTGGAGCAAATCTCAAAAATAACGTCTCAGTTCGGATTGCAGGCTGCAACTCGCCTGCATGAAGCTGGAATCGCTAGTAATCGCGGATCAGAATGCCGCGGTGAATACGTTCCCGGGTCTTGTACACACCGCCCGTCACACCATGGGAGTCGATAACGCCCGAAGTCAGTGACCCAACCGTAAGGAGGGAGCTGCCGAAGGCGGGATTGATAACTGGGGTGAAGTCGTAACAAGGTAGCCGTATCGGAAGGTGCGGCTGGATCACCTCCTTTCTAAGGAATGAATAAAGTAAGGGTTTTAAACACTGTTGAATCTTCGTGAATCGTAAGTGATTGCGCGAACAGGATCAGAAAGAAGCGACGAGCTTGCCTCGGAGTGGATTGGATGAACCTGATTAAGCGGCGAAGCCGCGATCGAGAAAAAGCGAAGCTTTTTGGAGATCCAATCAGGAATGATTCTGATTTAAAAAGGTTCTGAAGAATTCTGGTGCCGATGCGGTTGGGGGACACACCCGTTCCCATCCCGAACACGACGGTTAAGACCCAATCGGCCGATGGTACTATGCTGGAGACGGCAGAGCAGGTTGCCAGATCACTTGGGGTGTAGCTCAGTTGGGAGAGCACCTGCCTTGCAAGCAGGGGGTCAAGAGTTCGAATCTCTCCATCTCCATTCGCCGAAAGCAATCTGGCTTGAGGCGTACCACGTACCTTGAAAACCACATATTGAAAACTATATCTAGAAAGAATCATAAGAAGCGGATCAAATATGAGAAGCGATTCAAATGATTCGATCAAGACATCCGAGGTGTTACATCGAAAGATGTAACCAAACAAGCAACAAACAAACCTAAGACCAATGGTGCAACGCTATGCATCGTGGAAAAGAAAGCACCGTGAAAAGCAGCGGTCATTCGTGAAACGTTGTTTCACTCATGCCATTTGCTTCGCAAATGTTTGCTGATTTCCGAATGAGTCCTTATGAAAGCAAGCTTTCAACAGACTCCTTCAAAAATCATCAACCGCTTTCTTGTCTTAATGGTCGCTTTATAAAGAGCGCAGGGTGGATGCCTTGGCACTAAGAGCCGATGAAAGACGTGATAAGCTGCGATAAAGCTTCGGGGAGGAGCAAATATCCTTTGATCCGGAGATATCTGAATGGGGAAACCCGGCTGAGCAGACCTCAGTCGTCGTATGGTGAATACATAGCCATACGTCGGGAACCGCCTGAACTGAAACATCTAAGTAGGGCGAGGAAAAGAAAGAAAACTCGATTTCCAAAGTAGCGGCGAGCGAAATGGAAAGAGCCTAAACCGGAGCGCGTGCGTTCCGGGGTTATGGACCGCAACAAGTGAGTCGTATGGTAATGGAACGGTCTGGGAAGTCCGGCCACAGAGGGTGAAAGCCCCGTACACGAAAACAATAGACAGCGAGCGGGATCCAAAGTACTGCGAGACACGTGGAACCTTGCAGGAAGTCGGGGGGACCACCCCCCAAGGCTAAATACTCCTTAGTGACCGATAGCGCATAGTACTGTGAAGGAAAGGTGAAAAGGACCCCGGGAGGGGAGTGAAAGAGAACCTGAAACCCTGTGTTTACAAGCTGTGGAAGCGCTTTATACGCGCAACCGCGTACTTTTTGTAGAACGGTCCGGCGAGTTGCGTATGCTGGCAAGGTTAAGCGGTGAAGCCGCGGAGCCGAAGGGAAACCAAGTCTGAACAGGGCCAGAGTCAGCATATGCAGACCCGAAACCGGGTGATCTATCCATGTCCAGGTTGAAGCGAAAGTAAAATTTCGTGGAGGACCGAACGCACATCCGTTGAAAAGGGTGGCGATGAGGTGTGGATAGGGGAGAAATTCCAATCGAACCCGGAGATAGCTGGTTCTCCTCGAAATAGCTTTAGGGCTAGCCTCGTGAGAGTCTGCTGGAGGTAGAGCACTGAATTCCCTAGGGGGCGTCAAAGCCTACCAAAGGATATCAAACTCCGAATGCCAGCCAGATGCTTCACGGGAGTCAGACGGCACGAGATAAGTTGGGTCGTCAAAAGGGAAAGAGCCCAGACCTGCAGCTAAGGTCCCAAAGTGTGTGTTAAGTGGAAAAGGATGTGGGATTTCAGAGACAACTAGGATGTTGGCTTAGAAGCAGCCACACATTCAAAGAGTGCGTAATAGCTCACTAGTCGAGAGGTCCTGCGCCGAAAATGTCCGGGGCTGAAACACAACACCGAAGCTCAGGAATGTAGTAATACATTGGTAGAGGAGCATTCTTAGGACGCCGAAGCGGTACCGGAAGGAGCCGTGGAGTGCTAAGAAGAGAGAATGCCGGAATGAGTAGCGAGATGGAGGTGGGAATCCTCCAGGCCGAATATCTAAGGTTTCCAGAGTAAAGCTGATCTGCTCTGGGTAAGTCGGGGCCTAAGGTGAGGTCGAAAGACGTAGCCGATGGACAGCAGGTGGAAATTCCTGCACCATGTATCATCAGAACTGTGGGGACACAGAAGGACAGCCAAACCCGGGAATGAGAAGACCGGGGCAAGCACAGGAGGAGTTAAGTTAGTAAATCTGCTTAGCAATCCAAAGGTGTGACGCGGAGCGAACAAAAGTAGCGAAGTTGGCGATTCCGGCTGTCGAGAAAAGCCGCTATTGTGTGATGCATGCCCGTACCGTAAACCGACACAGGTGGATGAGGAGAGAATCCTAAGGCCGGCGGGAGAAGCATTGTTAAGGAACTCGGCAAAATGACCCTGTAACTTCGGGATAAAGGGTGCCTGCGCAAGCAGGCCGCAGAGAATAGGCTCAAGCAACTGTTTAGCAAAAACACAGGTCTATGCAAAACCGAAAGGTGAGGTATATGGGCTGACGCCTGCCCGGTGCTGGAAGGTTACGAGGAGAGGTTAGCGCAAGCGAAGCTTTGAATCCAAGCCCCAGTAAACGGCGGCCGTAACTATAACGGTCCTAAGGTAGCGAAATTCCTTGTCGGGTAAGTTCCGACCCGCACGAAAGGCGTAATGATTTGAGCGCTGTCTCGACAATGCACCCGGTGAAATTGAAGTACCAGTGAAGATGCTGGTTACCTGCGCCAGGACGGAAAGACCCCATGGAGCTTTACTCCAGTTTGATACTGGGATTCGGTAATGCATGTACAGGATAGGTGGGAGGCTGAGAAAGGAGAACGCCAGTTTTCCTGGAGCCGATGTTGGGATACCACCCTTGCGTTACTGGGTTTCTAACCTGCAGCCGTGACCCGGCTGGGGGACAATGTCAGACGGGAGTTTGATCTGCGGTCGCCTCCGAAAGGGTATCGGAGGCGCTTCCCTCAGGATGGTTGGAAACCATCCAAAGAGTGCAAAGGCAGAAGGGAGCTTGACTGCGAGAGCGACGGTTCGAGCAGGTACGAAAGTAGGACTTAGTGATCCGGTGGCATAAAGTGGGATTGCCATCGCTCAACGGATAAAAGCTACCCTGGGGATAACAGGCTTATCACTCCCAAGAGTTCACATCGACGGAGTGGTTTGGCACCTCGATGTCGGCTCATCGCATCCTGGGGCTGAAGTAGGTCCCAAGGGTTGGGCTGTTCGCCCATTAAAGCGGTACGCGAGCTGGGTTCAGAACGTCGTGAGACAGTTCGGTCCCTATCCGGCGTGGGCGTAGGATATTTGAGAGGAGCTGTCCTTAGTACGAGAGGACCGGGATGGACTGACCTCTGGTGTATCGGTTGAGTATCAGACTCATGGCCGAGTAGCCAAGTCGGGACGGGATAAACGCTGAAGGCATCTAAGCGTGAAGCCCCCCTCAAGATGAGATATCCCATACGCAAGTAGTAAGACCCCTTGAAGACGACGAGGTAGATAGGGCAGAGGTGGAAGCGCGGTAACGCGTGGGTAGCTGACTGTCACTAATAGGTCGAGGGCTTGACCAATAAGGAATTAGGGAGCGGCGGAAGCCGCAAGTTGTAACGGATGAATAGATTTTCAGTGTGTGGTTTTGAGGGTATGTACCTTCAGAAAAGTCTTGAAAAAGACTTGACAAATTATATATGCTAATATATAATATCACTGTTGCATTCCTCGATAGCTCAGTCGGTAGAGCACGCGGCTGTTAACCGCGCTGTCGTAGGTTCGAGTCCTACTCGGGGAGTTCGCTATAGCGGCCAGAAGGTGTCTGCAGCGTAAAGTCTAAAGGCCCCATGGTCAAGCGGTTAAGACATCGCCCTTTCACGGCGGTAACACGAGTTCGAATCTCGTTGGGGTCATTGGAACAAGTTCCGTAAGCGTATTTCGGACCTTTAGCTCAGTTGTTAGAGCAACCTGGCTCTATAACCGGTCGGTCCTGGTCTGAGTCCCCGAAGGTCCATTTGTTCTTGTATTTATAACTTCATTATTTTGGCCCGGTGGCTCAGCTGGTTAGAGCGCCGCCCTGTCACGGCGGAGGTCGTGGGTTCGAATCCCATCCGGGTCGTTTAAAAAATTGAAAAGTATTTTATTTCTGGGATCTTAGCTCAGCTGGGAGAGCATCTGCCTTACAAGCAGAGGGTCAGCAGGTCTCGAGCCCTGTAGGTCCCATTTGGCGTGTCAGCCATGTTTCAATGATTGCCGTAGTGGCGGAACTGGCAGACGCACAGGACTTAAAATCCTGCGGGACTAATCTCCCGTGCCGGTTCGATTCCGGCCTACGGCATCTAAGAAAGAAAGCTTGGTTTTTACCAGGCTTTTTTTATATCATAGGAAACTTCGCCCTATGACATAAAAAACGCTCCGCTAAGGATCGCACTGCGGAGTGGGAAGAATGTCGCTAAAGCGACCGCCGCAGCGGAGAATCCTGCAAGCAGGATTCTTTTATTTTCACAATTTTGAATTCGATCGCTTCTGGTTGCAATCAGCAAAAGAATATGTTACCATGGATTTATGTTATCGATGTTAAATTATATAGACACGTGAATGCTTATGAGACTGGAGAAAGCAGGACTAGATACAGGGGGTGTATTTGTCCTGCTTTCTTTTGGTTGCATGCACAATTGCCCAAAAGCCCATAAGTATATGGGATTCTGGTGTTGGCGAAGCAGAAAGGCCAGAAGCTATGTCAGGTATTTTTGAGAAAGGGGAAGAATGTTATATGGGGAAGTATGTCATTGCGTTAGATCAGGGAACAACCAGTTCCCGTTGTATTTTATTTAATCACGAGGGTGAGATCTGCAGTGTGGCTCAGAGAGAGTTTACCCAGCATTATCCGCAGCCAGGCTGGGTGGAGCATGATCCGTTAGAAATCTGGTCAACACAGCTGGGAGTGCTGGTAGAAGCAGCTGGTGGAATTGGAGTAGACTTATCCGATGTGGCTGCTATTGGTATTACCAACCAGCGTGAGACAACTATTGTCTGGGATAAAGAAACGGGGCGGCCTATTTACAATGCGATCGTGTGGCAGTGCCGTAGAACAGCGGACCGGATCGAGAAGTTAAAGAAAGACGGATTGGAGGATTTGGTGCGGGATCGGACTGGATTAATTCCAGATGCGTATTTTTCTGGAAGCAAGATTGCCTGGATACTGGATCACGTGGAAGGAGCCAGAGAGCGGGCTAAGAGAGGCGAAATTTTATTTGGAACTGTGGATACCTGGCTGATCTGGAACCTGACCAAAGGACAGGTCCATGTGACAGATTATACCAATGCCTCACGAACCATGTTGTATGATATCCGAAAATTATGCTGGGATAAGGAACTGCTGGCGTATTTTGACATTCCAGAGTGTATGCTTCCGGAGGTAAAGCCATCCAGCTGCATTTATGGTTATACTTCCAAAGAAGTGCTAGGGCACAGTGTTCCGATCGCTGGCATCGCTGGAGACCAACAGGCAGCGTTATTTGGCCAATGCTGTTTCCAGCCGGGAGATGTGAAGAATACATATGGTACCGGCTGCTTTATGCTGATGAATACGGGAAATCATGCGGTGCAGTCGGAAAATGGTCTTTTGACAACCATTGCGGTGGGCTATGACGGTAGGGTAGAGTATGCGCTGGAGGGCAGTGTGTTTGTGGCAGGAGCGTCTATTCAGTGGCTTCGTGATGAGATGCGTATGTTAAAATCTGCACCGCAGTCGGAAGAATATTGTACGGCGGTGAATGATACAGCGGGAGTTTATATGGTTCCTGCATTTGCGGGAATGGGAGCGCCATATTGGAATCAGTATGTCCGCGGAACCATCGTAGGACTGACCAGAGGAACCAGCAAGGAACATTTTATTCGTGCGACTGTGGAATCCCTGGCTTATCAGGTTTACGACGTTCTGGAGGCCATGCAGAAGGATTCCGGCATTACCTTACATACGTTGAAGGTAGACGGTGGCGCCTCTGCTAATAATTTCCTGATGCAGTTCCAGTCGGATATTTTAAATACGGAGGTGATCCGGCCACAGTGTATTGAGACGACTGCTCTTGGCGTGGCTTATCTGGCCGGACTGGCAGTCGGTTATTGGAAAGACCGGGAAGAGATCAGCCAGAACTGGAGAGTGGATAAGCGATTTTACCCTGAGATGGAAGAGGATGGCAGAAAGAAACGGATCCGTGGCTGGAAACGGGCAGTTAAGTGTGCGCTTGCTTGGGCAGAGGATGAAGAAGCGTAGGGGTCCAGAAAGGGTCTGAAGGTTCACAAAATAAGGGATTAAAAGAAATCTGAGATAAAAATAAAAAAGTAAAAAATATTTTAAAATAATTGTTGACAAATTTAACATGCTGAGCTATAATAACTATCGTTGTAGCGATGAATTACAACACAAACGAATATGTGTGCGTAGCTCAGCTGGATAGAGCACTTGGCTACGGACCAAGGTGTCGGGAGTTCGAATCTTCTCGCGCACGTATGAAAAAAGGCATTCTCTTTGGAGAGTGCCTTTTTGAGTTGTGTTTTGATATGAATCTTTCCCATTGGGAAAAACCACGAAAATCACTCAGGAACTTTATGGGAAGTGCATATTGCAGGAATCTGGCGTGCAGAGTATAATGAAGAATATAGGGTTGTATACAAAAAATACAAAGTATCATGTATAGGAGGATGAAACATGGATATTCGCTATTCTGCAAACCAGAAGGACGTAAAACGCTACACGACAGAGGAACTGAGAAATGAATTTCTGATCACAGATCTGTACGCACCAAACGAGGTACATGCCGTATACTCTCATGTAGACCGTATGGTAACTATGGGATGTATGCCAACAACAGAGACGGTTTCTATTGACAAGGGAATTGACTGCTGGAAGAATTTTGGTACGGATTATTTCCTGGAGCGCCGTGAGATCGGTATCTTCAATATTGGAGGTCCAGGTAAGATCCAGGCGGATGACGAGACATTTGCCATGGGCTACAAGGACTGTCTGTATATCACAAAGGGAACGAAAAAGGTATTATTTTCCAGTGATGATCCGGAGAATCCGGCAAAATTCTATATGGTGAGCGCACCGGCGCATACCTCTTATAAGACTACCTTTATTTCCATCAAAGATGCTGCTAAGAGAAATATCGGTGATCAGAAGACTGCCAATAAGAGAACCATCAATCAGTTTATTCACCCGGATGTATTACAGACCTGTCAGCTTTCTATGGGTATGACAGTCCTGGATGAGGGCAATATCTGGAATACGATGCCAAGCCATACCCATGAGCGCCGTATGGAGGTTTATATGTATTTTAATATTCCGAAGGACAATGTGGTATTCCATTGTCATGAAGAATGAAGAGGCAGTGATCAGCCCATCCTGGAGTATTCATTCCGGCGCTGGTACTTCCAACTATACCTTTATCTGGGCAATGGGCGGCGAGAACCTGGCATTTGATGATATGGATACGATGCTTCCAACAGAGATGAAGTAAAAACTGTGAAGGGGACTGAGCAGTTACAGAAATATTCTGGAAAGGAGATCCATATCATGGAGGAAGTAACTTATAAGAACCGGGAAGAGATGGTCTATCAGGTTCTGAAAAAAGAGATTCTGGACCTGGAATTGAAGCCTGGCCAGCTGATCAAAGAGACGGAGATCTGTGAGCGGTTTTCCGTATCCAGAACTCCGGTGCGTGATGCCTTGAGACTTTTGCAGGAGCAGGGCTTTGTGATCACGGTTCCTTACCGGGGAATTTATGTTACGCTGCTTAGTTTAAGCAATATCAAGCAGATGATCTACATGCGGGTGGCAGTGGAAACCATGGTGATCCGGGATTTTTCCAGGATCGCGACACCGTTAATGATGGAAGACATCTACTATATGCTGCGCAAGCAGAAGGCATTGATCCAGACGCCGGATTTTAAGCCGGAGCAGTTTTATCGTCTGGATGCCCAGATGCACGCCATCTGGTTTGAGGCAACCAAGAAGAAGAAGCTTTGGGATCTTTTGCAGGAGCAGCAGCTTCATTATACACGCTTCCGGATGCTGGATTTCGTGACAGAGACAGATTTCACACGGATCATCCAGGAGCATGAGCATATGATCGAACTTCTGGAGAAAAAGGATATTGCCGGGATGGAGATGGCGCTGAAGGATCATCTGTATTTCAGCATGAAACGGATGCGGCATCAGATTGACGTGGAGTATCGGGAATATTTCGAAGAAGAAGAGACCGAAGGGAAATTTGATATCTAAGACTTGTAAAAGAGGCGGCTGTAAGTATTGAAACAGTCCGCCTCTTTTTGGTATGATAGAGGGGCGATTGCAATGAAAGCAGACATGGTGCATGACAGAGCACCGGAACATGGGGCACAGGAAAGGAAGCATCAAAAACAGCAGTATGAATGAAATAGAGATACAGATCAAACGATCCAGCAGAAGAACCCTTTCTTTACAGATAACCAGAGAAGGACAGGTGGTGGTGCACTGCCCATTTTCTACGACCCAAGAACAGATCCAGATGTTTGTGGATGAGCATCGGCAATGGATCGGAGAGAATCTGGAACAGGTGAAGCGGCGGCTGACAAAACGTCCTGTGATGACATCAGAACAGGTCTGGAAGGCGAAATCTCTGGCCAGAATGACGTTATCGGCGAAGGTACGCTTCTGGGCGGCAAAAATGGGAGTGACCTATGGGACGATTTCTATCCGCCAGCAGGCTACCCGGTGGGGAAGCTGCAGCAGCAGGGGGAATCTGAACTTTAACTGGACGCTGATCTTAACGCCTGAGCCGCTGCAGGACTATGTGGTGGTCCATGAGCTGGCGCATCGGCTGGAGATGAACCATTCGGACCGATTCTGGAAGATTGTGGAGAGCCAGATCCCGGATTATAAGGAGCGGAGAAATCTGCTGAAAACATATGAAAATCAGGTAACCGTGATGGAATGAGAGGGTGCATCGCCAGGGCTGCCTGCAAGAAAAATCGGTCAGAGTCAAAAAATACAGCAAAAAATACAGAATAGATATGACCAAGTGGAGGGATACAAAATACATGACGACAGCAAAATGGATGCTCTACGCAAAGAAGGCAGATTTTAACGGTATTGGAACTCATTTCCATATCAATCCGGTGATCGCCAGGATTATCCGGAACCGGGATGTGTGCGGGGATGAGAACATTGAAAAGTACCTGAGGGGAACGTGGAAGGATCTATATTCGCCTCATAGATTAAAGGATGCGGATTTGGCGGCGGGTCTGCTGCTGGAGAAGATACGGCAGGGAAAACGGATCCGGATCGTGGGTGATTACGATATTGATGGCGTGTGTTCCACTTATCTGCTATATAAGGGGTTAAAACGACTGGGAGCGGCAGTGGATTATGAGATTCCGGACCGGATCAAGGACGGATATGGGATCAATATCCAGATTGTGGAGGCGGCTGCTGAGGATAACATAGATACGATCCTGACCTGTGATAATGGAATTTCTGCCATCGATCAAATGAAGCGCGCCCGGAACTGGGCATGACGGTGATCGTGACGGATCATCACGATATTGTCAAAGTGGGAGAAGAAGATGTATTGCCGGAGGCAGATGCCATCGTCAATCCGAAGCAGTCGGCGGATACCTATCCGTGGAAAGAGATCTGCGGCGGTATGGTGGCTTATAAGCTGATCCAGATCCTTTATGAGAAAGCTGGCATTGACCGGGAAGAATGGCTGGCGATGATTGAATTTGCAGCCATTGCCACGGTGGGCGATGTGATGAAGCTGCAGGATGAGAACCGGATCGTGGTGAAAGAAGGGCTGCGGCGGGCAGCGCAGACGAAGAGTGTGGGACTTCGCAAGCTGGTGGAGAAAAACAACCTGGATATTACGGCGTTGAGTGCTTACCACATCGGTTTTGTCATCGGTCCGTGTCTCAATGCGGGAGGGCGGCTCCAGACGGCAAAGCTGGCGCTCAGACTGCTTTTGTGCGAGGATGAACAGCTGGCGGATGAACTGGCACAGGAATTAAAAGATTTAAATGACCAGCGAAAAGATATGACAGCAGACGGACTGGTGCAGGCGGCAGAGCAGGTGGAAGCAAAGTACAGGGATGATAAGGTACTGGTGGTATTTTTGCCAGATTGTCACGAGTCTCTGGCGGGGATCATTGCCGGACGGCTCCGTGAAAAATATCATAAACCATCCTTTGTGCTGACCCGTGCAGAAGATGGTGTCAAAGGTTCTGGTCGATCCATCGAAGGTTATCATATGTTTGAGGCATTGGTGGAGGTAAAAGGGCTGCTCAGCAAATTTGGTGGTCATCCCATGGCAGCCGGGCTTTCTCTTCCGGAAGCCAATGTGGAGCAGTTCCGCCTGGAGTTAAACCGTCGGGCAGCGCTGACAGAGGAAGATTTTGTTCCAAGGATCTGGATCGATGTTCCTATGCCTATGAGCTATGTGACGGAAGAACTGGTGCAGGAACTGGAACTGTTAGAGCCATTTGGACAGGGCAATGAAAAGCCGCAGTTTGCACAGAAAGATCTTCGGATACGGAATGCCAGAGTGCTGGGAAGAAACCGGAATGCCGTGAAATTATCCCTGGTAACGCCGGATGGAACCCCGGTAGAAGCTATGGTATTTACGGATGGGGACGCATTTTTAGAGGAAATGGGCGGCAGCCGACAGATGGACGCCATCTATTATCCAGGAATTAATGAGTACAATGGAAATCGTACCATTCAGATGGTCGTGAAAGAATATCGTTTTGTATAAATTTTCAAAAAATAAACACTTAGCCGCTTTAATGCTTGACAAGAAGAAAGGAAACAGATATAATCACGAATAATTACAAGTTTTACAATATGGAAAAGGGAGATGGCACTATGGTAAATGAGGTAATGGATTTTATTGAGAAGTATGACCCTGAAGTCGGTGCAGCCATTAAGGATGAGGCAGCACGCCAGAGACGTAATCTGGAGCTGATCGCTTCAGAGAATATTGTCTCAGAACCAGTGATGATGGCCATGGGAACGGTATTGACCAATAAGTACGCAGAAGGATATTCCGGGAAGCGCTACTATGGCGGCTGTGAGTACATCGATGTGGTAGAGACCATTGCCATTGAGCGGGCGAAGAAGCTGTTTGGCTGTGATTATGCCAATGTACAGCCACATTCCGGCGCACAGGCCAATATGGCGGTATTTATGGCGATGCTGGAGGCAGGAGATACAGTTATGGGCATGAGCCTGGACTGTGGCGGACATTTAACCCACGGTTCACCAGTGAACTTCTCCGGAAAATATTTCCACATTGTACCTTATGGTGTCAATGATGAGGGCTATATCGATTATGATGAGGTTGAGAAGCTGGCGATGGAGAATAAGCCGAAGCTGATCGTGGCAGGAGCCAGCGCTTATGCCAGAGTACCATTGATTTTAAGCGGTTCCGTGAGATCGCAGATAAATGCGGCGCTTACCTGATGGTTGATATGGCACATATTGCAGGTCTGGTGGCAGCAGGACTTCATCCAAGCCCGATTCCGTATGCAGATGTGGTGACTACTACTACCCACAAAACATTAAGAGGACCAAGAGGCGGCCTGATCTTAGCTAATAAAGAGGCTGCAGAGAAGTTTAATTTCAACAAGGCGATCTTCCCGGGAACCCAGGGCGGTCCGTTAGAGCATATCATTGCGGCAAAGGCTGTATGTTTTGGTGAGGCATTAAAGCCAGAATTTAAGGAATATCAGCAGCAGATCATCAAGAATGCCCAGGCATTGGCTGCAGCCCTTCAGAAACAGGGCTTTAAGCTGCTGACTGGCGGTACAGACAACCATCTGATGTTAGCAGACTTAAGAGGCATGGATGTATCCGGTAAAGAGCTTCAGAACCGTTGTGATGCCGTTTATATTACCCTGAACAAGAACACGGTACCAAACGATCCGAGAAGCCCATTTGTCACCTCCGGTGTTCGTATCGGTACACCGGCAGTTACTTCCAGAGGTTTAAAGGAAGCAGATATGGATAAGATCGCAGAGTGCATCTGGCTGGCTGCTACAGATTTTGAGAACAAGGCGGATTATATCAGGAGGTGAAGTAACCAAGATCTGTGAGAAATATCCGATTTATGAGTAGAAAAGAAAAACGCGGATCAGGGCGTTGATGTGACCACATAAAAAAGGAAACATTGTGTAATAAAAAGACTGTGTGTAATAAAAAGACTGAAATGAAAGAAAATAAAAACTCTTTCATTTCAGTCTTTTTTGTGAAAAATTCCATTACCTTTTGGCACCAAGATCTCCATATTCTTTCAGATAAGCCTTCGCATCTTTAAAGAAGCTTCCGATGATCAGCAGAATGATGATCCCGATCGGAAATGCAGCGATGATGGATACGGTCTGCAGATTTGCCATGGAATTATCGGAGAAGATCAGGGCGATGGGCAGCAGCATCAGCAGGATCGCCCAGAACAGCTTCACATTCCGATGAGGTTCTTTACCGGATGGCAGGGTCTTATAGGAATAAGAGGCAGCTACCATGGTTAAAGCGTCGAAGGAGGTGGCATAAAAAGCGATCATGGTCAACGCTAGGAGGATCAGCCCGGCTTTAGCCAGAGGCAGTGTTCCTAAAATGGTGATGATGGTCTCGTAGAGGTCACCAGATGCCTGGTAGAAGGCGATCAGATCTATTTTCCCGGTCATCTGAAGGTTTAAGCCGTAGTTTCCCAGAATGATAAAGGAGGTGAAGGTGCCGGCCAGCCCCCAGAAGTAGCCGCCCAGGATGGTCTGCCGGATGGTCCGGCCACCGCTGATGGAACCGATGAAAAATGGAGTTGCCACCACACCATCCAGTAAGCCCAGTAAAAAATGGTCCAGGTCTGTGGAAAGGAGGAGGTGCGGAGGGCATCAGTCCAGGTACACAGACCAATAAAATTCTGGGTCAGGTTGCCGATGGCGGTGATGCCGGTCTCGATGGTGTAGCGGGCTTTTCCGCCACCGATCAGCACGTAAAGCAACAGGGCAAAGAACAGGTACGTGCAGGAAGAAGCCAGCTTTGACACGCCTTTCATACCGAAATACACGGCGATGGTGTAGGTGATGCCGATGATGGCTAACCGATGGTCAACAGATTAGAAGCCGGGATGTGGAATACGTGGCTGATGGCCATGGAGAGCAGTGGCGTTGCCAGGGAAAAGGTAGTAGCAGTTCCTGCAAGCAGGGCAAAGACTGCCAGCAGGTCGATCAGTTTTCCCCAGAAGCCATCCACACGGCGTCCAAGGAGAGGACGGCAGGCTTCGGAATATTTCTGTTTGTCACATTTGCGGACATGGAGCATGAAGCCGAAGGCAGAGGCCAATACCAGATAGAAGCTCCACGGGATCGGACCCCAGTGGAACAGCGGATAGGTGGAAGCCCAGTCCTGGATGCTGCCCATCTGGCTGATCCGGTCTTCGCCTGCATACAAAATCCATTCACAAAGAGAGTAGAATAAAATATCGGCAGCCAGTCCGGCAGTAAACATCATAGAACCCCATTGAAAAGAGGAATACTGAGGTTTTTCCCGGTCACCCAGACGAATCTGTCCATAAGGGGAAAATGCGATATAGAGGGAGCAGAGGAACACTCCCAGGCCGATCAGCAGATAGTAGCTGCCCAGTTCGTCTCCTAAAAAGAAACGGATGGAGGAGAGTACCTGACCGGATTGTTCCGGCGCCAGGAGAAAGAGCAGACACAGTACCAGAATCGCCCCAAAGGGAATCAGGGTGGTGACCCAGTCCAGTTGTCTGTGTAAGTGGGATGATGAGTTGTTGTGATCCATGTGTAATGCCTCCTAAACAAAATTTGGTGTTCAAAAATATCAAAAAATATTTTATATTGAACATAGTAGCACTTAAAACTGGAAAATGCAAGAAAAAAGTATGAAGATTTTCTGACATTTTGGAAAAACCACTACAAAAATAAAAGGTTTTCTTATATAATACAGAGGTTAATGAAAAGAGGAGGATTTGAACTATGAAATGGACAAAACGTTTTGCTGTGATTCTGGCTGCAGTTTGCTGCCTTTGCGGTTGTACAAAGAGCACCATTATTTCCCCGGAGGCACCGTCTGATGTAGAACTGGCTGGTGAGGATGGAATCGTATGGGGACAGTTATGGGAGGATTTCCAGGATAAGTACGATGATTCTGATGCATATCCATTCGTGGAGTCTGTCAGCGCAAGCGTCTTTGAGGATGAGAATACAGTAAAATTCTTTATTCTGACCAACGAAGAGGTTTCTAATGAAGAAGCAGCAGAGTTCGCAACAAATGTGGTAAAGGGATTAAATGACCTGATCGCAGACCAGAATCCGGATTATGCCCCATCTTCTGATGAGTCTTATGGCGGATATTTAAGTAAATACAATATTTATGTGATGGTTTCTGAGGACAGCAAGAAAGCTGAGAAAGCAGACTGGCTTCTGGAGGATACCATCCCTGCAGGCGAGTACCGTGCGGTAGATCCCAATGCATTGCCTTCTGCAGAATAAGGCAGACAGCAATAAAAAAGCGGAATGTGTGTGGAAAAACATACATTCCGCTTTTTCACTTTCATAGGAAAACAGCCGCTGCAGCTCAAGTCGAAGGTTCGCGATTTCTTTTAATCCACCGGCAGTCCGCTGTGGAAGGAATAACTTCCCAGTTCGTGCAGCAGCGGCGCGAGATCCAATTCATCAGGAGCAGCACCAGAGGAAGTGATCAGCTGATTGAACAGGTAGTATACGGTACGGCATTTGGTAAGGCACTGATAGAAGAGATCCGGGAAAGACTGGGTGGAGGCCATCTGTTTTTTCCAGGGGTTACACCAGATCTCGTGATCCAGATTCAGGCTCCAGCGGGTATCGGACACCTGGTCGGTCACCAGCTTCCGGGAGGCCACATGATGGCGCCGGAGCAGGGATTCCATGAACTGGAGCCCTGTTTTCTTCCGCCCGGAGGGATCAGATAATGTGCGGCAGCCAAAACGCAGGGCCAGAATGGAGCGTTGTACCATGCGGGGACTGATCTGGAAATTGTTCCGGTATGTGATGGGATAATAGGCATCGTTGATACATTTGGCCAGATGGCGGGAGATAAACTGGGTCTCCAGGCCATTTAGGCAGATGGTGGCCGCCTGGTTAAATTCGGATGGTTTTTTCTTCTTATAACGGCGCAGTAAAAGAGCATCAATATCATTTTCCAGCTCTGCATGTTTGCCGTGATGGGCCATGCTGGGGTTGTCAATGTCATACTGGATCCGGCCGTAAACATAAGGGTGACAGATGGAATCCCCGATGTAATGGCAGAGATAGCCGCAGAAATAAGCAATAGCCTGTTCGCGCTTGCTGGCGGAACGGGATTTTTGCAGTTTCTTTTAAATAACATTCAAAAAATTCCTGTACATGATGCTCGTGCATGTAGGATGCAACATTCCGGTAGTCCCGATGGCGCAGGGCTGGGATGTAGTAAAAGAACATATCCGGTCCCTGAAGGCCAAGCTGGTAAAGCCAGCGGTATTTGGAAATGATGTGCTTTAAAGTGTTGGATGGCATATCGTTGTAGGCTTTCATACCCATGATGTAGTGGGTGGTAAATCCAGGCATAGTCGTGATCCTTTCTTGGAGGATTGCGGAGCAATGACCCCAACATCTTTGTGTGTGACGGTTTCTAAAAAGACATGATTCTTGCCGTCCGTCATTGATTCCAGTATAGCACAGTGGATGGAGAAAAACGAGGTAAGACACAAAAAGTTTAAAAAAATTAAAAAAGTGAAAGAAATGGAAAGGAAGGGAATAGAACGTAGAAAAGAGGAATGATGGATTGGCGGAGGCTGGATGGAAACGGGAGCTGCGTTGGAGATCATGGAGATAGCTGGAGAGCTGCTGGAGAGAGTTCACCGGCTGGTGTGGGGACCAGGACTGTTGATACTGATGCTGGGAACAGGGATACTGTATACAGGAAAATCGAAGGGCTTTCAGATATTTGCATGGAAATCTGGTGGAGTGAGACAATCGGAAAGGGAGACCGGGATTCGGGTTTTCAGACGGCATGTACGGCACTGGCAGCTACCATTGGAACAGGAAATATCGTGGGAGTGGCAACGGCTTTGAAAGCAGGTGGTCCGGGAGCTGTTTTCTGGATGTGGATCTCGGCGCTTTTGGGAATGATGACCGGATATGCGGAGGTGTGGCTGGGAATCCATTACCGTTACCGGAATAAGAAAGGAAGATGGATCGGAGGTGCGGTGACTTACCTGGCAAAAGGATTAAAAACTCCGTGGCTGGGGGCAGTGTACGGCTTTTTTTGTCTGCTTGCATCCCTTGGCATGGGCGGGATGGTCCAGTCTAATGGAGCAGTGCAGACGCTTAAGTTTACCTTTGGGGTTCCGGCTGCTGTGGGAACATTGGCTGTGGGAGGACTGACTGTGGCGGTATTAGCCGGTGGAAATGAGCGGATCATGCGTGTGACAGAGCGGCTGATTCCATTGGCTTCAACGGTGTATGTGGTGTGCGCAGGGGTGGTGATCCTTACTTCTTATGAAAGGATTCCAATGGTGTTGGCAGAGGTGTTCCGGTATGCGCTTTTACCCAGGTCTGTAGCAGGTGGCGTGGGTGGTTATGGAATCCGCCAGGCAGTCCGGTATGGAATCGCCAGGGGCGTGTTTTCCAATGAAGCGGGACTGGGAAGTCTGGCCGGGCTTCATGGGGAGGCGAAAGAGGAGAAACATCTGGCAGTGAATGGAGCAGGTGATCAATGTGGATATGGTACAGAAGAAATTCAGGGAATGTGGGCAATTTTTGAGGTATTTTTTGATACTATTGTGATCTGCACCATGACGGCGCTGGTGATCTTATGCAGCAGTGGTGGGGCAGCAGGACTTTGCGCGGCGCATCTGGACGGAGCAGCCCTGGCAGCCTGGAGCTTTGGAGCGGTGTGCGGGAAAATGGGAGAGTGGCTGATCGCGCTGGCCATGCTGGTGTTTTCCTTTGCGACCATGATCGCCTGGTTTTACCTGGGGAGGCAGACGCTGGAGGCGATGTTGGAAATGGTGGAAACGATGGGGAGAGCAGAACGGATCTATCAGTGGTATTTTTATTTGTATTCTGTATGCATTGTGCTTGGCGGCCTGACAAGACTGGAAGCTGTGTGGAAGCTGTCTGATATCTGGAATGGCTTGATGGCGTTTCCAAACTTATTGGCGATGCTCTGGCTTCAGAGGCAGGTACATTTCCCATGGACAGCTTCGAGGGTCTGTGATGCAACGGGGAAACCGGAATTCCGTTTCCGGGCAAATGGAAAACAGCGGGGAAAGCCTTGACAGAATGTGGCTGTTTTTTTATACTCGAAAGAAGCAGTGATTTTGCGGAATGGCTGCAAGAAGGAGACATAAGAAGATGGAGTATATTTTATTAGTAGTTGGTTTTGTGCTTCTGGTAAAAGGAGCCGATTTTTTTGTAGAAGGAAGTTCTTCCGTGGCGAAGCTGCTGCGGGTGCCATCGGTGATCATTGGACTGACCATCGTGGCATTTGGAACCAGCGCCCCGGAGCTGGCGGTGAGCATTTCCGCATCCATAGCAGGAAGTAATGATATTGCGGTGGGAAATGTGATCGGCTCCAATATTTTCAACCTTTTGATGGTTGTTGGCATCTGTGGTCTGATCCTGCCTATGAAGATTGACAAGAGTATTCTTTATGGAGATTTTCTCTTTTACCATCGTGGCAGCGGTGGTGATGCTGCTTTTATTTGCTTTCGACTGTACCTTGAGCCGCTGGAATGGTCTGATGCTTCTGGCCATGTTTGCATACTTTATGTTTAAGACGGTGAAGAATACCCTGGCAAGCCGTGCAGCAGGCGGTCCGGGAGAAGAAGGGGAGATCAAGGTATTAAGTCCATTCTTAAGCATCGTGTTTATTATAGGCGGACTGGCTGCTATTGTGATCGGTGGTAATCTGGTAGTAGACAGCGCCAGTGCCATCGCCATGTCTTTCGGCATGACGGAGACGCTGGTGGGACTTACCATTGTGGCATTCGGAACCTCCCTTCCGGAGCTGGTAACCTCCATTGTGGCATCGAAGAAAGGGGAAAATGAGCTGGCGTTAGGCAATGTGATTGGCTCGAACCTGTTTAATATCCTGTTTGTTCTTGCTGCGTCCTGCACCATTTCTCCGATGAAGGTGGACAGGCTTTCCATTTTTGATGGAATTTTCCTGATCGTTTCCAGTATTGTGACCTGGTTCCTGGCGAAGCGGGGCTATGAGATCGACCGGAGAGACGGAGCGATTATGGTGGCGCTGTATGTGGTGTATGCGGTGTATATTGTTGTGAGATAGAAAAATATGAGATAGAAACGGGTATCTTGTTCATATTTTATTAACAAAACATTCAAAGAACTGTTACACCATGCACACGGTTTCTTCACGTTTTTCTCATATACTTTAACCATAGACAACAAACAAAGTTGTCGAACACATGCTTATAAGATTTTTTTCATAATACTTGAGCTGATAATGGACCATTATCAGCTCTCCTCCCTTTAACCAGATGGACAGTCACGGATGGCATACATATCGTGTCTGTTTTTTTGTGTCATAGGAAACTTCGTCCTATGACACAAAAAACGCTCCGCTAAGGATCGCACTGCGGCGGAGTGGAAGAGTGTCGCTTAAACGACCATACCAACAAACTGAGGAATCCTGCAAGCAGGATTCTATTTTATGGATATTTGTGTTTTACAGAGGTGTCGGGGTGTGATAGAATAAAAACGTTGTTGCAGGCTGGTTATGAAGGGATTATCTGGCATGGATTCTGCACAGTGAAGGCGGACATGGATATCTGTCTGACATATTTTTTAGAGAGAATGAGGTAGAAGGTTTATGGGGGAGTATTTGAAGAATATTAACTGGAAGCATGTTCTGATCATGTGTATCGGAAATGTTTTTATGGGTATGGGAATCGGGATTTTTAAGCTCGCAGGGCTGGGAACAGATCCGTTCAGTGGAATGAATATGGCAGTTGCAGATATGATTGGTATGGCTTATGGTAACTTCCAGCTGATTGTAAATATCGTGTTGTTGATCATTGAAATTGCTTTTGGCAGGAGGTTCCTGGGAATTGGAACGGTTGTGAATGCAGTGTGCCTGGCGTATATTACTACGTTCTTTTATAATATTTATACAGTGGTGTTGGGGGTGGAGCTTACAGCTTTGCCGATCCGCCTGGTGGCACTGTGCGTTGGTGTTGTGATCTGTTCTCTGGGCTTGTCTATGTATCAGATGCCGGATGAGGGAGTTGCACCTTATGATAGCCTTTCTCTGATCATGACAGAAAGATGGCCGAAGATTCCTTATTTCTGGCACAGAATGTCTAATGATGTACTCTGTGCGCTGATCTGCTATCTGGCCGGCGGTGTTGTGGGTATCGGTACACTGGTGACGGCTTTTGGGCTGGGACTTGTGATTCATTTCTTTAACAGAGTTTTTACCGGGAAGCTGCTTGCCTGGGTCGATGGTGAGTGACCGGGAGTTGGATGAGCCGTCAGCACTGCGCATTGTTAAAACATAAACAATATTGATCAAATCTCCGTTTCATTAAAAATAGAAAGTTTATAGGCCGCGTCAAAAAGGCCGACACGGAAGCTCCTTGGAGTGGAAGACGTTTGAGCGGCGGATTCAGCGCAGAGTTTCCAGAAATGGGCTGCGAGACAGGCGGAAGAATAGTAGTCCGGCTGTGAAGAGGCAGATTCTGGAGTAGCTTCGAGGAAGGTGGTCTCAATGGACGCAAAGGCTCCGCACAGAACGGATAACATACATCCGGCTCCGGTGACGGATCTGGTTAATGGGCTTCCTCCGGAGATCCGTTTCAGGCGGATACCATCAGTGACCAGGTCTTCTTCTCCGGACAGGAGTACGACGGTGTGGAGGGCGTTAGCCAGTTCTCTGGCACAGGAATCCGTTTCTGTGCTCCTGAAGCTTTCCAGGCTGTCTACGCCATGTTCCGTACCGGTCTGTCCTAAAAGGGCCCTGGCTTCTCCTAAGTTGACCCGGAGAATGTCTGGATGAACCTGGGATAAGAGATCGTGGATGTGGTTTAAGCGCCAGGTACTGGCACCGATGCCGACCGGATCTAAGATTACCGGGATGTGAAGCCGGTTAGCAGTTTTTCCGGCGATGGCAGCTGCCTGGAATTTGGCCTCATCAGGAGTCCCTGTGTTTAGGATGACTGCCTTCGCAAGAGCGGCGATCTGAGGCATTTCCTGGGGCTCCTGGGCCATGATGGGAACGCGCCACCATGGCGAATGCATTTGGCGCAGTCATTGGCCGTCACAATGTTGGAAATACAGTGTAAAAGCGGATGAACGCCCTGGATCTGTTCCAAGGCGTTTTGTAAGGTTGTATGGAGTACGTTCATAATCATATCCTTTATATAGGGCAGGCAGGTGTCCGGGGATTAACCGGTGATACTGGACTGCATTCTCTGTAAAGCGTTATTTTTCTCAAGAGTCAGAAGAACGGCTCCTGCGATCAGGGAACCGCCGATGGTGGATACCAGGAATGGCACCACATAAGCGTAGAAGGCGATGCTTCCGGCTGGTTTTCCCATGAGAAGAACAGCAACTGGCCATGCTAAGAGACCGCCGATGATTCCGGTGCCGAATACTTCTGCACAGAGGGTCGGGATCAGATTACGGAAACGGTCATAGACCAGACCGCATAACAAGGCACCGCACATGCTGCCTGGAAAAGCCATCAGGCTGCCAAGACCAAGCAGATTACGCAGCAGGCTGGCAGTAAAAGCGACTGCAACACCGTACCACGGGCCTAATAAAACGGCGCATAAAATATTGACCATGTGCTGGACTGGGGCGCATTTGCTGCCGAATACCGGGAAAGAGAACATACTGCCGACCACTGCGACAGCACAGAGTACGCCTGCGAGAGTTAATTTTTTCGTGTTTGTTTTCATGATAGAAATCTCCTTGTATTTTCTTCGTTACGAATTTTCTCATTTATCGGTCGAAACTTCCTGGTTTCCTCTCACGCCGGAACACGGCTTCCCATCGCAGACTGAGTCATTACAGAGCCCAGGGCGCTCCCCCTCGGCTTTGCCCGGTTTGTCGGCACATTCCCCCTTTTTAACAAAAATTAAGAGACACCCAATGTGGGCATCTCTGTAAAAAAGGCGTATGTTAAAGTCCTTCCTACGGTGGCATAATCCACATCAGGTCTAAGGGTCGAAATCTGATTTCCTCTCAGCCGGATATTCGGCTCCCCTGTCTTTCTTTGTTTGTATCATAAAATGTTTGAGAAAATTTGTCAAAAGGACTTTTGCGTAAAATGATAAAAAAAGGTATATTGAAAAGCTAGAAAATTACAGTAAGCTGATTGAAAAACAAAATGGGGAGCCGGTGAGGCTGAGAGGAAGCAGATGCGCTTCGACCCGAGGAACCTGATTTGGATAATGCCAACGTAGGGAGAATAGGAAGATGCAGATACTGGCGGATATACCATTCTTAGTTGGCGTATCCGCCTTTTTCGTGTTGACAGTCGCGCCTGCATGAACTGACATAGGATGCCAGTTGATCGGAGTGGAATGTGCAGAATGCATTTTGCCTCAGTTATGTAGATTTGGAGGAATGAAACATGAAAATATTACCGGAACAGATGCGGTTATACGCGGTGACAGATCGCACCTGGCTGCATGGAAGAAAGCTGATCGATGTGGTTTCGGAAGCCATTGACGGGGGAGCTGCTTTTGTGCAGTTGCGGGAGAAGAGCCATCACAAGATTTATGCCAGGGCTTTCGAGGGAGCTGCTTGCGGAGGCGAAGAAACTGGCTTTAAGCGTGTCATGAACGAGGGGTTCTGTTTGTAATTGACGATGATGTGGAGCTGGCGCTGGAAGCTGGCGCAGATGGCGTCCATGTGGGCCAGGAAGATATGGCAAAAGATTGGAGACGCTTCTGGGACCGGATAAGATCCTTGGTGTGTCGGCCCATAATCCGGAGGAGGCAAGGAAAGCCCAGGAAGACGGTGCAGATTACCTGGGATGCGGTGCAGCTTTTGTGACAGGAACCAAGCTGGATGCAAAGCCCATTACGGCGGAAATGATGAAAGCCGTGACAGAATCGGTGGAAATCCCGGTGGTAGCGATTGGCGGGATTACAGAGGATAATATTCCTAAGTTGACGGGTCGCGGACTGGCTGGCGCAGCAGTGGTCAGTGCGATTTTTGCGGCAGAGGATCCCAGGAAAGCCAGTGAGCGGCTGCTGGAGAAGATCCAGCAGTGGGAGTAAGGAGGAAAAGGATGATGAAAACAGCACTAACCATAGCAGGAAGTGACTCCAGCGGTGGAGCTGGTATCCAGGCGGATCTAAAGACCATGACCATGAACGGGGTATTTGCCATGAGTGCCATCACGGCGCTGACGGCACAGAATACTACGGGGGTTACGGGGATTTTTAATGTGACGCCGGAGTTTTTAAAAGCCCAGCTGGATGCGGTATTTACCGATATTTTTCCGGATGCAGTGAAAATCGGTATGGTAAGCAACGGAGAACTGATCCTGGTTATTGGAGAAATATTGAAAGAATATCAGGCGCGCCATATTGTGGTGGATCCGGTCATGGTAGCCACTTCAGGGGCGGCGCTTCTGGAGCCGGATGCAGTGAAAATATTGAAAGAAAAGCTGCTTCCACTGGCGGAAGTGATCACGCCCAACATCCCGGAGACACAGATTTTGTGGGGACGCGGGATCCACTCTGCAGAGGAGATGGAACAGGCGGCGAAGGAGATCAGTAAGGCATATGGCTGCAATGTTCTTTGTAAAGGAGGACATAGTCTGAATGACGCCAATGATGTGTTGGCGGAGACCGATGGAACTGTTACCTGGTTTGCAGGAACCCGCGTGGACAATCCAAACACCCATGGAACTGGCTGTACCCTTTCCAGCGCCATTGCGGCGAATCTGGCTAAGGGATACGACTTAAAAGAGGCGGTAAAACGCGCCAAGGAGTACATTACCCAGGCATTAGAAGCGGGACTGGATCTGGGGAAAGGCTCCGGACCGATGGATCACACCCTGGGTGGTGTGAACACGGCAAAGTGGCTGAATCATTAATTTTAACATAGATCAACACATGAGTCAGAATTACACCACCCAGATGGATGCCGCAAGAAAAGGCATTATCACGGAACAGATGAAGATTGTAGCAGAAAAGGAATATATGCCGGTGGAGCAGCTGCGGCAGCTGGTGGCAGAGGGCAAAGTAGCCATCTGTGCCAATAAGCATCACACCTGCTTAAACCCGGAGGGCGTGGGCAGTATGCTCCGCACCAAGATCAATGTGAACCTGGGCGTTTCCAGGGACTGTAAAGACTATGATGTGGAGATGCAGAAGGTAATGAGCGCTGTGAACCTGGGGCGGAAGCCATCATGGATCTGTCCAGCCATGGCAATACCAGCCATTCCGTCAGAAACTGACCCATGAGTGCCCGGTTATGATCGGAACGGTTCCGGTTTATGATTCTGTGATCCATTACCAGAGAGACCTGGCAGAATTAACTGCCCAGGATTTTATTGATGTGGTGCGCCTGCATGCGGAAGATGGTGTGGATTTTGTAACCTTGCACTGCGGAATTACCAGAAAGACCATTGAGCAGATCCGCAAACATAAACGGAAAATGAACATTGTCAGCCGTGGCGGAAGCCTGGTATTTGCCTGGATGAGCATGACCGGACAGGAAAATCCATTTTATGAGCATTTTGACGAGATCCTGGACATCTGCGAAGAGCATGATGTGACCATTTCTTTAGGTGATGCCTGCCGTCCAGGTTGTCTGGCAGATGCAACGGATGTATGCCAGATCGAGGAGCTGGTACGATTAGGAGAACTGACCAAACGGGCATGGGATCACAATGTCCAGGTTATGGTGGAGGGTCCGGGCCATGTGCCGTTAGACCAGGTGGCAGCCAATATGGAGGTGCAGAAGAGCATCTGTATGGGCGCTCCATTCTATGTATTAGGACCGTTGGTTACCGATATTGCACCTGGATATGACCATATCACAGCAGCCATTGGCGGTGCAGTGGCAGCCATGAGCGGCGCAGCGTTCTTATGCTACGTGACTCCGGCAGAACATTTAGCACTTCCTAATGTGGAAGATGTGAAAAATGGTATCATTGCCTCCAAGATTGCAGCCCATGCGGCCGATATTGCCAAGGGAATCCCGCATGCAAGAGATATTGATGATAAGATGGCGGATGCCAGAAGAGTGCTGGACTGGGATGCACAGTTTGCCTGTGCACTGGATCCGGAGACTGCCAAGGCTATCCGTGATGCCAGACTGCCAGAGGATGACCATAGCGATACCTGCAGCATGTGCGGAAAGTTCTGCGCAGTCCGCAGCATGAATAAGGCACTGGCGGGAGAACATATCGATATTCTGTAAGTTGGAATTCTTACATTCTTTCGCGATACTTGCAAAATTTGCGGAAATGTTGTACATTCGTAACCAGACAGTGAGAGCATATTACGGTTCGCATAATGCGGAAGCTGTAACAGGAGAACTGGCAAAGGAGAATGTGCGATGAAATACCGCTGGTATTATATAGAAGTCTTTCGTGACGCGAAAGAACGTTTTGAAAAGCAGAAGACAGCTGGGGCAGAGATTCCCCAGCAGAGTCTTTTGGAAGGCGCTTTTGAGTATCTGGATCAGCGTCACAGCCTGGGCGAAGAAGAACAGTATGACCAGGATCAGACCTGGAGACACCGGATGGAGAGCGGCTGTGGTGACAGTGATCTCTGTACCGATCTGTACTGGGTATTGACCTTCTGCTCCATGATGTCAGATCTGGGTGTTTATCTGGACGGCATGGTCCAGGGAAATGCTGAGGGCTTTAAGCGCGGCTTAAACAAGGTGATGGAGCCATTTGACGGGCGGCTTTCCTATGGAGAGCAGGCGGCGTATCGGCTGGATGTGATCTGTTATGTGGTCATGACCATGAATGATCACATGGATTGTTCGGAAGAAGCCTGCCAGAGAATCGCCGATATTCTTGGAAAGCTCTGGAGCGCTTTGGATCAGCAGATAGAAGACAATGGAAAAATTGCCCGGATTTCCAGGTACGTGGAAAACAATCAGGAATGTTTAAGAGATTCCACCCTGTTGATGGAACGTGTGCTGGCACAGGATAATGGGCCGGAAGAGGGCGAGGAGCAGGAAATGCCGGTCAAAGCCGTTGCCGAGCCAGAAGCTGACGATCCGGATGAAGCAGAGGAAGATCATGATGCCGAGCCAGATGACCAGGGCAGCCGGAGAGGCGATCGTGCAGTGATGGATACGCACAGCCGTGGGAAATCCCATGGCTTTGGCAAAAAAATCGCAGGAATCGGAATTGCCCTGGTGGTGATCGGTCTTGCTGCCATTGGTATCAAGAGTATCGCTGGAAGTCTGGTGGCAGGCATTGGAGGAACTTCTTTTGAGCTGGCTTCCGATGAGACGGCTGCATTAAGTGGCCTGGAACATCTGACCGGAGGAACCTTGAGTGTCAGTTCCCAGCTGACAGGCAAATCTGGTACTGTCTATGGCGCTGCGTTTTTAAACGATGGTGATACCTCGACTCCATGGGAAGAAGGGGTAGAGGGTGATGGCATCGGCGAGCAGATCACCTATGAGCCGGAGTCTGGAACGAAGCTTCAGGTCATCCGCATTTATCCTGGAAATGGCAGAAGCGATAAGGCATTTCAGGAGAATAACCGTCCGAAAACCATAACTCTGGAAATAGATGGAAAGAAACAGACCTTGAACTTTGATGATGCAGGTCATTTTTATACATTTTCCAGTAAGAAACCGGTGACGGCGAAGCAAGTGAAGCTGATCATCGATTCTGTATATCAGGGAAGCAAGTGGCAGGACACCTGTATCTCCGAAGTGGAGTTTTACGGAACCAGATAACTGGTGGTTGTTGGAATTCCTTAATGGAAAATAAGGAATCCTGTTAAGGAAATGTAAGGGAAAAGAACATAGAAATCAAAAAATTGCTGCTATACTGTAGATATCAGGAAATTCATAGAAATCCAGAATGGGAATGAAGGAGGAAGGAATTTATGAAAAACTACCGTATTGCAGCAATTTGTCTTTTATCAGCCGTTTCCTTAGCAGCATGCAGCCCGGCGGGAACCAATGTCAGTTTTCCGAATATGATCCAGGTTGAGAATGGGGAAAGCCAGAGTACCATCGAGGTCAGTGGACGGGAAACGGTTAAGATCGAGCCGGATAAAGCGTCTATTACCTACGCCATCAGCACCCAGGATGCAGATTCTGCTATCTGCCAGCAGGAAAATACCAAGAAGATGAATGGGCTGGTGGAGTATCTGAAAGCGCAGGGCTTTGAGGACGCTTCTATTTCTACTTCAGGTTTTACCATGAATCCGCTATATGACTGGAGTGGAAGCGAGCAAAGAGTTACCGGATATGAGATGCGGACCCAGATCACCGTGTCTGATGTGGAGATGGACCGGGTAGGTGAGCTGTTATCTGGCGGTGTTGCCCAGGGCGCTAATGAGATCCAGCAGGTCCAGTATTATTCCAGCGATTATGATGAGGCGTACAACCAGGCGCTGGAGAAAGCCATCACCAGTGCAAAGACCAAGGCAGAGACCATGGCTCATGCGGATAACTATCAGGTGATCGATCTTCTGCATGTTACAGAAAATGGCAATAACCAGTATGGAAGATATGTGGACGCTGGAATTTACCAGAATTCCGCTATGAAGGAAAGTGCGTCAGCGGCAGTGGACATGGCAGTGATGCCGGGACAGATGGAAGTGACGGCAGATATTACGGTGGAATTCTCGATCCTTCCGCGGTAGGATACATCTGGACAAGGAAAAGAAGCTCTGCTAAAATAGAAGACAAAACAGTCAGAAAAGGAGAAATTCCATGAAAAATCCAGTAGTTACCATCGAAATGATGAATGGCGATACCATCAAAGCCGAGTTATACCCGGAGATCGCACCGAATACAGTCAACAATTTTATCAGCTTAGTAAAGAAAGGCTTCTATGATGGCCTGATCTTCCACAGAGTCATCAGCGGTTTTATGATCCAGGGCGGATGTCCGGATGGCACCGGTATGGGAGGCCCAGGATACTGCATCAAGGGTGAGTTCTTACAGAATGGTTTCCCGAACAGCTTAAATCACACCGAAGGTGTTCTGTCCATGGCACGTGCCATGAGCCCGAACTCCGCAGGTTCCCAGTTCTTTATCATGCACAAGGACGCTCCACACTTAGACGGCGCTTACGCTGCATTTGGCAAGGTCATTGAGGGCATGGAGAACGTCAATAAGATCGCGGATGTGAGAACCGATTACAGCGACCGTCCCGATGAAAGAGCAGAAGATCAAGGCAATGACCGTAGAGACCTTTGGTGAGGAATATCCAGAACCAGAGAAATGTTAATAAAAGGCGGATTATGACAGAGATACGATATGTAAGCATTGATGGCATTTCCTATCCCGTGGTTCTGTCCGATGAAACAGAGGCTCTCCTGAAAGCGAAAGCAGACGGGAAAGCCTCTGTTGGTTTCTGGGACAGGAATAGTGGGGGGCAGCAGGATTTGTCGGGGGCGTCTTATCTAGTGGAAGATCTGGAGGACGCTGACCAGAAATTTCTGGAGCAGGTAGTCAGACGGCACCTGGGGCTTCCATGGAAGATTGTGGAGACCAGAAGACTTCAGATCCGGGAATTTGCCGAAGAGGACGCGGATCAGGTTCCAAAAGAGGCGGAAGACGGATCGGCAGATGAGATTTTTTATACACCAGAGAGAAGCTAAAGGACTATATCCGGTGCCAGTATGGCTTCTATGAGTGGGGTATCTGGGCACTGGTGGAAAAGGAGACCGGGCAGCTGGTGGGAAAGGCTGGCCTGACGCCCATAGAAAATGAACATTTTGACGGGATATCTATGGAACTTGGTTATCATATTTTTAAGCCGTACCGTAGAAAGGGCCTGGCAGTGGAAGCATGCCGGGGAATCATTTCCCATGTAAAAGAGACTCTGGAAGAACCGGTATTTTTATACGCAAAAATAGACGCCTCTAATGAAGCGTCTATCCATGTGATCCAGAAGCTTGGATTTGCGTTTATCTCAGTGAAAGGTGGATCTTCGACTGAGATAAACGCTCCGCGAGGATACGCAGTGATTCTGTAAAGAATATGTCAGCTTACGCTGACCAGAATCACGCGCCAAGTCTCACGGACGTTCGACTTGAATAAGTCAGAATGTAGCGGAGAAGTTCCAGAACATGATCCATCCGCTTGGTATTTACCAGAATACTGAAGTAAGCAGGTTTCAGGGTAATACCGTTGTTCTGGGCGAAGGCAGTGCCGCTGATGTCGATGGCAACCGGAATCCTGGAGCCATCGGAGGCGGTGCTGTAGTAGATCAGATCCTGTACCTGGTCCAGAAGCTCTGCAGGGAGAATCTCCTCAAGATTGCCGAAACCGTCCATCGCTTCGTAGTGGTCGATATTTTCTGCGTCAGCGATCATTACGTCCAGTTCCTGGGCAGCAACCAGGGCAGATAATTTGGCAAGAGTAGCCATGACAAGCTCAGAGGCGTTGCCATCATAAGTGGCATACAGATTTTCCACGTTCACTTCCTGTTTTTTGCCATATCCCATGGCATCATGGAAATCAACGGTAAATGCGTCCGTATTTAATTCTTCGGAGTAGTTATTGACCACAGCACAGTAGACCATGGTTTCCTTGGTGGAATTGTAGATACTGGTGCCGATGATATAGATCAGGAAAATGACGCCGATGACAGCGGCAATATGGAATTTATAATACTCCCAGATGTACCAGAGCTTATCCTGGCGGCTCATTTCTTTTAGCTTCCGTTTTTCATTTCCGGCTTCTTCTTTCAGTTCTTCTTTTAATGACATAGAATTTCCTCATTTCTAAGTGGTGATACCACCAAGTATAACATAAAACCGTTTGGAATGTTATAAAATTTCCGTAAAAATCCCATTACAAATTGATTTTTTTGTACGATTTCGATATAATAGAGAGATACGGTATCAAAGAAATCTGGAAAGGGGTACATACGATGTTTTCTAACTTATTTAACTACGATAATCCAGTATGGAGATTTATCGGAAAGTTCTGGGATGTGCTGGTGGTAAATCTTCTTTGGATCATTTGCTCCATTCCGATCGTGACCATTGGCGCTTCTACAACTGCGATGTATTATGTCACTTTAAGGCTGGTCCGTGATGAGGATGGATATACGATCCGTTCCTTCTTTAAATCATTTAAGGACAACTTTAAGCAGGCAACGGCAATCTGGCTGATCTTTCTGGCTGTTGGACTGATTCTGGGATTTGATCTGTATTTTGTACTGACCATGATGGCATACTCCACCTTAAGAACGGTGATGACAACGGTGTTTTTAGCGCTGTTATTTATCTGGTTTGCCATGTTTACTTTTGTATTTCCACTGCAGTCCCGTTTTTATAATCCGGTGAAGAAAACCATTTTCAATGCGTTTTTCATGTCCATCCGCCATATTTTTTATACGATCGGAATTGTTGTGATGGATGTGGTTCTGGTGCTGCTGACACTGACCATGATTCCACAGCTTCTGATGTTTGGCGTGGCATTGATCGCATTTGTGAATTCTTTCTTCCTGAATGCAGTATTTAAGAAATATATGCCGAAGGATGACAGAGAGGACGATCATGAGATGCGTCCGCTGTTTGCAGACGAGGATGAGGCAGCAGAAGCAGCACAGGCGATGGAAGATATGACGGGAGAGCGGGTAGATACTGACACTGACACCACGGTTCCTCAAAACAGTGAGTCAGAAGAAAAGTTTGACTGTGAAGCTACTGAACAGCTACGAAAATAAAAGATCAAGTGGGGATTTACCACCACTTGATCAGGTCTGTAACTTCATTTCGTAATTGAATAAAATCTGGAGAAGCGATGTCTCTTGGGCGAGGAAGATCATTAATGATCTCCTGTTTGATGCTGGTTGGCTTATTAGTCAGAACCAGGATTCGTTCGCCCAAGTACACCGCTTCTTCTATATTGTGGGTGATGAAGATTACGGTGGTCTTGTTGCGCTGCCACAGGTGCAGCAGTTCATCCTCCAGTTTAAATCGCAGGTCAATGTCTAATTGACCATATGGTTCGTCCATCAGAAGTACTTCTGGTTCGGTGGCGAAGGCTCTGGCGATTACCACACGCTGCAGCATGCTGGCAGATAACTGGTCTGGATAATATTTGCGGTACTTGGTTAGACCAACGATGTCCAGATATTCTTCTACCTTCTTATCAGAGATGCTTCGGTCAATGTGCTTGATGTCCAGGCCGAAGCGGACATTTTCTTCTACGGTCAGCCAGGGCATAGTGGAGTATTCCTGGAAAATGTAGGCGATGTTGTGCTTTTTTAAGTCTACGACCTCTCCGTTGATGAGGATCTCACCTTTAGTTGGCTGGTAAGGGCTGGTTGAAGCTGTTGTTTAAAATGTTGTTTTTTCCACCAGCCGGTTACGGTCCCTACAGAAATTTACAGACATTCCTCTTTTACGTTAAAAGAAATATCATTTAGAACTAAAAGGTCCCCAAACTGCTTGGTTAAATGGGAAACCTGTACTTTGTTTTCGCAATTGTCCATCCTATAGCCTCCTTATCTTGATTTATCTGTGTTTTCTGTGATCATCTTTCTCAGACGCAGGAACTCAGGGTCCACATAGCTTCGTGGATGAGGAAGGGTGATGTTGTATTCTTCCTTGATGGTGGATGGGCAGTTGGTCATCAGTACAATCCGGTCAGCTAGGAATAAGGCTTCCTCGATGTTATTGGTAACGAAAACAACGGTACGTTTGTCCTTTTGCCAGATCCGTTGCAGCTCATCTTCCATCATGTAACGGGTCTGGGCGTCTAAGTGGCCGAATGGTTCGTCCATCAGGAGAATATCCGGGTTGTTGCAGTAGGCTCTTGCGATACCTACACGTTGGCGCATGCCGCCGGAAAGCTGGGATGGAAAGCTTTTTTCAAAACCTTTCAGACCTACTAAGTCAATGTAATAATTGGCAATTTCCCGCCGCTCTTTTTTACCCATGCCACGCATTTTTGGACCAAATTCCACATTTCCCATGACCGTCAGCCATGGAAAGAGGGCAGTACGTTGATAGACCACACCGCGCTGGGGGGCGGGCGCTGTTACTGGTTTCTGGTGGTCTGATACGGTTCCGGAGGTGGGAAGCTCCAAACCAGCCAAAATATTTAACAGAGTGGTTTTTCCACATTGGCCAGGGCCGAAAAGTACCAAAAATTCATTTTTCTTCACGGACAGATCAATATGGGAAAGCACCTGGTTTTTTCCAGAATTATCAAAACTGTCGAATTCTTTTGAAATATCATTGCATTGTAATACGATGTCGCTCAGATTCCCTGTTGTTTGTTCCATCTGCACAGTCTCCCTTCAAGTTTAGCCATAAGAGTTGCCAGAACATATCCGACAATTCCAATTGCGATCATGCCGACCATGATCTGGACGGTATTTCCATTGCTCATGCCCATGACGATAATCCAACCAACACCTTCATCAGAACGTACCATCTCTGCACCGACAACTGCGGACCAGCCTGCGGTAATGGCAATTTGTAAGCCAGCAAAGATGTAGGGAATGGAAGCTGGAAGAACAACATGGAAGAATACCTGACGTTCAGAAGCCCCCAACATACGGGCTGCACCTAATAGTACCGGATCTACATTTTTTGTTCCATCGTAGGTATTGACGGTAACGAAGCAGAAGCAACCCAGAAAAATGATAAAGAATTTGCTCTGGTCACCTAAACCAAACCACAGGATGGACATGGGAATCCATGCTAATGGAGGGATTGGGCGGATAAACTCAAAAATAGGCTTGATGATGGCTTCAGCAGTTTTGGAATATCCCATGGAGACTCCAAGTAAAATACCAGTTACAGTGGCAATGGAAAACGCAACACCTACCCGGTAAAGACTGATTCCAATGTGGTATGGCATGGTGTGTTTACCAATGGGAACGGTGAAGCTTTCAAAAAACTTATATAAAATCTGGGAAGCAGGAGGGAGAAACATGGATGCTTTGGTAAAACGTGCTACACATTCCCATATGATCAGAAGAGAGGAGAATGCGATGACAGTCATAATCGCAGGGAGATGTTTCTCAATAAAAGGAGAAGCACACTTTTTTGGTTCCATTTACTTTTTTCCTCCTTTTACAAATTTTGTTTGAAGCCATTCCAGAATGGTAGAAAGCAGATAGCCTACCACTCCGATGGTGATCATGCCAACGATGATAACATCTGGGCGTCCAAGCATTCTAGCGACCTGGATCATGTATCCAAGACCTCTGGTAGCGGCAAGTAATTCTGCGGCGACCAAGGCAACCCAGGAAGAACCAAGGGCCAGTCTCAAGCCGGTAAAGATCATGGGAAGTGCAGTTGGAATTGCTACTTTAAATAGCATCTGCATGTTGGTGGCACCAAATGTGCTGGCAACCCAGAGATGTACTTGACTGGTACGTTTGATACCAGCATAGGAGTTAATGGTGGCACTGATGAAAGCAGCGAAGAAGATGATGCCGACCTTGGACCAGTAGCCGATGCCTAACCATAGGATCATAAGGGGAATCCAGGCAAGAGCAGGAATTGGGCGAATGATATCGAACAGAGGTTTAGCAAACATTTCAAACTTTCGGTTCCAGGCCATGGCAATTCCTAAAGGAACACCTATGATAACTCCTACAACATAGCCACCAAGCGCAATCTTCATGCTGGCCGCAATATGCTGAAGGAGGGTCGCTCCATCAGGATTGACCCCTCCGCACAATTTATAAATAAAGGTGTTCAGCACTTTTGCGGGACTTGGAAGCATCATAGGAGAAATCAGATGCAGAATATCCGTAACAAGTTCCCAAATAAAGAGGACTGTGATAACGGATAGAACCGACAGGATGCGGTATTTGATGTTGGCAGCCGGTTTCTTCATGGATAGTGTCCTCCTTGCTTATTTTTTATAAGTATCTACAAATTCTGAGTCGATATTTGTTTCAAATTTATCAATCAGCTCTGGCTCTAACTGGCCAAGATTGATGTAGAATTCGCCAAGCTCTTTGGCAAAGTTTCCAAGGCTTCTTTCTTTCCAGTCCTTCTGCTCAATAAAGTTGACGCGGCTTAAATCACTGACGCAGTTCTCTCTGGTGGTTTCGGCACCGGCTTCTTTTAAATATTCCACAAACAGGTCAGCAGCCATATCTGGATCAGCATTCAGTGCTGCACAAGCTTCGGTGATGCAGTCGATGTATTTTTGAACCAGTTCCGGCTGCCCTTCCACTGCCTTGCGGTTTGCAACTACCATATCTACATAGCGGGTTCCAAGATCTGCCAAGTTGCCTACCTGGACCATGCCATCATTTTCTGCATCAAAGAAAGTAGGAACGTTTAAGGAAACGGCATCACACTGTTTGGCTTGGAGCGCCTGATATGCCTGGGCAGTATCCATGTTGACAATATTGACATCAGTAATGCCAAGACCGAGTTTTTCCAACCATTTTAAAGCAGTGAAATGCTGTGCTGTACCGATTGGAAGCAGCATTGTGATACCTTTTACAGTTTCTGGGCTTCCAAGTACGTTTGGATAAGAGGGATTATAACCGGTTGCCTGGGCAATAGGGGAATCAGGTCTTACGAATACGCCTAGACCATCAGTAGATTCCAGTACCTCACCGATGATCATCATATCGTAGTTTGCTACACCGGTAACAGCAGCAGCTCCCATGGCACCTACATCCCAAAGATCTGCGGCCAGCGCCTCGTTCATCGGTGCACCAGTGGAGAACATGATAGTATCCATTTTAAATCCGGCTTTCTCGTCTAATTTGTTTTTCTGGATGTAGTAGGTCGGAAGGCTGGTGATAAATGGCATGGTGGCAACTCGCAGAGTTGGAAGATCCGTAGGCGTGCTTTCCGTGCTGTCAGTCTGTGTTTCTTGGGCAGCGCTACTGGGCTGTGCTGCAGCGGTGGATGCTGTTCCAGAAGATCCGGAGCTACATGCGGTCAGCGCCAGGGTTAATGCCAGGGCTGTTGCGGTAAGTTTCATAAGACGTTTTTTGATCATAGATAAGTCCTCCCTCATATAGTAAGAATGTAAAAATAGGAAACCGTTTCTTCTGTCAGTGGCCTGCCGGGTCTGTCAGAAGCTGTCTTGTTCTGAAAACTATTATAATAGAAAACATTTGCGTCTGTTTTTTTCATTCCTTTACTTTTTTTTAACTTTTTATGAAAATGTTTCGAGACGAAAACGAGAAAGTTTTTGCTTTTTTGACTTTTGTTTTTATATTTTGAAACAACTTTACATTTTGTATCAATTTTACTATACTTTTAAAGAGTATTTCAGTTTGAAATCTGGCCTGCCGCAACTTAGTGAAGAGGAGAAGAAATCTGATGAAAAAAAGACCCAATATTATATTTTTGTTGTCTGATGACCAGGGGGAATGGGCTATGGGATGTTCTGGAAATAAGGAGATTATTACGCCTAATTTAGATCGTCTAGCGGCTGAAGGGATGCGATTTGATTCCTTTTTCTGCGCTTCCCCAGTCTGTTCACCGGCGAGGGCCAGTTTATTAACAGGAAGAATTCCGTCCCAGCATGGAGTTCATGACTGGCTTAGGGATGACAACAAAAAGCAGGAGGATATTGAATATCTGAAAGGACAGACTGCGTACACAGATATTTTGCAGGAAGAAGGATATGTGTGTGGGTTATCAGGCAAGTGGCATTTGGGAAAGAGTTCAGAACCCCAGAAAGGCTTTGACCACTGGTTTGCCCATAAGTCTGGTGGTGGCCCTTATTATAATGCTCCGTTTTACAGAAATGGAAGATTGGAGAGGGAACCAGACTATGTGACAGATGTGATTACAGATGACGCGATTGAATTTCTGCGTGAGTATGCTGGCAGAGAGAAACCATTTTATCTGCAGGTTGGATATACGGCTCCCCATGCGCCGTGGCTTCACAATCATCCGGAAGAATATACCAGGTTATATGAGGATTGCCCATTTGAGTCCTGCCCGATGGAGAAAGAACATCCGGATAGTATTTATCTGACAAAAGAAGTGATGCAGGATCTGAGAGCTAACCAGATTGGTTATTATGCGGCAGTGACTGCCATGGATGCGGGAATCGGTCGGATCATAGAAGAACTGGAACGTTTGGGTGTGCGAGAGGATACGCTGGTAATCTTCTCAAGTGATAATGGTTTTAGTTGCGGCCATCATGGATTTTGGGGCAAGGGAAATGGTACGTTCCCGATTAATATGTATGAGTCTTCTGTAAAGGTTCCGTTTATCGCCAGTCAGCCAGGAAAAATTCCGGTGGGTGTGGTCAATTCATCCCTGGTTTCTGCTTATGATTTTATGCCAACGATCTTAGAGTATGTGGGAGTAGAACATTACGAGACAGAGGGACTTCCTGGTAGAAGTTTCCTGGATATTCTGATGGGTGGAACACAGAAAATAACCAGACCGGTGGTGGTATTTGATGAGTACGGTCCCAATCGGATGATCCGTGGGGAGCGGTATAAGCTGATTAAACGGTATCCTTATGGACCCAATGAGTTGTATGACCTGAAAGAAGATCCAGGTGAACGGAACAATCTTCTTCTGGTGGCAGAAAACGGTGCGGAAGAGATCCGCCAGAAGCTGGATTATGAACTGGAAAGTTGGTTCCTTCAGTATGTGAACCCGGAGATTGATGGGGCAAAGGAGGCTGTGTATGGTTCCGGACAGATCAATTTAGCAGGCTTATGGAGCCATGGGGAGACTTCTCATAGTTGTGATGATTATATAAAAGAAAAATTAGAAGAAAAGGATAGAGGATAGAGAGTTTATGAGGTGGAAACACAGGATCAGAATTGGAAAAGGAAATAGCATGAAGGTGCAGTTATATTTGGGATATAGTGTTTTGCTTGCCTTTTTAGCAGGACTGATCGGTGTGTTTCTGTTTCTGGGAATGCGGACTCTGGTTATGAACCAAATTGGTCAGAGTCGTTTGGATGTGTTAAAACAAGTGTCTGAACGTTCTAATATCGTCAAAAACAGCGTCATCACCATTTCCAACCTTTATCGCTATGATGAGCGGGTGTTGGATTGCCTTGAGAGTGATAAGCGGAATTTTGTTGAGGAGACATCGGCCAGACGGTATTTGTATGATTTAAAACGGACTTATGACAGGGTATTTCATGATGTAGGGATGACATACGAGATCGTGATTCTGGGGAATAATGGTTTTCAGTATTTTTCCTATGCCCAGTATGATTTTGAGGATCTGGAAAATCAGCTTTGGTACCGAAAAAGCTATGACAGCGAGGATGACATTGTATTTGTCAGCAGTTTTTTGAATAAATTTGGTGCACCGGATGAGAAGGAAGGTTATGTATTCAGTGCGTTTCGACGAGTATTAGATAAAGATGGAAAAGAGGCAGGTGTAATCTTAGTCAATGTGGATGAATCTTACCTGGAAGCTCTTTATAATTCTGGCGAGTATGATAGCAATATGTATATCTTCGATAAGATGGGCAATATTGTTTCCAGTAAGGATAAAAACCTGATTGGGAAGAACTATATCAGCGTAGAGAATTTTCGGAATTTGTATGGACTGAATCGGTCATGCCCCATCAAAAAGTTGGGAAAGACTTACCTGCTGAGTAATTATTATGATCCACAGACAGGCTGGGTGATCGTAGAAGAAATGCCAGCTTATCTGATTTTGGAACCATTTAACAAAATGATCACCATGTTGGTCAGCTTGTGCCTGGTGTTTGTAGTCATGGGGGGATTTTTTGCTTATGCGTGGTCTTCCAGAATTTCAAAACCGATTCTGACACTGTGCAGCCAGATGAATCAGGTGCGTCATGGAGATTTTAGTGTAGTTAGTGATATCAGCGGCTGTGAGGAGGTAAATCAACTAAAAGAGTGTTTTAACGCAATGGCTGCAGAGATCAGCAAACTACTGGAGAGTGTTAAACAGAAAGAGATCAAGAAGCGGCAGATGGAACAGGATTTTTTAAGACTCCAGATTAATCCACACTTTCTCTATAATACACTGTTTTCGATTCAATGCATGGTGGAGTTTGGTAAAAATACTCAGGCAGTGCAGATGCTGGCGGCGTATATTGACTTACTAAAACGGACGCTTCATGTTGGAAGAGAGCTGATTCCTTTAAAAGAAGAATTTGAAAATACAGAGAAATATCTGGTGCTGCAGCAGATTCGCTATGGAAACAAGATCCAGTATAAATGTGAGATGGAGAAAGAGACAGAGAAGCTGCTGGTTCCAGCCTTGATTATTCAGCCGTTAGTGGAAAATGCGATTTTTCATGGAATCGAGGCGAAAAATGAGGAGGGAATCATTATTGTGGAATCTTCTGTCGAGGGAGAGATTCTTAACATTACTGTTTCAGATGATGGGCTTGGCATGAGCGAAGAACGGTTGGATTGTCTTAGAAAAAGTCTGAAAAGTGATGAAAACCGGACAGGAAGAACGATTGGAATTTTTAATGTGTTAAACCGGATACGAATCTATTTTGGACAGGAATATGGATTGACAGTGGACAGTATGGAAGGAATTGGAACAACTATAACCATAAGGCTTCCACCTCGTAGAGAG